>Ga0209201_1000234_pt1 | contig 83062 bp, 57 predicted proteins | sample AD_UKC055_MetaG_FD_184411 | JGI IMG/M metagenome (GOLD analysis project Ga0209201, IMG submission 184411) | Active sludge microbial communities of municipal wastewater-treating anaerobic digesters from USA - AD_UKC055_MetaG (SPAdes) (version 2) | ecosystem: Engineered > Bioreactor > Anaerobic >...
CATTGAGTACATAATTGGCAGCCTGATATTAATGATCACTATTGTGGGAATTCCATTTGGTCTTCAGACCCTCAAGATGGGATTCCTTGCATTGTGGCCTTTTGGCAGGGATACCAGGGTGCAAGCGAGAGCTTCAGGTTGTCTTTATATTATAATGAACCTGTTATGGCTCTTTTGCGGGGGTATCTGGATAGCTCTGACACATGCACTTTTCGGGCTTCTGCTAATGATCACAATTATAGGGATACCCTTCGGCATGCAGCATTTCAAGCTCAGCTTGATAGCGCTCAATCCGTTTGGAAGGGATATAATCTGGCTGAGATAGGATAAGTGGCGATTAATAAAGTATCTTTTACCTGGGACCCCGGACAATGCCTCGCTCCGATTTCCTGATAAAGCTGATTATATAATCTCTTTCGGGGGAGGGCTTAAATTCTTTCTCAATGAATTCGAGCGCCTGTGATGTATTTCTCCGGCTCTGGTAAATCACCCGGTAGATATTGTGGATCTCATCTATTCTTTCCTTTCCGAAATTCCTCCGTGTCAGGCCGACCGTATTGAGCCCCATATAACACAGAGGATCTCTGTCGGCTTTGATGAACGGAGGGATATCTGACCGTACTTTTGATCCGCCGCCAACAATAACATGTCCGCCTATCCTTGAGAACTGATGGATCAGGGCTCCGCCGCTCAGGATTGCCCAGTCGTCAACCTTCACTTCGCCGGCCAGTCCGCAGCTATTACCAATAATGCAGTTATTACCAATAAAACAATCGTGGCCGATATGTGCATATGCCATTATAAGGCAGTTCTGGCCTACAACTGTCTTTCCTGCAGCCGCTGTTCCCCTGTTTACTGTCGATCCTTCCCTCACGGTCGTACCATCGCCCAGTTCAGCTGTGGTTTCCTCACCTTTAAATTTAAGGTCCTGAGGAATTCCTGAAATTACAGATGAAGGGAATATCCTGCATCTCTTTCCGATCCTGGCTCCATCCATTATCACAGCACCCGGTCCGATCCATGTATTGTCGCCGATCACGGAATTCCCCGAGACATAGGCAAAAGGTTCTATTGTAACATTTTCACCGATAACTGCTCCCTGGCCGATAAAAGCTAAATTTGAAATCATTGAATTACTTGTTTTTTATTACCTGGGCTGTCATTTCTCCTTCAACTACCAGATTATTACCAACAAAAGCCTGACCAAACATTGTAACTATACCTCTCCTCATGGGTTCTGCAAGTTCCATTTTAAGAATTACAGTATCCCCCGGGACCACCTTATGCTTGAATTTCAGCTTGTCAATTTTAAGGAAATATGTCGAATATTTTTCAGGTTCTTCCAGTCCGCTCAGCACCAGGAGGCCACCGGACTGGGCAAGTGCTTCAACGAGCAGCACACCGGGCATAACAGGCTCATCAGGGAAATGTCCCTGGAAGAATGACTCATTGAAAGTTACATTCTTTATACCTACAACAGTTGTCTCGTCGAGAGATATTATTTTATCGACCAGCAGGAAAGGGGCTCTGTGTGGAAGCCGCCTCTTTATTTCCTCAAGACTGTAAACAGGCGGGATCGTGGGATCATAAACAGGGATATTATGTTTTGACAGAGACTTCTTCATCTCCTGCCTTATTATCCTCGAAAAGCGTGTATTGGCATAATGACCTGGCCGGGTAGCCACTACTTTCCCCTTTATCGGATGGCCGGCAAGGGCAAGATCTCCCATCAGGTCAAGGAGCTTATGACGTGCTGGTTCATTCGGAAATCTCAGCTGGGTATTATTTAATATCCCTGCGGTATGCCTGCTAATTCCCGGTCTGTTGAACAGCCTGGCAATCCGGTCAATTTCTTCCTGTTCCACCTCCTTTTCAAGGATCACAACGGCGTTATCGAGGTCGCCTCCCTTAATGAGCCCCATATTGTACAATTGTTCAAGCTCATGGAAGAAAACAAAGGTTCTGCTGCTGCATATCTGTTTTTCAAAATCCTCGAGAGTATCAAGTATAGCATACTGGTTCCCAAGTATCCTTGAATTATAATCTATAAGTACATTAATGCTTAAATGATCATCGGGATATATAATCAGGTCAACACCATGTTCTTCATCCGAAAATGTAATCTTCTGCTTTATGATGTAATAGTTCCTGTCTTCCTTAAGTTCAGTTATTCCGGCTTCTTTTATTGCCTCCACGAATTTCAGAGCCGAGCCTCCCATTATCGGAGCTTCGGGTCCGTCGATCTCTATCAGGGCATTATCTACATTCAGACCGTAAAATGAGGCAAGAACATGTTCGATTGTAGCCACTGAAGCTCCGTTCTGAACCAGAGTTGTACCCCTGGAAGTATCTGAGACATGTTCGGCAAGTGCATCTATAAGGGGTTTCCCCGGAAGATCCACTCTGCAGAACTTGAATCCATGATTTGCTGGCGCCGGCTTAAAGGTGATCTTTACATTCACACCTGTGTGTAATCCCTTCCCGGTGAGACTGATCTCTCTGGCAAGGGTTCTTTGTTTCTCACTCATCAGAAAAAATAATTGTATAAAACCGGATACAAAAAAAATAAAAATTCCCGAACAAACTATTTAATTCCGGATTAACATGAACAATATCAGAAAATTTAAATCCGACTATAGATTCAGATCATATTCCTTTTAAGGAATTCAAGTTCCTGTTCAAGGTAATCAATTTTCGCTTTTAGTTCAGGCAGTTTTCTGAAAATCACTGATGATCTTAAAAAAGTCCTGTGATCAATTGCCGGTAATCCGGTAACAACCTGATTTTCGTCTTTTATATCACCTGCAACGCCGGCCTTAGCGCCAATCCTTGTATTATCGGCAATTTTCAGATGTCCGGCAATGCCAACCTGCCCGGCAAACATACAGTTCTTACCGATTTTGGTAGATCCTGCAACACCGGTCTGTCCGGCCATCACTGTATTTTCGCCGATCTCCACGTTATGGCCAATCTGGATCAGGTTATCAAGTTTTACACCCCTGCGTATAACAGTTGATCCCATAGTAGCCCTGTCTATCGCCACATTGGCCCCGATCTCCACGTGATCCTCGAGTATGACATTCCCGAGTTGTGGTATCTTCATGAATTCGGTTTCCGACTGCGGGGCAAAGCCAAAGCCGTCGCTACCTATAACTGATCCTGCATGAATCGTGCATTTATTACCTATAACGCATTCGTGGTAAATTTTAACACCCGGGTAGATCAGGCAATCATCTCCGACCTTCGTATTATCTCCGATATATGTCTGGGGGTATATCCTGCAGTTGTCCCCGATCACGCAGTTCTCACCTATATAGGCTAATGCACCTATATATACATCCTTCCCTATCCTGGCGCTTTTCTCAATAATTGCTGAAGGATGAATACCTTTCTTTTTCGGTTTCGACTGGTCAACAAGCGTCATTAAGGATGCAAAGGACTCATAAGCATTGCTGACCCTGATCAAAGTTGCATCCACCGGTGCTGAAGGAACAAAATCCCGGTTAACAAGGACAACAGATGATCCTGTAGTATAAATATAATGCTCGTATTTAGGATTGGCAAGAAAGGAAATTGCACCTTCTTGTCCCTCTTCAATTTTCGCTATCGTATTAACTTTAATCTCCGGATCGCCTGTAATTTCACCTTTAAGAAATTCTGCGATCTCTGCAGCTGTAAATTCCATGGTATTATAATTTAATTATCTGAATTCTTTTGGGTAGCACAAAAAATATTTAGTTATCCTTTCCGAGAGGAATCTGTGGTCAAACATATCTGAAACATCTGAGATGTCGGCTGTTTTTCCGGATTTCAGAAGGATTTTCACTTCCGGGGAATGCGGGGTATAGGCCAGGTTAGAGATACTGTTCGTGAAAACATAATATTCAGTCGTAAGCAGATCCGTGTTCATCATTTCGACAGCCTGTGCCTTAAGTCTGTTAACTCTTTCTTTTGAAAAGGGTTCGTTCTGAAGCTCTATTGCAAGCAGTCTTCTCCGCATGAGCCTCGATGCCAGGTCGGAAAGTATTCTGTCAGAACTGTCGGCCCAGTATTTTGCAGAAACGAGAATATCCGAATCATCAAGCCTCGTAAAGTTTTCAGCAAGGAGCCCGGGTGTAAATTCCCCTTCCTTAAGCAGGTCGTCTGGTCCGAGCCTGTTATAAAGGAAAAACCTTAATGCAGGGGTTGCATAAATATCTACACCTTTAAGAGCAAGTTCCCTTGCACGCTTAAGTAGGTTCACAAGCAGGCTCTCCGAGGCGATCACCGCTTTATGCATGTATACCTGCCAGTACATCAGCCTTCTGGCGATAAGTAACTTTTCGATTGAATAGATCCCTTTTTCATCAATCACCAGCGAGTCATCCACAACATTCAGCATCCTGATGATCCTGTCTGATCCGACTGATCCCTCGATGACACCGGTAAAAAAACTGTCCCGTCGAAGGTAATCGAGGCGGTCCATATCCATCTGGCCTGCAACAAGCTCGTGAAAGAACTTCCTGTGATATATATCCCTGAAAATCTTTATTGCCAGAGTCAGCTTACCCTGATAAAACTCATTCAGTTTCTCCATGAGGAGCAGGGAAATATCTTCATGTGAGATACCGGTGATAATCGAATTTTCGAGGGCATGTGAGAAAGGGCCGTGACCGGAATCGTGAAGAAGGATCGCAATTAGTGCTGCTTCCTCCTCTTCGGGGGATATTTCGGTACCTTTTCTCCGCAATGTTGTTATTGCCATATCCATAAGGTGCAAGGCTCCGAGGCAGTGCTGGAACCTGGAATGATTTGCCCCCGGATATACAAAGCTTGTCAGACCGAGCTGTTTTATGTTTCTCAGCCTCTGGAACCAGGGGTGTTCAATAAGATCGAAAATGAAATCTCCCGGGACATTAATGAATCCGTAAACAGGATCGTTGATTATCTTACGCTTATTTGTCTTATATCCCACCTCTGAAATTTTCAGGTTACAAAATTATGAATTTGTTTCCAACCCGGAAGAAATATAAAATCTAAATGATTTTAATAATTTAGTATTTTTTTCTGCAACATTTGAAATAAATACCGTCTTTATAACGTCAATCACCGTAGATTATTAAGTTTCCCCTACCGGAATATGAAAATTGAAATCAGAGGGCTCAGCAAAATATATCCAAACGGCAATCGTGCCCTTAAGGATATCGATCTTGAGTTCGGGACGGGTATGTTCGGGCTTCTGGGGCCCAATGGCGCGGGTAAATCGAGCCTTATAAGGATCATGGTCACATTGATGAAACCCACATCAGGTATGGTTCTGATAGATGGAAAGGATCTTCAGAAGCACCGGAGGTGGCTCCGGAGCATACTCGGATATCTTCCCCAGGATTTCCGTTTTTTCACCTCTCTCAGGACATGGGAATTTCTTGATTATGCAGGTGCCCTTGCAGGAATAAAAAACCGGAAAAAAAGGATAAGCGAGGTTGACCGTCTTCTTAACCAGGTGGGATTGCTGGAAGTACGAGACCGGCAGGCTAATAAACTGTCGGGGGGGATGAAGCGGCGCCTGGGTATTGCACAGGCGCTTATTGGTGATCCGAAGCTTATAATTGTTGACGAACCGACGACCGGACTTGACCCCGATGAAAGGATCAGGTTCAGGAATATACTGTCACAGCTGAGTCAGCACGATGTGACAATTATCCTCTCAACCCATATAGTCGGGGATATTTCATCAACATGTCAGGGTATGGCTCTGCTGAACAGGGGTGAACTTGTGTTTTCAGGTTCTCCCGAAAATCTTGTCAGGAATGCCGAAGGGCATGTGTTCCGGCTTAATCTCAGTCCTGCAGAATACGAATTTGTAAAGGAACGCTATAACGTGATCTCGACGATCCCGGTTGAAACAGGCTGGGAGGTTCAGGTTGTTTCGGATAACCGCCCGGAATTTGACAGCTCGGAAACAATAATACCAAACATTGAACATGCTTATGTTTATTACATGGAACATAAGCTTCATGCAGATATTTCGGAATGATTTCAGGATAAGGACATGTCATTTATTCATAATATAAGAACCGTAGCAAAATACGAAGCCAGGATACTCAGGAGAAGCTGGTTCTTCAGATTGTTCTCGATAGGGGCGCTGACGATCTTTACCTTCATGAACATAGGTCTCTTTTCACCAGTGGGCGAAGAAGGTTGGGAAATTATATCAATCTCTTCATCCGTACCTCATATCAACCTGTACCTTTTAAATATAGGCCAGGCATTGATCGTCATTTTCCTTGCGGCTGATTTCCTGAAGCGTGATAAAAAGCTTGATACAAATGAAGTTCTGTACACACGCTCAATGTCCAACTTTGAATATGTAAGCGGTAAGACAACAGGTATACTCAGGCTTTTTCTAAGTCTTGATATCGTTATCCTTTCCATTGCCCTTATCATCAATATAATTTCGAAAAGAATGGAAGTGGATATCCTGTCATATCTCTGGTATCTTCTTCTGATCTGCCTGCCAACGATTATTTTCAGCCTCGGTCTGGCATTTATGATGATGTCTGTCATCAGGAATCAGGCAATAACATTCCTGATCCTGCTGGGGATTGCGGCTCTCGATATGTTCTGGCTATGGTACAGGGCAGGATTTATTTTCGACTATATGGCTTTCGGTTTGCCTCTTTTTAAATCGGGTATCATAGGTTTTGATGATCCGGGGTTGATTCTGAGCCAGAGAGGCTTCTACCTGTGCCTCGGACTTGCCCTGATTTTTGCCACAGTACTGTTATTTAAAAGATTGCCTCAATCTAAGATACATACAGCCCTGTCGGTGATACTGCTTGTTGTTTTTACTGCAGGCGCCGGATTCTGCGGATTCAACGTAATGAAGACCTGGAAAAAGAATAAGGATTCAAAGAACCGGGTCATCGAGGTAAACAGGAGATATGAAGATGTCCTCTTCGCGGCACTCACAGACGCACAAATAGATTGCCGTCATAAAGGAGAGACAATTGAAGCAACTGCCAGACTGAAATTTACAAATGACAACCCTGCAGGAATCGACCGCTATGTGTTTTCCCTTAATCCGGGTCTGGCAGTAAGTGCAGTTACATCAAACGGACAGGCTTTGGTTTTCAAGAGGATAAATCATATAATAGAAATTGACCGTGACAGTATTCTTCAACCGGGCTGTACCGATAGTTTAACAATAACTTACTCAGGTACGATCGACGAGAATTTCTGTTTCCCGGATCATAACGAGAATTATAATGTTACACCTTACCGGATGGAAATGCTGAATATAAATAAGCGTCAGGCCTTTCTCCGGGACGATTATGTTCTTCTGACACCGGAAACACACTGGTATCCTGTTCCGGGACTCAACTATTACCCTTCAAATCCTGCAAGGATCAAGACCGATTTTATCAGGTTCAGTCTCAGGGTAAGGACCGACAGCAGACTTGTCCCGGTCGCCCAGGGTACAATGAAAAAAGAAGACGGAGCTGTCATTTTCGAAAATGAAGTACCGCTCACCGGTCTCACTCTTGCTATCGGCAATTATAGCTCAGATACGCTTACAGTGGACTCGGTAAAATACTTTACATTCTATTTCCCCGGAAATGATTACTACAAAAAAGATCTTGCAGAACTTAAAGATACTTTATCTCATCTTGTATCGGGATTAATGAGAGATCTCGAAACAAATTTCTCAACTAAATATCCATTCAGGACGCTGAGCTTTCTGGAAGTACCTGTTCAGTTCTTTTCGTATCCCAGGATGAGCACCCAGACAAGAGCAGAGGTTCAGCCATCAATGGTACTTCTTCCGGAAAGATTGTCAACGCTTAGGAATGCCGGCTTTGGAAAGAGATTTACGCGTCAGAAAAAGAATATGGCAAGGAATAACCAGGTAATAACCGATAAAGAATTACAGGTCAGGATTTTTAATGATTTTATAAGAAATACATTTATCTCCGGAGAGGATTTCAGGTATTATAACGGAACTATTATAAACGAACCGGTCCGTTATCGTCTTGGGCCGAGTTTTTATTTTTTCAAAAATAATTTTTATTCCTCGGAATACCCGGTGATAAATTCCGTTTTCGAATCCCACCTCCAGAAAGTGACTAATCCCGAAGCCGGAATAAGACGGCCTATGGGAGGAGTGTCCGAGCAGGACAGGGCTAATCTGATCCTCAGGAACGGAAGCTTCAGAGAGATACTTGCTTCGAATCCCGGAAGTGATACAATCAGAGCTATTGTCACGCTGAAAGGAGATTATCTTTTCAATATAATGAGATCGAAAGCCGGGATCAGGGAGTTTAACGAATGGTTCGGGAAATATATTGATGAGTATAGATTCCGGAGGATCGATATAGTCAGATTCGACGAGGATCTGAAACAGAAATTCGGATTCGGCATATACCCTTATCTCGACGACTGGTTCAACAGGAAAGAACAGCCCGGATTTCTTTTCAGAGATATTGAAGCCGGAGAAATTGTCGTTGGCGACAGGGTAAAATATCTGGTTACTTTCACAGCTCTGAATCCTGAAACAGTTACTGGCATTTTCTATCTCGGATTCCGTACAGGAGGTTCAGGCAGAGGGAGCGGGCAGGTAATAACTGACATAGTAAGATCAGTACCCGGAGGAACATCAATTTCGAGGACAATCCAGGGAAGGGGTATGGAAACCGATGATATTTCATCAATTGTTGTGATGGAACCAGGCGATGCAAAGAAAATAAGAACAATACTTGATGCGGAACCAAGGGAGTTGATAATCAATACTTTGTTTGCAAGGAACATACCAGGAGAGGTCAGCCTTCCTGTTAACGAGATCAGGAAGGTCCGATCAGGCACAACCATAACTGAAGGTGAAGAAAAATTCCCGCTACCCGCTCTGACATCGCCCGGGGAATTAATAGTCGACAACGAGGATCCGGGATTTAAAAATACAAATATTCAAACCCCCGGTCTTCTCAAAAAGCTGCTCGGGGTAAAAAATTATGACCGTAACGAATATAGTGAGATAAACATGTACTGGGCTCCCGAGAAATGGGAGAAAGCCATCCAATCGGCATATTATGGGCGATATGTATTATCATCAGTATTTACCCGCAGCGGTACGGGAGACAGGAAGGTTACCTGGTCTGTAAAGATCGATGAGCCTGGTTACTATGATGTTTATTGCTTTGTAGGTAAGATCGGAGAAAGGATCGTGGTACGTACCGGGCGTGGACAGGGTCCGGCCGGAGGGCCACCGGCACCTCCCGGAGGAGAAGGCAGAAGCGATTCACCATATAAGGATATGCATTACCTGGTTTATCACGATGAAGGAAAGGATGAAATAACTGTCGATTTTGAGAATGCAGAACCCGGATGGAATAATATCGGACGGTATTATTTCTCACGAGACAGTGCAAAGGTTGAACTTACAAACCAGTCGACGGGCAGGATAGTTATCGGGGATGCTGTGAGGTGGGTGAAGGCGGAGTGAAAGAAAGAAAGGGAGAGGGGGAGATGAGGAGAGAGGGGGATGAGGAGAGAGGGGGATGAGGAGAGAGAGTGGAGAGTGGAGGGCCCTGAGCCCTGAGCTATAAATTCAGTGATTAGTTAAGATTTTAATTAAGGATTAAGAGTATTGATAATGAAAACACGATTCAAACCGGCAATAAGAATTAATTTGTTATGTTGTATATTGATATTCAATATATTAGATGTATATCCCCAGAAAGGAATGACCCTTCAGCAGGCAATGCAGATAGCAGAAAACAATAGTCCCAATATGAAAAGGACAAAGCTTAACCTCATCCGGAGCCAGGAAAACCTCAATGCCCAGAATGCTGCGCTGAAATCCCAGTTCTCATTATCAATAAATCCGATCGGATACAACCAGAACAGGGAATTCAATGATCTTATATCCAAATGGAATACAACAAGGACCACAGAAAGCTTCGGGCTGTTTACTGTAGCCCAGCCTATTGTTCTGACCGATGCAGTTGTTTCACTGACCAACCGCTTTGGTTATACTGATTCCTACAGTGAATTTGCCGAAAGGACAACAAAGGGATTCAGCAACCGGCTTTCACTGAATCTCGATCAGCCTCTCTTTACTTATAACCGTACAAAACTTCAGCTAAAAGAGTTACAGCTGGCCCTTGAGAATTCACAGCTTAACTATGCAATTCAGCTTTTATCTCTCGAAAAAGGTGTGACTCAGGCATTTTATTACGTTTATCAGAAACAGCAGAGCATGGAGATAGCCCGGCAGGCTTACCAGAATATGCAACAGAGCCATGAAGTTATTAAAAACAAAGTCGATGCCGGCATATCAGCCCGTGAAGAAATGTTCCAGGCCGAACTCAACCTTGCATCCTCAAGATCGGAATACGAGAACAGCCAGGTAGAATATGAAAATGCAAAGGACGACTTCAAGATAATAATTGGTATGAGCCTTTATGATGATTTTATGGTTCTGCCCAATATCGATGTCGATACTGTTCAGATAGATGTAGCTTTTGCGATTGATCAGGGTCTCGCGAACAGGATGGAACTGAGGCAGAGTAAAATAAATATAGAAACAGCAGAATTTGATCTTATTCAGACAAAAGCTCTCAATGAATTCAAGGGAAACCTTGGACTTTCAATAGGGCTTTTCGGGGATAATGAAAACATTGGGAATGTTTATGAGAGCCCCACCGATAACGAAAGTATTTCTCTTTCATTTTCAATACCTCTCTGGGACTGGGGAGAAAGGAAGTCAAGGATCAAAGCATCGCAGGCGACCATCGAATCGGCAAATGTATCTTTCGAAGAGGAGCAGAACGATATAATTCTTGGGGTAAGGCAGGTTTACAGGAACCTGATCAATCTGCGTAACCAGATCGGAATAGCACAGCAGAATGTAACAAATGCCCAGCTGACATATGATCTGAACCTTGAAAAATACCGCAACGGGGATCTGACCGGGATGGACCTTAATATATATCAGAACCAGCTTTCCGAAAAACAGCTTTCCTATACAAATTCCCTTATCTCATATAAGCTTGAACTGCTTAATCTGAAGATCCAGACACTGTATGATTTCGAGAAAAAAGAACCCGTGACTCCGGTAAAAAGTATGGAAAAATAATGAAGTGACAGTAACCATGGAGTACCTATATTTATATTTTTTTACCCCCTTTCTCATTTCCCCCAGGGGGGAAAGGCCTCGTTCTCTCCTTCCCCCCCCGGGGGAAGGTCGGGAAGGGGGTTATAATAAAATAATTATAAAGTCAATCTTTTCCCTATAATTTTTTAACAATGAAAAAGATCATAACCCTATTAATCCTTATTACATCATTCGCTGCATGCAGGAACCGTGACCAGAACCTTACAGCCGATATCGAGATACCTGTCAGCGTTCAGGAACTGAGCCTCAGATCGATTGAAGAATATGTCAACACAACAGGGACATCTTTCCCGAAAGGGGAGATTGAGCTGAAATCGAAAATCCCCGCAGCATATTTTCTTGAGAAGAACCCGCAGACAGGCAGGTTATGGCAGCTTGGCGACAGGGTCAGAGCCGGGGCCATTATTGCAAGGCTTGAGGATGAGGAGTATGTAAACTCTGTCCAGATGGAAACAAATCAGCTGAACCTGGAACTGATGGAAACCGAGCTCAGAAAACAGGAATCCCTTTATGAAAAAGGAGGCGTGACCCTGAAAGAGCTTAAAACTGCAGGTATCAATTATGAGAATGCCAAAACAACAGTTATTAACTCAAAACTCAAGCTCCAGAAAACAAGGGTGATCTCTCCCATCGAAGGTGTTATTGTGGATCTGCCTTACTATACACAGGGAACCGAAACAGCTTCCGGGGTAACTATAGCTAAAATCATGGATTACAGAACAATGTATATGGATGTCAGGCTTCCCGAAAAATATATATCTGTAATAAAACCCGGACAGGAGGTCAGGCTTACTAATTATACAATTCCGGGAGATACCATAGCAGGTACGATCACACAGCTATCTCCGGCAATAGAGGCAGATACGCGTACTTTTAAGGGAACAATCAATATAGATAATTCCGGCTTCCTGCTTCGCCCGGGGATGTTTGTTAAAGCAGATATTGTTACCCGGAGAAAGGATTCCGTTATTGTGATCCCGAAAAACATAATCCTGTCAAGACAGAGAGGGAAAACGGTATTTGTAATAGACCGTGGTATTGCTGTAGAAAGGATAGTTGAAACAGGACTTGAAAACCTGACTGATGTGGAGATCATCAGAGGGCTGGAAAAGAACGAACGGGTAGTTACCGGAGGCTTTGAAACCCTGAGCAACAGATCAAAGGTTAAAATCATTATTTAGCCTCCATGAATGCTATTGCAAGATTTGCCGTAAAATACCCTGTTACAGTACTAATGCTGGTGCTGGGGATCGTTCTTCTCGGATTTATCTCATTTGGTAAACTGGGAACAGATCTCTTTCCCGATCTGAATAATCCGAAAATATATATCGAGCTTTCATCCGGTGAAAAACCACCTGAAGAAATAGAAAAGAACTATGTCGATCAGATAGAATCACTTGCAATGAGGCAGAGCGATGTGATTCAGGTCTCCTCAGTTTCAAAGGCCGGTTCTGCAACAATAACTGTTGAATATAACTGGAACAAAGATATGGACGAAGCTTTCCTCGATCTTCAGAAAGAACTTAACTCGTTCAGCCAGAATTCAGACCTCGAAGATTTTACAATTTCACAGTATGATCCGAATGCATCCCCTGTGATGATCGTCGGATTAAAGAACGACCAGATATCTGATATGGATGAACTGAGGAAGGTTGCTGAAAACTATATCCGTAATGAGATTATAAGGATAGAAGGAATTGCTGATGTGAGGATCACGGGAAAAGAAGAAAGTGAAGTAGTTATTGAGACGAGCGATTACCTTCTGGAATCATTCGGGCTTACCCCTGACGGTATTGCCGCACAGATAAGTAATTATAACAGAAATGTGTCGGGCGGTTCCATAGTTGAAATGGGGACCAAGTACGTTGTAAAGGGTGTAAGTGTACTTGAAGACCTGAGGGATCTTGAAAACATTATTGTAGGCTTCAGACAATCCGCCTCAACCTCAACCTCAGCCTCAGCCTCAGCCCCAGCCCCAACCTCAGCCCGTATCCCTGTTTATTTAAGAGATGTAGCTAAAGTCGGATTTGCAAATAAAGATCCCGAGAACATTGTTACAATAAACGGTAAAAGGTGTATCGGTCTGTCTGTTTACAAAGAACCGAAATACAATACAGTAGATGCCGTTAAGAGCCTTGATGAGGCGATTGATGAACTTGAAAGGGCATTACCCGGTTACGAATTCATTAAGGTTGCCGATCAGGGTACTTTTATTAATAACTCAATAGGAGAAGTAAAGAACACTCTTTTCCTGGGGATCTTTCTTGCTGTGCTGGTACTTTATATTTTCCTGCGCAGGATAGGAACAACACTTGTAATAAGTGTGGCGATCCCGGTTTCGGTAATTGCCACATTTAATCTGATGTATTTCGGAGATCTTTCACTGAACATTATGACGCTGGGAGGTCTGGCTCTGGGGGCCGGTATGCTTGTCGACAATGCCATTGTTGTGCTTGAGAACATAACCAGGAACCATGAAGACGGGATGCCCCTTAAAGAAGCTGTTATAACCGGGACCGGGCAGGTAGGAGGTGCGATTACTGCATCAACTATTACGACAATAGTTGTTTTTCTGCCTATTGTATATCTTCATGGCGCATCCGCAGAAATGTTCAGAGACCAGGCATGGACAGTGGCTTTCGCACTTATCTCATCCCTTTTCGTCGCCATGCTTGTGATACCGATGCTTGTCTCAACTTTCTTTTCGAAAAAAACCAGGGAAAGAAGGATCAGTGCACCCCTTAAGTTCACCTGGTACACAAATGTTCTCAGGAGAATAATCGAAAAACGTTATCTGGTAGTCATACTGTCTGTATTGCTGATGGCCGGAACTGCTTTACTGATCCCCCGGCTGGGAAGCGAATTCATGCCAAGGGCAGAGTCGGCTCAGTTCACCGTGGGCCTTACTCTGCCTGAAGGAACAAGTCTTGACAGAACTTACACAACTGTATCAGCTGCTGAAGGAATAATAAGGGGACTTCTTGGAGAGAAGATTAAACTGATTTACACCCAGGCAGGGGAAGACAAATCTTCCACACTAAACCAGACAACGACTGTCAGGGGTGAGAATAGTGCATCCCTGAAAGTTATCTTAAAGGAAGAATATGCCCGGGAAACAGAAACTGCAATCACACTGGTTGATACGTACCTGAAATCAGTCCCCGGACTGGAAGTGACATTTACAAGAGATGAGACAGCGCTTCAGAGTGTCCTGGGAACCTCAGAATCGCCTTTTGCACTCGAAATTTCCGGTGAAGATTATGAAGAACTTGAAAGAATAATAAATGAAGCCAGGCTGATCCTGGAGAAAAATCCCGGCTTATATAATATTTCAACATCCATCGATGAAGGAACACCGGAAGTAGAAGTTGCAGTCGACCGCTTTAAAACAAGCTTATACAATGTTTCGGTAGAAAGTGTTATTAACCAGGTAAAAAGCTATCTTGAAGGATCATCAGCGGGAAATTTTGAAAAGGACGGAGAGCTTAAGGACATTACAATTAAACTGGGAGATGTTTCAATCAATCAGCTTCACGACCTGATGATAACTGCGGGTAATGTAAAGATCCCTTTAAGCGACCTGGCTGAAATAAAGACTGTTGTCAGTCCACGCGAGATTACCCGCAGAAACCAGTCAAGAACCTGTTATATCTACGCAATGGTCAGTCCCGCTCTGGCCTTTGACAAGGTAATAAAGTACTCTGATGCCTCCCTGAAGAAGATTACACTTCCGGTGGATTACAAAATGGAGTATACAGGAGAAGAACTGAAACGACGCGATTCCATGTCCAACCTCACCTTTGCCCTTATGCTCTCGCTTGTGCTTGTATTCATGGTACTTGCTGCACAGTTTGAATCAATAATTCAACCTTTCATAATAATGCTTACGATCCCGCTTGCCGGTGTCGGAACGGTTCTCACATTCATAATTCTTGGCCAATCACTCAACATGATGGCATATATCGGGATAATAATGCTTGGAGGGATTGCAGTCAATAATGCTATTATACTTATTGACCGCATCAACCAGCTGAGGGTGGAAGGAATGGATATAAGGGAAGCTATAGTTCTCGGAGGATCACAGAGGATACGTCCTATACTTATGACAAGTCTTACAACGATTCTCGCACTTCTGCCTCTGACAATAGGCATTGGTGAAAGCGCTTCTCTCAGAGCTCCCATGGCGCTTGCAGTAATAGGTGGATTGGTATCATCAACATTGCTTACACTGGTTGTGATACCTTGTGTATACTGGATACTCGATAATTTCAGCAATTATATTACGGGGAAAAGTAAGTCTCCGGCCATTCCCGGATAATTCTTATAAGACAGAAAATGGACTTTATTCTAAAAAGAAGGATCCTGATAATTATGCTGTTCGCCGGGCTCACAATGCTCGGTTATGTCTCTTATAAGAAACTACCTGTCGAATTAATTCCTAATCCCGAACTGCCGACACTTATTGTAAGAGTAGGTACTCCACTTGAAATGGACCCGGCTTATATAGAGACCCAGGCGGTAATTCCCCTTGAAGGGGCTATCGGGACTCTTGATGATATCGAGAAGATCGAAACAAACATCACATCAAACTTCGGTGTAATAACTATTTACTATACGCAGAAGGCTGATCTGAAGTATGCCAGCCTCAAGCTCCAGGAGAAGATTGACGTGGTTAAGAATTCAATCCCCGAAGATTTCCTGATCAGTGTGATAAGGATCGATCTCGACCAGATGATTAATCAGTTCATGTCACTTCAGATAAGGGGTGAAGGAGGTGTTGACAGGATCAGGAACATTGCCGACAGGGAAATAAAACCGAAGCTTGAGAACATCGATGGTATTGCCGGCGTCCAGGTATATGGCGGTCAGGAAAACTCAATTGAGGTAAGGCTTGATGAACGTGCCTGCAAGGCAAACGGTATCACAATGGGTCAGGTAAGAACTCTGCTGAATAATAACGGTAAGGAAAAGACTTTCGCAGGGAAGGTTGTCGACGGGAGCAATGAGTTCTTCGTGAACATTACATCCGAATATACCGATGTCGGGGATATTGGAAGGATAATTGTCAGACAGGAAGGACCGGTTCTCCTGAGAGATATTGCAGAAATATTTTATGGCGTCAGGGAAGAGACTTCTTTCAGCAGGGTTAACGGAATGGATGCTGTTACAATAAACCTTGTAAATGACAACCAGGCTAACCTTATAAAACTATCAGATAATGCTCTCACTGTAATAAATAAAATAAACAGGGAGATGGCTCCTCAGGGGGTTGAGATAGTTGTTCAGTATAACGGGGCGGAAACAATGGAAGAAAATATAAACCAGATAATCAATCTTGCCATTACAGGAGGATTTCTGGCAATCCTTATATTATGGTTCTTCCTTAGGAATTTAAGGCTTGTTTCAATAATTGCCGTTTCAATACCTGTTTCAGTATATACGGCCTTCAATTTCTTTTATGCTGCCGGAATTTCAATCAACAGCCTGACCCTTGTCGGGATAGCACTGGCTGTAGGAATGCTGGTCGACAATTCCGTGGTTGTCCTTGAAAATATTTACAGGCTCGCAGGATCGGGTAAAGATACCGAAACTTCTGTAAAGCAGGGGACAACAGAGGTTATAAGAGCTATTGTTGCATCTACCCTGACGACTGTTATAGTTTTCATGCCCTTCATCTTCACATCAGGATACCTTATAAGGATAATAGGGAAAAATATCGGAGTATCAATTATTTCCACACTATTAGTTTCTTTAGTTGTGGCTTTGATGTTCATCCCGATGGCTACCAACTATTTACTTTCAATGAGATCTATCGGGAATGCACAGATATTTAAAAAGCTGTCCATCCACGACAGGCTCATTCAGGCCTACTTCCTTATATTAAAGGCCAGCATGAAAAAACCGGCTGCAACAATTATAGGTACCCTGGTCATTTTCTTTGCGGCGCTGCTTATAAGCCTTACTCTAAGCATCAGCAGTTCCAGTGAAATAGAGACACCTGATTTCAGGTTAAGCGTAAATATGCCATCAGGGTCAACTCTTGAAAAAACAGATGCTGTGGTCGCTGAAATTGAATCGAGACTGGCTTCTGTCCCTGAAAAAGAGGATATTGTCAGCCGTATTGGTGAAGATAATGCCACTGTTACAGTAAGTCTTAAGGAAGACTGGGATAAGGACAGTAAAAGGAGCCTTCCGGAGATAAAAAATGAAATCCTTGAAAAAACAAAGAATATTTCTTCAGCCGGGATAAGCATGGATAATATTTCAACCAGCGGAGGATTTACAAGCAGCGGTGATGGCGCGGAAACCGTAAATCCGGGTTCGGGATTCATGAGGATGCTGGGTATTGGAAGAGAATCGGAAAGCATAATAATTAAAGGACAGGATTTCGGCCAGATGAAAGACCTTGCCGACGATATCAGGACAAATGTCGACGAGCTGGAATCCATAGATAATATAAGTGTCAATGTCCAGGATAACAAACCTGAGGTTCAGCTTCATTTCGATATGGATTATATAGCGAGGAATAATTTTTCGCTGATTAACCTTTCATCCGCTCTGGCAACCTTCGGAAGGGAGTATTCATCGGGGGCAGTATTCAGACAGGGGAATGAAAGGTATGACATAATTATCAAGTATGCATATGCCGATACAGTGGAAGACAAAAACACTGATAAATCGATCGATGACCTGAAACGCCTTGAAGTAAGCAATTCAGCGGGTGCGATAATGGAGATGGATGAACTGGCAGGGATAATCTTCGGCTATGGAATGGGCAATATACATCGTGAAAACCAGGAAAAGAGGGCTACTGTAACATATAGTTTCAAAAGTGAAATAAGCTCTTCGAAAGATCTCCTTGAGGGAGCCCGTTCAGAGATCGAATCGGTTATTGCAGGTCTGGCCATTCCCTCCGGCATAGCTGTTGAGGTGGTCCATGAGGAAGATCAGTTCCGGGAATTCTATAAGCTCATCGGGATCGCGTTTCTGCTGATCTTCATGATACTTGCTTCCGTGTTTGAATCACTCACCCTGCCGTTTGTACTTCTTTTCAGTATTCCTCTTGCTGCCCTGGGTTCACTTATAGCACTCATTCTCACCGGTAATTCGCTTCTGAACGCAAATACTCTGATGGGCTTCCTAATTCTGCTTGGTGTGGTGGTAAATAATGGCATTATTCTTATTGACTATACAAATATCCTCCGCAAAAGAGGAAACAGGAGGTCAAGAGCGCTTATGATGGCAGGAGTAGCCCGGATAAGACCGATCCTGATCACTGCTTCGACAACTGTTATTGCCATGATCCCGCTGGCAATGGGGAAAGCTGAATTTATATCAGTTATCGGCGCTTCATTTGCAGTAACAGTAATCGGAGGCCTTACTCTCAGCACTCTTCTTACACTTGTATTCATACCTACATTTTATTCGGGCCTTGAAAATGCCCTCGATTGGTTCAGATCACTCGACTGGAAGAATAAAATTATCCAGCTGGGTATACTTGCTTTATTAATATTCCTTATTTATACAAGGATTGACAAATTTGTCTGGAAGCTTATTACAACCATTCTCTCGGTAATAATCGTTCCGGCATCAGCCTGGTTCATAATGAACAGCCTGAGAAAGGCCAGGGAAACTGTCATTCCTCCCGATGAAGAAATAAACATCCGTGTTCAGAGTCTTGTAAAGATCTACGACAGGGAAAACAGGTGGGCACGTGAATGGAAAGCGGGTGCACGGATAAGGGAAAGGCTCGGGCTTGAAAAGAAGATTACTAGCTGGCAGGATCTGACGCGGATAAGCTGGCAACTGCCCCTTTTCGGGTTTATGATTTACTTCACCTATTTTTATCTGAATAAAGGATTCTGGATCTTCTGGTTCAGCATAGCTTCATGGTTCTTTCTATCTGCTATCTGGAGCCGTTTCAGGGAATTGTTCATAAGTATGACAAAGGAAGGCCAGCGAGGGCTACTGAAAAAAATGATCCCCTTAACAGATTTTATGGTTTTCTGGATCATTCCCTTTCTGAATCTCGTCTTCTTCCAGATAAAATGGGATAACCTGGCCGTGGTACTGATACTTGGATTTCTTTGGTTTACCGGGTTATTCATATATAAGACCGGGGTGATGCTCTCCGGTGAGAATATAGATATTTACAGGCTGGAGGGCCGGTTCAAAGGACTGAGAAAAACAATATACAAGATAGTTTCTGCAGTTCCGCTGATAGGTAAGAAGAAGAAGCCGTTCAAGGCTCTCAGTTGTGTTTCTCTGAATATCGGTAACGGTATGTTCGGCTTACTCGGACCGAACGGAGCAGGAAAAACGACACTTATGAGGATCATCTGCGGAATACTCGAGCAAAGCTATGGCAAGGTCTGGATAAATGGCCTCGATACCCAGAAGAAACGTGAGGAACTTCAGGGCCTGATCGGATATCTCCCGCAGGAATTCGGAAGTTATGAGAATATGACAGCTCATGAATACCTTCATTATCTGGCGATGCTTAAAAATATTACAGATGCCGCCACGAGGGAGGAACGGGTAACATACGTTCTGAAGGCTGTCCATATGGAGGAAAGAAGACATGAAAAGATCAGTTCCTATTCCGGCGGGATGAAACAGAGAATGGGTATTGCCCAGATCCTTCTTCATCTGCCAAGGATTCTTGTAGTTGATGAACCTACAGCAGGGCTGGATCCGCGTGAGAGGATCAGGTTCAGGAATCTTCTCGTCGAATTAAGCCGTGAACGTGTTATAATCTTTTCGACACATATAATCGAGGATATTTCAAGTTCATGCAACCAGGTAGCAGTCCTCAATAAAGGAAAGTTAAGGTATCTCGGAAAACCTATTGATATGACAAAGGAAGCAGAAGGGCATGTATGGCAATTCAGAATACCTGCAAAGGATTTCGCGAAATTTGTTGAAGAGCATCTGGTTGTCCATCACATGTCGGAAGGTGAAAGTGTGAGGGTCAGAGTAATTTCAGAAACGCAGCCGTGGGAAAATGCCGTAGCCGCCACTCCTAATCTCGAGGATGCATACCTGTGGCTGCTCCGGAAAAAAGATAATAATGGAAAAACCTTAAATTAAAATCTTTATGTTATTTGTAAAATCCAATTGTGTGTGTTGAAAATAACCCTTCCCCCTGCCCCCTTCCCTTAAGGCTAAGGGAATGGGTGCGCTGGAATAAATTGAGAATAATTAAACCTTTGTGCTCTTTGATAACCTTTGTGCCCTACTATATAACTCACCCCTAAATCCCTGCCTTCGCTGTCGCTTCGGCAGGCAGGCCCCAGGGGGGACTTTTAAATCTGAGCGCCCTATAGGGGTAAGGAGTGGCAAGAAGGGCAGGAGTTATTATAGTTGATGTTCCTGAGTTCTTTAAGGTGGTAAACTTTGTGGTTAAACAATGAAAATAAACAATTTATACAACTATTTTACTTTAGTCCGAAAAATGATCCTCTACAATCTCCGGATCATCTTTGCCAATAAATTCATCTGGTTCCTTGCCGGAGCAGTAGCCTTCTATCTTGGATTATCAGTAATTTATGTCCTCTCAAATGATGTATCGAGAATGAAAGACCTGTACGGTGTATTTCTCTTCTCAGGAATATTGCTGGTCTTCTATCCTGCTGTCTTCGGGATCCAGAACGATCAGGACGCACGGACGATAGAAATACTCTTCGGTATTCCTGACTACAGGTATAAGGTCTGGTTGGTCAGAATCATTCTGATCTTTGTAATTACCACTCTGATAATGCTTTTGTTCACTTTCCTGTCAAATATTTTAATAATTAAATTTAATTTTCTTGAAGTGACCGTCCAGGTAATGATGCCTGTGATCTTCCTTGGTATGATGGCTTTCATGCTATCCACAGTCATCCGCAACGGTAACGGCACTGCTGTTGTTATGATGATTTTCGGTCTTTTCTTTTTAATACTGCAGGACCCGCTGAGGAAGAGCCAGTGGAATGTATTTCTCAATCCGTTTAACCCTGCATATGATGTAAATGAAACAACCTGGGCACTTATTACGCTGAAAAACAGGATCATACTATTTACAGGATCAATAATTTTCCTGCTTGCGGCATTGCTTAATCTTCAGAAGAGGGAGAAGTTCATGTAAGCGGTTAGCGGCTGGCGGTGTACGGCGAGCGGCGGGCGGCGTGAGGCGTGAGGTGTGAGGCGTGAGGCGTGAGGCGTGAGGCGTGAGGCGTGAGGCGTGAGGCGTGAGGCGTGAGGCGTGAGGCGTGAGGTTTGATTTTAAGGTATTCTGCAGTATTAAAATTAATGGGAACAATTTCCGGTTAATTTTGTCTGGCAGATTGTTAAGCGGAATAAAACCGTTTGTATATTTTTGCTGCTTTATTATCTATCTATATACCTATGGGCCGTTACGCGAATAACCATCTTATCAGGGAAGAGTCTGTTGCCTTTGAAACCAGGCTTCACTGGATCACTTTCCTTACACTTAAATCGATATTTACCCTTACTCTTGCAGCCTGGTTTGACAGATGGTTCTCTGAATTTGTAATTACGAACCGGAGGATAATAATCAAAACGGGAATAATTGGAAGGGAAACATTTGAGATGAATCTTTCAAAAATTGAAAGTGTGAATGTTGACCAGTCAATTATGGGACGTATTTTTAATTACGGATCCATCACAATTATAGGTTCAGGCGGGACTAAAGAAAGCTTCCATAAGATCGCAAAGCCCCTGGCCTTCAGGAAGGCATTTCAGGAGCTCTGCTGAAAATTTTGTCTAAAATCCATCTGGCAGTTTCATCTGCAGAACCTTGCTGAATATCAACGGCCGGAGAGCCAGAACAGGCAATCAAGAACAAACCTGTTCTGGAATTTATTTGTAAATGTAAAGGAAAGTTCGCGGTTAGTCCCGGTTTCATAATCTATATCATTATGACCCATATTTATATAGACCATTTTATAATTTCTGTTTGTCCAGGCTACCGGATAATAACCATCATGCCAGATTTCATGCTTTTTGGGGCCGGTCCCGAGAGGGAAGCTTGATGGATCGACTGAAAGCAGGATCTCTATATCCTTATCCATCCGGAGATCATTTTCCCATTTATACCATTCATTCGGAGATGAAATAAATTTCTGCGGGAGCTTTTTCGTGGCCGGATGTTTCCTGTGTTCAACCCTTAATAACGCAGATGTCGGACGCCATGTATTTCCGGTGTATGCTCCGCAACCCAGGAACTGATCCTGATACCATTCCCAGTTATCAGGAATTGCCGAAGGTGTCAGGGCAAAGGCTGCAAAATGAAATCCCATCCATGCACCACCTTTCTCCATGTACTCCCTGAAAGCTTCTCTCTGCTCTGTTGATTCCGGCCGGGAATCGAGAAAAATGACTATACGGTAACCGGAAAGAAATTCCGGATTCAGATCATTCCAGTTTCGCGTAGTATCAAAAACAAACCCGTTATTAGCAGCCACCCCTGAAAACCAGCTCTTAGCCTCTTTAACAAAGCTGATATGGGCTTTATCATTGCGTGCAGAATAAAATGCAATTACCTTAAAATCCGATTCCTTTTCAGGCTTAAAGGATGAATTTACAGACAATATTATTGAAAGAAGGATATAAAATATTCTCCCGTAATACCCTGATGAAGCTCTGCTATCCAAATTCTGCAAGTCTGATGTTTTTTGCAATAAAGATAATAAATTTACTTCTCTAGTTATTCTCATTATTTTTCAGAGACATAATGAATGGATTGAGCTTACATCATCAACCTTTGAATATCAGATAAATAATCCCCTGTAAAACGTATTATAATACGTTTTTTAATACGTTTTTTAATACGTTTTTTCAATTGGTCCCTTTTTTTGCCAGTATGGCATATGGTATTGTAGGTAAAGATTCTGGTGAATGATTTAATACCTCGTAGAGGTTATGGAAAAAAAATACCTGCCGCGTACCAGTTAACGTCAGCTCTCATAAGATGACCTAAATGCCTGTTATAAAACTTTTTAGCTACAAATGCAAGCCATACGATATCAATTGAAAAAAATACAGGCAGGGCTATTAAGAAAAGCTTAAAGAACATGGTTTTCAGTTTTTATCTGTTTATGTAAAGTTAATAAAACGATCCTATTTCACCTTAATGTTGATTCTGATAATCCATTTTCCCTAACTTTACTTCTTTAAAAAATTTAAAATTTCAGAAAATGATCTTATCGGCATGTGGATTAGTTTGCAGTGACTGCGAATTTTTCAGTAAAACCTGTTCGGGGTGTATCGAGGTTAAAGGGTCGCCTTTCTGGGCAAAGGAAATGATACCTGATAAGGTATGCCCCCTTTATGATTGTTCAGTAAACAAGAAAGGATTTGCTAATTGTGGTGGTTGCACAGAGCTTCCTTGTAAAATGTTCAGGGATATGAAAGATCCCAATTCGACAGAAGAGCAGCATCAACAGTCGATAATTACACGTGTGGCGGCGCTGCGTGGGAACTGAGTGGTGAGTCTTGAGCGATGAGTGATGAGCCCTGAGCCCTGAGCCCTGAGCTCTGAGCCCTGAGCCCTGAGCAAAAAGTAAATAACAGCCATGAAAGAAATAGCAATTATCTCAGCCAGCGTAAGGATGGGCAGACTTAGCCACAGGGTGGCTCTCTATTTTAAGAGATATCTTGAATGTAATAATCTTGCCAATGCCGAGATACTGGATCTGAAAGAATATAATTTCCCGGTTTTTGATGAAAGGCATCACAAGCCTGTTGCGATATCAACTGTATCGGACGGCAGCTTCGGAGGTTCCCAGGTACTTACTTCTTTGCAGTTTTCACTCTGGAAAATGAAAATAAGGACAGTAACTGCAATGTTTCCCGTACCACGTGTAATGAATGCTTTCGATGAAAATGGAATTCCCTCTGACAAGGAAGCCACGGACAAACGTGCAGCAAATTTCATAAAAGCCTTGCTGGAATCTAAATGAAATTCCCGTCATAATCAACTCTGGGATCGGGATTTGACAGATCGATAACTCTCTGAAAACCGGGATTTCCGTTCTTATGGGTTGATGTTCCGCCGTTATAGCATCGTGGTATGCCCCATACACCATGGAATATCTTCCCTGCTGCTGAAGGTTGTACATGGTAATGCCCGAACAGAAGTGCATCAATTTTATTTTCAATAAGCTTTTTTAATTCATCACTGTCGCGAAGCTGCATTCCCAGCTTGAAATCAAAAGGGTGATGGTGCAGATAAACGACTTTCTTAAGTCCGTTTATATCAGGGTCATTTATTATCTTTTCAAGCTTCTGAAGCTGTTCTTTCCCCAGTTCTCCTTCCGAAAGGAAACGGTCATACCAGTGCAGCTCTTCGGCTGTTGAATCCAGTCCAATGAAGATAACTCCTTCAATAATATCAACCTTAGGGTAGGTGATACCGGTATTTTTATAAAACCTTTCCTTAAATATCTCAACAAACTTTACATCGCCTCTGGTGCCTGTTCCGTAGTCATGATTCCCTGGTACCGGCAGAACCATATACCCCAGCTTTTCCAGCAGGTGAATGGAGTCGATGGCTTCATCTGTATAACTGATGTCATTGGCATTGTCGACAATATCGCCTGTAATTACAACAATATAATTCCGGGCAGGTTGCTTCAGGAAGGCGATGTTATCGATGATAGTCCTGAATTTATTGCCGCAATCTTCATGGCCTATATGGAGATCTGATAAATGAATTATCTTCTTCACAATTTTTGCCGTTTAATTTTTAAGGGTGAAAGAACAGGAGTTTATTCAATATGTCCAGTAAGACGGACCGCTTGCAACAAAAGATACCGGAAGGTCTTTAATAAAACCTTTCAGCCATTCGGCACAGTATTCCATCCCGGGCTCCTCGGAAGTAACATGACCGAGGAATACTATTGCCTTCTTTCTGTTCTGGCTCACTGCATCACGGGCATATTCATATGTTTCCCACTGAGGGACTTCTCCGGCCAGAACAACATCGACTGAAGGGTCTTCGAGAAGCCTTATATGCAGTGTGCTGCCGGGTGCGCCTGCGGAAAATGCTACTTTCGATAATTTCATATCAGGATTACCGACCACATTGAAGGCATTTTTCGGAAAGACCCTTTTCAGCTCAACCAGAAGTTCCCGGAGTGTGGTTTCAGGTATTATGAACATGTTATACTCCTTATCGGGACTAAAGCTTTCCCATCCCAATTTTTTTGCCATTCCATGATCTATGGCATCGGGTTTTAAACGATGGATATAATCATGAAAACGCCATATTACCAGCTTGTTATCATCAATATACTTCTTCTTTTCAAGATATATCGGATCGTTTGCGAATTGCTTTGTTTCATCGAGATGATTATAGAATAGTGGTTCATGAGCAATTATGAGGTTACAGTTCATTTCCACTGCTTTTTTCAGAACATCCATTGTTGCGAACATTGTGGTCACTATACCCGTCACCCTTGTCTGGGGATTTCCGGCTTTGATTACGTCTACCGTTTTAGGAATAATTGGACTGCCTGTCTGTTTAATTATCAAATCTATTATTTTCTCTGCACTGCTGTCTGAAGTATTCTGACCCGTCAGGGTTAAGGAGAGGAATAAGCCTGTAAGGCAGATTAAGATGGATCGTATTGTTTTCATTTTGGAATAATGGTTAATATGGATTAAAAGCTAACCTGTTTTTACCGAAAAAAATTTACAGATCTCAAATTTATAAAAAGCTTAAGCAAAAAAAAATAGTTATCTCCTATTCTCCCACTCTCCCACTCTCCTCTTCCCCTCTTCTCCTTTTCCCCTTTTCTCCTTTTCCCCTTTTCCCCCCCCCCTCATAAACTAAGCCTTTGCAACATTCCCGTAAAAATTGGTATGAGTTTTGCATAAGCAATTATGAAGAGCCAATTCTTCTAACACTTAAGACAATGAAAAAGTTAATACTCACTTCGATCCTCGCACTTCTGGTTGCAGCAGGAGCCTCAGCTGTTCCTCAGGATTATCCTGATGAATATCTTGGTTTACCGGGAGACAATCTCAATCTGTATGCAGTAATGAAACTGTTCCAGGAATCCGAAACTCTTGAAGGTTTTGAAAGGACCCTAAATGATGAGAATTCCAGGATAAACAACCTCGATCTGAACGGTGATAATCTGATTGATTATATAACCGTTCATGACTTCGTCGATGGTGATGTTCATTCAATAGTACTGCGTGTAGCACTTAACCGGAATGAATTTCAGGATGTGGCTGTTTTTACAGTTCAGAAGTTTCGTGACGGTTCAGTCCAGATACAGCTTGTAGGAGATGAAGAATTATATGGAAGAAACTATATAATCGAGCCGATATATGATGAAACGCCCAACCCCGGCTATACAGGGAGTCCTTCAAGAAGGGTGGCTGTCACTGTTGTAAGAACGACTCCTTATGAGGTAGCCCTCTGGCCGGTTGTAAGGTTTATCTACCTTCCCAATTATGTAATATGGCGCTCATCCTGGTACTGGGGTTATTATCCTTCTTACTGGAGACCATGGCGCCCCTACTACTGGCATTACTACTATGGATATCATTATCACTGGTATCATCACTACTACAATCACTACCGTCACTGGGATCATCACAGGTATGCAAGATACAATGATTACTACTACAGAAGTGTACGGGCACACTCCCCATACGTCAGCCAGAGAATTAGGGAAGGTAATTACAGGGATACTTACTCCCGTCCGGATCAGAGGCGCGAAGGCGAAGCCCTCTTTACCAGGGCAAATCCGAATCAGACCAGAAGGACTGCTGATAATACTCCTGTAATCAGGGAGAGAAGGACTGAAACCCGGAATGCCGCTGAAAGGAATGCTGAAGGAACTGTAAGACGCCAGGCCACAGGCGACAACGCCAGACCGGCCACCAGATCTGCATCAGATGCCAATACCGGGAATACCAGAAGATCTGTACCGGCTGCTAATGAAAGACAGCAAACCAGGTCCTCTTCACAGCAGAATGCCAACACTGAAAGAAGGTCAGCTCCGGCTGTAAACAACAGAACGGAAACCAGATCCTCTTCACAGCAGAATGCCAATACCGAAAGAAGATCAGCTCCGGCTGTAAACAACAGGACGGAAACCAGGTCATCCTCGCAGCAGAATGCTCCTGCAGCAAGAAGAGAATCTGTTTCGGCTCCGGAAAGGTCATCATCAAGACCATCACAAAGTGCCAGATCACAGAGCTCTTCAGGCAGCCGTCAGCAGCCTTCGGTTAACCGGTCTTCCCAGAGCAGGAGTTCCCGGGAAAGCAAACCGGCTCAGGCTTCAAAAAGAAGTGAGGAGAAGAAAGAATCTTCAGGAAGCAGCTCAAGAAGGAAATAAGCAGCTCAAAGCGCAAGGTAAAAGATATCCAAAAGACACAGGGCTCAGAGAAAAGGTTAAAAACCTGTACTCTGAGCTCTTCATTTTTGGTCACCTTTTCTGGTTCGATTTTGTTTCCTGCTTATAAATAATCCTGCTTCCCAGAGCTCTGTGTCCATAGCCGTCAACCTAAGAATTGTTTAAATAACGAAAACTACTGTAATTATCTGAATTATAGTTAAATAAGTTTCCCCTCCTTTGAAAGGAGGGGAAACTTTTGTCCACAAAACTCCGTTAAGTTGACGGCTATGGCCTTGAGCTCTGAGCTCTGAGCTCTGAGCCCTGAGCCCTTATTACTCAAACGGATTCTCCCGGCTAAAATCAGGCCTGTAATTAAGATAGCTGTCCATATCCTGTAAAAGGGCATTCCGGAATCCCAGATTTATCATTGTTTCAACAACTGATTCATATTCCTCCCTGTAAAGAGAACGGTTAATTACCGGATGGCTTAATACCTGTTCTGTCGGATGATACTGCGACATAAGCGACAGGTGAATCCCGGGAGACAGCTCTTCTGCAATACTTCTAAGAACATTCTTACTCTCTTCAGCATGCCCGGGCAGTACAAGATGCCTTATCATCATACCGTTTTCTGCCCTGCCATCTTTGTCGAGAGGCAGAGTTGATCCTTTCTGGAAATACATTCTCTTAAGGGCTTTCAGAGCCACATCAGGATAATCAGGAGCATCAGAATATTCTGCAGCAAGCTCCGGTGTCACATATTTATAATCGGGAAGATAAACATCAATAAGTCCTTCAAAACCGTCAATCACTTCGGGCTTATCATAACCATTCGTATTATAGACTGTTACCGGTTTTAATCCCCGCTCATTAAGGCCTCTTATTAATGCTTTGACCTGAGGAACCATATGTGACGGCGAAACAAAGCCAACAGAAACCACCTTACTGCTGAGGATATTCATAATTGCATCAAGAGCCTCATTCTGTTTCATTATGCCGCCTCTGTACTTTTCTGCCGGCCTGCTTATATCATGGTTCTGGCAATATATGCATCGCAGATTGCATCCTGAAAAGAATATATTGCAGATACCATAAGGTCCGCTTATCTGTGGTTCTTCTCCACGGTGAATACAAATGGATGCAATATTCATTCCCTCATCAGTCCTGCAATAGCCTTTTCCCCCCCTGTATCTGTCGGCACGGCATTGCCTTGGACAGATAGTGCAGGAAGAGAGCTGTCCCTGTTCAGGATCAGAATATAGATTCCCGTCAGCCAATCTAAGTGAATTTATTACCGATTCAAAGGTCGCAAGAATTTACAAAACTCAGGCATAAAATATTATCACCTTGTATACTTGTATATTCCGAAACATTATTTATCTTTGTCCCCGTCAAGAGGGGAATTGATCTAGGGGACCAGAGTCCCCTATTTTATTATCATTTTAAAAGAGCATGATTGACAAAACCCGGATAGAAAAACTTGTTAATGAGTTCATTAAAGGAACAGGGATTTTTCTTGTCGCTGTAAAAGTAAGTACTTCGAACAGGATTATGGTTCTTGCCGATACTATGAAGGGAATAACAATTGATGAATGTGCCGAACTCCACAGGTATGTTGAAAAGAATCTTGACCGTAATATTGAGGATTATGAATTGCAGATTTCATCCCCTGGTCTGGATTCACCTTTTAAGGTAATTGAACAATATTACAGGAATGAAGGAAGCAAGATTGAAGTGGTAAGTAAGGAAGGTCAAAAGATGACCGGGATATTAAAAAATGTTACCGAAGGTGGATTTGAACTTGAAACAGAAAGAAAGGTAAAGGGTAAAGCCCTGGAAATAAATGATGTTTCATTCAATTTCGACCAGGTAAAGTCAGCGAAAGTAGTTTTTACAATTAATTAAATATAAGAGTCTTACAACAGATGGAAAATGTTAATTTGATCGACACCTTTTCTGAGTTTAAAGAGCTGAAGAATATTGACCGGCCGACGATGATGAGTGTTCTTGAAGATGTGTTCAGGAGCATGCTGGCAAAGAAATACGGGTCGGCTGACAATTTCGACATTATTGTGAATATAGATAAAGGTGATTTTGAAATCTGGAGGAACAGGGTAGTTGTGAATGATGAAGAGATGACTGATCCCATAACCCAGATTCCACTTTCACAGGCCAAGCAGATTGATGAGGATTATGAAGTGGGTGAAGAGGTCTCGGATGAGGTCAAATTCCTCGATTTCGGAAGAAGGGCAATATTATCCCTGAGGCAGAACCTCACTGCACGCATCCTCGATCTTGAGAAGAATAATATTTACATGAAATACAAGGACAGGATCGGTGAGATCGTTACCGGTGAAGTATATCAGGTATGGAAGAGGGAGATCCTTGTTCTTGATGATGATGGAAATGAACTTATTCTTCCGAAGAGTGAGCAGATCCCGTCGGATCATTTCCGCAAGGGCGATTCAATAAGAGCGGTTGTGATAAAGGTTGAAATGAGGAATAATACTCCATTCATTATTCTCAGCCGGACCTCACCGGTTTTCCTTGAGCGTCTCTTTGAGCTTGAAGTGCCCGAAATATTTGACGGACTTATAACTATAAAAAAGATTGTAAGAGTACCCGGGGAACGTGCAAAGGTTGCTGTCGAATCATATGATGAAAGGATTGACCCCGTAGGTGCCTGTGTTGGTATGAAGGGATCGAGAATTCATGGTATTGTAAGGGAGCTCAGAAATGAGAATATCGATGTAATCAATTATACTGCAAATAATCAGCTCTTCATCCAGAGAGCTCTGAGTCCGGCCAAGATCACAACCATAAAGCTCATTGAAGAGACCAAAAGGGCTGAGATATACCTCAAACCCAATGAAGTATCGCTCGCTATCGGGAAGGGTGGTCTGAATATAAAACTGGCAAGCCAGCTCACCGGTTACGAAATAGATGTTTACAGAGAACCGGGAGGCGAGGATGAGGAAGATGTTAACCTTGAGGAATTCAGTGATGAAATTGAACAGTGGGTTATCGACGAACTCAAAGCAATCGGTTGTGACACAGCCAGAAGCGTTCTCAATCTTTCAATAAGCGATCTGGTTAAAAGAACCGACCTTGAAGAGGAACAGGTTAAGGAAGTTGTAAATATTTTAAAAGCGGAATTCGAATAGTAACCGGAAATTTATTGGGATTTTTCTGGTGAAAATATAAAGAGAAGGTAAATTTATGACAGAGGATGTAAAGGCAACGAGATTAAGTAAAGCAGCCCGCGAGTTCAATGTAGGGATATCAACTATTATTGAGTTCCTGCATAAGAAGGGGTTTGTTCTTGATCCCAACCCTAATACTAAATTGCCTCACGAGGCATATCAGTTGCTGGTCAAAGAATATAGTCCGGATATCTCTGCAAAAAAAGAATCCGAAAAGCTAATTCTGAGGGACCTGCACAGGAACAAAGTCACAGTATCAATTGATGATGTACCCGGTAAAACCCAGACTGAAGAACCTGAAAGGGAAGAAGAAATACTTGTTAAGGATACGACAGGTGCCAAGATAGATATAAAGCCTGAAATCAAGAAGCCTGACATAAAGCTTGTGGGCAAGATTGATCTTGAAAAGACTTTAAAGCCAAAGGTTGAAAAACCTGTTCCCCCCAAAGAAGAAGAAAAGGAGAAAAAGCCTTCCAAACCTGCTCCGGAACCTGTTAAGGCTGATAAGCCCGAAAAGAAGAAGGCAGAACCTGAAAAACCGGTTGCCGTTAAAGAGGAAGTTGAAAAGGTAAAGGCCGGTATCGATCTTCATATTGTCGGTAAAATTGATCTTGAGACCATTACCAAAGAACCTAAGACCCCTGTAAAGGAGGAGGTTGCAGCTAAACACAGGGAGAAGGAAGAGGAGAAGTCTGTAGTAAGTAAGGAAAAAGTTGCCGTAGTACCTGAAGAAATCATTGAACCCCTTCCTCAACCGGCAGAAGCTGAAGTATCTGTAGAAGAGGTTGAAGAAATCATTCCTGAACAGGAGGAGATTGTTGAGCTGTTCAGACCCGGAGGTGTAACAAAATTATCGGGGCCGACAGTTGTAGGCAAGATCGACCTTCCCGTTGAGGAAAAGAAAAAGGGTCCTGCATATCAGCCTGTCAAGGTAGACGGAGAATCAGATTTCCGGAGAAAGAAAAGAAGAAAGAGGATCACTAAGGAGAAAGAACAGGTACCGGTATCAAAGCCTGATCTTACAGAGAAAAAAGACAAATCCGGCAAAAAGGTCATAAAAAAGAGACCTGTGAGGGTGGAAGTTGATGAGGAAGAAGTACAGAAACAGATCAAGGAGACACTTGCCAGGCTCACTACCAAGGGTAAATCAAAAGGCTCCAGATACCGCAGGGAAAAAAGGGAAGCTATAAGCCAGAAACATAAGGAGGTTGAAGACAGGATCGAACAGGATAAGAATATTCTGAAGGTGACAGAGTTTGTTTCGGTGAATGAGTTATCAATAATGATGAACATTCCCGTAACTGATCTGATATCAACCTGTATGAATCTCGGGTTGTTTGTTTCAATAAACCAGCGTCTTGATGCTGAAACTATGGCTTTGCTTGCTGATGAGTTCGGCTACAGGGTTGAATTTGTCAGTGCCGAGCTTCTTGAAGCGGTAAAAGAAGAAGAGGATGAAGAATCTGATCTTCAGTACCGCCCACCTATAGTCACGGTAATGGGACATGTAGATCATGGAAAGACCAAGCTGCTCGATTACATTCGCCGGACGAACGTTATTGCCGGGGAAGCTGGAGGTATTACCCAGCATATCGGAGCTTACGCTGTAGAACTTGATGACGGCCGCAGGATCACTTTTCTCGATACCCCCGGTCATGAGGCATTCACTGCGATGCGTGCCCGCGGAGCCCAGATAACCGACATAGCCATTATCGTAGTTGCTGCGGATGATGGTGTTATGCCCCAGACTGTTGAAGCAATCAATCATGCTTCCGCTGCCGGAGTACCAATTGTATTTGCGATCAATAAGATAGATAAGCCAACCGCTAATCCCGACAAGATTAAGGAGGCTCTGGCAAATATGAATTATCTCGTTGAAGACTGGGGTGGAAAATATCAGTCACAGGAAATATCTGCCAAAACAGGTCTGAATATAGATACCCTTCTTGACAAGGTACTTCTCGAAGCCGAGATGCTCGAGCTGAAAGCTAATCCGGATAAACCGGCAATAGGGACTGTAGTAGAGTCATCACTTGACAAAGGAAGAGGATTTACTGCAACAGTTCTTGTAAAAGCCGGTACTTTACGGGTTGGGGATATAATGCTTGCCGGCAGCTGCTTTGGTCATATAAAGGCTATGTATAATGAAAGGGGTAACAAAGTGGAAGAAGTTGGCCCTGCTACACCTGCTCTTATTCTCGGTCTGAACGGAGCACCACAGGCCGGTGATAAGTTTAACGTTATGATAAGCGACAGGGATGCAAAAGATATAGCTACAAAAAGAGCCCAGCTTCAGAGAGAACAGGGTTTGAGGACACAGAAACACATTACTCTTGATGAGATCGGACGAAGAATTGCGATAGGTAATTTCCAGGAGCTGAATATAATCGTAAAGGGTGATGTTGACGGTTCCGTCGAAGCACTCGGTGATTCACTTATCAAGCTGTCTACTCCCGAAATTCAGCTGAACCTCATACATAAAGCTGTTGGCCAGATCTCGGAATCGGATGTTCTCCTTGCTGCAGCTTCAAACGCGATAATTGTCGGATTCCAGGTAAGACCTTCAATGAGTGCAAGGAAGCTTGCCGAAAAAGAAGAAATAGATATCCGGCTTTATTCTATTATTTACGATGCAATAGAAGAGATCAGATCGGCTATGGAGGGGATGCTCTCTCCCGAGGTCAAGGAAGAGATCGTTGCCACACTTGAAATAAGAGAGATATTCAAGGTCACAAAAGTCGGAACTGTGGCAGGTTGTTATGTAAAAGAAGGTAAGATTACCAGAAACACTCTTGTAAGGGTTATACGCGACGGTATCGTAATATATACCGGTGAACTCGGATCCCTCAAACGTTTCAAGGACGATGTGAAAGAGGTTGTCGGCGGATTCGAATGCGGGCTGAACATTATGAATTTCAACGACATTAAAGTCGGTGACATCATAGAAGGCTACCAGCAGGTAGAGATAAAGAAAACCTTATAAGATTGCCTTGTAATCTTCGGCTTTCATAAGATTTTCTGCTTCGGAAGGATCGGTTAAACGTATTTTGATCATCCATCCCTTCCCGTACGGATCTTTATTAACAATATCGGGTGATTCCTCTAGAGCGGGATTGACTTCGAGAATCTCTCCCCCTACCGGCATAAACATATCGGAAACAGTCTTAACTGCTTCGATGGTCCCGAACACTTCTTCTTTAGCAAGAGTCTCGCCCATGGTTTCAATCTCGACGAATACTATATCTCCAAGTTCGCCCTGTGCAAAATCGGTGATCCCTACATAACCTGTATCACCTTCAATGCGGATCCATTCGTGGTCTTTTGTATAAAGCAGATTTTCCGGTAAATTCATGTCATGATCTTTTTATGGTTAGAGCTTCAAAAATAAGGAATTTTTAAAAATCCATCCCTCCTCACTGAACTTTATATTGTCCGTGTTGATCCCTTAACTACAAGTTCAGTCTTTATAACCTTTGTCCGGAAGTTACCGGGGGTCTCTGTTTCAAACATTCTCAAACAAACTGAAAATAAACTTTAGCTTAAGGAATTACTGAACCAGGGTAAATTTCAGACTGAATCCGAAATTTGTATTTGATGTCGGAAAGGTATTGGCAACAAATGGATCATTCATTGTATGATCGGCGAAAAGCTGGAGATTAAACCTGTCACTCAATACATAGTCGGCAGTTATACCGGCAGTAAAGACCTTCTGGCCCACCACGGGCTGATTGACATCCTCAATAAGTTTCCTTGCAAGTGTTTTATTATCCCTTATTGAAAGGTCAAAACGCAGGTTCAGGTCGCTTTTCAATGATTTCTGGCCTCCACCCGTCCTCAGGATTATCTGTACCTCATCGAACCTGTAACCTGCACCTATTATCAGTTCATTTATCCTTGCATCCGCAATCTGGTTACTTGTAAGGTTCAATGATATTGTTCGTGATTTTCTCCACTCAAATCTTGTTGTAAGGCTGTTTTTCCAGTTCATGTCGATATTGATCAGCGGGCTGAATTGTTCATTCAGTGTCACAACTCCAATCTCATACTGCTGTATATAATTATTCTGAAGGTCCCTGAGGCTGTTTACCCCTTCGGCGTTAGTAATAAAATTCAGGTTCGTTGTATAACTCCCTATCTGATATGTGCTCCTGTACTGGTGAGAAATATTTATTGATCTGAATGTCTTCTGGATAAATGGGAATCTTGATAAACCATCAAATGTAAATCTCCAGTTTGGCATCATTCTCAGAGCCGAAGGAAAGGTTTCAAGTGTTACCTTTTCCGGATCTGTCTTAGTATATGCTGCGAGGAATGCAGGGATCATAACTTCACGGGAAGTCCTGCCATAGCCACTTTTGAACGGACCTTTTATTTGTTCCCCGGTGAGTGGATCTGTATCGGGATCATAATTCGGATCAATTTTGGCTCTTTCAGCAGCTCTCCTTGATGAAATTATTATCAGGTTCTCTTTGAATTTCTCGAAGGTAGGGGAAACATAATCATTTTCCTTAGTGATTTTTTCAAACGCAGTACCCCACGAAATAACCGATATTGAAAAGTTCCCTGTAACGATCCTGTTTCGGGTGCTGTCGGGGAAGTTGCCATTTATATCGGCAATATAGTAGGCGCTGACACCTTCCAGGAATCTCCTGTCGGCATTAACGTCCAGTCTCATTCCCGGGAAAGGTTCAACCTGAGCCCGTGCCGACAGATCGAAGCGGTTATTGTAAGTTGCCGGTGTATTAAGAAGTGAGTCTTTTGAAAGCCAGCCGTTCATTGCCGCTTTGTCGAAGAATTTTTTATCACTGTAACCCAGAATGAACGGCCATCCGGGGGCAAGAATATCATTATAGTCCGACATTCCCAGGTAATTTGTTCCCGGCATGTATCCGGGCAGGAACTGACCCTGTGATGAGGTAAGAGTGAGGCTGACATTTCTTACTCCCATTAAAGCCCGTACAAAATACTCGCCGGTCACAATGAACGGACTTCGTTTAACAGGAACCCTGCCTTCGATATCAACCTTCGCGCCGTCAACCCTTTCGGTTGTTGTAAAGTTTATACGGTTTTCATTGACAATATCCAGCTTCCCCTGTACTTCCTTACCTTCCTTGTCTGTCACCCTGACCTTTACATCGCTTGTCTTCAGATTATGGGTAATTCCCCGGATAACATTGGGTCTGAAGCTGATATTAGTCCTTGACCAGGTAACTGTCTTATACTCACGCTTCATTCTCTGTGCAGCATCCGGACGTGTGTTGTTCTCAATCTGCTTAAGAAATTTTAATTTGCCATAAAGAGTTGTCAGCGAAGCCATTGCAGTTAGTGAAAGATCGTTGCGGTTCTTGATCGAATTCCCTATATCAATATTCATGCTGTCGGGATAGACCGGCCCGGCAAGCCATGTATAATCAGAACCATACCGGGCATTCGCATTGACCCACGAAAGCAAAGGCAGCTTATTTACAGGTATTGTATATGTGAGGTTGAGGAAATGATTGTAGTTTGTCGTTCTGCCAAAATTCCGGAGATTGGTCATTACCGAATCGCGCCAGAGATTATATTCAGTACTGTACCTTCTCCGGTCAACCCCTCCTGAAGGCTCATCTATACGGGCAATATTGTTGGCAGTAAAGTCAAATTTAAGCTGACGGGTAAGATCATATTTAAAATCGAACATCCTTGTCCATTCAAAATCCTTCCTGAAGGTCGGAGTGATTTTGAGATACGGATTATTTATATTCCTTGATTTAACCTCATTATAATAGCGGTTCATGTCGGTCCTGAAGGCAATACTCCTGGGGAACACATAGAAATTAAAATCTTTTATAAGTCTGAACACAGGGGCATTAAGGAATTTAACATTCTTGAAAGGAGCGATATTGGCAGGTTGTGCCTCGTAGTTATAATTAAGTCCGCCCCTGTAATTCTTTTCCAGGTCAATTTCAGTTTTTGTATTACTCTTATAGATTTCATTGTAAGTGTAATTCACGCTGAGGTTTGCAAGGTCCCATGCATGTGATTTTTCTCCGCGTCTTGCCACACCGGCATTGCTCACGGCTATAGTTTTTCTCTGGGCCAGATCTTCAGCGATCGATTTTATTGAATCCCTTGAATGGCTGTCGCTTGCATTTAAAAGTGCATCGTTAAGGTAAATATCAGGATCGAGGGGGTTATAGAGAGGTCTCACTCTGGTTTCCGAATATCCAACATATACCGGAAGCCTTACTCCTGTTTTTTCCGGGAAGAATTTTCCGAGTTCAATTGTTGAGGAAAGATCATATTTTACAATTGTTTCCTTGCTCCGTTCATTAACTTTCTTTTCGATGCTTCCCCAGCCCGGAGTACTTGTCTGACCTACCATATCGACGGTGCCGAAATCTGCCAGCCGTGCCTGCAGATGAGCGTTGGCAGCCCATCCGCCATCTTCAATAAAATCGCTGAGCCTGAGTTCATTAACCCACACTTCTCCCGATTTGGGATTCCCATCATCTCTTCCCGGATCACGGGTCCTTATAGGATTCCTGACCCCTACCATAATTACTTTTACATTGCTGAGATTGGGATTACCCGAAACAGATATCCTGTGGCCTTCGTTAACATAAACAAAAACATCCGAGACACTTAGAGATGATCCCGGCTCCTGCATCCTTTTATTACGTTCCTGTTTGGCTTCCTGGAAAACCGAAAGATCGATATTGAAGCTGTTTTCCTCAGGCCACACAAAGATCCTCGACTTATCCGATTTATTATCATATTTCCCCGGAGCCGTGAGTTTAAGTGGTAGCTCGTATTCATAAAAATTGCTCTTATAATCCGAGCCGATCCTTATGAAAGCAGTCAGCTCATTATCCGAAAGATATTGTCCAATAAGTGCTTCAGCATGAACTTCCATACGCAGGCGCCTGTACTGCCGTATATCAAGATTGACATTCCTGAATGCAGCTCTGGCATCTCCATCTTCCAGATCCTGTACACGCAGAACCATGGATTGTTCATTTAACTGCCGCAGCTGAGGATTTGTGGGATCAGTGATCCTTGTGAATCCCGGAGGAAGAACATAATTCACAGGCTCTTTCCCGGAGTTCTCTTCGATGTTTACCGAGCTTATCTCAAAAGTTCCGTCAGTAGCTTCAGGGATAGTAATCCTTTCGCCTCCCTCCATGAATGAGATGTTATATTTCCTCCATTCCGCTCTGACAAGGTCGAGATCGGCAAAACGGAATATCACAGGTTCCTTGAAGCCCCGCATGAACATCCTCATGAAACGTATCGATTTGAAATCACTGATGGAACCGATTGCTTTATTGTAATCAGTTATAGGGATCTTGAACTGGTACCATTTGACTTTTGATTTTGTACCGTTTGCCATTGTGGCTTCATATTCTATTTCATCTACAATATAATTTGAGCCGATCTTTATGTCTCCCGGCCTCATACTTACCCGGTACTGATAATAGCTTTCAGTTTCACTGAGTGTATTATCGCGGTTTATATCTTCCATATCAGGCAGTGTAGATCCGGATGTCGGGTATGATTCGGGCGACATATCAGATGTAGGTGAGTTACCCTCATGGCCGTTATATTTCTTATATCTTTCGAGAATTCCCAGCTGTCTGAAATCATAGTCTGAACCCCTGAAATAATGAAAGTCATCATTTGAAGGGTCCTTAATTATTTCCTGATAAACTTCCGGTTTTGTTATCAGCATGGATTTCTGAAGATAATCAGAGAAAAAACTTGCTTCATCCTCATTTCTTAATCCGTCAAAACCGACATCCTGGTAAAGCCGTGATTCAGGTGCGTTATCGAAGGCATGTACGACTGCCTGAACCGTAGGCACACGTCCCCAGTTTGTTGTGTCGACATTTGCAGGCACGGGGGAACCGGGTAGTCCGTTCTCAAAACTTTTTCTGGAGTCACGAAGGATATCTTCTGAAATATTTCCCAGATTTATATAAAGGTCACCGCCCTCGTGTTCAGGGTTCTCAACAAAAGGATCCATCAGCCAGAACTTGATATACTGGATGTTTGCTGTTTCGAAATCGCTTGTAAGGACCTCTCTCATTATACCACCCCATCTCGATTCAGGAGTGTTGAGCTTACCTTCGGAGTTCATACCTTCAGAATAGAGGCCCGGATCAGTATCATAGTTGTACGGGCCCTTTTCATCGGGGTAATATCCGACGTTGAGCACCGTGATGTTTGTGGGAATGCCGCTCGGACTTTCACGGTAAGGGAATATTTCGTTTTCATATATTTCCCTTACAAAGTGGCTCGACTGCAGATCGGGGTTCTGCTTGATATGATCCGGGGTGGATGATCCGTTCCGCAGCAGGAGTGGATCGATCACATACCATGCAATTTTTGCCCTGTTAAAACCACTTGCAATATTATCATTCAGTCTTGCTTCAGGGAAAAGCTGGTCCTGACCCTGAGGGACACTGGAAATGGTCCAGGCATTAAAGGATTTCAGATCGAGGGGTATTTCACTCGATTCAAAATCGTCGATATAAGAATTGCCTGCACTTGATATCGCCCGTGAATGGCCGGGAACAAGCTGGGCAAATTCACCAAAAAAGGAAAGTGATGAGGGTGTCTTTGTTTCAAGCAGCGGTATCTTATCAATTATGTTTGTCAAAAACTGTGACTGTGTTTTATAAGAAGTGTTCAGACCCCAGATTGTGTTTGAAATGGGTTCCTCTCCAAAATTGACTTTCTGTGTATATGGCCTTTCTGTTAGATGAAGAATTGTTCCTCCTATATTGAAATTATCAGAAATCCTGTAATCCAGATGTGTCCCCACCAGGGTTTTTGTCTGGAAGCCGAAAAACTGGTTGCTTTCAAGGGATACCTGTATTGGGGTCTGGGATTCAATCAATGCCTGGTTAATTATTCTTACGGTACCCATATTATAATCGACAGTATAGTCGGTATTTTCCGTAAGTGTCACCCCTCCTGCCGTCACTTTAACCGAGCCCTGGGGAATATTTGATGCATTTAACCTTATTTCAGATCCCGATTCGGATCTGTACTGCCCCGAAAGTATGAATTTGTTCTTTTCGGCCATCTGGCGGGCTACAGTCTGTGTAGAATCATATAATTCCTGAAATATATATTTTTCTGCAAGGGTATTATCATTTATCTTCCGTTTCAGGTGGCTTCCGAAGGGTTCAAGTACCGGAAAGATTATCTTTCCTCTTTCCGTCATCACAGTAACCCCTTCAATAAAATCAAAATACCCGTCTGCTTCCCTGTCACGCTGGGAATTCAGGTTATCGAGACCCATTACCTGGAGAAGGATCATATCCTGAAGCTTACCGTCGGGAAGATAATTTATTGAATTTCCGGTATTATCATCCTGATAAAGAATATTGAGTTCGAAATCATTTGTCTCAAGTCTTCCCGATCCCAGGGAATAAACGTTTTTCATCATGAGGTCCCAGGTAGGGAGCTTCGGGCTCAGGGTTGTCCCTTTTATGAGTTTCAGAACAAGAGTTTGCGGAGCAACAATACCGTCGGTTGAGAACTCACCAACCTTATATACCTTCCCGTTAAGAGTATATTCATAAGCCACTGCCAGAACCTCATCGGTATTGAGTGCTGAATTCAGAGATATATAGCCCAGCTGGGTATTTATCGTGTATTCTCTTTCATTCAGCTTACGGGCATTTTCAATCTTCTCATAATCCCGTCCGATCTGGAAAGCCGGGTAAAGCGGGTCAAAAACATTTGTTACCTGATCAACATCCCTTACCCCGGTATATGAAGTATTCAGTTGTTCATATAATTTGTTGACAGTATTATCAGGGAAAACGGGGGCTCCGGGAGTTTCCTGAAATCCGGGAATATTATTGAAAATATGATTTCCGTTCTCAGCCAGGTCCATGAAAGCAACGATATTCCTGTTGCTTCCTTCTTCAAAGCGGCTTGTTTTGTTTGTGATCCATACCTCAATCCTTTCAATGTTCACTCCGGAGCTTACCACCGGGAGGTTCTTAAGTGCATCATCGTAGATATCCCGGAAAAACTGTGAGAGGAAGAAATGACGGTTTGCTTCGTAATCGTCGACGAAAATATCAAATTCGGTCTGCTGGGCTCCACCCTCAACCTGTATCACGGATGATTCTCCCTTTTGCTGGGAAAGTACTGTTGTCACAGTTAGCTTTCCGAACTGCATTTCAGTTTTCAGGCCGAAAAGGCTGTAACTTCCTGTTATCAGTGTACCTGTAAGAGGAAGAGTAACATCACCGGCTTCAATCTTCTTTATTATCTCATCTTCCTTTCCTGAATACTGAAGCTTGGTCCTGTTCTCAAACTCAAACATAGCATCAGTATTGTAGTTAACCCCCAGTTCCATTTTGTCGCCGATGGTACCGGTGACATTCATCTGGATCTTTTCCTTGAAGTCGAATGTGGGAATGGTCCGCAGTTTTTCCGAAAGAGTCGGATTTTCCGTTCTGGAAATGTTGATCCCGAAAATGAGTTCAGCTGATCCCTGGGGAATTATGTTAATAACATTGCTCCCGAATATTTTGTCAAATGTTTCACCCCCTACCTGTATTTGCGGGATAAGGTTGGATCTGAATCCTGCCACATCACCTGAAATTCTTGATTGCCAGTAATCGCGCATTGCCCTTCCGAATTCATATTTCCTGAATTCCTCAGGGCTCATATGGACCGGAGTCCGGTAATCAAACGATCCTACTTTCTGGTAAATTATATACTCGTTCTTCTCAGGATCATATATCACGTTTGATGTGATATTTGACGGATTATTAAGGTAAAGAGGATTTTTATTCCTTACTTCCCAGGGTATCCCTGAAACATCCTGAAGCTTCAGTACCGGCCGGGGGGTCGTATCCTGGGCAGCGGAAGATCTGGAAGGTGTCTGCCCGTCTGCTTCCCTGAGATTAATGATAAAGGAAACTAACAGTATAAGACAAAAACATACCAGGATATCTTTATATACTTTCCCTGATCCCAATCCGGATTATATTCTGTTTTACAAGTTCTTCAGCGCTCTCTTTATCATGTCCTCAACAGTCAGGGTCCTGTCTTCCCTTACTATTTTGTCAAGGGCTTTTATGACAGCGCCTCTGGCAAACCCAAGCATCACTAAAGCAGATAACGCCTCCTCCTTCTTTGTATTGTCTGCAGGTGCAAATATTTCACCTGTTCCTGCCTGTTTACCAATTTTATCCCTGAGATCGACTATAATTCTCTCGGCTGTTTTCAATCCGATGCCTTTCACACCTTTGAGTGTATTTACATCTGATCCTAATACAGCTTTCTCAATCTCAGGAGGCGAGAGTGACGAAAGCATCATCCTTGCTGTTGAAGCACCTACACCGGTCACTGAGATCAGCAGGCGGAAAATATCTCTTTCCTCCTTATCGGCAAATCCGTAAAGCTGGTGAGCATCTTCCCTTATCACTTCGTGTACAAGTATTCTGCATTCAGTCTTACCCTCAAGCCTTGTAAATGTATTCAGGGAGATGTTGAGAAAATAACCTACACCACAGGTCTCAATTGTCATAAACGTCGGTGTGAGCTGGGAAATTGTCCCTCTTATATAGTCGATCATAATGGTTGTTCAGAATTAAAAATGTCAGGCGGAAGTTCATCGACCTTGTCGGAACGAAGATCAATTTCCTGATGTTTAAGCTGGTTTTTGGATATCTCATGATAGAACTGCCTGTTCCTGAAGATACTGCAGGCTAAATAAATTGCCTGGCGGAATGAATTTTCCGATGCCTCTCCACGACCGGCTATTGAAAATGCAGTCCCGTGAACAGGAGATGTTCTTATAAAAGATAGTCCGGCAGTATAGTTAACACCCGAATCAAATGATAATGCCTTGAAAGGGGGAAGGCCCTGGTCGTGATACATTGACAATATCCCGTCAAATTTTGTAAATGATCCCGCTCCGAAAAATCCATCGGCAGGAAACGGACCGAAGGCAATAATACCTTCCTTCTCAACCTGCTTTATGGCCGGAATTATCACTTCTGCTTCTTCCGATCCCAGAAGTGAATTATCTCCCGCATGAGGATTAAGTCCCAGAACGGCAATCCGGGGTTTACGTATCCCGAAATCCATCAGAAGGGATTGGTTCATAAGTCTTAACTTACGAGCTATAAGATCCGTTGTCAGAACTTCCGGAACTTTTCTCAGGGGGATATGACCGGTGGCAAATCCTATCCTCATATTCTCACTTATCATGAACATCAGAACATCATCCGCTCCGGCTCTGGATCTAAGGTATTCGGTATGCCCTCTGAAATTGAATTTATCCGACTGAATGTTTTTCTTGTCAATCGGTGCAGTAACAAGCACATCTATTTTACCGTTTTTGAGATCTTCAACAGCTTTTTCAAGTGAAACAAGCGCGGCTTCACCTCCCTGTGGTGTTGATTTGCCAAGCTCGACCCGCACATTATCGTCAAGACAGTTTATCATATTTGCCTTTCTGGGGTTAGCATCATCGGCAGATCTTATGTTGTTAAAGCTGAAATTATTAATGTTCAATGCCTTACGATGATAGGCGGCTACTTTTGGCGAACCATATACAATAGGCACACAAAATTCATTTATGAGATTGTTCATCAGGGTTTTGATTATAACCTCATAACCAATACCATTTATATCACCTTGTGAGATACCTGCAAGTATAGGTTTAGTTTCCATGTTTCATTTCAGTTTTTTATATTCTTCCGCTGTTTTTTTCAGGAATAACGAAAGGAGCCTCACACCTGAACCCGTTCCCTCCTTAAGCCTGTAATGATCATCCTTCTTCAGAAGTCCCGTTCCTGCAATATCCAGATGAATGATAGGATATTCTGCAAAATGTTCGAGGAATTTTCCTGCAGTGATGGCTCCCGCTTCCCTTCCCCCGATATTCCTTATATCCGCAACCGACGATTTGATAGCTTCATTATATTCATCATAAAATGGAAGCTCGGCTACTCTCTCATAAACCTCATTACCACATTCTGCAAGAAGGTCAATGTATTTACGGCCGGCATTTGTCATCATTGCCATTGCCTGGTTCCCGAATGTTGATGCTGCAGAGCCGGTCAGAGTGGCCACATCGATTATAAGTTCAGGTTTATATTTTGAAGCATAGCTGATCGCATCCGCGAGAATCAGTCTCCCTTCAGCATCTGTGTTACCGACTTCAACAGTCATTTTGTTGAACATTGTTATAATGTCTCCCTGTGTAAATGCATTCCCTCCCGGACGGTTATCGGTGATCGGGATAAGACCTATAATATGCAGGGGAACATTATTTTTTGCCAGGGTATGGAATACTCCTGTAACAGCCGCTGCACCTGCCATATCTCCCTTCATGAGCATCATATAATCGCCTGTCTTGATATTCAGCCCGCCGGTATCATAAACTATGCCCTTCCCCACAAGAACAAATGGTTTACTGTTCACCGGTTTTTGCGGATGCCATTCAAGGATGCAGAATACAGGAGGATCGACACTACCCTTATTCACAGACAATAGGCCACCCATTTTCAGTGCCTCAATCTTTCCCTTGTTAAGAACCTCAACCCTGAATCCTGCATTCTTACCTGTTTTTTCTATTTCACTGGCTAGAGCAAGCGAATTCAGATGGTTGACAGGCTCATTAATAAGATCCCGGGCAAGATAAACGGCATCGGTCAGATCATCAAGCCACTTTATTTCGGCCCTTCCCAGGTTGCCGTGCAAAAGCAGGACCGAAGGATATTTTTTAGGGACATCATCTTCATCCTTTGTTTTATACTTATCAAATTTGTAGATACTAAGGATTAATCCTTCGGCAAAGTCAGCAACAGATCTTTCATAAACATCCCATGAAGTTATTACAAGTTCAATGTGATCATTAGATCTGATCAGCTTCTTCATCCCGGAAGCAGCTTTTCGAAGCTCTTCACTGGCTTTGAATCCGCTCAGTCCGTCTTTTATCCTGACAAAGTAGGTGCACTTGAAATATGAATTTATAAATACAATTTCTTCACCGGTCCGCAGCTGTTTTACAGCATACTCTCTTTCTTCTCTGGTAAGAACAATTGTGTCGGGGATCTCATCCTTCCCGATGATGCAAACAACAGATTGATCGGGAGTTATCCTATGTATCTTTCTTAATTCCGGCTTCATGTATGGATCAGACAATTTTTAAGCCGTAAAGTTAATTAAATAATTGATTCTTTCGGATTCAAAGCACTACCTTTACCGGATGACTACAGATCAATTGTACGATAAAGCTCTTAAGCTTGTACCTCTTGATACAAAAGAAGGGATCTCACTTTATATGAATGCGCCGCTCGATGAGCTTATGTTCGTCGCCGGCATGATCAGGGAGATACATAATCCGGGCAGAAAGGCAGGCTGGATGATCGACCGGAACGTCAATATTACAAATATCTGTTTTTCACAATGCGCTTTCTGCAATTTCTGCAGAACTAAAAACTCCCCTGATGCATACATAACAACATTAGAACAATATAAAAGCAAGATTGATGAACTCTTCAGTCTTGGGGGTGATCAGCTCTTGTTACAGGGTGGAATGAATCCTGATCTCGGACTCGAATTTTACTGTATGCTTTTCAGGAATCTGAAGGAAATGTATCCTACGCTTAAGCTTCATGCCCTTGGACCTCCCGAGATAACTTTTCTCGCAAAAAAAGAGAAACTGACAATTTCTGATATACTTACGAGGCTGATGGATGCAGGGCTGGATTCCTTGCCTGGTGCAGGCGCCGAGATATTGTCAGACAGGGTCAGGAAAATTGTTTCACCGGTAAAATCATCGTCCCGTGAATGGCTCGAAGTGATGAGAGTTGCACACAAACTAAATCTGCCAACATCTGCGACAATGATGTATGGCCATATTGAAACTGTCGGTGAAAGGATCGAACATCTTGTCAAACTCAGGGAACTTCAGCAGGAAAAACCTGAGGGCAGTTACGGTTTCATAACTTTCATCCCCTGGCCGTTCCAGGATGAAGGTACAAAGCTCAGGGAGAAAATGGGTATCAAAAGCACTTACAACCCTCCTGATTATTTAAGGCTGATAGCAATAAGCAGGATAATGCTGACAAACATAAAAAATATTCAGGCTTCGGTACTTACTGTGGGAAAGGATGTGGGAATGTTATCGCTCCATGCGGGTGCGAATGATGTGGGATCAATAATGATTGAAGAGAATGTTGTAAGTGCTGCAGGTTCAGACAACCATTTCAGCACTGATGATCTCAGGGGAATTATTAAAGAAGCAGGTTTCGAGCCCCGGAGGAGGGATCAGAAATATGAGGATGTTGACCCCCCAACCCCATAGCCGTCAACCTAAGGTTTTAGAGATCTATAGTTTCCCCTCCTTTTTTTAAGGAGGGGTGGCCGGGATTGCAAATTTTGAAATGTTTACAATTGTCCTTTTCCTGGCCGGGGTGGTTAAGAAGTAATTAGGAAACGGGAACTTAGTTCTCAGAATAAAATAAACCACCCCGGCCAGAACATCAATATTTCTGCACATTAAATGATTTTGTGGTCTGGCCACCCCTCCTTAAAAAAAGGAGGGGAAACTTTTGTACACGAAACTCCGTTAGGTTGACGGCTATACCCCCAACCCCCTAAAAGGGGGTTTAAAATCGAATGTTTGAGAGGATTTCATAACTACAGGTCAATAAAAAAGGGCTTCCCCAGCCCTTATGATATCTGAAATAAAATAATCCTTATCGTTCTGAATACTTTATTCTTCTTTAGGGTCAAATTTTGAAGCCTTCTTGAATTCCTTCATCCCCTGTCCGATACCTTTTAAAAGTTCAGGGATCTTACGTCCGCCGAAAAGCAGTACAACAACAAGCAGAATAAGAATTATCTCCGTTACACCTATCTTTCCCATCTCATTAAGTTTTAAAATTTGTACAAAGTTATAAATTCTTTATTCATTAACAAGTCCGGCAAAATTAAAAAAATTTTCTAAGCAATTTAACAATATCGTTACCATTTGCATAGATAAGCAGGGAAAATAGTATTACCATCCCGACGATCTGGGCATATTCCAGGAATTTATCACTTGGTTTCCGTCCTGTGACAACCTCATAAAGCAGGAACATCACATGGCCGCCGTCCAGAGCGGGAATAGGCAATATGTTCATAACTGCCAGAATGATCGAGAGGAAGGCGGTAAGTGTCCAGAAGGACTGCCAGTCCCATATACCCGGGAATATACTGCCGATCGTAATGAACCCTCCGAGTGATTCATATGCTTTTGTCTCTTTCGAGAAAATGAGCTTGAATTGTTTGAGGTAATCACCAATAGTATTAAATCCTTTTCTAATCCCTGCCGGAATGGACCCGAGCAGACCATACTTTATAGTCTTGAGTTCAAACACCTTGTCAACCGACCAGTTCCGTACAATACCAAGAAATCCGGCAGCGGTCGGGGTAACTGATATATCAACGGGCTGTCCGTTACGAATGACGTTCATAATAACCGGCTTGTTCTTATGGGCAGCGAGGTAACCCTGAAATTCATCATACCATATGAATTTATTGCTGTCGAGCCCGACCAGTTCGTCATTTACCTGAATACCTGCAATACTGGCCGGAGATTCTTTTGCAAAAGATGAAATAACGAAAGGTCCGAAAGGAGTCCTGGGTTCAATCATCCCTTCTCCCTTAAGGACTTTCTTAATATATTCCATTGTCACATCGATGTTTACAATCTGACCATCCCGTTCTACCTGAATTGTTTTCCGGTCATTAAGTAATATATCGGAAATAATCTGAGAAAAATTTTCAATATACTGGTTATCAACCGAGATTATCTTATCTCCGTTTCTCAGACCAAGTTTATAGCCTGTTGAATCTGTGACAATCCCATATTTTACGTTCCTTGTAGGAAGATATGTTTCACCCCAGGTAAAAAGGACCCCTACATAAATCAGAAGGGCGAGAAGGAAATTGAAAAGAACACCGCCGGTCATGATCAGCAGGCGCTGCCAGCTTTTTTTTGATCTGAATTCCCATGGTTGGGGAGGCTGGTTCATCTGGTCAGTGTCCATCGACTCATCAATCATTCCGGAGATCTTAACATACCCCCCGAGAGGCAACCATCCTACCCCGTATTCTGTTTCTCCTCTCCGGAATTTGAACAGAGAGAACCACGGATCAAAAAACAGATAGAACTTTTCAACTCTCGTTTTGAATATCTTGGCAAAAATAAAATGCCCCAGCTCATGTATTATTACAAGAATTGAAAGGCTTATAACGAATTGCAGTATTTTAATAAGAACTGTCATTTTTCTTTTACGTGTTTATTAATGTACTCTCCTGAAGTCACCCTTGACTGCATGTCTGAAAACTCCAGGTCTTCAAGTCCCGGGTCAGCTATAAAGTGATCTTTCTCCATTGTATACTCAACTACGTCGGGTATTTGCATGAATCCGATCTTTTCAGACAGAAATGCCGACACTGCCACCTCATTCGCGGCATTCAGAATACAGGGCAGGTTACCTCCCCTGTCCAATGCCTTGTATGCAAGCGCAAGACTTCTGAACTTATCATTGTCCGGCTCATTAAAAGTGAAGGAAGGATATTTACTGAGATCGAGCCGGGGCAGGTCGGACCGGAATCTTTCCGGATAACTTAAAGCATAAAGGATCGGGATCCTCATATCGGGAATACCCAGCTGGGCTTTAACTGATCCGTCAGTAAAATGAACGAATGAATGAATTATCGACTGCGGATGGATTATCACTTTTATCTGCTCCGGCTCAAGATTGAAGAGCCATCTGGCTTCAATCACTTCCAGCCCTTTATTCATCATTGTAGCAGAATCAATTGTGATTTTATCACCCATACTCCAGTTGGGATGTCTTAATGCGTCTTCCGGAGTCGCTTCCCTTAACATTTCAACCGGGATATTTAAAAAAGGCCCTCCTGAAGCTGTAAGTGTTATCTTTTCTACAGACAGGCTTTTCTCCCCGGCAAGACACTGAAATATTGCTGAATGTTCCGAATCGACAGGGATCAGTCGGTTTTCCGATCCTTTCAGAATGTTCCTGATCAGCGCACCTCCTACAACGAGAGTCTCTTTGTTTGCCAGAGCGATCTTTTTCCCGGATCTTATTGCCGCGATAGTCGGTCTGAGTCCCGAATAACCAACGATTGCTATTAAGACCATATCGGCCGGGGATTCTGCGGCAACCTGTTCTATTGCATCTTCTCCCGAACTTACTTTAATTCCCGTCCCGTTCAGTTTTTTTTTCAGGTCCTGATAATGTTTTTTATTGCCGATCACAACCGAATCGGGATTGAACCTTAATGCCTGTTCAGCAAGCAGATCAACATTATCCCCCGCAGTAAGAACAGAAATCCTGAATCGGTCAGGATATCTTGAGATGACATCAAGTGACTGGGTCCCGATTGATCCGGTTGATCCTAAAATTGCTAGATTGACAGGCATGTTCAGACAGGTATATTTCAGAAAAGGATATGTTTCTCAGGGTCGAGGGGGCTACCCTTATACCAGATTTCGAAATGAAGGTGGGGGCCGGATGTATAAAGTTCTCCCGAACCACCAACAACAGATATAGGTTCTCCTGCCCTTACTTTATCTCCGGTTTCCTTGAGCAAGTTAGCATTATGCTTATATACCGAAACGATGTTGTTAGGGTGCTGGATCTGAATTACGAATCCTGTTTCCATTGTCCAGCCTGTAAAGATAACAGTACCATCAAGGGCTGCAGATACCGGCGATTTAGGTTTAGTTACAATATCCGTTCCGAAATGTCGTGTACGCGGATCATATTTCCCGGAGATTATCCCTTTCACGGGCGGGAAAAAGTGAAGGCTGGCAAGATTAGTCTGGTTTTCAGAAGAGACAGACCCGACAGTGAGACTGTATTTCTCTTCATTCTCCACCCGGGCTCTCAGAGCGGAGTCTTCGGGAGTTTTCCGGAAAGTGACCTCACCACGATAACCAGTAGTATCACCCGCAGAATATGACCCGGCTGGTTCTTTTCCCGAGATTATTGCATTCAGGTTTGCAAAATACTTATCCCTGCGTTCCAGTTCCTTTTCGAGTGAATCGAGCCTGATTGCACTCATGAGAATATTCCGTCTCATTGTTATGTCGGGGTACCCGGGGATCATTTCCCTCAGGTTTGTAAAAGCCAGCAGGGAAGCTGTTGCTCCTATTATAAACAGTACAATTGCTGTTATAAGAAGGAATGCATTATATTGTGTCAGCTTGATTCTCCAGATCTCCTGAAAAGTTGTGTCGTTGACTACAGAAAACCTGTATTTATCGCGCCAGTTTCGTTTTTTCCTGGAATCATTTTTAGCCATCGGACAGTATATATTTGGCACGCAAAGATAATAAAGATGATCTTTATTATCAGCATGGAACTGAATAAAAAGCGGTTTCCGGCATCCGGCGACCGGTTAGCGGCTGGTGGCGTCCGGCTCCAGGCTACCGTATAACGCACGCCCGATGCCGCACGTCTGATGCCGCACGCCGCATGCCGCATGCTGCACACCGCGCGCCGGTAACCTAAACAACCTTAACCGCCTTGTCCTCGCTCTGCCACAGACCGTGTTTGGTACAAACAGCCATAGCCGAGAGGTTCATGGAAACGTCGGGGGCCACGATATAGAAATCGACCTCAACCTGGGAAGGCAGGTTTCCGTATACACCTGCTGTATATCTTGTTTCTGCCAGCAGTGTTTCGCGGTTCCAGAGCTGGATTACAGAAATAAAATGATCATATTCATCGGGGTGGGGATATTCTTCGCCCATTTTAACCTTAACCACGAATTTCTCACCTCTTTTCACCTGGTCGGGGCAGAATACATGAGGCATATGTCTGTCGAGATAATCGCGTTTTATCTCTTTTTCTTCTTTTTCTATTTCGGTTGCTTTAAATACCCGGGGCATATTGTTTATTTTAAGTTTGTATCCGGTGGTTTACAAAAAGTTGGCAGTTGGCAGTTTGCAATAATTGACTGCCAACTGCATATTGTCAACTTAAAAACAAACATACTAAATTAATATTTCAAAAAAGTAAACAATTTTTTTGGTAATTGGTTTAAGTAGTATTAAATTTGCAGCCACAATAAAACTGCGGGGTGGAGCAGTGGTAGCTCGTTGGGCTCATAACCCAAAGGTCGGAGGTTCGAATCCTCCCTCCGCTACAAAGAAAAAGCCCTGTCGCGTTAGCGGCGGGGTTTTTTATTTACAGCCCGAGTCGCAAACGCAGTTTGCAGACGAAGGGATGGAAATAAAAAACACCGACAGCCGACGGAGGAGGCTGACAGGGATTTTTCTTTGTTAAGCTCCCTCCTGAGGATCATGAAATAATCCTCCCTCATCCAATAAAAAGGACCCTTCAACAGATTTGATTGGAAATCCTCTTTTATTCCAATAATTATTAATTGAAAATGAAGGTATTACCTGGGATTGCCAGTTGGCTGACATGATTAGATATATTGGTCATACAGCTTTTTCCAGGAAATAAAATTACCGCCGGAAGTTCTCAGACTGGTATCTCCTCCGTAAATCACATTCAGATTTTCAGGTTTTTCTCCAGATAGCTTTTGCCAGTATTTCAGATTGGTGAAGTAATTATCATTCATAGTCATGCCTGACTTTATTTCAAAAGGGACAGGCCCATCAGGTTTGTCTATGATTAAATCAACTTCCTGTTTTGTTTTGTTCTGCCAATAATAGAATTTAGGATTTTCACCTTTGTGTAGTCTGCTTTTAATAAGGTCAGTTATAATAAGGTTTTCAAACAAGGCTCCTTTTGAATGGAAGGTCCTGACCTGATCCGCGGAACGAATTCCCAGCAAAGAGCAGACCAATCCTGTATCATAGAAATACAGTTTTGGCGACTTGATAATTCTTTTATTGAAGTTTTCGTAATAGGGCTGTAAAAAGTAAATGATAAAGCTTGCTTCAAGGATTGATAACCATGACCTGGCAGTATTTGGTGAAATTCCCGCATCAGTTGCTAAGGAATTTATATTGACAACCTGTCCGGTTCGTCCGGCACAAAGTTGAAGGAAATTTGAAAAGCTGTTCAGATTCTCTATATTTTTTATTTGTCTGACATCTCTTTCTACATAAGTGCTTATATAAGAAGGATAAAAGTATTCCGGACCAATATCGCGATCATAGATGCCAGGATACATCCCGGTAAAGATCAATTGCTCATAAGTGTCTGGTACCAGCTTTTCGTTCTGTAGTTCTGAAATGCTAAAAGGCAGCAGTTTTAATATGGCTGAACGTCCTGCGAGGGTCTGTGAAATGTTTTCAAGTAACAAGAAGTTTTGAGAACCTGACAGCACAAAATGTGCCTTCTTATTTTTATCGACAATGCCTTGTATATATGAGAATAATTCAGGTGTGCGCTGAATTTCGTCCAACACAGCTCCCTCAGGAAAATTGGTCAAAAATCCACGGGGATCGTTTAAGGCTGCTGTTCTTACATCAATATCTTCTAAACTGGCATATGGGATATCATGATATAAATATTGAAGCAGTGTTGTTTTTCCACTTTGCCGCGGACCCGTCAGGGTAATTACGGGGAACTGCTTCCTTAACTTCCTAATTATAGTTGCTGATTCTCTTGGGATCATTCTGTAAAAATAGCAATAATTGGACAATTATGCAATCTGATTGACAATTTGTCTGATAGCATATTTTTTTGTTTATCCGATATATTCATAAGTAATAAGAAAATCAACCTGTCTTGTTATATCCTTTAACAAATCCAGGTTCGATATTTCAAAACTCTTGTCTGCAAATAAAAATCCCGACAGCCGACGGAGGTGGCTGAAAGGGCTTTTTCTTTGTTTAACTCCCCTATCAGGATCATGATCCGCCAGCTTGCTGAGAATAATTGTCATCATCCACCTTACCCAGAATCTCGTGCTTTGCTTCAGCTTAGCGGAACAGACTCTTTCCTACATTTAGTACATGTTTGCAGAACAGCAAAGTTTTTATTGTATCATGTTTTAATAAAATCTTCCGGAACATCTTTAAGGCGGGCAATATCCATGATTTTATTCTTAACATCAAAACTGGAAAGACAATTTACTTTACATGTTTCACAATTTCCACAAGGATTGCGGGAAAGATCAATATCTGCCAGAGTATGCCAGGCCTGTTCTGCATTCCTGTATCCATAGGCGTACATATAACTACGCATTATTGTCGGAATATCAAGATGATTCGGACATTGTGGTATACATTGTCTGCATTGCTGACAATATAAGCCATGGCCTGATTCAATTCCTGCCAGATTCAGATCTTTTAGTTCCTGTTCTGAGAGCTTAAGGTTTTTTATCATCTGAATGTTTTTCTGAAGCTGTTCCAATGATGACATTCCCGAGACTATTGATGAAATATTTTCATTTTGCAATGCCCATTTCAGGATTGCATCAGAATTATACTGAACACCTGATTTTTCGTTATAAACGCCTGCGGTGGTCTTCATGGCAACGACTCCGATACCGGCTTCTGCAGCCCTGGCAACAGCTGAATTCAAAGAATAAATATTCCTGGTCTTGTAATTATATGAGATCATAGCCACATCATATACTTTTGAATCGGTAGCGGCAGTCAATGCTTCCTCCATATCGCTATGGGAGGCAATGCCGATAAAACGTGTTTTACCCTGTTTTTTAAGCTGTCCCATTGCTTTCAGCACCCCTTCGTTAAGAACAGTTTCCCTTTTACCTGCAAAGGGGAAAAGAACAAAATCGACATAATCGAGATTAAAGCGGCTAAGGCTTCCTTCTGCTTTCTTAATATATGCATCGGGATCAAATCCATTCGGGAAAGTCCCTGTACGGTTATCAAATCCATCCGGGGGGACAGCTGTCCCAACTATGAAAGAATCACGGGGCAGCCCTTTCAGTCCTGCTCCAACAATCTGCTCATTTTTCCCTTCACCATAATATGTGGCAGAAAAAAACATTTTAATCCCTGCTTCATAAGCGGATCTGATAAAACCGGTATCAAGGGCACCGGAAGTGCCAAAACTTATCAACGGAGTTCTGATTCCGGTTTTACCCAGCACTCGTGCAGGCAGGTTTGCGACAGTTGATTTTGAAGCAGAAACAGAAGCATAACTGGTTAATGTACCAGGGACCATAGCAGCTCCTGTTAAGCCAATAATACTTTTCTTAAGAAACTGGCGACGATTTCTGTTTTCCATGGCTGTAATTTTTACATCTGATATATTCTGTTAATTTACGAATTATTAAAAACCTAAATTTAATCTGATAGAAATGAATTTGCCGGAACATCAGGAGATGTAACCCTCTCCGGCCCTCCCTTTATATGTGCAAAAAAGCCCCCTTCCGAGGGCTTTTAATGTTTTCCTGATCCGGCTGATATTTGTTCAGAACTTTTTACTGCAATTTACCTGTTCTTAAAATAATAATCTTTCAACCAGGCTTTAAACAAGGGATCCAGGATCTTCAACATCAATTATTTCTTTAGAAATCAATGCCTTTTTGATTTTTAATATATTACCGGAAGTTCCCAGCATATACTCATTTAATGTGTTCTGAGAACTGAATTGCCATACTTTTCTGTGATACAATCCGGGTTTTCAAAATCCCCGCATCACATTCATATTAACCGGAATAAAAGCATTAAGAAATGACAGGATTGATATTCTTATTAACACAACCCGGTGAAGTTTTCCACATATATTATTTTTTTCAAACTTTTACTTTAGATTCGTAACAAAACACTTTTTTTGAAAGTTCTTGTACTATACAATATCGATCCAGTCTGGAGCAAATCTGAAATCATTGATGCCAGAAACTCCAACAATTTTCTCTTCAATTCCCTGAAAGATGAAGGGATCAAAACATACATTGAAGAGTTGAACAGTCCTGACCTGGGAAAGATCCTTCAGCGATACAATCCCGGGGATACAATTATACTGAACCTTTGCGAAACACTTCCGGGTGTTCCGCTAAGTGAAAGGAAAGTTCCTGAAATTATCGAAAATAACGGATTCACATATACCGGGAACGTGCCTGAGGTTTTGGAACTCAGCTATGAAAAACAAAAGGTAAAGGAAGTCCTCTGTTCCATGGGCATAAGAGTACCTTACGGGGCAGTGCTTACTCCGGAAGAAGCTGAGGGGTGGAATCTTTTCCCTGCGATTGTAAAACCTTCCCGGGAACACTGCAGCCTAACTATCAGCGAAAAGTCAGTAGTTTATGATACAACAACCCTCAGGGAGCAGATCAGGCTTGTAAATAATGAATTAAAGCAACCTGCACTGGTAGAGGATTTTATTGACGGTCGTGAATTCCATGTATCGGTCTGGAATAATGATCCCCCTGAAATGCTGCCTCCGGTAGAAATGGATTTCTCAGCTTTCAACGAAGCCCGGAAAAGACTGTGCACTTATGACTCAAAATTCCTTCCAGGCTCGGAACATTATGAAAAAATTGAAACGCTCATTCCTGCCCCGCTTGATAATAAACTTCTAAAAAATCTTGAAAAGGCAGCCATTGCAACATGGAAAGGATTCGGATGCCTCGATTATGCAAGGTTTGATTTCCGGCTGCGCAACGATAAATTCTATCTCCTCGATATAAATCCCAATAACGATATCAGTATTGATACAAGCTTCGCCCTGGCTGCAGAAATGGCCAGCTATTCCTACGGCCAGATGGCAAAACGAATAGTTATGATGGCAGCTGAAAGACACCCCGTCTTCGGAGAAAAGGTGATGACCATGCCATAATGACCCCGGTCAGCATTCATATCCTCATTTTTTCTTAAGTTTGTCTTATCCATCAAGAAATTTAAAATACATGTTATGAAATCCGACAGACGTAACTTCATCTGGCAATCTTTCGCCTCGGCAGCAGGTTTGGCAGCAGGTTTTTTTCCGGCTGAAATTTTTGGCAGAGGACTTCATAAGACATCCCGCCCTGAGGAAATCATTATTAAACCCGTACCAAGGCCTTTGCCCAAAGAATCAATCAGGTTCTCTGTGATTGGGTTAAATCACGGGCACATTTACAGCATGACCGATGCAGTCATAGATGGCGGAGGAGAGCTTGTTTCGGTTTTTGCTCCGGAACCCGATCTGCTTAAGGCATTTACCAAACGCTACCCTAAGGTAAAAGTAGCAGGGAGTGAAAAAGAAATCCTGGAAGATAAGTCGGTTCAACTGGTGGCAAGTGCTTCCATACCAGTTGATAGGGCCCCGCTTGGGATACGTGTCATGCTGTCGGGAAAGGATTTCATGGCTGATAAACCCGGAATAGTAACCCTGAACCAGTTCAGGGAAGTAAAAAAGACACAGAAAAGTACCAAACGTATTTATTCCATCATGTACAGTGAACGCCTGGGCACTCCCGCTTCATATAAGGCTGATGAACTTATACAGGCAGGGGCAATCGGGAAGGTGGTGCAGACCATTGGACTCGGTCCGCACAGAATGAATCCGAAAACCCGTCCCGACTGGTTCTTTGATCCCGCAAAGGCAGGAGGTATATTATGCGATATAGGCTCTCATCAGTGTGACCAGTTCCTCCATTATACAAATTCCGGCCGGGCGGAAGTTGCTTTTTCACAGACCGGAAATTTCAATCTGCCGGCTTATCCATTGTACCAGGATTTTGGTGATATGATAGTCAGGAGCCCTCATGCCACAGGGTATATAAGGATAGACTGGTTCACCCCCGACGGATTAGCAACATGGGGAGACGGAAGGATCTTTATCCTCGGAACGGAAGGCTATATTGAGATGAGAAAATATATTGATATTGCAGGCCGCAAGGGAGGTAACCACCTTTTCATTGTAAATCATAAAGAAACAAAATACTACGATTGTACAGGAGTCTATCTGCCTTACGGAGAACAACTTGTAAATGATGTTGTCAACCGTACCGAAACTGCAATGACACAGCATCATTGCTTCCTGGCTACAGAGCTGGCACTTAAAGCCCAGAAAAAAGCTTTTAAGATAACTGCCTGATATTTTCTTTATTATGGAATGGTTAAACTCATTATTTTCTGATGAAAGTATTGCACATGTAATTTTGCTCTACTCACTGGCCATTTCCACAGGCGTTCTGCTGGGAAAAGTAAAATTCCGGGGCATCTCACTTGGGCCTACTTTTGTTCTTTTTACCGGTCTTTTAATTGGTCATCTCGGATTCACTGTAAACAGGGAAGTAGCCGATTTTATAAGAGAGTTCGGATTGATCCTGTTCATTTATTCAATCGGATTACAGGTTGGGCCGGGTTTCTTTTCTTCATTCAAAAAAGGAGGAGTGCAGATGAACCTGATGGCTGCCGGAATTGTTTTGCTTGGCGCAGGTCTGACTATTGCATTCTATTACATCCTTGGAGGAAGGGTTTCAATGCCAATGCTTGTCGGGGTAATGTCAGGGGCCGTTACAAATACACCCGGACTGGGTGCCGCGCAGGAAGCTCTGCGCCAGGCATATGAAGCAGGGCAGATTGCCGAAGTACCTCAGATAGCTCTTGGATATGCTGCAGCTTATCCTCTTGCTGTTGTCGGGATTATCCTGTCAATAGTCCTTATAAGGGTTTTATTCCGCATCAACCTTGAAAATGAAGAAAAAAAGCTGGAAACAGAAAAATTATCAGCTTATGAGAAACTTGAAATATTTACGCTCAGACTGACAAATAAAGCTGTTGGCGGACGCCAGCTCCATGATATCAAAAAACTTATCGGCAGAACATTCGTCGTATCAAGGCTGATGCGTAACAATGAGTTCTCTGTTCCGAATAAAAATACAGTACTTCTCGAAGGAGATCTACTGCTTGTTGTTGCCGGTATGGCAGATGTAGAACCAATTACAGCCTTTATTGGTGAAGCAGCCGAAACCGACTGGAAGGTTTCCGAGCCCGCTCTTGAATCGAGGCGGATTGTATTAACCAGGAGTGAAATTAACGGTAAAACACTTGGATCATTAAGATTACGGACATTATACGGCGTCAATGTCACCCGTGTCAATCGGTCGGGAGTAGACCTTCTTGGTACTGCAAACCTTGTACTCCGGGTGGGAGATACCGTAACTGTTGTAGGGGAAGTTGCTTCAATTGAAAAAGTGGAACAATTCCTCGGGAATACTCTGAAAAGGCTGAATGAGCCACATATCTTCACGATATTCATCGGAATATTTTTTGGAATTATTTTTGGCAGTATCCCTTTCGTAATTCCCGGGATGCCAATGCCGATAAAACTCGGACTGGCAGGCGGGCCGCTTATAGTATCAATAATTATAGGACGTTTTGGCTATAAATTCAGATTGGTTACTTATACAACACAAAGCGCTAACTTAATGCTCCGGGAAATCGGAATTACATTATTCCTTGCAAGTGTTGGTATATCATCGGGGGGACAATTTGCCGAATCTGTATTTTCAATCGACGGGCTGATATGGGTTGCTGCAGGTTTTCTGATCACCACAATCCCATTGATCGTCATGGGATTAATAAACGGGAAGTTCATTAAGCTAAACTATTTTTCGCTGGCCGGGTTGCTGGCGGGAAGTACAACCGACCCCCCGGCTCTGGCCTACGCCGGCTCAGTTGCCAATAATGATGAACCCGCAGTATCCTATTCCACTGTGTACCCGTTAACAATGTTCCTGAGGGTATTTTTAGCCCAGATACTTATCCTGGCCTTCCTGTAAAACTGTTAAAATATTAGCATATAATAGCAGGCAGAAACCCGTAAATAATAATCTTATGTGGATAGCGCCGCCCCGATTGCAGTTGCATATTCTGCATCAGCCGGAAAGTCAAAATCAATATTATACATACCGGATATCGCCTTAAGGATTTTCTGACCGATAGGATTATTACTCCCGTTCCCGGTTATAACCACTGTATGATTGTCCTTACTCCTGGCAGCAAATACCGAGACCATACCTATAACCTGATATGTAAGGTTTATTATGCCCAGGGCAATATCTTCTCTGGAGGCTATATCAAGCATTTTTCCGAAGTTCGATGCTGTATAAGTCTTTTCAAGGAAACCGATATTTGCCTCCGCAATATCGCCCACATTCAGATCAACATTATTTATATTCCCTTTAAGAGCATATCGCAATATAGTATCGAAATCCGTTGTTTTCAGTAATTCCTTAGCCAGACCTATTATTGTACCGCCTCCCACACCTGTTCCCCCAAGATGAGTGATCACATTTCCGCTGACCTGTATTATGGCAGTCCCGGTGCCGATATTTGATATAATTATCCGGTCTTTTTTTGAAAGATACTTCCCTCCGGCACCTATTGCTGCCATCTCATCTATCTTATTTGTCTTGATTCCAAACAGATCTCCCGTTATCTTTGAGGAACCTGCACCTGTCATATTGATCCTGTCAATACTGTCCAGCCTGAAATCATTTTCCATTATCATCTTGCCGAATGCCCCGGTTGCCGAGGTTATCGCATCAACAGCCCTGGTTGTTATTTTTATAATGTTATTATCAGAAATGATTGCAGCTACCTTGGTTGTGGTACTGCCTATATCTATCCCAATTACCATGACAATTTACTTTTTTTGATGAAAAATAATACTCCCGGACCCATTTGAAACTGTGTGAAAATCCTCCTGTTGTCGTTTTACCCCTAAATCCCTGCCTGCGCTGTCGCTTCGGCAGGCAGGCCCCAGGGGGGACTTAATGAATTACTGATGCTCACAAAGCCCCCCCCCTGGGGGGATGGGGGGTAGATAAGTATTTTCACACAATCTCATTTACTGATGGATAAAAGTATAATTTTCCAGATACTTTAAAAGGGTGTTTCTGTAATTCGATAAATATTCATATAAATTCAGCATAAGTATTCTCAAAAACATACTGCAAAACTTCAGGCGTCATCTGTGTCAGTAACTCCCTGAATTGAACAAGGTATTTCTCATAAAGGCTTTCACCCTCGTATTTATTCAAACAATGGTAAATCTGTCTGAAACAATTCATGTACTTCTTAGTTTCATTCCTATCTGTTTTCTTACCTGTCTTTAATTTATCTAATTTACCATCAGATACCCTCCTTATCAGCAAAGGTGACTTTTTCTTTTTCAGAGCCACTGCCGATACAGAACAGATTCTCAAAACCTCTCAGATAAATCCTGCCATTACTTATTGCCGGTGATGCGAACATCCCTTCGCCGATTGAATTCTTTGAAATATAGTCGAATTTCGGTCCTGGTTTTATTACAGTAATAATTCCTTTATCATTAGGTATATATATCAGTCCGCCTGCAAGAACCGGTGATGCATATTGCAATCCCAGGTTTTCTGTCCAGAGGGTATTGCCTGTGGCAATTTCGATACAATGTACCTGGCCGGTGGTCATTGTTGTAAAAAGATAATCATCCGTGCAGACAGGTGATGGAACATAATATGCGCCTTTACGTGTCTGCCATAAAACATGGCTTTTAGTCACATCACCCCGGCCATCAGGTTTAACGGCTACAAGGATCCTGACCGGCCAGGCGCTGCTGACAAGGACAAGACCCGATTTCTCATTATATACCGGGCTGGAACAGAAATCCTCGGAGGGACCACTGGCAAACCAGTATTTCGTACCATCATCGGGATTATATGAAGCGATCTCCCTGTTGCCGCAGAATATCATCTGCATCTTCCCGGCTATATTTCTTATAACAGGTGTGCTGAAACTGTGAGAAGGATTCGGATGAGGTACTTTCCATAAGATTTTCCCGGTAGCCCGGTCCAGGGCTGCGACAAATGATCCTTCCTGGCTGTCGCCATTAATAATGACCTTGTCCTTGTACAACACCGGGGAACAACTGTATCCATGAGGGCTCTGGAAGGTACCAGGCTTTTGAAGCCATAAAAGCTTACCTGCGAAATCATACGCCGCAACCAGTACATCCCGACCATCCAGAAATGATACATATACCCGGGTACCGTCAGTCGCCGGAGTCCCTGATGCAAAACTGTTATTGTCATGTTTCTTTTCAAAAGGTGTTTTCAGAACAGTTGTCTTCCATAACAAATTGCCGTTCTTACAATCATAACATAACAATATCTTTTCCTGCGTTGCCTGTATCGCTGTCACCAGGAAAAGTCTGTTTTCCCATATTACCGGAGAGGAATAGCCGGTTCCCGGGACAGGTACTTTCCAGAGAATATTGGTTACCGAATCCCATTTTACGGGAAGGTTGGCCTCAGAACTTGTGCCGTCACCATTCGGGCCACGAAAGCATGGCCAGTTCTGTGCCTGTACGACAGATGTTAAATTAAATATAAAAATTGAGAGAAAAATACTTAAAGATCTGATCTTTGCCATAATGCGGATAATAATACTGATTAAGAAAAATAATTAGTCTTCGGCAATATACATGAGTTTAGGATATGACCGGATAAAATGTTGTATGTTTTATATTATTTTAAGAAAGTAATCTGTGTCCTTATCTCCCACCGGCTAAAGTCCACAATATACCCGCATATTCATGGATGACACTTTCCATCATTCCGATATACCCTGCCGAAGGCATCCATCTCCAGGGGTATTTTACCGATCCGTATTTGATCAGCTGGTTTGTCGGAGCTGCTATCGGATCCAGTCCGGCTCTTCTGAACAGAAGCATTGCCCTGGGCATATGGATATCACTTGTTACAACAATAAGTTTATTTTCAGATCTGAAGTTCTTTACATATTCTTCGGCTTCCATGCCTGTATTGGCAGGTTGTGATTGCATTACCATCCGTGAAGAATCAACTCCGAGAATCAGAGCGGTCCGGTAAAGTATTCCAGCCTGTGAAAGGTCTGATCTTCCCTTATAACCCGAAAGTATTAACCTGCTGCCCGGTATCATATTATGGATACGGATCCCTTCGACCACCCTCCCCAGAGCATTTATGGACAACTGGTTGTTCGGGGATAATCCTTTATCATCAGAATGCCCTCCTCCGAGGATTATAATATCACAGGAATCCGGCATGACCCTGATTGATTCATCTGTCAGGTGGGGATATTTATTCTCAAGGGATTTTACAAGAAGCTTTGGCAGAAAGGGTGTGGAAATGATAAAGAACCAGATACCCGCAATAATAATAAGAACCTTTCCCTGCCTTTTATGACCTGAAATAAAAAAAACACCTGATGCGATCAGAAACAGGTAAAGAACAGGAAGAGGCATGATTATTAATGAAAGAAATTCACGCATCGGTCTCGGGAATTTTTAATTATAAGCTACAGAGGAATCCGCCAGAATAAAATTAATTACGTTCCAAAACTAAAAAGCTTAACAGGATTTAGTGCCGAATCCATACTTTCTCAATTTCCGCAATATACAACTTATGAAGTCCTCCCTTATTTGAATAATGGGTTTTTAAAGGTCCGGGAACAAGAAATTCCTCCTCTTTAAGCATTGTAGCGTAAAGCTTCCGGCATTCCATAATGAGCTTAGCTTCTTTGAAAGCAGGATATCCCGATTCCGTAAAATGTGAAGTTAATCCCGCTTCAGCAATTTTATCACAATCCCTTCCGCTCTTTGTCCCGCAAATATTAAGTGCATCGCGGTAAGTTTCATCATAGAAAGTTAGTGTGAATCCCTCCGAATCCTCAATGAATCCGAAAGTATATCTTTCCGGACGTATAAAAACGAAAGCTACAGGCTTGTTCCAAAGGTGCCCTACCCCACCCCAGTTAGCTGTCATGGTGTTGAATTTCTTTCTGGTCCCCGCAGTCACGAGCATCCAGCCGGATGCTATCAGATCGATCAGGTTGCCTTCCATTTCTGAAGGCTTTATCAGTTCATACCCTTCCTTTTCCATAGACATTCAGTTTTAACAGATTTATTAAAATTACACCTCCTTGCTTTTCTGATCATTATCTGACAAACCAGCAGACTGATCATGAAACAGATCGTTCTGTCAGATCAGGCTTTTCCGGTATGTTTCATATGATCCTTTCTCCGGTTCCGCGCTCCACCCTGATATGATCCCGCCATAAAAGTAGAATATAACATCAAATACTACTTTACTGTTCTGTTCGGTAACCTGATAATGTTTTGTATAACCGTATTCATCTATCAGTTTATAATCACTCAGATCAAGGCTACCCTGACTGTTATCCCTCGAGAACTGGTCAGCCAGAGCTTTTGCCACAGGCTGCAGATCCTTGTTTCTTCTTGGTGAATTATTAAGGCGGTTAAGATATTCTTCTCCCGAATTACCCTGAAGGGCCCCTCTTGAGAGAGATTCGATAACGGCAAAATCAGTTTCCCGTAACTCAGGAATTGATGCAGCTTTGGCTCTGCTGAGAGATGCCAGTATATGCAGATCAACACCTTTCATGATACCATGGTTATCAAATGGATTTTTATTAACCGACTTTGTGACCGTGACAGCGGATTCAGGTCTGATTTCTGCACGTGACGTCCTTGCACTGTCGGCATATGTTTTAAATCTCTGCCTGATTTCGGGCGACTGCAAACTGTTGACTGTAAAAATTGAAATGCCCTCTGCTCCGTTATTCAATGCTGCATCCATACATTCAAACATAAGCTCACTGTTGGATCCTGTCATCCCGCAGTAAAGGGCTGTCATGGGATTCTTATCCCTTACATTTTCAATTGTACAATCGGAAATAAAGCTTACATCACCGGTATAGAAATTATGATAAACCATTGGAAACACTATATCCAGATTCCATTTCCCCCAGTCCTGACGTACCATCTTTCTGGACATTGCCGGTGTGGGGAAAGGCGATGCAGCCATCACTTTCCCATACGAATGAACTACTTCGGCTATCTCATTTGCTACTTCTGTTATCTGATCACAACGGAACTGCAGCCATTTTTCATCAGCTGAAGGATCTTCCTGTTCGCGCGGATCATAGCCGTATTTATCCTTAAATATTCTGATCATTTCAGGATGATAGCCATAATCAAATTCAGGATACTCCTTATCCTGAACGATACCATATCTCGACCACAAGGTTGTAGGAAGTATGACATCCACAAAACGATGATAATCAATAGCTATACCGTTCAGACCTTCAACTTCACAATATGCTTTTACCTTGTCTTTAATATGTTCCCGCACTTCAGGAAGCGCTGGACACATGAACTTATAGTAATCAACATATGCCTTTGTATCTGCCAGGCTCTCTCCTTTTCTGTTCACACTCAGCCATTCCGGGTGCTCCCTGACTATTTTGTCCCTGTCATGTTCCAGGTTCATTGTCCACAGCCAGGCATAAACCTCGATCCCATATTTATGAGCAACGGGAACAGCTTTACGGTAATCGTCAGGTGTGGGTGCATTCAGCATAACACCATCAAGGCCGGTTTCCTTCATAACGGCGCAAACCGAGTCAAAATTCATTCCCGGCCTGTAATCCAGCCAGGTCCAGAACATAGGATATTCAGAGGATTTTTCAGCCTTTTTCTCAGAACAACCTGATATTAAAGTCACAACAATAAAAAGCAAAATTAAGATTGAGTTTTTCATATGTCAGTTAATCTGATTAAATAAAATTTTATGTTTAACCACAGAGCACTAAGTTCACACGAAGAGCACAAAGGTCATTATTAATTAAAGTTAAGTCAGTTTTGATTATTGGCTATTATTATATATGTCTCTGAAACTCTGAAACCCTGAAACTCTGAAACTCTGAAACCCTGAAACCCTGAACAATCACTTATACGCCGCTTCCACAAACGCTTTATATTTTGAAAGTATAACAGCTCTTTTCGGTTTAAGGGTCTGTGACAGCATCCCGTTCTCAACCGACCATATATCCGAAGTATAGAAGCTCTTTTTGATCATTTCATACTCAGAAAGGGTTTTATTGATCTTTGTCACTTCCTTATTCAGGATAGTAACGACTTCCTTACTGCCAATCAGTTTTTCATCATTTTCTCCTGAATTCATATTATTTTTTGCACACCATTCACGAATCTCTTTCATGTTCGGGATTATTATTGCTGATGCGAATTTCTGATGTTCTCCGAATACAATACAATTATCTATGAATGAAGACTCCCTGAGTTTGTTTTCTATCATCTGGGGAGCAATATATTTACCCGACGAAAGTTTGAATATCTCCTTTTTACGGTCTGTTATCATCAGATATTTTCCATCCTTTAGATAACCGATATCTCCTGTATGCAGCCAACCTTCTTCATCTATTATTTCGCGTGTGGCTTTTTCATCCTTGTAATAACCTTTCATTACATGCTGACCGCGTACCAGTATTTCCCCGTCATCAGCAATTCTGAGTTCTGTATTGTCAAGAGGAGTTCCATTGGTACCGAGAACATTATTTGCAGGAGGGTTTACGGATATAACCGGTGAAGTCTCAGTCATGCCGTAGCCCTGGTACAGACGAAGTTTTGCAGCAGTGAATAAACGTATTATGTTCGGCCGGATAGCAGCGCCTCCGGTTACCACCCACATTTCATGGCCTCCGAGATTATCGCGCCATTTGCTGTAAACAAGACGGTCTGCCAGCCTGTGTTTTAAACGGTAAAAATATCCTGTCTTTTTATTATCGAATTTATTCGCAAAATGCCATGCCCACCTGTAAATGATCTTTTTAATACCTTTCAGATTTTTCCCCGCCTCCTCAAGCTTTGAATACATCATTTCAAGCACCCTGGGTACGGCACAGAATCCGTCGCCATGGAAACTCGCCAGATCACGGGCTATTGTCGACAGACTTTCAGCATAATAAGTACTGATGCCAAGCTGCTGGAATTCATAGTTCATGGTCCTCTCATAGGCATGACACAAAGGAAGAAAGCTGAGCATTTTATGCCGTGGTCCGGCCGTTTGTCTTATGGCATGGCCGTAAGAATCAAATGTTAGATTCCGGTGTGTGAGCATGACACCCTTCGATTCACCGGTCGTTCCTGAGGTGTATATAATGGTTGCAACATCATCAGGTGAGACTTCCTTCTTATTACGCTCTATTTCAGGATCATATTTTCCTCTGTTCTGCTTTCCCAGTGAGATCAGATCATCCATGCAGAATCCGCAGTCGCAGTTATCTATTGTCATAAATTCTGCAGTATGATCCATCCTGGCTATTATGGGAGTAAGCTTGTTGTACAATGATCTGCCGCCCAGAATAATAAGTTTTGCATCGCTGTGATTGAAGACATGAAGGAATTCCCCTTCACTCAGGGTCGAATATACAGGGACAAAGATAAGCCGTGCAAGAGTACAGCCCATATCGAGGTAGTTCCACTCGGGACGATTATTGCATATTACTATAATCTTGTCCTCCGGTTTGTATCCCTTCGCAATAAGCCCGCTGGCTACATTCCATGATGCTTCAATATACTCATCAACGCTTACTTTTATCCATTTCCCATCGGAAATTTTTGCGAAAATGTCGTCCTTGCGAAATCTGGTCTTCAGAATATCAAGATAATCAAAGGTTCGGGTAGGTATCATGGCCGGATTATGAAAATGCAAAAATAAAGAATTTTCAATGTGTCCCGAATTATATTTCCGGATTATCCTTTATGTTTTATCTATCGGATATTACCACTTCATTATCAGTTGAAATCGGCTACAGACCGGGTGCAATAACCGGTTTTGCCGGTGTCGGATAAGAAGGAGGAGTAATTTTCAACTTACCCTGCTGATCCAGCAATTTTAATGCTTCACTGACAGCACGCCCGAGCTGAGGATCGATACCTTTCGAAAGAGAAACTGCATCTTGCCTTACCTCGATATCCGGTGCGATCCCTTCATTTTCCGCTATCCATTTTTTATTGACCGGATCAAAAACTGCATTATCGGGAGCAGTGATCGATCCTCCATCAACCATCAGATAATGGACCGAAGATTTAACAAGGCCTCCCCAGGTACGGGTGCCGATCAAAGGTCCGATTTTTTGCTGTCGGAACACCCATGGGAAAAAATCGCCTCCCGAACCTGACATTTCATTTATCAGAAGCACCTTTGGTCCCAATATTCCTGCGGGTAAGCGGAAAGGTATTCCCCCTGGCGCCTCATTAGTTATCGCTGCTCTCAGTTCCCGGTTCATCAGATCAACCATATAGTCATCCAGAAGTCCTCCTCCGTTGAACCGCTCATCAATTACAGCTCCTTCCTTATCCTGCTGGGCAAAGAAATAGCGGTTGAAAGAGATGAAACCACCACCGCTTGTATTTGGTACCCATACATAAGCTAGCCGCCCGTTTGACAATTTATCTACCAATCGTCTGTTATCCTCCACCCATGCTCTGACACGTAAATTGGTTTCGCTGGCAATGGGTTTAACAACTTCCTGCCATGACCCTGCAAAATCAGGGACTTTGTTTATATGAAGTGTTGTCTGTACATCAAGTGTTCCGTCAAGGAAAAGGTAAGGATCATCTGCATCAGTCAGTTCTTTACCATTGATCCCCACCAGATAATATCCTTCCTGGATCTTTATTCCAGGCCTGTCCAGAGGACCTGACAGTTCGGGATTCCAGCTTTCTGTTGTGTAAATACGCCTGATCTTCCACCTTTTGTTGTCTGGTATAAGATCAGCTCCCAGCAATCCTGCAGCAGTTTTTTCAACTTCGGGAAAATCACCTCCACCAACAAAACTATGTCCAACCGATAATTCACCATTCAATTGATCCAGGACGTAATTAAGATCAGTACGATGTCTGACATAAGGTATCAGCGGGGAATACTTTTCATAAACTTTATTCCAGTCCCTGCCGTGCATACCCGGATCATAGAAATAATCCCTTTCATAACGCCAGGCTTCCTCAAATATCTGTTTCCATTCCTCTGATCTGTCAAGCAGTGTTTTAAGTGATATTTTAACTGATTTGCCATCAGCGCCGGTAGCAGAGGAAGTATTTATTATCTTCCAGTCGCTCCCGATTTTTGCAAGCATTTTGTTGCCATCGCCGGAAACAGATACCTGTGTGGCACCACTTATAAATTCTTTGGCTTCCCGCTTTTCCAGAGTGTATTTTTGCAATACAAGCCCTGTAACATCAGGTTTTTGCTGGCCAATGAACAGTGTTCCGGATGGACCGGCAATTATCAGGCGGTAATTACCTCTGGACAGAGGCATTGATATGGTCCGCCGTTCAATGTTTTTAAAATCAATAACTACAGAGACCGGTTCCTTTGTTCCTGTTTTAGTCGTATCTTTCTGCTCAGTTTTTTCCTTCACCTGCCTTTTTGATGTCGTTTTGACAGCAGCGTCCGGTTTCTTTTGTTCAGCAACGCTTTCCTCATCACTGCGGGGTTTAAAGGGTGAAAGATCATCTCTTTTAAGATTTATTATATAGACCCCATAGGTAGGATCGGATGTGATTGAACTCGTATTTGCCCATCCTGAACCAAGCGCCAGATTAGTACTGGCCAGAAAATACAGATGATGTCCGTCTCTGTCCCAGGCAGGAGAAAAAGAATCGGCAAAGGAGTTCGTTAATGTAAATATACTGTCACTTTTAGCTGACCAAACCCTGATCTGTCTGAAATTATTCCTTCCTGTCTTTGTAAAGGCCAGCCATCCTGAATCGTGTGACCAGACAAGTCCCATGTTTCCTCTCTCCATATTGGTCCCGGCTGTATCAATGGTCCGTATTGTACCTTTCAGAACATCCACGATCCTCAATCTGACCTTATCGTCGACAAAGGCAATAAGCTTACCGTCGGGTGCCCAGGCTGGTTCCCATGCCATTTTTGATTCACCGATTGAAATTATCCTTGGTTTTGAAAGGCCGTCCTGTGAAGCAATATGCAGGGCATATCCTTTCCCGCCTGCATCTGAGAACCATGCTATCTCGTTACCTTTGGGTGACCATACAGGAGCATGATCAGCAGATCCCGATGTTTGTGTCATATTTCTTGCATCCCCATTCTCAGCAGGAATTGTAAATATTTCACCACGTGATTCCATCAGCATTCTTTTTCCGGTGGGGGAAAGAGAAGCTGAGGTTATGCTTTTGGTAATATCTTCCCATTTGGTCTCTGCCCATGGAAAATCACCTTTTACAGTTATGTCCAGCTGCCTTGATCTATTCGTTGCTATTTCCAATATATGAAGGTATCCGTCGCGTTCATAAGCAAGATTATTACCGGATCCATCCAGCCATTTGATATCTGTACCTGTAAAATTCGTGATCTGTTTCAGGTCTCCTGATGAGGGATTGAATGACCAGATGTTACAAGTCCCGTCGCGGTCCGAAATAAAATAAATATTGTCTTTCAACCATAACGGCTGAATATCGGTGGTAGACTCACAAGGTAAGAGCGTCTCGCCCTTGTCAGCCAGATTAAGAATGATCAATGGAGTATTCTGTCCGCCACGGTAATTACGCCACTCTCTGTCCCAGCGTGTTACCCTGTCAATTACGATCCGGGTGCCGTCAGGAGAAAATGATCCGTCAACAGCCCATTGATCAGTCAACACTTTTGATGGCCCTCCCTTCGTTGATACAATCCATAATCTGGCATATGAAGCAGGGGCATTATCTCTTGCTGTTGCATAAATTATACTATTACCGTCCGGTGTCCACCCACAGACGATGGCTCCGCTGGGATGCCAGGTGAGCCTCTTTGGAGTACCTCCTTCAGTTGAAACAATATATACGGCCTGGTTCCCTGAACGGTTGGAATTAAATGTTATCCATTTCCCGTCAGGTGAGAATTGCGGATTGCTTTCAACAGCCTGAGTACTGGTGATTCTCAGGAGATTCTGATTATCAAAGTCTGTTACCCAGATATCGCCACCATAGGTAAATGCGACCTGAGATGAGCTGATCGAAGGCTGGCGTAACAACCTTGTACCCTGCGAATGAACTGCAGAACAGACAACAAACAAAAAGACCGTGAATATTGCACGAAGATATTTAACGGCTTCACAGATAGATAAGCCATCAAACCACCCGCAGGTGAAATACATTTTAAATGTTCGGTTCATTTGATTTTAAATTAATTTTTTGTGGAAATTTTCCATTTTACCAGGTCCGGGTCATTATCCTGATCAGGTTGATAAATTAAAGAAAAAAATATACTTATGAAAATAAATTTTACTTAACTGATCATGCTTTCAAGATAACTTAAAAAAGATCCTTGATGCTAATAACTGAGTGTATACAGTGGTTAAGTAATTTTTAAGATTTCCAGGGTAACATTTTGTATCTTTATGCATGGCTGGTCCGGCATTAAAACAACAAATATCACTTAGCTATAAAATCAATTACATAAAGTTATAAAATACAAACACTGATCGTGATGAACTACCTGAAATTAACCTTAATTCTGATCATGGCTTTTCTTACATATTGTAATGTAAGTACTGTAAATGAACTTCAGGTAAAAATTGATCCCGTTAAGATATTCACCACTCCCCCCGAAAATGCAAAACCCGGAGTATTATGGATGTGGATGGGATCAAATATTTCCCGGGAAGGGATAACGAAGGACCTGGAAGCATTGAAAGATGCAGGCTTTAACAGGACAACCATGTTTCATCTTTCGGATATTACAACTTCTCTTTCAGTTGAAATTGGCAACAGACCGGGACCTGAGATAATATCCCATACCAATCCGTATTGGGATATGGTACGTTTTGCTGCAGAAGAATCCTTACGGCTGGGAATGGATTTCGGAATTCATAATTGTCCGGGTTATGAAACAAGCGGAGGGCCATGGATAACCCCGGAACACTCAATGCAGGACCTTGTCTGGTCGTCACACAATATCAGGGGAGGGAAAAGAATAAATGTAAAACTGACTGAACCTGAACCGGACCTCCGGTCAACAAACTATATTCCTTTCGTAAACCGTGAAACCGGGATTGCCGAAAAACCTATAATTCCTGAAAGAAGAACTTATTATAAGGATGTGGCTGTTGTCGCGGTTCCTGACAGGGAATATATAAGTGAAGATGAAGTGAAAGATCTCACAGAATTAATGCAGCCTGACGGCACCCTGAACTGGAATTCCCCGGAAGGAAAATGGACAATATACCGTTTCGGGCATACAACAACAGGCGCACAGATCTTCCCGGCACAATGGCAGGCTACGGGATTCGAATGTGACAAGATGAATCAGGAAGCCGTCGATTTTCATCTTGATCATATAATTACTGAAATAAAGGAAAATCTGGGAGACCTGATCGGAGCGGGTATCACTCACGTACATTTCGACAGCTATGAAGCGGGAATGCCCTCATGGACTCCAAAAATGCCGGAGGAATTCCTGAATCGGAGAGGATACGACCTTACACCCTTCCTGGCCATATTTGCAGGGAGGAAAATAGGTACGGCAGAGGATTCCCTTAAATTCAGAAATGATTTTGAAAGAACAGTAAAAGATCTGTACAGAGATATTTACTTTAAAACAATATCTGAAAAACTTGCAGCTGCAAACCTGAAATTCCTTTCAGAACCTTATGGCGGACCCTGGGTCGTTGAGGAAGTGATGCCGTATGTGGATAATGTAATGACCGAATTTTTCACAGATAATGGTGTCTTTTCTCCATATCAGTTTGAAATAACCGTTGAAGCTTTAAGAAAAGATGGTAAGAATCTTATCGAAAGTGAAGCATTTACCGGTCGTCCTCCTTACAGCAGATGGACTGAAACGCCGGCATGGTTAAAGCCTGTCGGAGATGCGGCATACTGTGCCGGATCGAACCGTTTCATTGTCCACAGATTTGTACATCAGCCCTGGGATGATAAATACAGACCGGGGGCAACAATGGGCCTGTGGGGAACCCATTTCGACCGCACACAGACATGGTGGGAACCGTCAAAAGCCATGGTAAAATACTGGCAACGGTGTCAGGCACTTCTTCAATGGGGAAATATTTCCCGGTCTGAAGATGATCTTAATACTGCAGATATGGATTCCGGACTTATTATCAAACATATTCATCGCAATCTGGGAAATACTGATATTTATTTTGTCGCCAACCTTTCTCATAATACCGGAAAAGCAACCTGCAGCTTCGGTATCACAGGGAAACAACCTGAATTATGGGATCCTGTAACCGGGAGTATGAGGGATCTCCCCGATTTCAGGGAATCCTCTGCTGAAACTTCAATTCCCTTATTTTTTGATGATGCTCAGAGCTTTTTTATTGTCTTCAGAAAGAAATCACACGGAAAATCTTCAGGAGCAGAAACTAATTTCCCATCAATAAATGAATCGATTACAATTGAAGGACCGTGGCAGGTAACGTTCGATCCGGCCTGGGGAGGACCGGAAAAACCTGTTACATTCAATAAGCTTGAAAACTGGATCAGCAGGCCGGAAGCGGGAATCAGATATTACAGCGGGACTGCAACCTACAGAACTTCATTTGATCTGCCTGCAGATACAAAAATCAGCAGAAAGCAGGAATTCAGTCTTGATGCCGGCACTGTAAAACATATAGCAAGGATAAGGCTGAACGGGAACGATCTGGGAGTCATATGGACAGCTCCATTGAAAATTAATATCCCGGGGGGTCAGCTGAAAAGGACCGGCAATAATCTGGAAATAGAAGTTACAAATGTCTGGGTTAATCGTCTTGTGGGAGATGAGCAGGAGCCTCCTGATGCGGATTGGGCTCCTTCACACTGGGGAAAGGGTACGGGTGACTACCTGAAGGAGTTCCCCGGATGGTTTGTGAATGATCAGCCAAGACCATCATCACAAAGGTATTGTTTTACAACCTGGAATTACTTCACCAGAGAATCACCACTTGTAAGCTCAGGATTGCTGGGACCGGTGAAACTATTGGAATCAACATATTAAAATACGTTTTTTAATACGTAGATTAATACGTTTTTTAATACGTAGATTTAGAGAATATCACACTTACACACTGCCTGTTTTTAAAGAATAGCATTATCCGATCTGATAATTTTGGTAATTTTAGCCCGGTGAGTGAGGATTTAATACTATAAATCATGAAACGAGTTATAAGCCTTTACATCCTGTTAATTATCATTTCAGTAACTGTTATTGGACAGGGCAGACGCAGGTCAATGACCACAAATCCCAATTCGGGATATGCAAACTTCAATGAAGCTGCAGCAGGATACGGACTGGGGACCACATCCCTTCCGAACTCAGGATATTATTACGGAGGAATAACCACACATGGTTACCAGCTTAATATATACGGGTTCAACGTTAATCAGAGCTTCTTTGCAGGATTGGGATCCGGCGCCCTCTTCCATGAAGGGGATCCGCTGATACCGCTTTACCTCGATCTGAGATTCTTCTGGAATATTAAAAACATTTCTCCATATCTTATGGGTGAAGGAGGTTTTCTTTTCAATCCGAATGATGTTGATAAGAAAACCCTTCTGATAATCAATGCGGGCGGCGGAGTTCAGTTTAACTTCTCCGATAATTTCTCGGTCAACCTTGGTCCCGGTATCGGCATCCAGATGGGAGTTGACGGAAGACGTTCATTTGCTTTTGCAAGGGTAGGTTTAAATTTTAAAGCAAGGTAATTTTACTTTTACAGATTATCCTGCTGATCTGCTTTTTTACCCCTTACCCTAAAGGGAGAAAGCAGAAATATCAACCTGCTCCCCCTGGGGCCCATAGCCGTCAACTTAAAGTTTTAGAGATCTATAGTTTCCCCTCCTTTTTTAAGGAGGGGTGGCCGGGATTGCTAATTTTGAAGCGTATACAATTGTCCTTTTCCCGGCCGGGGTGGTTAAAACGGAATTAGCAAACTTGTACTAATTTCTCCGGACAAAAAAACCACCCCGGCCAGAACATTTATATTTCAGCCTATTGGATGATCTTGTGGTCTGGCCACCCCTCCTTTGAAAGGAGGGGAAAGTTATCTAACTATAATCCAGATAATTACATAAGTTTTCGTAATTATTGCATTTCTTGAGTTGACGGCTATGCCCCTGGGGCCGGGGTAAAAGCTACATACTTCCATGATATTAATGATTTTGGAAATTTAGACAATTGTCTTATCTTTACAGACAAATTTCCACACAAACAAAATATAATGGAAAAACAATCAACCCATAGCAGTAATGACGGTAAAACAGATACTAAACAGTCAGTTACCCTCAAAGGAGAGAATCTCAAAAAGGAAGGTCTCCTGAATACACAGATCAGCAGGGAGTTAAAGAAATATATTAAGAATACAGAATTTAAGAATCTGGTCTCACCTGGTAAATCTGATCTTACATTAACAGGGTTTCTGAACAATAAGCTCCTCATTGTCTATACAATCAGGAAAGGTATCCCCTATTCTTTGTTTGCCCTTATCAAGGATTATACTCCATTTACACTCAACGACTGGGCAGAATACCTGAACATTTCGGGTAAATCACTTACAAGATACAGCCAGTCAGACAAATTCTTTAAACCGATCCATACCGAAAAGATCATTGAACTTGCTGAGGTCACAAACCTTGGCCTGGGGGTTTTTGGTTCTGAAAATAAATTTAAAATGTGGCTTGAAACTCCAAATTATGCCCTTGGCAATCAAATACCATTTGAGCTTCTGAAAGATTCATACGGTAAAGAGATGGTTATGGGAGAACTTACACGCATCGATCAGGGAATCCTTGTTTAATGGAAGTCTACAGGTTATCTAAAAAGAAGTGGGCATCCGAACTTTCGGGTAAGGGTGCTGCACTTAAGGGAGCCCGCTGGAATTCCCCCGGGACTGAAATTATTTACACTGCATCAAACAGATCACTGGCAATGGCGGAAGTTGCCGTTCATCTTACACTTGCAACATTACCGGATGATTACATGATGGTAACCATTTTAATTCCCGATGATGTTTCAATCATTACTGTGCAGGAAAAAGATCTTCCACGCTTTTGGAACTCATTTCCCTATCTGCCGGTGACTCAGACCGTGGGAGATAATTTTATCAGGGAAAACAAATATTGTCTGTTGAAAATACCATCCGCCGTTACCAAAGGTGACTTCAATATTCTAATTAATCCTTTCCACCAGGATTTCAGCAGGATCAGGATTAAAAGCATTGAACCATTTCCGTTTGACAAAAGGATCTTTAAATGAGGGAATAATTCTTCAGAAAGAAAATTCCTAAATTTTTTTGGTAAATTACATCATTATTCAGTAATTTTAGATACCTTAATATTGAAATAAGGCATTTTAAATCTGATCCGTTGCTTTTCTGTCTTCTCAACTAAAAGAATGGATGATATATATTTAAAACTCTGGAATTTCCTGAAGTCTCCTTCCGGAGATATTCCTGACAATGCTACCTTCAGCCGGAAACTCAGGTCATTTCTGATGCTTTTTTTCCTTGAATTGCTCCTGACCATAATCCTGATACTTATTTTCAAAGCACTTCATGAAGCAGGCATATTACCCACGAATGTTCAAAAAGTCCTGTTTTTAAAATCCACGCGCTCAGGATGGAAATTCCTGCTATTATTTGTTCTGATTGCCCCTGTATCCGAAGAAATTATCTTCAGACTGAATCTGCGTATTAAGGAGAAGTATCTCATATTCAATATACTTATATTTATTATTGGGTTATCAATGATATTGATAAATATTTACAGGGCAAAGTGGTTCAGGATTCTGGTTCTTGCTTCAGGCCTTGTCGTACTGATTTTCTCGTTTTTTATGAGATCCATTATAGCTCCTTCTTTATTAAACTTCTGGCACAAAAGGTTCAAATGGATCTTTTATGTAACGGCTGTCATTTTCGGTTTAGTCCATATCTTCAATTATAATCTTGATAAAACAGGCTATTTCCTGCCTGTAATACTTGTTTTTCCCCAGTTTATGATGGGCTTGTTTTTCGGATTCACCCGGCTCATTCTCGGATTTGGCTGGGCATGTTCATTTCATGTACTGCATAACTTTACATTTATTGCACCTGCCTTATTAACAGGGCTTCTTGCGGGAACCGGAAGCTATTCATTCAGTATCCGTGAATGCAATTCTGAAAAATTCTTGAATTATCACAGGGTTACACCCGATACAGTCGAATTCGACCACTTCAGACTAGATGATATATTTTCAATTCTGTTCATAGAAGATAAAAATAATTTTGTATTTGATGATCCCTCTGTTGAAGACAAAATATTGAGTGTTGAATTTAACAGAGCTCCGTCAACCGCCGGGAAGGTTCTAAAGAGTTCACGGAAAATTGTAGCTGATGAAATATTGAAAAAGTATAATCTCAATATGAAAGCTGAATTTATGACCCGGGATATACATGAACTCCGGATCGTTGATTCTGTTAAGCTTAACAATTTCCGTAAATTAGTACCTGACTCCGTTAAAACTGGAAGTTATACATCTGTCAGTACTAAAGAGATTTATATTCACAACAGCGGATTGAAATTTGTTGCCCGGATTCTGTCAGAGAACCTGGGTGAAAATGTGTATTACCGGATGAAAAACAGAAGTAGATATGACATAACACTGCCTAAATCCGGATTTGATGATCTGAATCGTTTACTTTCAGATAAATACGGATTACTGCTTACAGGAAACAAAGAAAAGGTAAGGGTATATAAAATATCATCCATGGAAAAGCCAGGAGCGGGGACGAAATAGTCCACGGGAAGGCCCAAATCTGTTTTACTTTTCGTAACCCATCCTTATCAAACTGTCAAAAAACAGAATCCGGAATACCATGTTCATTTCACAATAGTTCCGTTAATAGTTGTATTATTGAATACAAGTCCTTCAATAAGGCCCTCAAGCCTGTTGTTCTCCTTTACATTTGTCCAGGTACAATTCATAAGATTGATATTCACTACATTTTTCAGATCCTCAAAACCGGCTATATATACCCCGTATCGACTCTGCTGACACTTAACATTGTCGAGATATACATTTCTTACAACCGGCGGGAAATCCCTTGTACAGTTCTCTGCAGGTTCATACACCAGATTGATCTTCAGCACTGCTTCGCGACACTGACCAACATTTACGTTACGGACATATATATTCTCAATAACACCACCGCGGCAATTATTTGTTTTTATCCTGATAACCCTGTCAAGCGACGGGCTGTTCATTTCACAATCCTCAACAAAAAGATTTTTGTAGCCTCCGGAAATTTCACTGCCTATAACAACTCCGCCGTGTCCGTTCTGCATACGGCAGTTCCTGACAATAATATTTTCACTCGGGATATTCCATCTCCGGCCGTCAAAATTTCGTCCCGACTTTATTGCAATACAATCATCGCCCGTATTGAAGAAACAATTTTCAATAAGTACATTTTTACTTGATTCCGGGTCACAGCCATCGCCATTGGGAGCTCCTACAGTGTTCATTGTCACACCTCTGACTGTCATATTCTCACACATAAGAGGGTGGATGGTCCAGAAAGCAGGGCGTGTAAGAGTAACATCCTGTATTAAAATGTTTTTACACTTATAGAAGTTTATAAGCTGAGGCCTCATATTATCGCCTTTCCCCATTATCCTTTTTTCAACAGGGGTCCCTTTCTCATTCCAATCCATCAGAAGAGGCCTGCCTCTCATCTCCTTCCCCGGAACAGCAGCCAGCCTTCTCATCCCCCACCAGTTCTTTACGGAAGAACCGCCGTCGATCGTCCCCTTGCCGGTGATGGCTATGTTCTGCTGCTCATATGCATATATCATCGGGGAAGTATTATAACAATCCATCCCTTCCCACCGGGTCAGAACCGTGGGATACTGATCAATATCATCAGAGAAAAGTAATACAGCGCCTTCAGATATATGAAGATCCACGTTACTTTTCATGACGACCGGACCCGTATACCATGTACCTTTAGGGATCATAACAGTCCCGCCACCTTTACTGCTGCATAATGCTATGGTTGAGTTGATAACCTTATGGTTAAGAAATACGGGATCATCAGGCACTGCTCCGTAATCTGCAATGTTATATGTCGCCCCGTTAATAACCGGAGCCTTGATCTGCTTCATTATCTTCGGATAAAGTTGTTTCCATGCACTCTTCGAGTCATATGTTTTTTCGGCGGCAAAACCGAAAATCAAAAATGCTGCCAGAATCAAAGCCAAAAATCTCAAGTTTTTCATTACAGAATTATTTTAGAATGTTTAAGTCAATATGATTACAAATGTATTGTATTTGTAGCCATAAAATATTTAACAACCGGGATGTAAAGACAGTGTTAACGTATCCTATTTGAACACCCTTGTCCCGAAGATGAACTTTTCTTTCCACCAGCTGTCATCAAGCGATGTAATTGTCACTCCGTTGGTCGATGATGTATGAATGAATTCATTATTCCCAAGATAAATACCGGAATGGGTAATAAAACGCTGTGTTTTGTATGAGCGGATAAAAAATACCAGGTCTCCTTTTTTCAGCTCATCCTTTACAGTGATGATCTTACCATATCTCGCCTGCTCCTCGGAGTTATGGGGCAAAAATATGCCGTATTTTTTAAATACTGCAACAAGCAACCCCGAACAATCCATGCATCTGGAACTTGATCCACCCATACAATGAGGAACCCCAAAATATTGTCTGGCAGTTTCAATTATCTGATCAGGGCTGGTGTTCCGGGTATCAAGTTCTTTCTCAGAGCCTGACCCGAGAAATTCCCTGAGATTAATACTTTCAGCACTGTTCTCAATATTTCCAAATACACGTTCGGGGTATGCCCTTTTAGCGCAATATGAAATAAGTAATTGAAATATGAAAACAAGCAGAATTGCACTCCGCTTTTTATATATAAGAGATAATTTCATCAATTGTTTTCTGCTATATGGCGGTATAAATATGGGAATATTTTTTATAAAATTGACAGAGGGGAAAACTATGCAAATCTATGTCCTCTTTAATTTTATTTTGAATGGTTATTTAATAATTTGGTTTTCAGTAATTTACTTCGAAACTAAAGGACTAAATAACCCTATCCCCAACCTCCCGCTGTTGCGGGACAGGCTTTCCCCTTAAGGCTAAGGGGAAGGGTGTCCACTAAAGTACCATCTTTAGTTACCCCCCTTCCCTTAGCCTTAAGAGGCTGTGTGAAAATCCTGATCTACCCCCCATCCCCCCAAGGGGGGCTTCGTAAGCATCAGTAATTCAATAAGTCCCCCCTGGGGGATTTAGGGGTAAAACAGCACCAGGAGGATTTTCACACAGTCTCTTAAGGGAAGGGGGAACAAGGGGGATGGGTTAAAATTACTATTTAGGGGAAGGGTGTCCTGGGGGATGGGTTCAGGCATTGAATATTTTTCAGGAATGCAATTGAATACCACCGGGACTTTTTCACCGTTTTAATTCATGGATCATTTTACCGGATGAAAAATATTTGGAAGTCAGCTATAATAACTGTTGTGGTCCTGATCACAATACCGCTTCTCTTTTTTATATTGGTTTATTCCGGCGCTTTCGGTCATATTCAATCCGTAGAGGAACTCCGGAACTTCAGGAATGCCGAAGCATCAGAAGTTTTATCATCAGAAGGCCTGCTGATCGGGAAGTTTTACACCGAAAACCGGACGAATATCACTTATGAACAACTGCCTTCGCATCTCATCAATGCGCTTGTAGCAACGGAAGATGCACGTTTCTTTGAACATCAGGGCGTAGATTCGAGGAGCCTTGTAAGGGTTCTGCTGAAAACGATCCTTCTGAACAGATCAGAGTCGGGAGGAGGAAGTACAATAACCCAGCAACTGGCCAAGAACATGTTTGGAAGGAAAGGTAACGGCAGGCTTTCGATTTTCGTTAACAAATACCGTGAAGCCATAATTGCCGGCAGACTTGAAAAGACATTTAGAAAAGAAGAAATACTTACCCTCTATCTGAATACTGTATCGTTCGGAGAAAATATTTATGGTATAGAAACAGCAGCATCAAGATATTTCAATAAAATCACTGAAAAGCTCCGGCTTGAGGAATCGGCTATGCTAATCGGTATGCTGAAGGCCACCACTCGCTATAATCCGGCACTGAATCCTGAAAAAGCCCTGACAAGGAGAAATGTCGTCCTGAAACAAATGGAGAAGTATAATTATCTGGAACCCGATGCAGCCGATTCCCTGTCAGGGTTACCGTTAAGCCTCAGTTACAGGAAAACTGAATCTGAAGGATCAGCTGATTATTTTCTTGTTCAGGTGAAAAGAGAAGCTGAGGAGATATTGAATAATATTGCAGCTTCCCATGGTAAGACATGGGATATTGAAAAGGATGGTCTTATTATTACAACAACACTTAATCTGACTCTCCAGAATTTTGCCAGACGATCATTCGCTGATCACCTGGCAATTATGCAGAAACATTTCCGCGATCAATACAGCAGTCCGTCAGGACGAAAACAAGTCACCGGACTGACAGAAGCCATCCTGGATGAGAAAAACCTTTCGCACAAGGCAGATGAGAAACGCCGGCAGGTGATCTTCGACTGGAAAGGTACCTATACCGATTCGGTTTCCATAAGAGATAGTATAAAGCGGGCACTGACAACACTTCATGCCGGACTGCTTGCGCTGGATCCGCAAAATGGCGCTGTAAGGGCCTGGGTCGGTGGAATCGATTTTACAACCCACCCTTATGACCAGATTCTTGCGAGAAGACAGCTTGGGTCTGTTTTCAAACCGATACTATATGCACTGGCATTTGAAGAAGGAATTGAACCCTGCCATTATCTTGATAATGATTCTCTTGTTCTTTCAGAATATAAAGACTGGAGTCCTGAGAACTTCGATCATTCATATGGAGGGAAATACTCACTTGCCGGAGCTCTGGCCCGGTCGATGAATATCCCAACCTTCAACCTGTTCCTGGAACTTGGTTTCGAAAGACTCGATTCACTATGGAGAGAGATGGGATTTTCCTTTCAACTTGACAATACTCCTTCACTTCCGCTTGGAACTGCCGAAGCGAATATGGCGGAAGTTGCAGTAGCTTATTCAGCTTTCGCCAATGGTGGATATAAAGTAAGGCCCTGGTCGGTTGCTTCAATCATAACGCCCGGTGGTGATATCATCTATCATCATGATCCTGACCTTGTTTTCCCGAAAGTGCTGACGGAAAGATCCTGCCTGCTTATCAGCGCCATACTTCAGAAAGCTGTAAATGAAGGTACGGGAAGTTCAATGAGAACAGCTTATGGCGTAAACTCTCCTTTTGCAGGTAAAACAGGAACCTCACAGAACTATGCAGATTCCTGGTTTGCTGCTTACAATCCCAAACTTGTCATTTTAGCACGGGCAGGCGCTTCCTCTCCGGCAATACACTTTAACAGTCCGGCCTTTGGTACAGGCAGCGCCCTGGCACTTCCACTTGTGGCAATGACACTCAGAAAGACCGAATCATTTCCCGAAACTGCAGGAGAGTTCATAACTCAATTTCCGGTTTTACCTGCTGAACTGGCAGAAGCGCTCGATTGCCCTGATTTCAAAGAGGATGGCTTCCTGGATAAGCTCATGGACATTCTTAAAAAGAGCGAAATTGATAATTTCTATAAAACAGAAAGAAAAAAGAGATCATTTCTCGAAAGATTATTCAGAAGAAAAATTCCCGACTAAATCATATAATCTGGTTTATTTACAGGATTTCATTATTTTAGTCTGCTTACCAAACAGTAAAGAATTGTATAATGACTTTAAAACTCTTACATACTATTGGACATAAACAAAACATCCTCAGGGTGTTGACAACTGTTGTGATTTCCTTCCTTCTTTTAAGTCCGGATCAAAATTCAGCAGCCCAGTCTCAGGATGAGTGGCCTTGTTTTCACGGACCCGACCGGACGAATAAATCAGGGGAGACTGGTCTGTTACAGAGATGGCCTTCGGGAGGTCCTCGTTTACTTCTCACTTTCGAAGGTCTGGGAGAAGGCTACAGTTCTGTATCAATAGCTGATGGTTTGCTCTATACTGCAGGTTCTGTGAATAAGCAACCTTTTGTTTATGCTTTCGACCTGAAAGGGAAACTAGTATGGAAAAAGCCGGTCGGAAAAGCCTGGACAACCACAGCGTCCTGGGCCAGTTCATATACCGGACCAAGAAGCACTCCTACTTATGACAACGGTGTGGTTTATTTTCTTGGTGAGATGGGCAGACTTGCAGCATTTGAAGCTAAAACCGGTAAAGAGATATGGCAGAGGGACCTGAGGGAGGAATTCATCGCCCCGGTTCCGGAATATGGTTATGCAGAATCGGTAATGATAGACGGGAATAATCTTTATGTCAGACCGGCAGGCAAAAAAGGGCATCAGATATGTCTTGACAAAAAGACAGGGAAACTGATCTGGGCAAACACCCGGATCCCGGGTATAGAAGGATATACATCCCCTGTAACAGGGATGATCGGTAGCTATAAACAGGTTACCGGGGCCAGCGCCGTATCCTATTACGGTGTGGACACAAAGACAGGCAACTTTCTATGGAAAGTTGATGTTATTAACCAGCAGGATTGCAATATCAGTGATGCAGTGTTGTTCAAAGATTATGTTTTCATTTCCAGCGGATATGCCCTGGGAAGCATGCTTTACAAGCTGAACGTATCAGGGAATGAGATCAAACCGGAAAAAATATGGGAATCGAAGTTAATGGACAATCACCATGGAGGTGTCATCCTTCATAACGGATACGTATATGGATCAGGAAGCAGGGGATCGAGAGGATGGCACTGCCTTGATGTAATGACCGGCAAGCTGATGTGGAAAGCCACAAACGATGAAGGATGTATTACTTATGCCGACGGGATGCTCTATACTCTCGAACAGAGAGGAACGATGAGGCTTGTTAAGGCAAGCCCCGAAAAGTATGAAGTCGCCGGGGAATTTAAAGTCCCCTCAGGCGGAACCGGAATGTACTGGGCACATCCTGTCGTCTGCGGCAAAAGACTTTATATCCGACACGCCGATAAGCTTTTTGTTTATGATGTGAGCAGGTGATGGCACAGAGCGCAGAGCACAGAGCAAAGAGCAGGGGAGAGCAATGAGGGATGAGGGATGAGGGATGAGCGGTGAACTCAGGGAGCATAACGAAGGGAACCATCATAATCACCCATAGAAACAACAGTCATGAACAGAAGCTGAGCCATATCCTCCAATATCTCCGGATTTATTATGTCTATATTATCTCCGGGGAGGTGGTAATTATTCCTGGAACCATAAGTTGCAAAACTCAGTGAAGGTACACCGGCACTAAGGAATCTTGCAGCATCAAGTCTGGGACGGCCAAGATTTGGAAAATTGTTTGTGGAGAGCGGCCGATGGATATATTTCTCATTTGCTTCTTCAACAAATTTCCATAATCCAGGAAAATTTCGGCCGGCATTTGCATTGATAGAATGGCCGATCCCGACGCCATCCATGTTGAGCAGAATGCTTTTTTCAAGCGGGAAAGCCGGGTTTTCAAGATATGCTTTTGATCCTATAA
>Ga0209201_1000235_pt1 | contig 82614 bp, 65 predicted proteins | sample AD_UKC055_MetaG_FD_184411 | JGI IMG/M metagenome (GOLD analysis project Ga0209201, IMG submission 184411) | Active sludge microbial communities of municipal wastewater-treating anaerobic digesters from USA - AD_UKC055_MetaG (SPAdes) (version 2) | ecosystem: Engineered > Bioreactor > Anaerobic >...
AGGCCAGCACGCAGATTCAGATACAAGCCGATGAAATCTCATTGATCGCCAGTCCGGGCCTCCTGAGCGCCACCGGCAGTGTACCGATTGTTCTGGATATTGCGGGCTGGGTTTCCATGGCAACCTACGAGGCCCGCGATGCCTCTCCGCCGGTCCTGAAACGGATTGATCCGACTACGCTGGACAATACGCAGATCGGGTATTTGACCATCTATGGCGACAACTTCCGTGGCCGTGGCAGCGAGGACCCCACCCAGGTCGATCTTTTGCCCTGCAACGCGGCCGGAGAACTTCTGCCCGGCGGTCAGCCGATCTCCCTGGAGGTTACCTCGCTGGACCTCTGGATCGATCCCACCGAAGGAGCCGAGGATAGTATCTATAACCTGGTAATTGACGAATACAGCCTTGAAGTTCCGGCAGGTGAAACCCGTTACTTCCGTGTCCGGGTCACCAATCCGTTTTCGGGCCTCAGTACCATGGAACCCGCGCCCGGTTCGGTCTTGGAGGATGTCCTTTTTATTGTGACAGGTTGACAAAAGGGAAGGGAAGACGGTTGTGAGGCTTGGCCCTGTCCCGATCCCGAAGGGATCGAATGTGCGTAGCCCCAGGTACTCACATCGGCCTCAAATCCACCTTTCCCGCAATCTCTCCCTCCACGGTCAGTGTCTCTGTCTCCCCCTTCGGTCGGATGACACTGATTCTTACGCTCTGGTCCGGCGGAACATGCGCATAACGGCACGTTAATGCGGCTGCCTGCATAATGCCGTCATTGTCAATCTGCCCGCGCAGAATCGTTGTCGGGCCGTTCAGAGTCTCCAGTTCAACAAGTCGGTCTTCCGGCCCGGCCAGCGCGGTGATTCGCAGATTCTCCCTCTCGTCTCGGCCCACCACGACTTTTGTCTTATCAGACAACCGGAAATGCCGACCTACCTTCGCCAGAAGGATATTCGGTACATTCAATTCGTCATGCGCGAGGAGATCGTACATCCGTGCTCCGAAGTTCCGGTCGGTGAGAATGCACCCGCCACCCACCGGCGGAATCTCCTCAATCCCCCATTCTTTAGCCAGGGCCAATTGCTCCTGCCTGGACCGACCATTTATGCTGAGCAGCCTGTTCCGGTCGATCCGACCTGCCCGCTCCGGGATGGTCGGCTCCATCAATCGCGCACAGAGCGGACGCAGCAGCAGGCTCTCCAGTCCTGATTCCCGCTCGACTACTCTCATTGAGTCCCGATTCTGCGACATCGGACGCTGCCCGATCACCTCACCGGTAAAGACGAACTCCGCCCCGAACCCCGGCATCATCTCTTTTGCCTTGCGAAGCATGAAAATCTTGCAGTCGATACACGGGTTGAATGCGGCCCCCCGGCCGTGGCGGGGATATCGAAGAATCTCCAGGTATTCTTCCGTGATATCCGGCTCGTGCAGCGCTAATCCGAGACGATGTAACTCCTTCGACAATATATCCGGCGTTTCGTTTTTCTCCCGGCCATAGCGCCAGCAGGCTGCCTTGAACCTCACGAGACACATACGAACTCCGAGGTTGTGCATAAGGTGGACCGCCAGAATACTGTCCAGCCCGCCTGATACCAATCCGATTGCCGACACCGAGTCGCTCATCGCAAATCCTCCGGAGTGGCTATCCTATGCGTCTTCCGAGACTTCTCCAATACCTATCTGGATAGTACCCGGGAACGAAATAACATCATGCCTGTGTGGGCAGTGCGGTTGGGTGTTTCCGTGAGAGTCGAAAAGGAAGCTTCCGGCAGGCCATGACCCTAGGCGAAATGCTCCTCCAAGAGGTCTTTTCGCCCGGCGCTTACTTCCGATTCAATCTGACCTTGTGTGAGGGCGGGTACTTCGGACATCGCTGGTTCTGGACAGCGGATTTCTTTTCATGGGATACCCCCTATGCCTGGGGCCTGGTCCACGTGGAAGACAGTTCGGGGATTCGAGAATATATGCTCTACTGATCCCGCTTAAATCGGCGATCTGTAAGCCCACGTTTCCATCGGCATCATATCGGCGCAACATCTATGTCGAAGATTTCGTAAAATGCTCCTCACCGTATTTCGAATAATAGTACAGCACGGAACGTTCCGCGATTTCATTCATAATCTTGACCATTTCATCCACCGACCATTTTGTCTCCCGAAAGTAAAAACTACCCCTGTTCAACTTTCCGCCGGCCTCATTGTGCAAATAGATTTTGTTCAATTTACCGAACATTGCCATTGTGGAAACCCGGTCAAGAATAGAGGAATTATCGGCGAAGTCGCAGCCATAGCCAAAACAGATAAATGGGAAAATGCTCTCGCGCATCAGGGCGGTTCTTAGACAAATAAGGTTTTTCCCCAGCCTTTCAATAACGTTTCCCCGTGCTTGTCTGGGAAGCCCCTCCTTCTCACGCAGGTCATTTGTTCCTTGGTTTTTCACTTCACCGATGAGAATGGGGTATGATATTGCATCATCGGGTCTTCCTTGCATATAGAGTATTCCTCCATCCGGCCGAATGGAACTACTATTAAAATGATAGTGGAACTCGATATCGGGATAAGTGTACCGCAACTCTGCCACGATGTCCTTTAGGAACCACTGTTTTACATGAACAAGTGAAATCTTCTTATTGAATCTTTCTGTCAAGTGATCTTCAACGCGAAGCAAGGCCTGTATAATATCAGATTCCTGCTTTTTTGACGTCACATTGATAACCGTACCCGTGCGTTGCTGTCTGAGTTGTTCTTTCCGTGCCATCACTATGATCCTTCTACTTGCGTTCTACCAAGAACATTTGCTCGGTTACGTGAACTGACCGGTTTCGGATATTTCGGCAGCCACGAAATGTGTTGTATTTGATTTCAATTACCTCAACTGAACCTAGACGATTGAGTATACACATCATTTCTCCCGGGGATATGAATCCTTCATCATTGAATGAAACAAGAACGAATCGAGTATCCAAAGACTCGATTAGATCCCGAAAGGACGTCAATGAGTTAGACCTGACATTGAATCTGGACCGCTTCCAATTCACGGGGATGCCGGAAACATTGCTGACGTCCGTCGGACGTTCGTAAGTGACAATAAGATTAAGCATGAAGTAGTTCGATCCGTACGGATGTTGATTATATGGGGGATCTAGGTAGGTAAGGTCTAGGTCACGAATCTGCGGAGCAATACCATTCGCGTCGCCGTGAAACACGTCTACTTCACACTCGAATCTACTCAATATCGGAGGTTGCAGCCGGATTTCACCCAGTATTCGTTTCAATGCATCTGCATTTGTTCCACCATACTTCCCGATTCTCGTTCGACGATCCTTGTGAAATCCCTTAAACACGCCGGAAGTATTCGCATGAACTGAGGCCTCGCTGAGAAGCGGACCGAGAATCAGGTCACGGTACTCGCAAGAAACTTCGTTAATCATTCTGCGGTAGTTGTCGATACGACGCGCATTTTGTTTTGTGTAGAAAACACGGTCATCCTTTGTTATATTGTGTTCAGAACGAGGGGCATATAGTTCTTCGATGAATCCGGGTGCAAATTCTTCAGAATCGACCCGGCTGTTCAGATCGGCGATAATCAGTGCCAATTCCCGCTGATTGACGGCGTTCTTGTTTTTCAAATAACATCTCGAAACGACAGCTGCGTAATCCTCAAGATCAATCGTTGCGAGGTATTGTGCGTGCCGCTTAAAGTAGCGAGCAACGACCCCTGATCCTGAGAAGGCATCCAAAATGCGAATTCGGTCCTTCCCCAATTTCTCTTTGATACGGAACACCACCGCCTCAATCTCGGGAATCAGAGAACGCTTGTTACCGATATAAGTTATCAGTTGATCGGTAAGATATCCGGGAACCTCTTCGAGGACCGTCTCTCCAAAGAGATTGGTTTGATAGGAACTCTTCAGGTTCTTGGTAATATGTGCCGGATATTGACTCATCTACTACATTTCCTTTCCCGCTCACCTCCGCCGCAGCGGATCTTCGACTTTCAGCGAGACGTATCGGGGAAATCCGTCCTTTGCGCCGGCGCGGTCGATCTGAAGGATTGCCGTGATTCCTCTGCGCTGGGCGGCGCGATTTGCCAGCAAGCCGATCTGTTCCATATAGGATGCCAAGTCGGGAGTCGGCCGGCTCATTTCCAGAATCAAATCGCCGGGTTGCAAACCGGCTTTCTCGGCATGACTGCCCGGAAGAATCTCGGTAATCACCACGCCGCGCGATTCCGGCGGGTAGCCATATTTGCCACGATTTGCATCGGTCAGCTCTTCAACAGCGAAGCCCATCAGAATTTCTTCCCATTCCGCTGTCCCGGTCAAGAGATACCGGGGCAGTTCCTCTATAGTTATCCGCAAGTCCAGTTTCTTTTTGTCTCGGAAGACAGAAACGGGCACGGTGGACCCGACAGGTGTCTGTGTTACCAGGTTCTGTAGTTGGGGTCCGCCACTGACTTTATGATTGTTGAACGCCACAATCACATCCCCGGTTTCCAGACCCGCTCGCGATGCCGGTGTGCCGGGACGCACATCCGTAATCAAGGCGCCCTGAAGTGTCCCCCAGTCCTCCAGGCGTGCATTCTTCAATGAGTCGATCTGCACTCCCAGCCAGCCTCGAACCACATGCCCATTTGCCAACAGGCTCTCGACCACAAATCGCGCCATGTTGCTCGGAATGGCAAACCCGATACCCAGATTGGCCTGAGTTCCCGCCGTCTGAATGGAATTGTTGATTCCGATGACCTCTCCGTTGAGATTGACAAGAGGCCCCCCGCTGTTGCCGATATTGATCGCGGCAGTGGTTTGAATGAAATCCTTGTACATGAACAGGCGATTCTCGTTGTCCAGTGGGACATCCTCGCCTGTACGATTCTTCGCGCTGACAATACCCTCGCTCGCACTTCCAAACAGCCGAAACGGACTCCCGATCGCCAGTACCCATTCTCCTACCCGCAATGCGTCAGAGTTGCCGAGCGTCACCGTCGGCAGGTCGCCCGGGCAGTTCTCTAGTTGCAGAAGAGCTATGTCCGTATACGGATCGTACCCCGCAATTTCCCCGTTAAATTCCCGCCCGTCGGCAAGCTGCGCGCTCAGCTTTTCGGCTCCCTCCAACACATGATAATTCGTCAGAATCAGCCCATCGGCGCGAATAATCATCCCGGAACCCTGCCAGCTCTGCCGGTCCGGGATGATGTCCAGCATATCCCGGAATCTCTCCGGCAGTTCCTGAATAATCTCGTTGATTCTCTCACGGTCTGCCCAATTGAATTTCCGCTCTCCGTTGATACTCACAACCGCCGGAGATACCTTCTCAATTGCGATCACAAATGAGTCGGACAGCAGACGGGCGTCGAACATCCGAATATCCGGCTGCGGTTCGGACCACGCAGACAGGACCGGAATCAAGAACAAGACGGTTGCGCCAAAAACAAGTCTTCGCATCATGGCTATTCGAGTCTCGGAGGTACGGAAGTACGATATCTCAACCACGCCCCGCAAGCCACCCAATTCTCCCCTTATCTCTCCGGGTAGAGTGAATTCTTATATCGGACAAGTCTCAATCCGAATTGTCTTTCCCCAGTCCATGAAGGGAATCCAGCTGCCGTAAATGCTCGCGGGTTTTTTCATCCAGTTCACCCGACTGGCCGGGTTTCAGCTGTTCACGCAAGGCCTGAGCAAGCCGCTGGTGATCGAGCTTCCTTTTTCGATTCTCCAGGTCGGAGATAACTTGCGTGAGCAGTTGATCACGTTCTCCGCACACGGGAGCAATATCCGGCGCGGCTATCAGAACGGCTTGGGCAAGTTTGTCTTCGGCAAATAGGCCTTCCAGCAGAGCAGCCAGGTTCTTATACACACGGGGCTTGATCGGCATAAGGTTTTTGAGAATCGCCGAAAGGGGCAAATGCTCCCGGTCGGGAATCAGGTCCACCACACGGTTGATCTGCTCCCGTTCCTCTGCGCGAAGCGGATTGACAGGCAAAGCGAGGTCTTCGTTCTCAACTCGCACCAACCCGAGGCCGTTCAGCGCCAGGGTAATCAGGTGCATCTTGTCCATTTCGACCGGTGTCAGATTATCCAATCTGACCTCATCTTTCATTTCGATGCTCCCCAATTCCTCGCGTTCGGGGCGCGTGTCGCGCATTCGTGAGAGGTCCTGACGGATGGCGGTTTCGCTCACTCCCATTTTCCCGGCGAGAAATGTGATGTATTCCGACCGGACAACGGCCTCGGGAATCCGCCGCAGGATCGGCAGAAGGTCCCGAACGACCGCACGTTGAGCAGCAACTCCCTCCAGCCCATACTGAACCACACTTCGGTTAAAACAATATTCAAAACCATCCAGCGCATTATCCAGCAAAGCTTTCATCGCATCGGTTCCCTCTTTGGCAAGAAAGGAATCCGGGTCTTCGCCGGACGGCAACACCACAACCCGAACAGGAAGTCCGATGGTTAAGAAAACCTCTGCTCCTCGCCGTGCCGCCATCAGGCCCGGCTCATCGCCATCATAAATCAGGTAGATATTTTCTCCATATCGTCGAAGGACTCGCGCGTGACTCTCGGTCAATGCCGTTCCAAGCGTTGCGACACTGTTTTCAAAACCGAAACGGTGAAGGGCAATGGCGTCCATGTACCCTTCGACCACCAGGGTCCTTCCCATGCGGCGAATCGGCTCTCTTGCCTTCTCAAGCAGATAAAGCGTACGGCTCTTGTTGAACAGAGGGCTTTCGGGCGAATTGAGATATTTCGGCTCGCCATCGCCAAGAATGCGTCCCCCGAATGCCACCGTTTTGCCCAATGGATTGGCGATAGGGAACATGATCCGGTTGCGGAACCGGTCGTAGTATCCGCTTCCATCCTGCCGAGGGATAATCAAACCCAGTTCCTGCTGGACCGATTCAGGAATACCCATTCGAGACAATGGGCTCTTGAGCGCCTCCCAGGAATCGGGCGCATACCCCAGGCGGAATCGCTTGATATCGTTCTGGGAAAGGCCCCTTCGCGCGAGATATTCCTGAGGCGGTTTGGAATTGGCCAGCATTTTTGAGAACAGATTGGCCGCCGTTTCCATCACCTGTGTCCGGTCGAGATCGGGCCGTTCCCGATTCGCTTTACGATCGTCCTCTTCCAAGTTCAGGCGCACACCGGCACGGTCCGCCAGGAATCGCAATGCCTCAAAAAACGACAGGTTTTCGATGGACTGAATAAACGTCAGCGCTGTGCCCCCCTTGCCACAGCCGAAACACTTGAAGATTTGCCGTTCGGGATGGACACTGAATGAGCCTGTTTTCTCCTTGTGAAATGGGCACACGCCAAAGAAATACTGCCCGCGCCGTTTGAGAGAGACATAGTTCGAGACAATATCGACAATATCCGTCCGTTCAAGAACCTGATCGATGACTGTCTGGGGGATTTTTGCCATGTTCTCAACCGGGGGTTATTGGATGGAGATACTGTAGCATTGAGGGGATGAGGAGCGGAGAGCCATAGTAGGCCAGGCGTCCCTGCCTGGCAATCGGCGGACCAGTAGGCCAGGCGTCTCTGCCTGGCAATCGGCGGACCAGTAGGCCGGGCGTCTCTGCCTGGCAATTGGCGGACCAGTAGGCCAGGCGTCTCTGCCTGGCAATCGGCGGACCAGTAGGCCAGGCGTCTCTGCCTGGAGTAGGCCAGGCGTCTCTGCCTGGCAATCGGCGGAGTAGGCCGGGCGTCTCTGCCTGGCAATCGGCGGAGTAGGCCAGGCGTCCCTGCCTGGCAATCGGCGGAGTAGGCCAGGCGTCTCTGCCTGGAGTAGGCCGGGCGTCTCTGCCTGGCAATCGGCGGAGTAGGCCAGGCGTCTCTGCCTGGCAATCGGCGGAGTAGGCCAGGCGTCTCTGCCTGGCAATCGGCGGAGTAGGCCAGGCGTCTCTGCCTGGCAATCGGCGGACCAGTAGGCCAGGCGTCCCTGCCTGGCAATCGGCGGAGTAGGCCAGGCGTCTCTGCCTGGCAATCGGCGGAGTAGGCCAGGCGTCTCTGCCTGGAGTAGGCCAGGCGTCTCTGCCTGGCAATCGGCGGACCAGTAGGCCAGGCGTCTCTGCCTGGCAGTCAGCCAGCCCCACCTAAAGCATTCGCATAGATCGCATTCAGCCGCGAAACAATTGTCTTCCAGGACAAATCCCCTTCAGCAAGTTCTCTTGCGCGGTGGCCCATGGCGTGCCTCTCGTCCGACGGCAGTTGTAATACCTCCAGGATGGCGTTCGCGAAGGATTCCGGCGATGGGTCCGAAACACGACCGATCTGTTTTTCCCGAACAATTACCGCAGAATCGCCGATGTCATTTGTGACAATGGGCCGACCCGATGCCAGATAATCGCCGAACTTGATCGGCCCGCGCGCACGGTTTGCCAAGGTATCCGCCAGCGGCAACAGGTGCATACTCGCCGCACCGAGGAACTTCGGCAGCAGGCTGTACGGAACATCACCCGGCAAATAAACCTGCTCGCCCACACGGAACCGTTCCCTTAATCCATCCAACGCAGGCGACTCCACGCCACCCCCCACAACCAGTAGCTGACATGATGGAAATTCCTTTAGAACGTGTGTAAAAGCATCTGCGATAAGTTCAATATCCCAAAGGGAATATCCCACAAAGCATAACACCGGATCTTGCGGGCGAAGGCCGATAATCTCCCGGCAAATCTGCTGGTCCAGTTTGGGTATTCCCTCGATATCCGCACCCGATGGGATGAACTCCACCCGCTTGGGGTCGATCCCCAGAGAAAGCGCGCGACTGTTCAAAACCGTACTCGTGACAATAACAATATCGGCAGATCGCTTGGATCCTTCTTCGAGAAATTGCTCCATCCGGTCGATCATAGAGAACGGACGTTTGCCGGTAGTGATCCCACCCGCTGTCCACCAGTCGCACCAGTCTGCACAGAAAAGCGCGTCGCTATCGAGGAGCCGTTTGAAATACCATGGGAACGACACGTTGGGGCGATGGTCGAACGCATGAATTACATCCCACTTGCTGAATGCGATTCGCCCGGTCCTGAGCAGAATATCGACAGGAGCATAGCCGCCGTCATGCTGACCTACTTGCCGGAAACGCGGTGTCTCCCAGATACGCACACCATCCCGCATGTATTGATTGCCCAGGGGACTGCATCGCCGGGAGACAGTCCACAGATCCACCTCATGGCCCAGTCTGACCAGTTCGCGGGCGAAATGAAAAGCGCGAAAAAACGTTCCCCGCCAAGCCAGGTTATGATTAAGAAACAGCAATCGCATGATATTCATCCGACAGGCACGGAGGCCTGTCCTACTATTTTTGCAGTAGGCCAGGCGTCTCTGCCTGGAGTAGGCCAGGCGTCTCTGCCTGGCAATCGGCGGACCAGTAGGCCAGGCGTCTCTGCCTGGCAATCGGCGGACCAGTAGGCCAGGCGTCTCTGCCTGGCAGTTCCAATTCCCAGTAGGCCAGGCGTCTCTGCCTGGCAATCGGCGGACGACAGGCACGGAGGCCTGTCCTACTATTTTTGCAGTAGGCCAGGCGTCTCTGCCTGGCAGTTCCAATTCCCAGTAGGCCAGGCGTCTCTGCCTGGCAATCGGCGGACGACAGGCACGGAGGCCTGTCCTACTATTTTTGCAGTAGGCCGGGCGTCTCTGCCTGGAGTAGGCCAGGCGTCTCTGCCTGGCAAGGAGCAGCGCGACAGGCACGGAGGCCTGTCCTACTATGAATTCATCCCGCCTTGATTTCCAACCGTGCATCCAGCGCGCGGGCGATGCCGGCCGCTGTCTCTTTGAGGTGGACCAGGGAATACTGGTCCAGCCCGGCGGCCAGTGTCTTGTTCGCCAGCAGCTTGTCGATATCCTCTTTCATCCCGTTCAGGGCATTCCAGGCATGGGTCCGCGCATCCTCCGGGGTCTCGCCCCGTTTGGTCAGCATCAGATCCGCCAGTCTGCGAACATACTCCCGTTGCAGCGCCCGACGGTGGCTCGAAAGCAGCGGGGCGGTGTTGGACAGGGTCCGTTGCGGCGGTGTGCCGGATAGCGCGATGGTGTGAACATCGCCCCAGACCGCATCGGTCAGATCGGCGAACAAGTCCGGGATCGTGAAGGCGGTTTCACCCGCCGGGACCCGCTGCTCAGCTTCCCGAATTCGCGAGAGAACAAGGGGATCGAACAGGGTGTTCAGAACATTCTGCCGCATCATCAGGATATAATCGTGCAGCGGGAAATCGGTCCGCCCCGCGCTCCCCCACTCCACCCCCCAATGAAGCCAGCGTTCGTTCACCATCATGTTGAGCATGGAGGGATCAAACTGGAACGGTTCATCCGAGAACACCTTGTCGCGCAGAACCTGCAAGGCATGATATTGTTGAGAGGCTGGAATGGGAATAATGGGGGTCCTGCCGTCTTTCTCGCCGACCCGTGACCGTACCACATACGCGCCGCCGATATATCGGGAGACCGCAACTGCATACCGGGTATAATACCCTAAGAACATCCCCACGGCGCTTCGAAGGTCATAATATCCTTCCCCCTCCTCCAGAATGGTCGCCGCATGGGTCCAGGCATCCCGCATGACATCCATCTGCTGTTCGTTCCATGCAAGCGGATCGGAGGACAGATCGAACCAGGCATTCGTGGGGTCTAACCCCAAGGGCCGTTCCGGATTCGCGACCCAAAGGTCCTCATCCGTGAGGTAGGCCAATTCGGTGTCCCTCGCGCGAGAGGCAACCTTATCCAGTTCTTTTGCCCGATCCGTCTGGGTGGTCGCCGAAAGAGGCAAGTATGCGTATTGAATCGCCCAGCAGTCATACGGGCCTACCGAAGGATTCCAATAAAAGCCTTGTGTAGCGCCTCTTGGAGCCAGGTTCACCGGAAGGTAATCCATTACAGAAGATGAAAGTCCCTTCTCAGCAGTTAAATCTTTGTTGTGCAGCTGATCGAGCGGAAGCAGCGTACTGGCTTTGAAATTGTGTCGGAGTCCCAGAACATGGCCGACCTCATGGCACACCAGCTGTTTCACATATTGATTGATGAACTCCTCGATGGTGTCGGTGCTGTTGCCGATTTCGCCCCGCGCCGCGAGGACCGCCAGTGCGCACTGGGTCTCCTGGGCCAGCATCAGTCCGTACTGACAGCCATCCGGGGAGCTGTGTTCCGGCAAACCACGAAGGGGTTCATAAAACTGCCGTATCCGCCGCAGCCAGCGCACAATATCCCCGTCAATGATGACATCACAGTCGAGAATCTCGCCGGTTAATGGGTTGGCAACCCATTGTCCGAGTCCGGCAAACGGAAGTTCCTCCATGGTGTTCCAATGAACAGTATGGTAGCGGGAATCCTCCGGGTCCCAGTCGGCATCATCGGGCATCTGTTTGGCAACCACGGCGTTCTCATACCCGGCGGCTCGGAATGCCTTGTTCCACATTTCCACGCCTTCTTTTGCTGCCTCGCGGTATTGATAAGGAACCGTGTTTTCAATCCAGAACACCAGCGGTTCTTTCGGAGGAGAGACCTCGAGTTCCGGGCTGGCCTTCTCGATGTTCCAGGCGGTGATATGACGCACAAAAGCATCCCGCGACTCCAGGTCCGAAAGGTCCTGGTAAGCCTCGATGAAATGGCCTACTCGGTCATCGGCGGGACGCGGCACAAAGTTCGATTTCGGCAGCGAGCGAAAGCTGAACCGAAGAAGAACCAGGGCGCTGGAAGGGTCTGCCAGAACTTTGGTTTCGGGCTTGCCGGAGGATTTAAAATGCTGCCGGGCATAGACCTCGATATTCTCCGGGAAAACCTTGACCTGCTCGATGCGGCTTTCGTCTTTGTCCAGGTTGTAGCCCTCCAATGCCTTGCCGACATCAGAGAAGTCCGACAGGAAAAACGGCTGCACATCAATCACACAGGAATCCGATGCCGGATTCGTGGCGGAGATAGGAAACGAGGCGATGATGGATTCGCCATAAGCCCGCTCAACACCCTTTTTAATCGGGGAATCGGGGGCCGCCTGGTAGCGGGGATGGGGTTCGATCAACTGGACCTTGTCATCCATACGGCAGAACTGAAGCACCTTCGATTCCAGCACCTTGCCGGGGAACAGCATTCCAACACCATGTCCCACCTTGGCGCTCAGAAGAAAGTCTGTGGAGAACTGGTCCGGTCGGATCTCCCAATACGTTTTGTCTTCTTTCTTGTCCTTCTTGATAAACACCGTGAAAAGGCCCACCTGTTTGGTGGCATCCTTGATGATCTCCTCGTAGGGTTTCTTCTCCTCCTCCGGTTTGGCGGGTGTGGGGCGGGCGCCGACGGCCTGCTGCCGGGCCGCTTCCTCGGAGATAGTCTGGGTGGTTGTCATCTCGCTTTCGGTGAGAGTCACATTGGAGTTGATGATGATCGTCGCGGCTCCCTGTGTGCTGATGGTCAGATTCTCAATCGGCCCGCCGGGAAGAACCGCCTTCCGGCAGCAGGGCGTAACCGTGGATACGCAGGCAGTCGCGGAAATGGTCTCTGTGGCCGAGATCGGCTGCGTAGAGACGTTGTTCGCAATCAAGAGGAATGGAAATAAAACCCACAGGATCTTCATGTTCAGCCTCCAGTGCAGAGTTGGAATATCATAATATGTCATTTAAGGGACAAGAAGGAGAATCGATTGCGGATTAAAGAGAGGAGGAATGGGACGGATGAGACCGATGGGAAGGATGAAGAGGGTTTGGTGTAGGATCGGATGGGGGGAAATGTTAGGATTTGCGGGAGGTTCAAATATGAAGAATCGCGTTTCTTATGATTCCTATGACCCTGTTTCTTGTGTCTCTGGCGCTTGTTGTTTACACCTACCTGGGATATCCCCTTATCCTGAAACTGTTGGGGAAACTGCGGAAGCCGAGGTTGGCGTGGACATCGATAGAACCGCCGAGTGTTTCGGTGATTATCGCGGCGTACAATGAGGAAGAGGCTGTTCAGAGCCGGATCGCAAACATTCTCGCCAGCGATTACCCATCGGAGAAAATCGAGGTCCTGATTGCTTCGGACGGTTCGACAGACCGAACGGTGGAACGAGCGCAGGCAGTAAATGATCCGCGTGTGCGGGCGCTGGACTTTCAGGAGAACCGGGGTCGTGCGGCAGTCCACAACGACGCGGCAGCCGCCGCACAGAACGAGATTCTTGTTTTCAGCGACGCCGAAAGCCGATTCACACGCGATTTTCTTCGGAATATCACAGCGCCTTTCGCGGACCCGGACGTCGGCTGCACAACAGGTGAACTTTTCTTCTTGAATCGGGAATCGACCTCGCTGGGTCGATCTCGCGGGTTCTACTGGACATTTGAATATCTGCTTCGGCAATACTCAAGCGATGCCGGGATGCTTGCGGTGGCAAGCGGGGCCTGTATGGCTGTGCGGCGGGAACTCTACCGCCCGTTGCCGTCGCCCACGGATGATGTCGATTTCATTACGCCGATTGATGTGGTCACACAGGGCAAGCGCGTTGCGCATTGTAAAGATGCGATCGTAGAGGAATTCATGTTCATTCACCCGCGTGCGGAGTTCCGCTCCCGTGTGCGCATGACCGCCCGGAACTGGATCGGCATATCGCGTCGTCTGCGCGAATGTCCTTTGCGGGAATATGCCTGGCTGTGGTGGTGCCTGATCTCGCACAAGTTCCTGCGCTGGCTGACACCCTTTTTCCTGATGGGGGCCTTACTCGGCTCTGTTCTCGGTTGGGAGAATGTTCTGCTGCGTTCGGCCTGTTTGGTCCAGGTGGCGCTGTATATGTGGGCGCTGGTGGGGTTATGTTTTCCGGCTGTCACGCCCGGTGTCCTGGGAGCGCCCACCGGGTTTTGCGTGGCGAATGCGGGATTTGCAGTCGGGGTTTTGTCGGCTTTTTTGGGCCGTGCGCGGGCAACCTACAGCCGAAGGGAAGAACAAACCTGATGGCACAATTCTCCAGAGACCCGGAACGTATCCGGTTCGCATATCGGGAATACGATGAAGATCCATCCCGGCAGCGTTCCAGGGGTGGATCGCGGCCCTCGAATCGGTGGGTTTTCGAGGAACGCGCAAAGTATCTTGAGGAATTGCTGACCGATCACGGGTACTGGCCGCTGAAGGGTCTGCGGGTGCTGGATATCGGCTGCGGGTCCGGGCATATCCTGGAATGGCTGATTGAGAATGCAGATTTGCAGCCGGAGCAGGCTTTCGGAGTGGATCTTCTGCCGGACCGTGCGGCACATGCTCAGGGTCATCTGCCGGACTCGCAGATTTCGGTTGCGTCGGCGGATTCCCTTCCCTTCCCGGACGGATCGTTCGATCTCGCCCTGGCGTTTACCCTGTTCAGCTCCCTGCCGACGGAGGCGTTGCGAACCGCTGTCGCGCGGGAGATTCAGCGGATTCTCAAGCCGGAAGGCGGAATTCTTATCTACGATTTCCGCTATCCAAATCCGCGTAATCGCAACACGCATCCGATCATTAAGAGCGAATTGAGAAATCTGTTTCCCGGATGGGAGATGAGATCGCACACATTGACGCTCCTGCCGCCGGTCGGGGCAATACTGGAGAAAATCCCGTCAGGCAAAATCATCGGAAAATGTCTGGGTATTGTCCCCATTCTCAGGAGCCACCGAATTACATTCCTGCGCCGTCCCGTCTGTCCGGAGCCGGGCCGATTACAACTTGCCTGGTTCTGTTCACAGGAGAAGATCGAGCGGAACCGCGCGGCGGTGCAACGGTTGTTGTATGCCTCAAAACATTACTGTGTCGATCTGTACGGTCGTGGCGGGCAGGCCATAGACCCGGAGATCCTTCGCCGTGTGCGCTATCACCGCAGTCTGACCATTCGGCAGATCTATCTTAGCCATGCCTGTTTTTATCTCCGGTCGCTTGCGGGGATATTTCCGAAAGCATGGCGGAGACAGCTCCAAGCCGTGTACACCACGGTCGATTACAGCGCCGTGGCGGGATTCCTTTTGCACACTCTCTGCGGAACGAAGTGGATTGTGGACGTGCTGGATGATCCGGCTCTGGAACTCCAAACCATGGTAAACCGTCGCCCCCGGATCAAGTACTTTTTGTACAGCCTTTATTGCAAGCTGTTGAAGTCGATCCTGCGTTATGCCGATGCGCTTCCGGCGATTGGAACCTCCCTGGAAGAAGGGCTGCCCGAAACCTTGCAGCAGATCTATCACGTTCCTGATGATCGCATTATTCCGGTGTCCAACGGAGTGGACCTTTCGCGCACAGTGGGCGTTCCGAAATACCGGGAGGCGGATCGGTTCATGGTCGTGTACGTGGGCGGCATTACCCGCGTGCGTGGGCTGGAAATACTGATCCGCGCGGCCTCCATTGCGAAACCAAAACTCCCCTCCCTGCTGGTCTGTCTCGTCGGACCGCATCGACGAGAAGAAGAATTGCACGAACTGCTGGAACCGGTCAAAGAGCTGGATTTATTATCCACAGTGCGACACATCGGAAAGGTTCCTCACGAGGAGGCGCTGAATTGGATGGCCTCGGCGGATGTGTGCGCTCTGGTCCTGACCGCGAATATCAAGAACTTTCAATTTACATTTTCGGTCAAATTGTTTGAGTATCTTGCGCTCAATCGCGCCGTGGTCGCCCCGGACATCCCCGGCGTTCGGCTGGTTCTGCGCCATGGGGAAAATGGCCTGCTGTATGAGCCGGGGAATCCCGAAAGCCTTGCGGAAGCGATTCTCCGGCTGCATGAAGAACCGGAACGGCGAAAACGATTGGAACAAACGGCGCGCGCCAGTATCGCAATGTATGACTGGAATACGATCAATATCCGCCTGTTTCGCGAGATTGAAAAACGTCTATGAATTGCGATCTGCGCAGTCCGCCGTTCTCCATCCCCTGCTTTTCTCCCTTTCATCTTTCATCTCGGCTTAGACATTTCGCTCCGCCACCGCAATGGCGTCCACCTCAATCGAAACACCTTTGGGAAGGCGGGCGGCCTGGATGCAGGCCCGCGCGGGTTTGCCGGCAGCAAAGTATTTCTCGTAAATGGCGTTCATCTCCCCGAACTGCTCCAAGTCCGTCAGATAGACGGTCACCTTGACCACGGAGTCCAGCGAGGCTCCGGCCTCCTCCAGAATAATCTTGAGATTCTCGAATACCCTTGTGCATTGCGCCGGGAACGAGTCGATCACCATTTCACCCGTGATCGGCATCTGCGGAATTTGCCCCGAAACAAAAACAAAACCGTTCGCCGTCACGGCGGGCGAATACGGCCCAGCCGCCGGGGGACCTTGCTTGGAGACGATGCAGCATTTTTTCATATTTTTAACCTCGTGGAAGGAGTATATAGGCACATTTCGGGTAGATGAATGGGACAAATGAGACAGATACTGTGCGGGGAGAGTTCGGAGAGATTGGGGCTTGGAGGGAACATGATGGTGTGCTACGTTTCTCCATAAATGGACCCAGATGAAAGGAGAATCGCCGATGTCCGGTATCGTCAGAAAATCCCTCTTTGCGGCCCTGTTTGTTGCAGGAACGCTCCTTGTCCTGTGTGCGCAGGAATCGCCGGTTTATGGCGCGGCGGCGGGCCAATTCGAGGTTCGACGATATGGCGCGACAGGCGATGGCCAAACCAAGGATACCGCGGCCATCCAGAAAGCCATCGATGCCTGCTCGGAGTCGGGTGGCGGCACAGTCTATTTCGCGCCCGGCAATTATATCTCCGGCAGCCTTCATATCCGCAGCAATGTAACCCTGTACCTGGATACTGGGGCCACTCTTCTGGAGAGTCCCGATAATGAGGATTTCGATCCGTACGAAGAACTGAATTACAAGACCGATTCTGACGAGGAAACAACCTATTTCCATTACAGCCTGATCTGGGGAGAAAATGTGGAGAAAATCGCCATTCTCGGCCAGGGAACCATCGACGGCAACCGGAAAAAACGTCACGGCCCCAAGCCGATTGCGTTCAAACGCTGCCGGGACATCGCCATCCGCGATATCACCATCCGAAATTCGCCGAACTACTGCATCAGCCTGCTCGGATGCGATTATGTGAACATCGACGGTGTAACCGCCTTGAACAACTACTGCGACGGTATCGACCCGGACAGCTGCCGGAATGTCCGTATCTCGAACTGCCACATCGAGTCCTGGGATGACGCCATTGTACCGAAGTGCAGTTTCGCCCTCGGAGAACATCGCAGCACGGAAAACCTCACGGTCACCAACTGCATCCTGGTCTCGAGCTGTAACTCATTCAAACTGGGAACGGAATCCGGTGGTGGATTCAAACGAATCGCTGTCAGCAATTGTGTCATGATCAGCCCGGATACACGTCCCACCATATCGGGAATCGCTTTGGAGAGTGTAGACGGCGCCGAAATCGAGGGCGTTGTCATCAGCAATATCACCATGCTCGGTGTCCGAACTCCGATCTTTCTTCGTTTGGGTAATCGTGGCCGCGATATGGAAACACCCGTGCCGGGGTATCTGCGAAATGTCAGTATCAGTAATGTGGAAGCGATCGGTGGAACGATGGCGTCCTCGATTACCGGTATTCCCGGGCATCCCGTGGAACATGTCACCATCTCGAATGTCCGGTTATGGTACAAAGGGGGAGGACCCGCCGATTTGATCGACAGAGTGGTTCCGGAAGTAGAGGAAAAATACCCGGAAGCGACCATGTTCGGCGAACTGCCGGTGTATGGACTGTATTGCCGCCATGCGAAGAATATCCTGTTGCGGGATTTCCAGGTCGGATGTGTCGAGCCGGATCAACGTCCCCCCTTCCTGTTCGATGATCTGGAACAGCTGCATCTGAGCGGCCTTAGTGCAGAGAACCCCGTTTCGACGCCTTTTATTTGGATGAAGAATGTCCGGAAAGCGTTCCTGAATGGGATCTTCGCCCCGGAGAATGTGAACCCATTCCTGAAAGTTCAGGGAGAAAACTCGTCGCAGATCTCCGTGATCGCCAACAGTCCTGGAAAGAAGTTTGAGATCGGTTCGGAGGTCCCGAAAGGGGCGGTGATAAAGGAGGGAGAATGAAAACGGACGGACAAGAGAAAGAAGATCAATAGAAAGAATGGGACATGTGGAAGATAAGTCATTGATTGTTCCGGGGATTCCGGTAGTGGTTTCCGGGCCGTCAGGGGTCGGCAAAGGGAGTATCATTGCCGAAGCGCTGAAACGACGGCAGGAGATTTTCCTGTCGGTTTCCATGACATCGCGTGCCCCCCGTCCGGGTGAGCGGAATGGAGTAGATTACATTTTTGTGGATCGCTCTACTCTGTTGCGACATATCGAAGACGGCGCGCTTCTCGAATGGGCGGAGGTCTATGGCGAGATATACGGAACACCCCGGGAGCCGGTGGCCCGTAACCTGGACGAGGGGCGCGATGTAATTATGGAAATCGACGTGCAGGGCGGGCTGAGTGTCCGAAAACACTACCCGTCCGCGTGTCTGGTTTTCATTCTGCCGCCGAGCCGGGAGGAACTGATCCGACGTCTCTGCAAACGGGGTACGGAAACCGAAGAGCAAATCCGAAAACGCTTCTCTTTCGTGGAATATGAATACGAACAGACGAAGCGCTACAATTACTTGATTGTCAACCGGGTAATCGAACAGGCGGCGGAACAGCTGTGCAATATCATTCTAGCCGAGCGATGCAAACGGGAACACCTGGAGCCGGTGCTGCGCAAAGCCGGGATTCTTCCTCCTCTGCAACAAACCGAACAACAGACGTAGGTAGACCCGGTGTGTCGGAGCAGACAAACCCGGATGAGCATGAATAGCCGCGAACAGGCGACGATCAGCGGGAGTGCGGTTCGCGTAAAAACCACCTCCATTGCACCGTCGCGATCATCGGGATCCACACACAGACCTCCGCAACAATCTTGAACCGGGTGTCGGGAAAGGTCAGCGCGACAATCGGCCAGAGCGCGAGATACGGCAGATAAAACAGCCACAGGCGAACGTCGATTTTCTTTTGGAACAAAACAATAATCGACCGGACAAACAGCGGAAGATAAAGGAATTTGTAGATTATGTAGGTCAGGCCGGTAAGCAAACCGATCCGGCTTTCAATAACAATACGGTTTGCCTCACCCTCGAGATACGCCTGCGATGTGTAATTCGGAATGGTCTCGAAATTGAACCCGTGCCGGACCGTTTTAACAAGAATGCGGTAGAGAAACGCGGGGATGTTCGAGCGGATCGACTCATAGGCTTTCCCTCTGAAATAGGCGTCCGATTGTGCCTCCGAGAGACCCTGCGCATTGTCTTCGCTCATTTCTTTCTTTATTCTTTCCGTTTCCAGAAACGCATCGATGTCGTAATGGGGATGCCCGTGTAGATAGAACGGGTGATTTCCGAGGTAGAGATTTGTGCCCGCATTTGTAGCAAGAGTAAACGAGCCGACCATTCGGTAGTTATGGAGCATAAACAGCAGGGTAAATACAATCCATAACGCAAGAAGAACGCCGAAAGCGCGGCGAAACGATTTCTCCAGAAGAAAACATGCGGCAAATAATAGGAAAATGGTGAAGAATTCGGTCACACGCACAAGCGCCGGCACAACGGCTGTTAAAAACAGCAGGACCAAAAACAGAACACGGACCCGCCGATTCTGAGAAGCATTTCGCAATAAGCCGAAAAGAAACAGGAAAAACAGGCCGGTGAAAAGAAACTCGGCGGCAGTATCCCGGCTGAGGAGTGAGGTAGAGACAAAACAGGGATTAAGAATCATCAGCAGAACTGCCGCTGATGCCCAACGCGCGCTCCCAAGCAGCCGCCGGGCAAGCGCATAGAAAAGAACAATACCCATGTTCAACAGGACGGCATTAAAAGTAAAGGGATTGATTTCTCTCCAGCCGAGAGATTGCGCTAAGGCAAGCAATAATGGAATACCCGGCGGGTAGAAAGCGGTCTGTGGAAGTTGATGATTCTCGACAATAAAGTTAGCAAGTTGAAGCGACTCTTCCAGCGGCGAATGAAGATTTCGTACCGCAAAATGGCGGATATCCATGAAAATAATTGCGTTCAGCAGGCAGAGCAGCAACGCGCAGGCAATAAAATCCGAACGGTCGATTCGGGGGGGATTCATGAGGGGCATCCTTGATGGATACTGTGCGAATAGGGCGAACGGGGGAAATGGGTCGGACGAGGATTGTGGGAGAAGGAAAACCGGATGGCACAGGCTTCCAGCCTGTGATGGTGCGGCATCGGAACATCGGGATTTTCCTTGTTATACTCTGCTGCGAGGTTTCTTTTACGTCGGTCGCACGCAAGTCGAAATGCATCGGTCATGGTTGCCGGCCCCAAGGTAAATTACATGGTCTGTAACGCTGTCAGGATACTCCGGTCGGCTCGAGGGGTCAATCGCACATTCTCCTGCGTAGTCTGTATTCAGAGCGCTGCAATGTTAGACTCTGCAAAAGCGAAGATTTAAGGCGTAAACCATGTCGATTCGATTTGATCTGTCGCAATTGTGCCCGTTTGTGAAGGAAATCCGGAACCTCCTGGCGCCGGAACCGGTGTACCTGGTGGGCGGGATGGTCCGCGACAGTATCCTGGAGGGCTATCGTCGAGGCGAGGATATCCCGGATCTGATTCATGGCGAGGACTGGGACCTGGCCACCCGATGCCGCCCGCGAACCGTGCTGGCGACACTGCGGTCTGCCGGGATTACCACCATTCCGGTCGGAATTGAGCACGGCACAGTGATGGCCGTGCGCGAACGACTGAATGTCGAGATCACCACATTCCGTTCGGATGGAGTCTATGAGGATGGAAGGCATTGTCAGGTCACGTTTGCCGATTCCATTGAAGAGGACCTGGAACGTCGCGATTTCACCATCAACGCGCTCGCGGTGGATTTGTCCTCCGGGGAGATTGTGGACCTGTTCAATGGCCTGGAAGATCTGCGGAAAAATGTCATCCGAGCGGTCGGCGATCCTGACCGGCGATTCGCCGAGGATTACCTGCGGATGCTTCGCGCAACACGCCTCGCCGCGAAAACAGAAGCCACTGTGGAGGCAAACACACTGGAGGCTATCCGCCGTCACGCCCCAAAAATTCAGAACATTTCGGCAGAACGGATTCGTGACGAACTCCTGAAATTGATGACCTACCCGCGACCATCCTACGGGCTTCTTCTGATGAAAGAAACCGGCCTGATGCACGAGATTCTCCCGGAGTTGGAGGCTTGTTTCGGTGTGGAACAAAATCAGTTCCATTCCGATGATGTGGGAATGCACTCTCTCAAAACAGCGGATGCTATTCACCCCCGATACCCCTTATTACGACTGATTGCCTTGTTTCATGACTTGGGGAAACCGGAGCGCAAACGGTGGATGAAAGACCAGGAGGATTATGTCTTTTACGGCCACCAGTTTTCAAGTGCAGACAAAGCGGCGGCAATTCTGAACCGATTGCGATCCCCCACCCGCGACATCGATCTGGCGCGACAAATGATCGAGAACCACATGGTTCCCTTGGGACCGCATGCTTCGGCGGGTTCAATTCGTCGCCTGATGCGCCGCGTGGGCCGGGAGAATATCCGCTCGTTCCTGCGAATTCGCATCGCCGACCGGAAAGCCAACACACTCAAAGGCCCCGGACTGGAACCGGGCCTGTATCAGGTCATCCGAACCATCCGACGGATCGAGCGGGATATGGATGCGCTCAAGATCACGGACCTCGCCATCGGCGGAAAAGACCTCATTGAGATGGGCTTGAGTCCCGGTCCGATCTTTTCCGACATATTGCATACCCTATTGGAGAGAGTTCTCGATGATCCGTCCCTCAACACACGCGAGTTCCTGTTGCCCTTGGCCGAGGAACTGGCGAGAGCGGAAGGGAAGAAATAGCCGCAATGGGACGAGTCGGACCGATGAGGATTATCGGAGGAAGGAAACGCCGTGGCGTATCCGGCCCGTCCCCCCAACCGTCCCAGTATTTGGACCGGAAACATAGGAACAGTGGATTAGGCGAATACGAACCGGGCAGAAATCCGCCTCGAATACCTCCGCGTTCCATGGAGACTCATTGTCCGCCAAAATCCGCGCCGGTATTCACAAGAGGGCGCCACAGGTTTCCATGTTATATTGCACAAATACATCTCATCCAAATCCTTGTAAGGAGAAACAGATATGAAGGTTGTTGTCGTTGGTGCAGTCGCGGCGGGTCCGAAAACCGCATCCAAAATCATCCGTTTGCGCCCGGATACGGAGGTAACGGTTCTGGATAAAGGTCAATTCATCTCCTTCGCCGGTTGCGGATTGCCTTATTATCTCTCCGATGTGGTCACGGACCGGAAAGAACTTTTTTCGACGCCCATCGGAGTGCCGCGTGATCCGGCTTTCTTCGACAAGGTCAAGGGTGTCAGGGTTTTGACACGTACCGAGGCGCTCCGAATTGATCGGAAATCCAGGCAAGTTGAGGCGAAGAATCTTCAAACCGGCGAGTCTCTCTCTCTGCCTTATGACAAGCTGGTTCTGGCAACCGGCGCGAAACCCATTATTCCGCCCATCCCCGGTATCGACCATAAAAAAGTTTTCACCCTGCACAGCATCGAGGACTGCGAGGCGATTCGCTCCGTGTTGGCCAATGGCAGTAAGAAAGCCGTGATTATCGGTGGCGGGCTGATCGGTGTGGAGACGGCGGAGGCCCTCGTCCAAAAAAACTCCTCCGTCACAATTGTGGAAATGCTCCCGCAGATTCTGCCCGTGTTGGATTGGGAAATGGCCAAACTGGTTGAACTCCACATCCGATCGCAGGGCGTCGATGTGCGAACCGAAACCAGAGCATTGGAAATCGCAGGAACAGGGGATGAAATCCGTTGCGTGAGAACAAACAATGGTGAAATCCCAGCGGAATTCGTGATTCTGTGTGTGGGAGTCCGCCCGAATGTATCTCTGGCAAAAGAGGCCGGGCTTGAAATCGGGGGGACCGGAGCGATTCGGGTAAACAGACGAATGCAGACTTCCGACTTGGACATTTACGCCGTCGGCGACTGTGCGGAGTCCAGGAACCTGGTTACCGGTCAGCCCTGCTATGTTCCGCTCGGATCGACTGCCAACAAACAGGGACGAGTGGCCGCACTGAATATCGCCGGGCTGGAGGATATGTTTCCGGGTGTGTTGGGCAGCACAGTCTGCCGGGCATTCGATTTCACTGTTGCGCGGACTGGCCTGAGTGAAACACAGGCGCGAGACGCCGGGTATGATGTTGTGACATGCCTTGTTCCCGGCCCCGACCGGGCGCATTACATGCCCACCGCGAAACTTCTTATGCTGAAACTGGTCGTGGACCGCGCTACCGGACGATTGCTCGGCGCACAGGCCACCGGGCCGGGAGAGGCCGCCAAGCGCATTGATGTGGCCGCCACCGCCATTACCGCCGGAATGACTGTCGATCAGGTCTCCAAACTGGACCTGAGTTACGCCCCGCCGTACGCTCCGGCGATGGATAATCTAATTACGGCGTCCGATGTGATTCGCAACAAGATTTCCGGCACAATGGTCGGCATCACGCCCATGGAATTGAGAAACAAACCGGCATATTCTTATTTCTTCCTGGACGTTCGCAGTCCGGGGGAGGTCGCGAAGGTCGCGCTGCCGGGGGCCGTCAATATCCCGCTCGGAATGTTGCGTGACAGGGTAAATGAAATCCCCCGCGACAAGGAAATTGTTGCGTTCTGCCAGGCCTCCACGCGAGCCTATGAGGCAGCCCTGATTCTGAGAGCGAACGGATTCGATAGAGTGAAGGTCCTCGACGGTGGCGTGGCAATGTGGCCCTACGAGAAAATTGGCGGAAAACGATAAGCCATACCCATAATTCGGCTTACAAGGAGAAATGATTCATGAGTCAAGAAGAAATCCGGGAAACCGGCTCGGAATGCCCATCGAATTGCGCAGCGGAACATGAACCACACACGCATTCTTTCCCTCATGAGGAATCCCCCGAAATGCAGCGGGTAGCCCAACGGATGCGGCGGGTGAAACATCGGATTCTGGTCCTGTCGGGGAAAGGCGGTGTCGGCAAAAGCACGGTTGCAGTGAATCTTGCTGTCGGGTTGGCTCGGTCCAAAAAACAAGTCGGCCTGATGGATATTGATATTCACGGTCCCAGCGTTCCGAAATTACTTCATTTGGAACGTCGCGCGCTCAATGTGCAAGGCGATACCATTATCCCGGTCACTGTCGGAGACCGGATCAAGGTCATGTCTATCGGCTTCTTTTTGCCGAGCGAGGATGTGGCGGTAATCTGGCGCGGCCCGCGCAAGTACGGGCTGATTCAACAGTTCCTTGCCGATGTGGAATGGGGGGACCTGGATGTCCTTGTTGTGGACTCGCCTCCGGGAACCGGCGATGAACCGTTGGGAGTCGCCCAAATGATCGGAAAAGTGGACGGGGCCGTAATTGTCACCACGCCCCAGCAGGTCGCCGTGTTGGATGTCCGAAAATGTGTCACATTCTGCGAACAGTTAGGCGTTCCGATTCTCGGCATTGTGGAGAATATGAGCGGATTTGTCTGCCCCAAGTGCGGAGAGCGCTTCGATATTTTCAAGAGTCGCGGCGGTGAAAATCTGGCAAAAGAAGTCGGCGTCCCCCTGCTGGGAACGATTCCCATCGAGCCGGAAATCGTCGCGGCCTGCGACAACGGCGAACCGTACCTGGAAAAGTTTTCGTACACCGATGCCGGGCGGGCATTTGACCGCATTGCTCAATCCGTTCTGAAAGCGCTGGCAAACGGCCATCGGGACATGGATGATATCCACAAGAAGGAAGGTCGGCTATGAGTCAATATGTGTTCGGTCCGGTGCCGTCGCGCCGTCTGGGGCGGTCTCTCGGTATTGATTTACTGCCGCTGAAAACGTGCAGCTTCAACTGTGTCTACTGTCAGGTAGGCCGGACGACCTGTCTGGCCATTGAGCGGAAGGAATGGGTTCCAACAGCTCCGGTCTTGGAACAGGTTAAACAGAGAATCGCCGGGCCGGTCAGTCCCGATGTGATTACCTTCTCCGGTTCCGGCGAACCGACTCTCCATTCGGGAATCGGCGAAATCATCCGTGGGATCAAGTCATTTACCCAAATCCCCGTGGTAGTTCTCACGAACGGATCTCTCCTGTGGATGCCGGAAGTTCGTCGGGATCTGCTGGAGGCCGATATCGTGGTTCCTTCGCTGGACGCCGGTTCGGAAAGTCTCTTTCAATATGTCAATCGTCCACATCCGGATATCTCCCTGGAAAAACTTATCGAGGGAACGATCCGATTCCGAGAGGAATACAAGGGGCAAATCTGGCTGGAGGTTTTCCTGATGTGGGGCGTCACGGCGATGGATCGCGAAGTGGAGAAAATGGCCGCCATTGCCGAACGAATTCGCCCGGATCGCATTCAACTGAATACCGTCGCCCGTCCCCCCGCTGAGGAGTACGCGTACTCCGTACCCGAAGAACGAATGCGCTATTTTGCCACAATGTTCGAGCCGAAAGCGGAGGTGATCGGCGGGCACTCGTCTACGTTGGAAATGACCGGACTTGTGGGTAGCAGCGAGGAGATCCTGGCTCTCGTGCGACGTCGCCCGTGTACATTGGACGACATCGCCGATGGGCTGGCAATGAATCGGAATGTTGTCATTAAGTACGTGGATCGGTTGATCTCTGAGGGACATCTGCGCCACAAGGTGCAGGACTCACTGGTTTACTATTGGGCCACCGAAGAATCCCCATCGAAAAATGAGACATGAACATCCCCAAGCCTCTACGCAATCCATGTGAGAGAATGTAAGTATGACGGAAATTACTCAACCGCATGACCACTTTTTTCGATTGACATTCTCCGACCCGGAAATCGTCGAGGACATCCTTTTCAACAACCTCCCCCAAATTGCCTGTCACCTGGTCCCGGGCAGCCTGGACAACACCGGGGAATCCTTCGTGAGTCCCCAATTGCGCGAGTACATATCCGATATGCTTTATCGTGCTCAGCTCAAAAGGGGAAAAGGGGCCTACCTCTACTTATTGTTCGAGCATAAGAGCCATCCCGAACCCGAGGTGGCGTTCGATCTGCTGCGCTACATGGTGCGGATTTGGGAACGGTTTCGCGATCAAGGATCCCCCGAAGGTTTCCCGCATATCATTCCGATCGTATTCTATCATGGAAAAGAGTTCTGGAACGGCAATACAAATTTCGCCGGTCTTTTTGAGCAGATCGAGGAACTGCAAGCATACGTACCGACCTTTGAATATTGTCTTTATGATCTGTCGCGGTATAGTGAAAAGGAGATTCGAGGGCAGGTATTCTCGCGGGTCGCTTTGCTGTCGATGAAATATATTTACAGCGCCGATTTGGGGGAGGAGTTTGTGCGGATTTGCGAATCGTTATCCAGTGCCCGGGCAAACCCGCGTTTTCTTGATTTCCTGCGGAGCCTGCTGGAATATATCGGGGCCGCATCGGACCGGGTCAGCGAGGAGCAGATACAAGCGGGTGTGAAGAAGATTCTACCGGATTCAGGAGATGAAATCGTGCAGACGTTATTTGACAGACTCCGTGAACAAGGTTTGGAACAAGGTTTGGAACAAGGTCTGGAACGAGGTCTGGAACAGGGTCTCATGCGAGGCCGCGAGGAAGGACGCGAGGAAGGGCGTCGAACCGGATTACAGGAAGCTATTGAGCTGGCTTTGGAATTGAAATTCGGAGATGAGGGATTATTGTTGGCTCCCAAGATTCAAGAGATTTCCTCTGTTGAGAAGCTCGAGCAGATCAAGAACGCGATCCGAAAATCAGAGAAACTGATCGAAATAGCCTTGTTGCTTTGATGTCTCTTGGCGCTTTGTTGCATCCCGTTATCCGACAAGACGTCAAGTATGATAGGGAGAGGTATTCACTCAATCCAGCTGAAACGTGCTTCGCCAGTCCTCGGTTTCTTTCCAGGCCGGCTGGTCTTCCTTCTTCAGAATGAAACCGCCGATCACCAGGTCATCGATATGTGTCCGCATGAAACATCGGTACGCATCTTCCGGTGTGCAGACGATCGGCTCCCCGCGCACATTGAAACTGGTGTTGACAATCACCGCGCAGCCGGTTTTTCTTTCAAACGCCGCAATCGTGTCGTAGTAAAGCGGGTGATCCTCCCGCGCGATGGTCTGAATCCGCGCAGAATAGTCCACATGAGTCACTGCCGGTATGTCCGACCGAACAACATAAAGTTTATCCAGGCCAAACAAAGCCTCCTGTTCGGTTGACATAGGGATTCGCCTGTGAGATCGGACCGGCGCGACCAGCAGCATATAGGGCGACTCCCGGTCCAGTTCAAAATAATCCGACACACGTTCCCGCAAAACCGCCGGCGCAAACGGTCGAAACGATTCCCGGAACTTGATTTTCAGGTTCATGGTTTCCTGCATTCGGGGCGACCGTGCATCTCCCAGAATACTTCGGGAGCCTAACGCCCGTGGCCCGAATTCCATCCTTCCCTGGAACCATCCCACCACTCGTTCCTGCATCAGCAAATCCGCCACCCGTTCGGGAATCTGCTCCATCGGAACGGGGATCACGGTCGCTCCCATTGCCTTCAGCCGACGCTCGATTTCCTCATTGGAGTATTCCGGCCCCAGCAGGGAGGCTTTCATTCGATCTCTGCCGTCCGGCGTTGCAAACCGGTCGTTCTTGAGGTAACGATGATACACCGCCAGCGCCGCCCCCAGTGCGCCACCCGCATCCCCTGCCGCGGGCTGGATCCACAAATCCCTGAATGGGCCATCACGCAAAATCCGCCCGTTGCCGACACAATTCAGCGCCACACCGCCTGCCAGGCAAAGGTTCTGCTCACCCGTGAGACGGTGAACGTATCGACTCATTCGAAGCATCACTTCTTCCGTTATATCCTGCACAGAGCGGGCTAAATCCATTTCCCGTTGGGTCAGCGGCGATTCCGGCTTTCGCGGCGGTCCGCCGAACAAGCGATCAAATGCGCCGTTGGTCATGGTCAAGCCACAATGGTAGTTGAAAAAGTCCAGGTTGACTTTGAACGACCCGTCTTCTTTGACATCCAGAAGGTTGTCAAGAATCGTCTGCACATAAGTTGGCCTGCCGTATGGGGCCAGACCCATTACCTTGTATTCTCCGGAATTTACTCTGAAACCCGTATAATAGGTAAATGCGGAATACAGCATCCCCAGCGAATGCGGAAACTTCGTTTCCGCCAGGATGTCTATATCGTTTCCGTGTCCATGTCCGCAGGTGGTGGTGGCCCATTCACCCACACCGTCAATGGTCAGAATGGCTGCACTGTCGAACGGCGACGGGTAGAACGCACTGGCCGCGTGGCTTTCATGATGATCCCCGAACAACACCTTCCCGTCGTAATCGAGCTCCTTCTTGATGGTATCCACCATCCAGAGCTTCTCTTTCAACCAAAGCGGCATGGCGGCCAGGAAAGACTGAATCCCCTTGGGAACCGATCCCAGGTAGGTTTCCAGTAGACGGTCGAATTTCAGAATGGGCTTATCGTAAAACACGACGTAATCCACATCGCCGACAGAAATCCCGGCGGTTTCCAGGCAAGCTCGCGCCGCGTTGCCCGGGAACGATTGATCATGCTTCTTGCGGGTGAACCGCTCTTCCTGCGCGGCGGCGACAATCTCACCATCCCCCACCAATGCCGCCGCACTGTCATGATAGAATGCTGATATACCAAGAATCCACATACCCTTTGACCGTCCCTATGCAGAGATAGGATGGGCGGAATTACCGCCGCTCACTGTCTTTTCATCTTACCTTTGGGGGACCAATGCCCGAAGTGAATCCGCCACCACATGCGAAATACCGTGTTCAGAGTCCGGGGGACATGGCTGGGACGCAGCGAACTCTCCCCGGCCTGGCGCGGGTAATGCTTGACCCCCTTTTCGAAAATTCGAAAATTCCACCGTCGCGCGCGGGCCACCAGTTCGGTATCGATGAAGAAATCGTTGGTTTCCAGGTCGATACTCTCCAGGACCTCCCGGCGCATCAACTTGAACGAGCAATCCACGTCGCGCACACGCACCCGAAACAGCAGGCGCACCAGGCGGTTGTATCCCCATGACAGAAACAGCCGCAAAAGCGGATCATACCGATAGACCCGAAAACCCACCACAAGATCGTTCTCGATAATGTGCGGCAGGAAATAGCGCAGATCTCCGATACTGAACTGCCGGTCCGAATCCGTGTAAAACACCAGGGGATATCGCGCCGCATCGAATCCCCTTCGCAGCGCAGCCCCGTATCCCAGGTTGGTTTCATGCGACAGGCACCGGATGAGTTCGGGATGTTTCTGTGCCATCTCGTCGGCTCTTTTGCCCGTGTCGTCGCGGCTGCCATCGTTCACCACGATGATCTCATACAAGACAGCGGATTTTTCCTGGGCGTTGTCTTGGGCGAGGTTGGCAGGCTCCAGTGCCCGGCACACCTGCTGCAAATGCGGTCGGAGTTTCTCCAGCTCGGCCAATGCCTCTTCCAGAAGGGGGACAATGTTGTCCTCTTCGTTGTATGCGGGAAGAACCACCGTTAGCCCCATGGATTCCGACATATCGGGATCGCTCCGATTAAATAGTTGTCGCTCCAATAAAACGCCATTCTAATGTACGATGATGAAATTGTCTCGACAAACGCCAACTTAAAGCGGGCAGGACGGGCCTCCGCGCCTGTCAATGGCCCAATTCTAACCACACCTCTTTCAGCGGCCTTCGGTCCATGGCGTTCAGCTCCAATCCTCGGACGTACGGCTGAACTAGACGGGTTGTGTGCTGATAATTGATCAGCAGCCAGGGGCAAACCTCCATAACAATTTCCTCGGCCTGACGGTACAGGTCAAATCGCTTTTCGGTATCCAGCGTCCGCAACGCTTCCCGGAACAGCGCATCGAATCGCGGATCGGAAAACCGTGTAGCATTCGGCCCGGCCGGGCTGAAATTTCGCGAGTCGAACAAGGCCAGAAAGTTCTCCGGGTCCACATAATCGGCATTCCATCCCAATCGAAAAAACGCGACATCACCTCGCTCCACCGTATCCAGATGCTGTGACCATTCCACAACCTTCAACCGGATCTTGAATCCGACATCTTCCAGTTGTTGCTGGATCACCTCGGCGAGCAGCTCGTTGAGACGACCGGCGGAGTTCAGTTGCAGAGTGATTTCCGGCAGGTTTTTTCCACCCGGATATCCCGCCTCGGCGAGAAGGCTTCGCGCCTTCTCCGGATCGTAGGTAAATCCCCACACCCGTTCCCCGTATCCCGGCATCGAGGTCGGTATCGGGCCTTTCGCCGGTGTCCCCTCGCCCCGAAGAATGTGATGGATGATCCCTTCCCGGTCGATGGCGTAGTTCATTGCATAGCGCAGCCTGACATCCGTGCCGAGCGGCGGTTTCCCCATCAGGAATCCGAAATAGTTGATTGCCAGGAGTTGTTTCTGCCGAATTTGAAATTTCTGAAAGTTCGGTCGCGGCTTGTTCTCTTTATCGAAAACGCCGTCCCACATATCCGGAGGAATCGGTTGAACATATTCCAGGTTTCCAAGCACGAATTCCTGGAACTCCGGGATGCTTTCTCCGATGAAACGGCTGATGACCTTGTCCAAATAGGGCAGGGAATTGCCGTGAGAGTCCTTGCCCCAATAGTGCGGATTCCGCTCCAGCACAATCCGCCGGTCCGGAATCCATTCCACAAACTCAAACGGCCCCGTGCCCACCGGATTCTGGAAAAAATCCTCTCCGTAATACTCCACGGCCTCCTGCGGCACAACAAATCCGTAGGAGATGGTCAGAAGGCTCAGGAACGGAGCGAACGGCTCATTCAGGACAATCCGAAAGGTATGAGGATCCACAACTTGGAATCCCTCCACCCGGTCGGAGGCTCCGTCGTGGAACTCTTTGATCCCTCTCACTTTACCGTTCCAGATCCAATATCCCGTCGAAAGCGTTTTCGGGTCCGCAATCCGTGTAAACGAATACCGAACATCCTCTGCGGTCAGTTCGCGACCTTTTCCATTCGGGAAGGCCGGCGAATCGTGAAACAGAACTCCGTCTCTGAGATGAAACGTATAGACCTTGCCGTCCTCGGATATTTCCCAGCACGTCGCCAGACAGGGTTGAAGTCCGAGCGCGGGGTTGAATTCTACAAGCCCCTCGTAAATATTCTCGGAAATATGCCAGGATGCGCTATCTCCGATTCGGGCCGGGTCGAGACTTCTGGGAAACTCTGTCAAATTGAAACGAAATGTTCCTCCCTGCACGATTCCACCCGCTATTTCTCGATATTCCTTCCCCGTGTCCTGCTCCCCTTTTCCGCAGCTGAGACACAACAAGATCAGTGTTACAGCACACACAACAGCGTAGCCCCGGTTTGGAAGAACGTCATACCGGTCAATGCCGAACCGCCGTCCCTTTTTGAGACGAAGTCGCATTATGAGACATATCTTTTTGAACATAAACATCAACTATGATTCAAATTGAGATTACCCGGTCCCCCATCACCGTAGTATTCAGAAACTCATAGAAGCAAATCGTCAATAATTTCAGGACGTTACGAGCGTAAAAAACAATTCTCGTTGCATTCCCGAAATTGGTATGCAGGTTGCGTTGGGTTCGAATCGTCGAGACAGGCCCGTAAGGGCGGTTTCGACAGAAATAGCTCACCCTCCTTCGTTGTGGCAAGGTATTAGCCTTGCCTTTCTTTTTTTTATTCCCGGATGCTGGTGGACACGATAATGCCATAACTGACACGTACATCTTTTAACCCCTTTGTATTCACGCTGGCCTGTCAGTGTGACCTCGCAGGGGGTGTACCGGCATCTTGCCCGGTGATAAGGTGATAAAATATCAACCCAATGTTGCTTACCCGCTATCCTCCACCTGAGTGCCCTCTTCCGAAAGCGGAACCGCCACGGTGAATGTACTGCCCTTTCCGAGTTCGCTTTCCACGTCGATCCTGCCGCCGATCTGTTCAATAACCTGGTTTACAATGGACAATCCGAGTCCGGTTCCATCCGGTCTGCCCGTATAAAACGGATCGAAGATTTTTTCTCGTTCTTCTGCGGTCATTCCACGACCATGGTCGGTGATCCGTAAAACCGCTTCCCTCTCCTTCCCCATCTCCAGCACAACGGCGATCCCGGCCTCTTTGGGGGTTTCTGCCATGCTTTGGACCGCATTCAACAATAGATTGACCAGAAGGGCCACGAATTGACCGGAATCTGCGAAAATCGGCACGGCATCACGGGGCATCGAAAGGTTCAGGTCGATGTCTCTGGTTTGATACCGAACCAGGGAGACCGCCTCCTGAACGGCGGAGCGAAGATCGAAACACCGCGCTTCTTCTTTCGCGGAGGCCAGCGACTTTAATCGGGCCAACAAATCCTGACACCGACCTGATTCACGTTGGATGATCTCGATTTCTTCAAGACGAGGATCGCTCTGTTCATATTGCCCGATCAGGTAGGAGGCGCAGGATTTGATGATGGCAATCGGATTTCCCAGCTCGTGCGCCATCCCCGCCGCTAATTGTCCCACGGAGGCTAGACGGTTGGAGCGGCTGAGACGCTTTTCCCGCAATGCCGATGCCTTTCGTGTTTCAAGAACCAGGACCTGCATATCGTTTCTGTCCGGCACAGGGAAGGCGGAAACGCCGACGAATATCTTCGTCCCGTCTGTCCGCTCGGCGGGGCATTCTGCCTCGTAGGGTCCTTCGTCCGCCAATCGGGATTCCTGCAAGCTCTGAACGATATTTTTCGGCAGCCGACTCTCGGACAGGGATTTCCCCGGAACGAATCCCAACAGAGACTCGCCGGGTCCGGTCGCGGCGACAACCATTCCGTTCTTCAGCAGGACCAGCCCGATCGGGATCGCATCGGTCATGCTTTTCAGACTGTCCAGTTCCTGCGCGTTCCGTTCAAGCCGATATGACCACTCCCGGCGTTCCTCGGAGAAAAACCGAAGCATTACCCATCCCTCCAGGAATACGCCCCACAGAATCAGCGCGTTCGCTACTGGTGAGACCGCCACAGAACGGATGGCATTCCAGACAGTCAGCACAATCATCACCGCCAGTACGATCCCCAGGATCGTGTCCAAGACCGGAACCGGAATCCCATGGCGATAAGACAGCGCCAGCATAATGGCCCATGGGATAAAAAACGTTGCCCAGAGATCGTTCCCCTCACCGGCCCCATATCCCAACGCCAGAAGGAACAGCACATCTACCGCGTATGTAATCCAAAGCAGAATCGCTCCGGAGGCTGTACGGAACCAATCGGAGGCCCCCCGAATCGTCGCCCACAGGACCGGCAAAAGGGCGAGCAGCCCGTACCCCATTATCAGCCATACCAATCGCACCGATGGCGCATGAGAGGGATATGGCGATACCACCGCCGAATACCCCAACGCGACAACCAACAAAATCGCGCGATACATGACAACGGGACGGATTTCTTTTTGCATTCCTCAGTAAGCGCCCTTTTTCTCTTTTGGATGCACTTGCGACGGTCTTAAAACCTGTAGAGATCATAACCATCTCCACCAAAGATAGGTGGAGACACAAACCATGCTCAATTTTCTGAACTTATCATCTCCGCCTTAATACCGGAAATTAAGATTCTTTTTCTTCAGCCATGCTCCTTTCCCATCTCCCCAATATATCTCAAGAACTCAGAGCAAACAGCACAATGTTGATTCCCATCTGGAGAGCCGCTTCGTGTTTTTCCGGCGGGTCTTCCGGATGGACTCCCTGGCTCTCCATGCCGTCTCCGATATCACACTGATAGGTGTAGAAAACCACCAGGCGTCCGTCCAGGTAAATCCCGAGTCCTTGGGCCGGCAAACCATCGTGCAGATGGATTTTCGGCGGACCGGCATCGAACGAATAAAAGTAATGGTAAATCGGATGATCGTGAGGCAGCTCGACAAGCGGATGATCGGGAAACAGCTGTTGCATTTCCGACCGGAAAGATGAATCCATTCCGTAATTGTCATCCGCCCAGAGAAAGCCGCCGCGATGCAGGTAATCCCGCAGACGCTCTCGCTCTGCTTCTGTGAACCGCACTGTTCCGTGGCCGTTCATGTATAGGATCGGGTAGCCCGCGAGCGCCGGGTCCGATGGGGCCACAACAGATTCCTGCTTCGGAAACGTCATCTCCAGGCGTTCCCGCAGTGCGGCAAGGAGATTCGGAAGCGAGCTGGCATTGCTGTACCAGTCTCCCCCACCACCGTACTTCAGTCGCGCAATCGAGAGTCCCGACCCTGCATCCTGAGCCGAGGCATCCGTGTGCATCGATAAGAAGCAAAGAATACTGATTGGAAACCAAACCATCCTGCAACTCATTCATCTCTCCAGTTTGTTCGGATTCAAGACATACCTTTCGGTTCTTCGGAGTTCCTTGGATTTCACCTTGGCGTGAAACCTTTAAACGGGTATCCTTTTTATTGTATATCAGCGACCTTGAATCGTCATGTATCAGGGGAATTTCGGGAATGGCACGGACGAGTGTCTTTTGTGGTTTGAATTGGTGCAGTGCCTGGATCAACGTATAGGCCATTATCTGTTTCGGAGAAATCATCGTGACGGAGAAAGCCGACAACGGAAGAGTTCATGTCCTTATTGTGGACGATGACAATCTGGCGAGAGCCTTGGTGGTGGAAGTCATAGAAAGCATGGGCTTGTCCTGCGCTCAGGCTGGGAGCGGCGAAGAGGCCATCCGATGGTTCGCTGAGAAACGGGCGGATCTTGTTCTGCTGGATATTGTGATGCCCGGCATGGATGGCTTGGAGACCTTGCGCGTCCTGAAAGAAATGGATCCCGAAGTAATGGTGATCATGACCACGGGGCAGCGCGAATTCAATTCCGTAGTGGAGGCCATGCGGCTGGGGGCCTTCGATTATGTGAGCAAGCCGTACCAGATACCCATCCTTGAAAACAGCGTCCGGCGCGCACTCGACCGACATGAGATGATTATGGAGCGCGACAGGCTGGTTGAGGAACTTCAAGCGGCGAAAAGCCTGCTGCAAGGGGAGGTCGTTCGACGATCCGGTATGGCGGCCGTCGGGACTCTTGCCGCCGGTGTCGCCCACGAATTCAACAACCTGATCGGTGCGATGGTAGGCTATGCGGAACTCGCCGTTCGGTCCGGGGAATCGCGGTTGCAGGAACAGGCCATACAGGTGGTTCTCAAATCCTGCGCTCGCGCCAAGCACATTATCGGCAACCTGCTGGTTTATGCCAGGCGTCTACAGGCCGAACCTCAAACCTGTCGGCTATCCGAACTTATGGAGAACACGCTGGCCTTGCTGGAACGGGATTTTCGTAAAAAGGAAATCGAGATTTGCCGGGAATACTTGGGAGATGACAGCGCGTTTTGTGACCCCGGGCAGATCGCGCAGGTTCTGTTCACTGTTATCGACAATGCGCGGGAAGCCATGCACAGCGGCGGAAAACTTATCGTGACCATCGACTCTACCGGTCCCGATCACCGGATTGTGATTGCCGATCAAGGCACAGGCATTCCCCCGGAATTCCTCGCACGGATTTTTGAACCGTTCGCCTATCGGGACACCATAATTGCCGGTCATCGAATCGGTCTCGGATTGTGCGTGGCCTCTATGATTCTCCAGGAACACAAGGGACACATTGAAATTGAAAGCCAATTGAATCAGGGAACAACTGTCCACATTTCCCTGCCCAAAAAGACCCCTTCCCAAGTACTTTTTAAAAAGACTGCCGGGTAATCTCCTGTCGAGAAGATTTCTCCCTTCGGTCGAAATGACGGGAAAGGCTGTCTCAAATAATGCGAGGCGCTGTCCTGGGATGACGGAACGATTGTCATTCCGAACGAATGTGAGGAATCTCAGGGATCTCAGCAGATCCTGGGCAGCTGCTCCTCGGCGGGATTCATCAGGAATCGACCGCTTCCGTATGGATTCTTTAACACGATTCGTTCCACCTGTGCCGCTGTAACTGTCCCGATCTCGGCAGCATCTCGCCCCAACGGGGATTGCTTGATTTCTTCGAGAATCGCCTGAGAGGCCGCTCTGTTCGTGACCAGCAAAACTCTTCCCTCGGAGGCCAGGTAAAACGGTTCGATCCCAAGCACTTCCGAGAAAGCGGAAACTTCCTTGCGAATCGGCAATCGGCTTTCGTGGATTTCCGCACCCAGCACGGTTCCATCAAAAGCCTCATGCAACACCGCCGCAAGCCCGCCACGGGTGGGATCGCGCATAAACCGGATGCTGTCGGCGAAGCGTTCCAGCCGCTCGATCAACGGCCACAGACAAGCACAATCGCTGACAAGCGCACCTTCCAGCCCGAATGACTCTCTCGCCGCCAGGATCGCGGCTCCATGTTCGCCGATCGTGCCGGAAACAAGAATCCGGTCTCCCTCCACAATGCGCTGCGGATGAAGATTCCAGGCTCGAGATTGCACACCGATACCCGTTGTTGTCAAAAACATCCGGTCTGCCTCTCCTTTGCGGACTACCTTCGTATCGCCGGTGACCACATGGACTCCGTTCTGCTCCGCCTCCAACGCGATGGAACGCAGAGTTCTCTCGAGAACCTCCAGCGGAAGTCCTTCCTCCAGGATCATTCCGAGCGCAACGGCAACCGGACAGGCTCCCACAACCGCCAGGTCGTTCAGCGTTCCGCATACCGCCAGCTTGCCGATATCGCCTCCGGGAAACTCAATCGGTTGAATGACAAAACCATCCGTTGTGATGGCGATTTTTTGCCCGTAACCAAGGGGGATATCCATCAGGGCAGCATCTAGTCCGTGTCCCGCCGAGGGGCCGAGAATCGGGAAAATGACATCCCGGAGTAACTCGCTTGTGGCCCGACCGCCGCTGCCGTGGGAAAGACGGATACTGGACATCATCTGGGTTTCCTCGATGCTCGATGATCCTTATTCTTTCCCTAAACGGCCGCGTAATAAAACGGTCCCCCATGTCCGGCTTTGCTGTGCTTTGCCGGGATTTCAGGATAAGCTGGTATGGCGGCGAGATGGAAGGCCCTCTCCTCATTTGGGGTTTTCTGAAGGGCCGGCCGGGTGGCACAGGCTTCCAGCCTGTGAGATGTGCCTTAACCCTTTTGTGGACCGACAGAAAAACAGGATGAACCCAACGACCCGTTTAAAAATCCTTGTGGTGGAAGATGACCGCCGGTATGCCGAGCGACTCCGGAAAAACCTGGAGCTCGAGGGATTTGCCGTCCATCTTGCCCCCGGCGCGGAGGAGGCCCTGGGTTGCCTGAGACGTGAGTCGTTCGACCTGATTCTTTCGGATGTGAGAATGCCGGGTATCAGCGGGCTGGAGTTCCTTAAGACGGTCAAACATGTCTCCGAAGGGATCGACCCCGATACACCCTTTGTTCTTCTGACCTCCGTAGACAGCGTGCAGGTTGCGGTGGAGTGTCTGAAAGAGGGCGCAGCGGATTACATCACCAAGGATGCCGAGCGGGACGAGATCGTCCTGCGTATTCGCAAAGTCCTTGATGGTGCGCGACTTCGCCGTGAGAATGTGCATCTGCGACAGGAGTTGGTCAGCCGAAGCGAGTTCGGCGAAATCGTCGCCGTTTCGCCTCAGATGTCCGCCATTCTGAAGGAACTGCGCGAACTCGCTGCCGCAGAGGCAAATGCCCTGATCACCGGCGAAACCGGCGTCGGCAAGGAGTTGGTTGCCCGGTTCCTTCACCAGCAGAGTCCGCGATCCGACAAACCTTTTGTCGATGTGAACTGCGCCGCGCTTCCGTCCGATAATATGTTCCAATCCGAGGTGTTCGGCCATGAACGAGGCGCGTTCACCGGCGCAACCTCCCGCAAACAGGGGCGACTGGAACTCGCAAACGGCGGTGTTTTGTTCCTGGATGAGGTCGGTGACATGCCGCTCGATAGCCAGGGCAAGATCCTTCGTGCGCTCGATACCCAGAGTTTCGAACACCTTGGCGGAGAAAAGAAAATCTCCGTGGACCTTCTTGTTATCGCGGCAACCAACAAGGAACTCCAGACCGAGGTCAAGGAAGGCCGATTCCGAAAGGATCTCTTCTATCGCCTGGATGTCATGCACGTGCATATCCCGCCGTTGCGCGAACGCCCGATGGATATCGCTCCCCTTGCCGAGTATTATCTGGACCAGTACGCCGAGCGGTATCGTCGGCCCAAACCCGCTCTTTCGGAGGAGGCCGTGGATGTGCTCCTTCATTATGAGTGGGCAGGGAACGTGCGGGAACTGAAAAACCTTATGGAACGTCTGGTTATCCGTGGCGTTCCCGACGGAGAAATCAAACCGGGCGATCTTCGCAGGGAGGGTCTGATACTGTCCAAGTCCGGAAATGTCTCTCAGGAAACCGTTCCGCCGGTCCGAATTCCTTCCGAGGGAATCTCCCTGGATGAACTCGAACGCATGGCAATTCTCCAGGCGCTCGAACAATGTGACTGGGTGCAGCGTGATGCAGCCAACTTGCTGGGTATCTCCGCAGACAGAATGAACGCCCGCGTGAAAAAATATGGCCTTTCACACCCGTCATGGAGAACAAACCGTTGACCAGGGAAGGGAACAGGAGGTTTCTCAGAGTTTGTATGGGAGGTATTGGTGTAACCTGCATCGTCCATAATTTATGGTCGCGTTCTCATTTTTTTACGCAGGGCATTAAAGTTCTTGTAAAAGCTGCCGATATCAGATAACGAATAAGTGGTGTTTTCAGGGCCGAGGGTCGGGGTTGATTCTGGTATCGACCGGGATTAGCCTCAGAGATAGGGATTGGGCAGGGTCGAATGACTTGGCCCGACCGGAGAGAAAAAGATGGTTGACATTCGCAGCATAGGTAATTTGCCCCCACAGACACGTGTCACCGAGCGTACGGGCGCATCTTCTGTGGCGAGTTCGAGGAAGGCGACCGTAACCGAATCTGCTCCCAGCAGCGATAGCGTTCAGATTTCGCAGGGAGCCAAAGAAGCCCAGATAGTCCCCCGCCTGGTTTCCGATGCCAAGAGCGTCCCGGACATTCGACCGGAGGTGGTTCAGAAGGCACGGGAAACCCTGGAGCGTGGCGGCTATGATGGTGTCGAGGTTTCGCGGGAAGCCGCGCGGAACATTCTGGGACTTCTGTAGCGAATCTGTGAGGCACTGCGCCTGAGCGCAAGGGAAGGACGTTGTTTTGAGTGTCCGTCCCTCGGAGAACCCTCCACAAGGCGGGGTTCTTTTATTTTAATCCCACAAATCCCACAAACACCTCATCCGACTTTCAGGGAGATTTCCAACCGTTCCCCGGCGAGTTCGTTTCAAAGAAATCCCCTACGTCTCCTCCCCCAAACCAGCCTGCGTACAAATCGTTAAACCCGATTGGGTGTCCGCCGATATCGACATACTCCACACCGATCCATGGAATAAACAGGGTCTGTTTCATCTCCTGCAGCTCGCGCCGTACGTCGCCCGATGGCGGCATGGTCTCCAGCGCCCTCAATGGGATACAACACATAACCACACCGTCTCGATCCTGTCCAAGAACCTTTCCCAGAAACCGCTTGCCGCTCAAGAGGTGGATCTCAACAACTTGCCCGGAGAGTGCGTTGTCTGAATTCATTTGAATTGCCCTATCCTTCAACGAACTGATGTATGATGCCTGTACAGGACGCCGTCGTGCGTTGTGTTTCTCGAACCGTACATTGTCAGACAAACGATGTCGCATCGAACGGCCATCACTTTCATTCTTTCACTCCTTCCCACTGATCCCAACAGACATCCGGCACAGAGATTGAACAGTACCGGGAGCCGTATTGTGAATCCATTTCACATTCTTTTGAATGAAGGGGAGACCGGATTGTCGATAAATATGGCTGGTACGCAAGGAGAAGCCAATGCGTGCATAATTGGATTCAGGCTTGACAATTCTTGTTTATGAACATATACTCATAATGAAGTAGTTACGAGACAGGTTGTTTTCATGGCTCGACCAAAGAATTGCCGCATGATTTCTCAACAGCCCGATGTGGTCTATTTTAAACCACGCGGAATTCCCTTGCGAGAGCTGGACGAAGAGACTCTTCCCCTGGACGGTCTGGAAGCCCTGCGTCTTTGCGATTTGCAAGGGCTGTATCACGAAGAAGCCGCCGAACACATGGGCATATCCCGAGCTACTTTCGGAAGAATTATCGAGGAAGCGCGCCGCATTGTTGCCGACGCGCTTGTGAATGGAAAAGCGTTACGAATCCAAGGAGGTAAAATCCAGATGACCGAGAAACGCAAATTTCAATGTGCCGATTGTTCCCACGAGTGGGAACTTCCGTTTGGAACGCAACGACCAAGCGCCTGTCCGCAGTGCGGCAGCGCCAATTTTCACCGGCTAAACCCGGGTCCAGGACGTGGCGCATGTGCGAGAAGAGGCCGCTATGGTCGCGGAGGCCCCAATCAAAACGGCCCACAAGGAAGAGGACGAATGCAGGCCGGTAAACCGGAACCCGACATCTCCCTGGAAAGGAAGAATCAATGACGCGATTTGCTGTTGCATCAGAGGATGGAATCACAATAGCCGGCCATACCGGTCGCTGCCGGTATTTTGTGGTGTTCGACGTGGAGGACGATACGGCGAAACTGGTTGAGGTTCGAACCAATCGATTCACGGCGCACGCCTTGGGCCAATGCGATCCGGGTAATGAACCGGCTCACAACCGCGAACAGCACAGCCACGACAGCTTGTTGGATGCATTGAATGATTGTCAGGCATTGCTTTGCCGCGGAATGGGGCAGCGATTGGTCGAGGATCTGCTTACCCGCAATATTACTCCCGTTTTCTGCGAGGAATCTGTTGTGACTGAGGCGGCGCATCGATACGCACGAGGGGAATTACTCCCCGGGCGGGTCAATCGGTGTTCACATTCCTGATTCTGGCGGTTCATCTATCTGATCTTGGCGAGCGCCGAAACCTCTCGGCCGGTGATTTGATAGAGTGTTAAAATCCCTCCTCCAAAGATCGGGGGAGGTGAGGTGGGCGTTGAATGGTAAGAACGGTAAGGTGCGGGTTGACCGGATTATATGGAACGACCACACATGCCGGAACTCCTCACGCGCATTACACTATCCCTTCCACTACACTCACTGAGGTCCTGTGAATGAAACGGCTGCAGCTCCATGTCGGAATTAAAACCGACCCGATTGAATACCGATATTCATACGAATGGCTGTTCCGCCTTCTGGCCGAGGAGGGAATACACTATGCGCAGTTGGGGACATTTCATGAAATCTATTCCCTGCCGGATGAGTACTTCCTGAACCTCAAAAAACAGGCGGACGATTTCGACGTTGTCATTTATAGTGTCTTTTGCGCACACCGCGAAATGGGCGGATTCTTCCGCGAGGAACCCGGCTGGGATGATCTCGCTCGCCGGGATTTCAGACGATTGATTGAGGTTGGCGCTGTGCTGGGTGCGGCCTCCGTCGGCTCCAATGCCGGCTCTGTGCTGCGAGACCGTATGGGGACTAAGCCGGTGGGCATTCGGCGATATGTCTCCGAAATGAAACAATTTATGCACTATGCGAAACGCTGCGGGGTTCCCTGGCTGACCGTCGAGCCGATGTCCTGTCTTGCCGAACCGCCGACGCTCCCCGAAGAAATCCAGGATATGGCGGAGGAACTCATTCCGTATCACCGGGAACTCCCCGATGAAACCTCCATGTTCGGCTATTGCTCCGATGTCAGCCATGGATACGCCGACCGCAACCGGCGGGTTCGAGCCGATCATGTCAAACTTTTAACAGCCTCATTTCCTTATCTTTACGAGATTCATCTGAAGAATACGGATGAATGCTATGACCGGACTTTTGGATTCTCAGAAGAAGAAAGGAAACGGGGCATTATACAAATCGATGAGATGCGAGACCTGATCCTCGCTCATGCGGACGAGATTCCAGTGGACACGATTATCGGCTACTTCGAGATATCCGGGCCAAAGCTGGGGCGGGACTACTCCGATTCCCTCCTGGAGGCCAATCTGCGGGAGTCTCTGCGTTATTTGAGAGATACATTCGTTACACCCAGTGCATCAGTCCTCACGCTCAGCCCCTCTCCAAGTGTGGAGAGGGGAGCCGCAGAGATTGTCTTGCCCCCTCTTCCTCCAGGAGAGGGTGAGGGAAAAGCATCCCAGATCGAAATCGCCCCGTCCATGATGTGCGCCGATCTTTGCCATTTTGAGGAAAGCGTCCGGCGACTGGAGCGTGAGGGTATTCACAGCCTTCATTTCGACATGATGGATGCCCATTTTGTCCCCAACATGCCTGTCGGTCTCGACCTTCTCAGGCAGATTCGCACCAGGACCGACTGCCTTTTCGATGTTCACCTGATGGTGGAAAACAATGACTTCTTTATCGAGCAGCTCGCGCATATCGGCGTGTCTCGAATCTCAGTCCATGCCGAGTCCGCTGTCCACCTGGACCGGACTCTGGCCCTGATTCGAGAAAAAGGAATGAAGGCCGGTGTCGCGCTGAATCCGGCCACACCGCCGACTGTTCTTTCATATATCCTGAACCGTCTCGATTTCGTACTGGTCCTGACGGTGAATCCGGGATTTTCCGCGCAGATCATGGTCCCGTTCGGCATCCACAAAATCGCCGACTGCCGCGCATTCCTTGACGGACATAATTTAAGAATCCCGATCCAGGTGGATGGAAATGTGAGTTTCGAGAAGATCCCGCAGATGGTGGCCGCCGGAGCGGATATCCTTGTAGGCGGAACCAGCAGCGTCTTCTCGAAGACCGGCTCCATTCGGGAGAACATCCGCCGTATGCGCGATGCCGTTACAGAGGGGCTACAGCAGCGTTCCCGTGCTTGAATGTCCGGTTTCTGCTCCCTTTCCCTCCGGGAGAGGGTTGGGGTGAGGGCTAGGCAGTATCAAAGTCTCCTCACTCAAACCTCACCAGGTGATAATCCTTCCCTGTCCTGAGAACCAGGTATGGCCCATAAAGCAAATCTTCCGTTCGCACAATCCGCTCGATATCGGCCTCGCGTTTATTGTTGATATACACTCCACCCTGTGTAATCTTGCGCCGCGCATCGGATTTGCTTGATGCGCCCTGTGCCTGAAGAACAAAATCCACCAGATTGACCCCTTCCCGCAGCGCAGACATGGGGAATGATACAGATGGGGCAAATCCGAAAATATCGTCGAAATCCTCTTTCGTTGCCCCTTCCAGGTTGCCCCCGTACAGAAACTCCGCGCATTTCCGGCATTTTTCAGCGATTCCTTTGCCGTGCAGAATGGCGGTTGCCTCCCACGCGAGACGTTTTTGAGGGATCCGCGCTTCAGGCCGTTTTTCCCGTTCGGCGTCCAAGCTCAGGATTTCCTCTTCCGGCAGGAATGTATACAGCCGCAGCAAACGCGCCGCATCCACATCCGCCATGCGCACCCAGTATTGATAATAGTCGTATGGCGCAGTCTTTTCTCCATCCAGCCACACCGTACCGAGGTGCGCTTCGCTTTTGCCGATCTTCTTGCCGTCATGGGTCAGGATCAGATTGAACGTGATTCCATGGACCGTCTTCGACAGCAAACGGCGGGTCAGGTCGATTCCCGCCGTGATATTCCCCCATTGGTCGCTGCCGCCGATCTGGAGGACACAGTTGTATTCCCGGCAGAGATGATAGAAATCATAAGCCTGCAACAGCATGTAGCTGAATTCCGTGTAGGAGATTCCAGTCTCCCGCTCTTCGAGCCTTCGTTTGATCGACTCCCTGGCAATCATCGCGTTCACGGAAAAATGTTTGCCGACATCGCGCAGAAACTCGATATAGCCGAATGTCCCCAGCCAATCCATATTGTTGACCACCAGCCCCGAATGTTCACCCTCAAACGAGACGAAACGCTCCATTTGTGCGCGGATTTTCTCCGTGTTAGAGGCCAGTGTATCCGCCGTGAGCATCTGCCGTTCGGCATCCTTGCCGCTGGGGTCGCCGATCATTCCGGTCGCGCCACCCACGAGAAAAATGGGCCGGTGCCCCGCGCGCTGAAAATGCGCCAGCGCCATCATCGGGATCAGGTTGCCCACGTGAAGGCTCTCGCCGCTCGGATCGAATCCGCAATACAGCGTAATCCGTTCCTTTTCCACGAGATCGTAGATCTCCGGATCCGTGACCTGCTCGATGAATCCCCGACGTTCCAGTTCTTTCACAACGTTGCTCATGGCGTTCTCCTGAGAAAGTTCCCTCACAACCGTCATTCCGAGGAGCGAAGCGACGTGGGAATCCCGTGGTTTGAACGCGTCAGCCTGAGATCGCCACGTTTCGGCTCCTTCGCAGACTCAGGAGCCGAAACTCGCGATGACGGGATGGGCGCCGCCGCCGCGAGACCATGCTTTCTTCTTCCAATCACCGGCCCCGCCGGAGCGTGGCTCGCAAGGAAGTGAATTTTGAATCTACAGAGATCGCCCCCATCAGACAAGGCAACTGATTGGGGATTGCGGATTGAAGAAGACACGGGGGGTGTTCATGGCAGTCTGTAGGCTTTATGACAGAATGCATGTTCCCTACACTGTATCCGGCACGTTATATGCAAGTGCAAAGGATGGTATGCCATGCGCTTTTGGAAACGCAAATCCCGCGAGGAAGAATCCGCCGACGAGGGGGAAATCCTGGAGGGGGAAGAATCTCTCGATGAGGAGGGTGTTGAGGAACTGTCTCCCGAAGAAGAGGCGGAGGCGGCCGAGGAGGCCGAGCCGGAAGAACCCCTGCCGGAATTGGAGACCTCCTGGCGTGAGATTGCTGTGCTGATTCCGTGCTTCAATACGGGGAAAGCCGTCTACGATGTGATTATGGAAGCCGCGGAATACGCAGGAACCATTCTTTGCGTCAATGACGGCTCGACAGATGACACGGTGGATTGGATCCGCAAAACCTGTGCGGAATTGATCGGCTGGCCCCGCAATCGGGGCAAGGGGTCCGCGCTCACCGCCGGATTTCGAGCGATGTGGGAGAAACCCGGCTGGAAAGTCCTTATCACCATGGATGGGGATGGGCAGCATGTGCCGGGGGATATCCCCTATCTTGTCGAGGTGTATGAACAAACCGGAGCGGATATTGTGGTCGGCGCGCGGGATTTTACCCTGCCGGGTATTCCCTTTCTGCGTCGCTGGTCCAATCAGCGCAGTTCCAGGTGGATCGGCAAGAAGACAAATCTTCCTTTGACTGACTTCCAATCCGGGTATCGGCTGTTTTCCCGCCGGGCCGTGCAAATGCTCGCACCCCGCATGACCGGCGGACTGTTTGAACTGGAAACCAGCATGTTGATTCTCGCCGACCGCCTTGGCTTGCAAATCACCGAATGTCCAATTACCACCATCTACGACCGGGATTCCTCAAAGAAATCCTCCTGGCGTGCCATTCGGGACAGCCGACGGATCTATCGCGCCGTAAAAAAAACCCTCAAGGAGTGCGAATACCTCCTTCCGGAATCGGAATGACATCACGCGCCTGTCGAAAGTAACTGTCTTAGATCGCGCGGATAAAACTGAAACCTCTCCTCCAAAAATTGGGGGAGACACAGAGGGGGTTGAAGACAAATCGCATCGAACAGAGGGCTACCCGGTGAAACGAATCCTGATCTCAATTCCGGTACTCTTGACGATCATTCTCTCGTTTTATGTACTCTTTCATTTCGTGTTTATCGGCGATGAAACACGGATTCAGAGACAAATCGAAAAGGGACGAATTGCAGTTGAAAAAGAGAATCTCTTCGGACTTGCCGGACTCATATCCGACAAATACAGGGGTAGTGTGGGGGCAGAGAAGTCCGAACTTCTGGGATATGTACACCAGTTGTTCCAGATGTCGGACAACATCAAGATTAAGATTCATTCCATAGAGATTCATGTAGACAATGCGGAGGCAGAGGTAGTTGTGCAGTTCAGTATGACCGGGACGTTGGACGGTAACGATTTTTCGGGGGTCTGGTCCGGCGATACGGAACAAATCGGATTACGCTTTCTCAAAGAAAATGGCGCATGGCGGGTGGTCGAAGTAACGGAACCGGCACGGATGCGATCCCGTCCTTAATGTTCGCTCTGCCTGCCAAAGGCCGGAACAAGCAAAAAGGCCCCATGACATTGCGGTTCGCATCCGGTTGTCGTACTCTCTCCTCTGGACTGTTAGACAGGCTCTGGGGGTGAGCAACGACCTGTCCGGCTGTTGGAATGCCGAACCGGCGGAGGACCCTTGATGGAAGGAAACGAGTCCCGAGCGGCCCAGCTCAGCTATAAAGACCTGCAACAGATTTTGCAGGTCTCCAAACTTCTCTGTTCCGATCTTGATCTCGAAACGGTATTGCGGAAATTGCTGGCTGTGGCGGAAGATGTCATGATGGCGGAGGCGTGCAGTATCTGGCTGGTGGAGTCGGGAACGAATGACTTGGTCTGCGAAATCGCCACCGGACAGGTCGGCCGGCAAATCCGCCAGGTTTATCGCTCAAAAAGAGGACAGGGCATTATTGGATGCGTTGCCGAATCCGGGACACCGCTGTTGATACCGGATGCATACCGGGACCCGCGATTCAATCCCACCTTTGACAGGGAAACCGGATTTCGGACCCGCTGCGTACTTACGGTTCCGCTGGTGGCACGCGGCAAATTGATCGGTGTGGCGCAAGTACTCAATAAGCGTGACTCCTCCGGCAAAGAGGCCGTGTTCGATGAGACCGATCTGCTGAAATTCGATGCCCTCGCGGATCACGCTGCGATTGCCCTTGAAAACGCCCACCTGCACCGTGAAATCCTGGAACAGAAACTCCTCGAAAAGGATGTCGACTCCGCCAGGGCCATCCAGGATTCCTTTCTTCCGCATACCTTCCCGAACCCCCGGGGATTTGTATTCGCTGCGCGAAGCGTGCCGACTATGGGAATCGGAGGGGATTTGTATGATGTCTTTGAACTGGAAAACAACAAGGTCGGGGTTGCCATTGCGGATGTCTCCGGCCATGGGGTCTCGGCGGCCTTGTATATGGCCCGCACCCTGTCCGAACTCAAGCATATCGCGCACCGCTATGACCGGCCTTCGGAATCCATCAAGAAGCTGAATGCGGTTCTCTCCGAGCAATTTGTCGGCGGGCGCTTTGTGACCCTGTTGTATTGGGTTCTTGACGTGCAGACCGCCAGGTTGACCTACGCAGGGGCCGGGCATCCTCCGGCGCTCTGGTACAAAGCCGACGGGACCATGCAATACCTGCAAACCTCTAAGGGTATGCCGATGGGCATTTTCGATAACGCCGAGTATTCCGATGAAACCATCCAGCTCCATCCGGGCGACCGCCTGTTGATGTATACAGATGGAGTGATCGAAGCGTTCAACAGCAAAGGCGAACCGTTGGGGCTGGAAGGCCTCAAGCGTATCGTGTCCAGGCACTCCGGCGGCCCCGAAGACCTGATTCGCCGGGTCTATGATGGAGTTTATGCCCATGCATCGGGCGATGAACGTCTGGATGATATTGCGATGGTCGCCCTGGAAATGACTGCATTGCCCCCCGAAGAATCCCAGGCTCGTCCCCAGTAGGTCAGGCGTCCCTGCCTGGCAAGATCTCTCTGCCTGTCACAGATCGCACAACCGCTTAATCTCCTCCAACAGCGCATCTTCCGCATCCGCCTGCGGAACCCGTTTCACAATTTTACCCCGCCGAAACAACAGGCCCACTCCCTTGCCGAACGCAATTCCCACATCCGCCGCACGCGCTTCCCCCGGCCCGTTTACCTCGCATCCCATAATCGCGACATCCAACGGTTCGGTGATTGTCTCCAACCTTGCGCCCAACCGCCCGGCCATAGGTAGAAGATCCGTATGACATCGCGCGCAGGTCGGGCAGGAAATCAGCCGGACTCCTCTCGCTCTCAATTCCAGCGCCCGAAGAAGATCGGCAATCGACCGCAAGACACCGGTCGCATCCTCATCACCCGGCAGGCGTACACACAATTCCGAACCCTGCCAATCAACGAGCATTGACGCCATCGCGAGCAGGGCCTGCGGCAGGAGTTTTCTCACCAGTTCTCCCTCTATCACAATCCGATCGCATGGCAACGGAAAATCCGAGAGTGGGCGCATGAGGTCACTCTCTTCCCGTATCCGGAAGCCTTCTCCCTCCAAATTTTCGATTTCGCAGACTTCATCCGCCAGGCCGAACGGAAGATTCTCGGCTGCGCTTAGATCTTGCTGCGGAACGGCGACTTTCAGTTTCACGTCCATGTTCCGGCATCTCCGCGAGGATGATACATCTCTTACCGACACGCAACAGGCACACCGGTGTTCTTGTTCCTCTATGGCCGAATAGCCCCGGATCACGGTTTCCGACATAAAAGCATGATATTCCGACCCCATCCGGGAAACCATTTGACGGCGTTTCGCAGAAAGCAATCGACCGGAATTAGTTTTCGGCTCCGGTTCTCCGGCGGCAAAAGCAGATACACACCCTGCATGTTCTCTACCTCAAATCCGACTTGTTCGACTAATTGTCGGATCCCGTTCCGTTCATATTCCCTGTAATGCGTCGGATCCTCAGGAACATTTCGGCCGATCAGACGCGAGATCCGATTCGATAAACGATTGATATTGGGCACGGTTAGAAACAGATACCCGCCCGGTCGAATCATCCGGTAAGCCACATGCAGCGCTCCGACATCATCCGCTACATGTTCGATTACCTCGCTGATGATCGCGCCGTCGAAAGAACCGATTCGGTAATGATCCGGAACATCAAAAAGACTCATGACCTGAAACTGTCGGTTGGCTCGGCCCGAATTGATGGCCCTCGCGATTTCCATGTAGTCTTCATTGATATCCACGGAAATGCAGGAGATTTCTTCCGGAAGCATTCTTTCGATTATGCCCCTTCCCGAACCGAGAACGATCAGAGACAACGGGTATCGCCTGAGCACCTCCAGGGAAACCTGCTTATACCTGGAGTACCACGCAGGCTCGAACCGGTAGCGTCTGCTGAGTTCTCTATACTCCTGCCTGGTGAGTTGCAAAACGTCCTTTTTCGACATGGAAGAGACCTTTTCCGTGTCATCAGCATATCGGGAAATCGCTTACCGTCGAATCCGGCTCAAAGGATCTCGAGAATGATGGAATGCTCCCGGTGATCCTTGTCGAATGGGATTCGAATTTCAATGCGTCCTTCTTCCGGTTCCGCACGGCCATCCTTGCGGTAAGGATTGTGGGGAAGAGCAGGCCAGTGCAACGAGGCCGTCTGAGGCAGTTTCAGTCGATATCCCGCATACGTCAACATGCCTCCAAGTTCATTTGCCGACAGGTCAATCGCGGTATCCGCAAGGGGAACCGTCTTTCCTGAACCGGTCTGCAATTCCTCTCCTGCTTTGAGTGAGCGTTCCCGGGAAAGGTTTGCCATGTTGGCCTCAATCAAAACAATCTGCGATTTTTCCGAGGGACGAGGCAGAAGAGTTAGGTGCGCAGCGACCGGCAGGTCACTGTTCTGTGTCGATTCCAAGCGGATTTCCAGGACCTTTGGGTCCTTGATATCCAGTCGGATCGAGCATTGTTCGGGTCCATACGTGAGATCCAATCCCAGGGCGTCCCTGTGGATCAGCACGGCCTTGCCGGGTACGTGATATAGTTCCCCTTTCGGAAGAAAATCCGGTTCTGTGTCTCCGGGGGTGTGTTTGAGCAGCGATGGGTCGCCGACGGTGAAGTTGCTCCAGGCGGGTTGTAGTTTCGTATTCCCGCCTCCGAGGATCAGGCCGACCTTGTCATGGAAGATGCTCACGAGGTTCTGGCGGTCCTGTATCCAGCGCGAGGTGGGAACGGGAGCGGTGTAAGCCGACAGGCACACAAACCAGGGTCCCCGGCGCAGGGTGAGGGCTTTCTCCACGCCCCCCTCGGTCAATATGTATTTATCCGTAGACTCCTGCTCTGCAATAGGCCCCTCTTCTCCGTACAGCAACAGTGAGGCAATCAGATCGGCGGAGAGATCCTCCATCCCGCTCTGCAATAATTGCTGTTCATAGCCCTGTGCATCCTGAGATTTGTCGCGGATCGCAGCAATGTCCTCCGCCGACAGCTGCGTCAAGCCGTACTTGATCCATTGACGTTTGAGATAGGTGCGCCCCATGGCGGTGAAAGTGAATCCGACATTTCCCTGCTCTACCCCGGCATGATACGGATTCCGCTCGTCGATGGTCTCTACACATTCTCCCGTGGGATAGGAAAAATACCAATGGAATTTCGCTCCTTTCTCCAGCGCCGGAAGCACCCGTTTGTCGTCCGACATTGCATAATAAGTCCCCAGGGCATCGAGATAGACGAAATTGTAATTCACTACCGGCCCGCTGCCCTCGGACCAGTATCCGCCCTCGGCCTGTTCCTCCACGACACGCATCATGAACTCGGCGGCCTGTTTGCACCATTCCGGGCGGTTGAGGACCTTTCCGGCGGTGAACAGCCCCATGGCATGGTGTGTGGGAATGTTGCGGACCTTCTGCAGTTGCGATTCACTGATTCCGGTGAATCCGAGGGTCAGCGCCTTGACCCATCGTTCCCGTCGGTCCTGCGGCATATCTTCGCGGATCATGCCGAAGGATCGAATCCAGCGGGAGTAGATCCACGGCATATAGATCATTCCCCAAGTGCTTCCGTCTTTCTTGCGGAACTCCCACCTGCCTTTTTCGTCCATGTCCTCAATCAGCGCATCCCCCGCTTTCATGATGACCTCCAGCAGCTGTTTGTCTTTGAAATACGGGTTGTTTTCGGAGGGGATGGCGTAAGCGGCCGCGACCGCGAGCATCCGGTTCTGGTCCGTCGAAAGCCAGATTCCCTCGCCGAATCGCCCCGTTTCAGGATCGTATTGTTTGAGAATGTCCGGGACCTGCCTCGCCAGCGTGCCGATGAGGAATTCCTTGAACTTGAAATCCGGGGATGCTGCGCCAGCCACGGTGGAAAAGATTAGCGATATTGCAAGCATGAAGATCCGAAGAAACATGGTTGATTCCTTTCTGTTGCGTCGCATGGAGGTCATACTATTGCAGGATGAGGAGAATGTCTTGGCTGACTGACTGGAAAGCCCCTCACCCAGTCCCTCTCCCGGAGGGAGAGGGAGAAAAGGACCAATGGGACCGATGGGAAATTTGCCGATTCAGGATGGAAAATTGTCGGAGATTCCGGCGATGAACAGCCGACGGGGGTCGTGGGTGGAGCGTGTGTGTGATATCGCGGGGATCAACCGCTTTTTTCTGCGTCCGGGCAGGCCGCCTGTCATACGGGTCGATCCCGATGTGCTGGTCAGCCCGGCGCATTCAAGGGTGGCGTGGGTCGGCCCTGTTGAGGGGGATAACCTCATTCCTGCGAAGCCGGTCCTGGGGCAACAGCGACTTTGGACATTGAGCCAGGTTCTGTGGGATGAGTCGCTGGCGGAGAGTCTTCAGCGGAGCCTGGTCTTCAATCTTTATCTGTCTCCCTTGAATCTCCACTATGTCGTTGCGCCGATGGATGCACGAATCGAGTCGGTGAGGTTTTGCGCCGGGAGATGTTGGCCGATTGTTTTCTGGAAGCTGGGCGAAGTGGAGAACGAGCGGGCGGTGGTGTTGATGCGTCTGAATGACGGGCGTCGATTGGCATTGGTTCTGGTCGGTTCGTTTCTGGTCAGCGGCATTTTGTTTCTGCCGAAAGTGGGAGAAGAGATTAAGAAGGGCGAACCGGTCGGGGGATTCAAAATAGGATCGACGGTGTTTGTGGTTGTGGAGAGTGAAAGAGATACGGACCTGCCGCTTGTACAGTCGGGGAGCCTTCTCTGGCCGGGAGAGCCGTTGGCCCGTCTCGGCGATCAGGTCTCACTTGCCTTCAGCAGGGGTGCTCCGGTGGACATGGAGATGAAATAATCGTAGGCGGCCATACGTTGCTGGTCGATTGCCATTTCGGAATTCCACATCAGATCTGTCTCTGCGAAATCGACCACGGAAATCAGTGTTTTGTCCAGGCCGCTTGGCGGGAAGAAGCGCAACTCGGCCAGCACCATTTCGTCTTCGTAAGTCAGTCCCTTTCCGATCGGCAGGATCAGGATGTACCGCCCGAGCTTGTCCACGGGACCTTCGTTATCACTGAAAACCTCCCGCAGCATTTCAGCGCGACGAGAGACCGGCATCTCCCCGACCACTTTTTGAACCGCCGAGCGAAGCCCCTCGGCATTCTTCCTGCGCAAATCATGTCCCAAGGGTTTGCCCGCCTCTTCGGTTTCCTCGCGACCGTAGTCCGGGACATGCACAAGGGGCAGGGCGAAATCGCCCAAGTCGTGGTTGTACTGCTCTGCCACCCGGCTTTCCACAATCGGTCGGTTCCCGATCAGAACAACCCGCTGAGGAAAAAATGTATGATCCTGGAAAATGTTCTTGAGATCGTCCATCGAGATATTCTTGAGATCCAGGTTTTCCAGGATACGCCGAAACGCCTCTCCCGAATCCAGAAAACTCCTTTGAAAGCCCAGGAGCATTTTACGACTGAACGATTCGCTGCGAACGAGGTTCATCTGAAAGATGGTCTCGCTCCATCTCTCCCCGGCAGGGGAAAGATCGTGAAGCCTGCGACGATTGTTCGTGATCTCCAGGTATTCGGCGATCACCTCCAGGATTCGTGCCTGTGCGCGTTCAATAACCCCCGGCTGAACATCGACCATGTGCCGGGCCTCCGGTTTCATAATGTTGCTGTTCTTCACCGATTTCTCGAATGCCTGAAGCCAGGAATAGAAGAAATCGGCGTCCAGCGCGCGCCGTTCCTGTGGAGCCAGGCACTCGTAGCGCAAAAGGCTTTCGATGTCATCCACCGGGTCGCGCTGTTTCACCAGGCTTGCCATGCGAACCAGGAACAGCCGCGCGATCCGTTCCGCCCCGGCTTCCACCTCCTCGCGGTGATTCCGAACGATTTTCTCAATCCACACTCGTCCCCGACCAATCCAGGTCTTGAGATTATTCGCGCGACGGAGTGTCAACTTATGGATGTCCATCTTTTCGGCGGGGGTTTTTCGCAGTTCTTCATCCGCCTCGAAAAATGGACGATTCAACTCGTTGACAAACACGCGCTCCGCATAGACTTCAGGCAAATAAATACCGTGCTTCCGAAAGATCTTCATTACATGGGAGACAACATTCTCTCCGGGCGGCAAGGGCTTATTGATGAAATAATCGCGGGCCGAGGAACGAATAGGAGGAAGGCTTTGCTCATCGGGGAACAGATCGCGCGCAATTCCCTCGATGCGCGGATCCTGGATGAACGCGCTGACCTTGCCGGACTGCCCGTTCCCAATGCTCCGAAGCAGCGCAGGGGCAAGACCGATCAACAGCAAAAGAAATCCGATGATCCCGGCGGCGGCCAGAAAACCGGCCGCTCCCGCGAATGCCTGCGGTGTCAGGACCGAGACGAACAGAGTACCCCACAGAAAAAAAGCGCGAGATCTCAATGCAGGTTCCCCGGCTCGAAAAGATTTTCTCACCCATACATCTCATCCTGATAACAAACATATCCTAACAAATCCCCAAACGGACAGGGAAGATCAGGATGAAAGGTGACCGGTGAAGGACAAATTGAACAAAGAAATAAAAGACTCTTTGAGAATCTGAGGAAAATCCTCATGCCGGCCCTCTCACGGAGAGTGGGGAATCGCTCTGTGCAGCAGACAGGATGGATAAAGAGAGTAGTTTTGGAAAGACCTTGCTTCAGGTATCGATATCTCCGGCCAGTGGTCCCAAAGTAAGTACCCAGGGCATATATATAATCCCCCAATAGCCGCCGGAGGCAATCGATGGCCCCACCAGGAAATACCCCAGAAACGGAATCCCGATCAGAACCGACACACAGACCACGGCGCGATTCGCGCGATATTTCCATGCCGCCCAGCCACACCCCACAAACAGGAGCGGAATCCAATAAGCTGCATAAGGCAACAGTCCTGTTCCGTATAAGGCGGCATATCGAATGGAATCCGGGGACGGCGCATGAAACCAGATCGAAGTGCCTTCCCCGATTCCCTGGCCCGTGTACGGTATGGCGTTCTTGACATGCAGCAGGTACACCGCAACCAACAGCAGCCAGCCCCCCACCACGGCCGCGCGGTTTCTACGATCTGCCGCAAGCCAAATCGGGATGGAAAAAACGGCCGCGGCGAGAAGAAAATGCTCTCGAATCGCGGCGCTGAACACAGCCAATGCAAACGCCGGAAGATCCAGCCCCCGCACAAGAAAAAACCACGCGCCCGCCGCGGCAAACCAGGCCCAGTACTCGTGGAACGTGTAATACCAGGTCACCGCCCCGGTCAGCAGATACGAACCGAGAAGCAGACTCGCCGCCAGGCCGCATAGCCAGGACCTGTCTGTTTCTTCGATTCTCGAGATGGCATCGAACATCGCCGCCATCGCGCAACAGGAACACAACACAAAAAGAACCTGCATCCATCCGCCATCCGGCAGAAAGGAAAACAGGCCATACAGGGTCGGCAGACGGTAATTCATCACTACACGAGGAACCTCAAACGGTCCGCGTGCATCCACTCGCGTAGATTCCACACAGGCCCCATACCAGTCCATCCCCTGTTTCATCAGGTAAAACGACTTGAGGTAACGGATGCCGTCAAAATTGTAACTGAAATCGGCCGGTTCCGTGCGGCTGAGTTGGCGGACGGTTTTTCCCAACCCGATTCCGGATATACAGAACACAATGATCGCCAGCGCCGCTAAAAGCCGGGGAATCCATCGCGGATGACAGGAGGAAAGAATGTAACAGCCTCCGATCACCACCCCGGAAGAGATAAGCGCTGAGATAAGCCCCGTGATCGAAAAAGGGACCTTGATGAGAACGGGCAGCAGCTGTTCGGGAATGACGATCCATCGGGAAGTGGAACAGAAAGCCCAGACTGATATGGCGACGGAGATGGAGAAAAGCCACCAGATTGCCGATTGTGGACTGCGAATTGTGGATTTGAGAGAGAAAATAACCCCCGCCAAAAACGCTGCCGCGAGCCAGGATGCCTGTGTGGAAAAATGGGGCCACAATCCGGCCAACACCAGCAGAATCAAGACAAGATCGGAGAGGATCGCTTTCACGTCGGATGTTTCAGCCCACCGGATTTTTTCATTCGAAGAAGCCGAAAACCGGCTTTTGCCTTCCGCAAAAACTCATCCCAGCTGCGGACCGCAATAACTCGACGGACAAGATACCCGGGCCGCATGTAGAAACGTCGATATCCCTGTTGCATGAGGGCAATCAATTCCTCGCGAGTTAATAGCTCATCCCAGACACGCGGCACAAAATCCGGTCTGGGATCGCAAGCAAAATCCCGCCAGAAATCTCGCTCATACAAACCCGTTTCAAGCCCCAGCCGGTACAACTCGGTCGCCGGGAACGGCGTGGTGATCGCAATATGCGCATAGTCCGGGTTCAACTTGCGGGCGAATCGGAACGTGTCCTCGATCTGGTCAACGGTTTCTGTGGGATTGCCGATCATAAAATAGGCCAGCGTCGCAATGCCGCGCTCGCGGGTCATACGAAATACCCGCTCGGTGTGTTTCAGGTCGATCCCCTTCCGCAGGATTTTCAAGATATCGGGATTGCCGGATTCAACACCATAGTGGATACGGATACACCCCGCCTCCGCAAGCGCATCAAGAACTTTTTCATCCATCGTGTTGACATGCGCCCGAATATCCCAGTGGATTTTTAACCTTTTCTCTTGAATGGACCGACAAACCTCTAAAACACGGTCTTTCCGTATGGAGAACGTATCGTCATAGACGAAGATTTCCTTGATACCGCTATTCGCGCACAGCTCCATTTCCCGGACAACACTTTCGGCGCTTCGGTATCGAAATGTTTTGCCGAGATGGGGCCGGTCGCAGAAGATGCAGCGCATGGGGCATCCCCGACTGGTCATCATTGTGGTGATCGGGGTTGCCTTTGCCAGAACCGAGTAATACCGTTCCTGTGGAACCAGATGACGCGCGGGCAACGGCAATCGGTCCAGATCGGACAGGAGCGGCGGTAGCGGATTCAGACGGATCTCACCGTTCTGTTTGTAGCCCAAGCCTGGGATGAGACGGAGATCCCCACCCGAATCCAGCGTTTCAAGAAATTGCGAAAAAGTTTCCTCGGCCTCACCCCGCAAGATGTAATCGACCTGCGGGATGGAAAGGGTCTCTTCGGGATAAATATAGACATGCGGCCCGCCCAATAAAACAGGGATCGAGGGGTTTGCCTCCTTCACCGCCTTCGCAGTGAGAACGGCATCGATCAGGGTAAATGTCATCGCCTGGATACCGACCAGATCGGGCTTGCGCTCGCGAATGGTATCCGCTAGGCATTCGTGTTCGATGCGTTCCGCAAGGCAATCAAGAATCTCCACACTGTGCGAGGTGTTTGTCTCGGCAAATGCGGCAACATAGAGCAATCCAAGTGGCGGATACAAACCCGTTTCCTCGTCCACCACGGCGGGCACATTGGTGGTGATGATATGCGAGTCGGGAGGTTGAACGAGCAGAATCTTCACGAGAACTCACCATTCCAATCCGGCAAACGCTTGGATTACCGTAAGCGCCCCGATCATTCTGTGCAAGTCACGCAGAGAAGTCCATGTCGCATCCCGCGCTGCTTCCGACAAATGTGTTTTTTCTCTGTTCCCGACCCAATGAATCTGTTGTATAATCGGAGTGTTGAGACACCAATTCCAATACCTCGGAGGGACGTGATGGGGTCAAAATCTGTCGCGTTCAAAGTCACTCTCAGCCTTCTTCTTGCGGGATTGCTTTTCCCTGTTGCCGGAAATGCGCAGGAGAAAGCATCCGGCACAGTGCAGGAAGCCACGCCGCCGAATGATGAGGAACTTCTCGGAAAAGCCTTCGCCCTGATACAAAAAGCGGCTTTCAAAGAGGCCAGGCCTATCCTTCAAGGCATTGTTGACAGGCAGAAGCAGAAACCCGCCCTTCCTTATGTGAAGGACGATACCCTCCATATATACACACACAACCAGAGTGAAATCATCGCGTTCGGCGCCATAGGCCGACTTCCCGAAGAAAAACAAAAAGAATTGAAAGAAAAAGTGTGGCCGTGGGCGATTGAACTGGAAAAGGCTCATCCCTGGAAGAATATCTCGTTTGAGAATCCGATCCTTCCCACCGCCTATTTTGCCCTGGCACACATCTGTACCGAGGAAGGCGATCTCAAGAAGGCAATGGAATACCTGAAGAGTTCCGTTGCGGCCTGGCCGGACTACACACCGGCCCATGCGGAAATGGTCTACCTCCTCATACGCGAACGCAATTTCGACGAAGCAAAAAAGGTTGCGCAGGAGGCCATTGACAAACATTCCTACTTTTCTCCCGAGGGCCGGTCGCGCCTGTTCCGTCATTTAGGATATATCGCCATTGAAGAAGGGCAACCGGATGAAGCGGAAGGGTTATTCAACGAATCCCTGAAACTGGAACCGGATAATCCCAGCGCGAAACAGGAATTGGAGTATATCAAGCAGCAGCGTGACAAGAAGCAACAGTAAAGAACCAGGCAGACACGCCTGCCCCACCGGTAGGACAGGCCTCCGTGCCTGTCAATGACCCCAAACTTGTGAGAGAGCTCCCTCCCCCGAAGATCGGGGGACGTCAGGTGGGGGTTGACCGGATCTCGCAAAACTTCTCGGCGTGACGGTTGTGACCGAGCTTTCTCAGGAGGGATGGTGGCGATGTCATCCTGATGCAACCTCACCGCAACCCTCTTCCGTCTGAACCATGATTCGCTTGATTACTTGTTTGCCCTGATTTCTTTTTCTTCATCGTGGACATGCTTGAATCCTGCGAATCACGGTTCAGACTTCTCTATCTTATCCATGCTGAATGCCTGTTAAAATTTCCCGTCGCGGACCTCGAAATGCGTCGGCTTGTCCAGCGTCGGACCGCCGATCAGCGCCCAGTAAGCCACCCACTCGATGACTCTTCCGATGGGAACTGTGGGATACCCGAACAAGGTCATTGATTGCGCGGAGTTGCTGATCAGCGCGGTTTCCGACTCGGAGCCGGTGAACACCGGCTCCCGTCCCAGCAGATGCCCCAATCGGCGGGCCATCCAGCGGATTGAAATAATCTCCGGGCCGGTGACATTGAGAATCCTCGGAGGCGTATCGCACAAGGCAAACGACTGCAAAACCCGCGCGTTGGCGTCTCCCTGCCAAATGATGTTCACGTTGCCCATAGTCAGGTCGATTGGGATTCCGGCATGGACCTTCTGAGCAATGTCCAGAATAATGCCGTAGCGAAGTTCCACCGCGTAGTTCAACCGGAAAATAAGCGCCTTCGTGCCGAACCGGTCGGAAAAATACTGGAACATCCGTTCCCGCCCGATACACGACTGCGCGTAATCACCGATGGGGCCGGTGGGATGATCCTCGCTCGGCCCACCCTGCAGAACCGATGTGAACGGGTACACATTGCCGGATGAAAAAACTACAATTCGGGAATTGCGAAACCGCTGCGCTACAAGCGCCGGAAGGTACGTATTTACCGCCCAAGTCAGATGTTCCGCGCCCGTAGACCCGAACTTTCGCCCTGCCATGAAAACAAGATTAGGCACATCGGGCAGGCTTTCCAGCGCCGCTCGGTCCAGGCAATCGCACGCGATGGTTTCCACTCCGGCCTGCTCGATTTTCTCGCGATGCACATTGGAGGGAAACAGGTCTACGCCGATAATTTTCTTATTCAATCCGGCGTCTTTCACAGTGCGCGCGGCGAGACGGGCCAGCGTCGGCCCCATCTTCCCGCCGACACCCAGAATCATCAGATTGCCCTCCAACTCTGACATCGCCCGAACCACATCGGGAGTCGGACCGCTCAGGCGGTTTTCCAGATCGATTTCACTCTTAATCACAGGTCCCGAAAAACGGGAAAGGTCGATATCCATATTCCTTGTATCCTCCCTGCTCTTCAACGATCCGAAACGGCTGTCGCCTTTCTTCCCCCCACCCGGCCCCTTTTCCTAACTATCTGAGCGCCGAAATACAGGTTGACTTTTTTCGCTATTTTTAGTCTTTAGTTCTTTATTTTTGTTCTCTAATTTCTAATTCCCCTCACGTTCCCAGCCCGCCGCTGACCTTTATGTGCGCCCGCTTCTGCGCCAGGCGTTCATTGTGGCCGCTTCGGCGATAGGTTTCCAGCGGATTTGTCGGCACGCCCATCTCTTCCCGGACGACCTCCAGCAGAGGCCGGACATCGGTCCGATACGCCTGCACAAGAACCTCTTCCGCGCCCACAATATCCCCGGCATCCCGCATCTCCGCCAGAGTTTCACGGTCCACAATCAACGCGCGGGCATAAATCTCCTGAATCATTACCACTGTCTGGATCATCGCCTCGATTTTCGGTTTGACCACGTGCGACTGATCCACCATATAGGCAATATCGGTTGTCACGGCGGGGTCCTGTTCCGCATCCACCAGCTCATTGTAAATTAAAAAGAATTCATAGGGGTTGACCGAGCCGACAGTCAGGTCATCATCCGCGTATTTCCGGTTATTAAAGTGGAATCCCCCCAGCCGTCCCTCGTCGATCAGGAACGCCACGATGTGTTCGATATTCACACCGGGTGCGTGATGTCCCAGGTCCACGAGTACCTGTGCGCGATCCCCCAACTTTCTGCATACTGTGCAGGCCATCCCCCAATCCGCAAGATCCGTGTGATAAAAACCCGGCTCGAACAGCTTGTATTCCACCAGCATTCGTTCATGCGGGTCGAGCGCGCGGTAGATTCGATCCAGGCTTTCCTGCATCCACTGTTTACGCCGACGGAAATGCGCGTATCCGGGATAGTTCGTTCCGTCGGCATACCAGCACGAAAGAATGGTCGAATCGACCTCCCTCATAATCTCGATGCACTCCAGATGCCGTTCAATCGCCTGGATCCGTACGGCCGGGTCGTGATGACTAATACTGCCCAGCTTGTATTGTTCCTCCTGGAAAACATTCGGGTTGACCGCCCCGATGCGGATGCCGTTCTCCGCCGCCATGTCTTTGAGGTCCTGGTAGTTGTCGCATCTGTCCCAGGGAATATGAATGGCTACCGTGGGTGCGATGCCGGTGTATTTGTGCACCGTCCCTGCGTCCTGTACTTTGTGTTCGAGGGTTTTGGCGGCCCAGGGTTGCGGAAACACGCCGAATCGTGTCCCGGAATCGGCATAGCCCCAGGAGGGGGTTTCGATTTTCTGGGCTTTCAGGCTTGCCTTCACCGTCTCCAGGTCGATCCCTCGTTCGTCAAGCGTATCGCAGAGAATCTTGTAGGCATCGCAACCGTTGCTCATCGCGGTTCCTTTCCGAATTCAGGCGCGGGGCCGGTGGCTGCCGGCCCTACATTGGCCTGTGGATTGCAGGCGTACAACACTCCCGTCAGGTTGAATCGCTCACGAAGATCTTTCAACTCGTTGACTCGTCCCGGGCTGAGGATATTGACATTTCCCAACAGAATGGCTGTCAGAAGAATCTTTGCGAAATGCTCTACCGTTTCCAGGCGGTAGTAAGCCTCCATGACATTTTTTCCCACCGAGAGAATGCCGTGGTTGGCCATGAGAATCACATTCGCCTTTTCGATATAGGTCTCCATAGCGGTGGGGAGTTCCTCGGAACCCGGGCGGCCGTAGGGAGCAAGAGGAACGCCGCCGAGGGCCAACAGGACCTCCGGCAAGACACATTGGTCCAGGGAAAGCCCGGCAACCGCAAAACCGGTTGCGGTCGGCGGGTGCGCGTGGACCACCGCATGGACATCCGGCCGTTTCCGGTACACCGCCAGGTGCATCTTTGCTTCGGATGACACTTTCCATTCGCCGCGAATCTGGCGGCCCTGGCTGTCTATCGTGGCGATCATCGCCGGGTCCATGAATCCTTTGCTCACGCCGGTGGGAGTACAGAGGATTTCATCATCGCTGATTCGCGCGGAAATGTTGCCGTCATTCGATGCGACGAATCCGCGTATCCAAATTCGCCTCCCTGCTTCCAGAATGTCTTGTTTGGCCTGAAATGCGTTCATATTCGTTTCCCTGTGAATTGCGTTCAATATCGCCTGTACAGGTTTCGGAGGACGCAGGGGGTAATTCATGAATTGCCCCCTGCCGTCATTCCGGCGAAAGTCGGAATCCAGGCGTGCAGTTCTCGCCCCCGAAATCCAAATGACGGTACCAGCATTGATTGACCTCCGTCAACCGATGCGGTGGACTCTCCATTCAATTATGCTATGCTTCCGGCAAATCACTTACGAGCCTCGCTCCGGCGGGGCCGGTGATTGGGGTGAAGAAAGCGTCACCGCACGCAATGCGAACGAAGGAGTGAAGATACGCGCAACCCCCTCTATGTTTCTCCAAGTTTTGGGGGACAGTTCCTCCCCGAAGATCGGGGGAGGTCAGGTGGGGGTTGACCGGATTTCGCAAAACTCCTCGGCGTGACGGTTCTGCCCCAGCTTTCTAAGGAGTGTAATCATGCTTATCGGAGTTCTCATCTTCTTGATCTCTTTCATGGAGGCAGGCGTAATGAATGCTCAATGTCAATCGGATTCTCCGGCGATTGTCCAATCCGGATTCATTTACGACGAAGCCCCGTTTCCGTCTTGCCACGCTTCCACCCTGGTGGAGGTCTCGCAGGGCAAGATTCTGGCGGCCTGGTTTGGCGGCACGGAGGAAGGGAACCCGGATGTCGGCATCTGGCTGTCCAAGTATGACGGATATGCCTGGGAACCGGTGCGACAAGTTGCGAAAGCGGATGGGGTCCCGTGCTGGAATCCGGTTCTGTTTCAGGCCAAAAACGGGGAAACCCTGTTGTTCTACAAGGCCGGTCCAAGCCCGACCGGTTGGTCCGGCCTTCTGATTCGATCCAGGGATGATGGCGAGACCTGGTCCGAGCCGGAACTGCTTCCCGGCGGAATCCTGGGACCGATTAAGAACAAGCCGATTCAACTGGAGGATGGAACCCTGGTCTGCGGCTCCTCCGTAGAGAGCTGGAAACTATGGACCTGCTGGGTGGAACTGACACGCGATCTCGGCAAGACCTGGAGCAAGCATGGGCCGATCCAGGTCCCCGGCCGGCCGTTCGGCATTATCCAGCCCACCGTGTTCTTAACGAAAGATCAAAATATCCGCATGTTGTGCCGCGCGCGACAAACCATTGGGAAAATCTGCCTCGCCGAATCCAAAGACAGCGGCAGGACCTGGTCCGATGCGCGACCCATCGACCTGCCGAATCCCAATTCCGGCATTGACGCTGTCCGAATGACGGATGGCAGAATCGCCTTGGTGTATAACCATACCGGTACCGGCAGGACCCCTCTCAACCTGGGCATCTCCAATGATGACGGTGAGACCTGGAAAATGGCGCTGACTCTGGAAAATCAACCCGGCGAGTATTCCTACCCGGCTGTCATTCAAACCGGCGATGGCCTGTTACATACGACTTACACCTGGAAAAGGGAAAAGATCAAACACGTGGTCATCGGCCTCAAAGAGAAATGAGGGATGTGACTCCGTGCGTCAAACGGTGATATAACTACTGCATAGGAAGACCGAGCCAGGCGAAAGAAATGGAAGGTACTTCCCGACGCCACATTTCGCGCCGAGGACGACGGGACCGGGTTTGTGTTCAGCGCGGATAACGAGGCGGCGCATCCGGTCAATCAAACCGCAGTCGAGATGATGAAAGAACTCTCGAAAAAAATTGAGAATCCTGGTAATCCTGTAATCAGGTAAATCATGGTTCAGACAAACAGGCAAGCATGAGGAAGAAATGAGAATTTGGCGAGGCTTCACTCTGATTGATCTCCTTGTTGCCATTATCTCTTTCTTTGACAGTTGTGCAGTTAAAACCGGACCCGCTGGAAATCATTAACCTCCTGGATGCTTTTCCGATCTTCGATACCGTGGCTTTCGGGTGACACGGACTCGGTTTCCGCGTGGATCGGCGTCAAATCCGGCGGAAAATCCTTCGCCCAATCTTGCAGCGCAATAATTACTTCATCCATTTTCTCCAAGTAATTGACTACGCGACGCATTTCTTTGACAGTGGGATAACCTTTGAGATACCAGCCGACATGCTTTCGCATTTCGTGAATCCCCTTCGGCTCCCCCTTTTCTTCCACTACCAGACGGATATGCCGAACGAGAACCTCGATTCGCTCGGCCAACCCCACTGGGGGAAGCGATTCCTGACCGGCAAGATAGTGCCGGATTTCACGAAAAATCCACGGATTTCCATAGCTGCCGCGGCCCACCATAACACCGTCACAGCCCGTTTCGGCGATCATTCGCGCGGCAGACGGGCCATCCTTCACATTGCCGTTCCCGACTACCGGCACATTCACGGCGGATTTCAGTTCTCCGATCCAGGGCCAGAAGGCTTCCCCCGAAAAGCCCATTGCGCGGGTTCGTGCATGGAGGATCATGCCGTCCACGCCTTCCTCCTGCGCAATGCGGGCCACTTCCAGAAAGGTCAGTTCCTCCGCGTTCCATCCTGCCCGCATCTTGACCGAGAAGGGCAGGGAAGTGGCGCCTCGAACTTTTCGAATGATTTCGGCGAGAAGCGCAAGGTTGCGAGTGAGCGCGATGCCGGAACCGTGGTTGACCACGTTTTTTGCGGGACATCCCAGGTTCAGGTCGATCCCATCGGGACCGATATCGGTAATGAGTTTCGCGGCCTCCTCCATCTGAAGCGGATTCTTGCCGAAAATCTGGATCACCAGGGGATGCTCATTGCGGCAGATATCGAGCATCGCAAGGGTTTTCCGGTTCCTCATGGCGATGCCGGTTGCGCTGATCAATTCCGAGAAAGCAAGCGGGCATCCCGTCTCGCGCGCGATGGTCCGGGTGGCGCGGTCGGTGACTCCGGCAATCGGGGCCAGTATGACGGTAGAGTAGAATGCCCGGGGATCTCTTGTCATGGCATTGCGTCCATGTCCCAGTTTGAACGATATCCCTTCTCCAGCAGAATTGTCCCCAGCCCGGCCACCATTACTCCGTTATCCGTGCAGAGAGATACGGGCGGTGTCACGAGGCGCATTCCATTCGATGCGGCGGCCTTTGCCATGGTCTCGCGGATTGTTCGGTTTGCGGCGACTCCGCCGGTCAGCGTGATGGTTTTCACTCGATGCTGCTGCGCGGCCATCAGAGTCTTTTCGACCAGGCTGTCCGCCACGGCCGCCTGGAAAGAAAAACAGATCCGGTCGATCTCGCTATCCCGCCCGTAAGGAACCGATTCGATATAGCGTGCCACGGCCGTCTTCAGGCCGCTGAATGAGAAGGCCATCGTCGGACCCGTAAGCGGACGGGGGAAGGGGATGGTTTCTCCTCCAGCCCAGCGTTGCGCGCGTTTTTCGATTACCGGACCACCGGGATAGCCCAGATTCAGCAAGTTGGCGACTTTATCGAACCCCTCTCCCGCTGCATCGTCACGGGTGGAAGCCAAACGGACCATTTTCTCCCACGACCGAACCAGGTAGACCGCCGTATGGCCGCCGGAAACGATCAGGGCGACATGCGGAAAATCCGGCGGCTCGTCCTCCGATGCAAAAACAGCGCTATAGATATGTGCATGGAGATGATTGACGCCCACGAGCGGAAGGCCGCAGCCGTATGCAAAAGACTTTGCCACGGCAATCCCCACGAGCAGGCATCCCACCAGGCCGGGACCCTGTGTTACCGCCACACCGTGGAGATCCCGCGCGTCGAGGTCCGCATCCTTGAGGGTCTGTCGCAGAAGCGGCAGGAGAACGTTGGCGTGAGCGCGGGAGGCAACCTCCGGAACGACTCCGCCATACGGGCCATGAAGATCCACCTGAGACGACAAATGGGCGGACCCTATGTTCCGCCCATTTGAGACAATCGCAACTCCGGTGTCATCGCAGGAGGTATCAATTCCCAGGACGTGCAAGTCCGACCTCCCCGGCCTGATTGTCGATGAGGATCAACGCCGTCTTGAGGGATTGATAGGCTGCCAGGAGCTCCGTATCGTAAACCTCTTCTTTGGGTTCCTCCTGCTGGCTGTCCTGTGCGCCTTCTTTGAAGATATCACCTGGAGTGAGTTCCTTCTCCTGTTCCTCCGAACTCGACGGAGTCTCCGTCGGACCTTTCGGCTCGGCGTTCGGTTCCTGGGGCGTACCGGTGGCCGATTGGAGGATTCCGGCGGATTTCATCACATTGGGCGGCAACACTCCGTATTTGCGGTTCAAACGAATCGAATAATGCTCATCCGGTGTGACATTCGCCAGGATATCGGGAATCAACCCTTCCAGGTCCGAGATGGATCGGCCCTTGGGCGTGTAATACTTGGCGGTGGTCAGTTTGAGCATGGCTCCCCGGCCGCCTTTTGTAGACAGCGGAATCAGCGTCTGCACCGAGCCTTTGCCGAACGTGCGCGGGTCCGGTTTCCCATCCCGCATGGAACCCGCCGAGCCGACAATGACGGCGCGTTTATAGTCTTGCATGCAACCCGCCACAATTTCCGATGCGCTTGCGGAGAACTCATTCACCAGGACGGCGAGAAGGATATGTCCCACCGGGTCCCGTTTTGCGGTATACTCCTTGACCTGATCCCCGCGTCCCCGATACGTCACAATGACTTTCCCGCGTTCGATAAACAGATCGCACGCATCCACCGCGACATCCAGCAACCCGCCGTAGTTGTCTCTCAGGTCGAGGACCAGCGCCCGCATCCCTTTCCCTTCGAGCTCCCGGATATATTTCTCCAGTTCACGCGCCGCATCCTTGCTGAAGTCCTGAAGGCGCATATAGCCGACTTCGTTGTCCAGCATTTTCGGATTGATGATCGCGGAGGGATTGATGACATCGCGCTCCACTTCAAACGTGAGCAACTGCGTTTCCGACCGACGCGCAATCCGCAGTTTCACCTTGGTCCCTTTGGGACCTTTGAGCTTCTTGACCGCTTCCTGGAGCGAAATTCCCTTGGTTCCCTGGCCGTCGATCTCGATAATCCGGTCGCCTTCGAGAATGCCGGCCCGCTCCGCGGGCGTCCCATGCAGGGTCTGCACAACAGTCAGCCAGCCGTCGGTCAGGTTGATCTGGATTCCGAGTCCCTCAAATTCGCCCTGCGTTTGATCGTTGAATTCCTTGGCTTCTTCTTGTGTGAAGAAGACACTATAGCGGTCGAGTCCCTCGACCATGCCCTGGATCGCCTTCTCGATGAGAATATCCGGCTTGGTTTTTTCCTCATCGATATAGCTTTCCTCAATCGTCGCCATGACTTCAAGGAACAAATCACTTTGTTCCATCTTCGTCTCGATGTTCTCCACGGCCATGACAGTGGAGTGGACGCCCAACCCCATGACACCGAGAATAACCAGCGACACCATCCACAAGAGAACCATGTGGCCACGACGTACCATTCGAGACATGAACTCGAATCCTCCTGATTTCGATTGTCGTAAAGAGCGTGGGATGTTCAGCGGGCAAGCCAATCGCCCGGATCCAACGCCTGATCGCCTTTACGGATTTCAAAATGATAAACCGGACCTTCGTCCCGGTTTTTCTGTCCGACAACTCCAATGGAAGCGCCTGCGGCCACTTCCGACCCGGCTTTCAGGGACCCCGCTTCGACATTCCCATAAACCGTTAAATATCCGTCGCCGTGGTCCAACGCTACCAACGCACCGTATCCCTCCAGCTGGCCGACATAAAGCGCCCGGCCATCCGCAACCGCTTTAACGACGGTTCCCTCTTTTGTAGACACATCCACCCCTTTGCTCATCAGTTTGACGTTGAGGGTAGGATGGGTAAAGGGTCCGTAACCGCGTACCACCTTCCCCTGTGCGGGCCACGGCAGTTTTCCTTTCAATTTTACAAACGGCGTTCCAGGCTGAAACGGAGCCTGAGAGGTTTCCGGCCGGGTGATCTTCGTCTTTCCAGGTTCCGGTTGAGCAGGTTTCGGTTTGAGGGCAGCGCGGCGCAGGCGGGCCAGTTGCTCGTCCAGGGCGTTCAGCTGGGCCTGCATTTTTTTCAGTTCCGCCGCCAATTTCTGTTCGGTTTCCAGGTTGGATTTTGCCCGATTTTCGGCAGTTTCGAGTCGTTTCTGTGTTTGTTGTTTCAGGGCTTCTTCATTCACCATATATCGTTCACGGATGCGTTTCTGATAGCCCTGTTCCTCCTCCAGTTTTCCGCTGAGTGTTTCACGGCGGGGACGTTCCGAGAGTTCCTGTTGAAATAATTCCGTCACAAGGGCGACTGCGCTTTCATAAACAATCGCCGAATCGGTGTCCTTTGTTTGTGCGGCAACCTGGCAGGCCGAGTCGATCATGGATTCCCGTTTTCCGGCGCGGTCCAGCAACTCCAGCAGTTCCGTTTCTGCCGCTTGGGCGCCCTGTTCCGATCTCTCCAGGTTGGCGAGGTAATTCCGAAATTGCTTGTCGAACTGTTCCAGTTTCTGGTTATGCAGTGTGGCGGTTCGTTCCAGCTCTTTGCGACGTGCCCGGAGTTGATCCATTTCTTTCTGACGTTTTTGAATCGTCTCGCGCAGCTGCGCGGCCTGCCGCGCCGGTTCCGGTGCGCCTGAAATCAAGTACGGGCCGAACAGGAAAAACATCAGGAAAACCGGAATGAAGGCCGATGCCCCGGATGCAACGTGCCTCCGTTTATGGAACAACAATCCCCCCCGCATCAGTGGGGCAATCCTTTCTTGAATCTCCGTGGGCCGTCCGGGTGTTTCTCTTCGATGGAAGGCTCTTGGGATGCCGTCCCCTTCGGGAGCAGCAGGTTGGGTATGATGATGCCGATGAGGCAGGCCAGGATCAGGGGGGAACCCAACTTTCCCTCCAGGTCCCCGGGAACCATCAAGCGAGTAATAAAAAGGGCGAGCATCCCACCCCAGATCCCCCCGGTTAATGTAACAATCAAGCGGACATTTTGCGGAGAGACCCCCGGAGGCCAGGTTCCCCGATTTGTCATCAGGAACAAAACCAACGCCAGTAGTACTCCTCCACCTCCCAACCCCGCCACACGTGCCATCCGGCCTTCACTCTCCGCCTGGTTCCGGAGTGCGCGCAGCGCCTGCCATTCCTGTTCGGGTGTATTGACCTCGACTACTCCACTGATGGAACGAATCCGATCCGATATCTCTGGCACGTTGGGGAGCTGCGCAACGCCGGTAACCGGAGAAACCGAGCATTTTGCGGGCACACGGGAGTTCCACAACGACTCCCATTCCGCTGCCGCCTCGGCGGGGCCGGTCCATGCAGGGATGAATCGGCTCCAGGTGGCGGACCGCACTTCCGCAATCCCCGCAATTTCCTGTGTTATGTGGTCGTAGTCCTCCGAAGGGAGACCTTTCTGAATCTGGACCGATATCGTCAGCTGTTCGCTTCTCCGGGCGATTTCATCCATCCTCAATCCCTCTATTCCTGCACCGATTTTCCAGACCGTTCCCAACAGCACAGCCAGGGTGGTACACAGAAATCCTGCGATCAATGATTTCGATAAAGATTGGTCTGACATGTACTCCTCTTGTTCGGTCAACAAACGGATTATGAAGCCGCTCGGTTATGATAGTAATTCGAGCGAGGCGCGCACAACATCCCTGGTTTTTACCAGAGTCATGCAACAGTGCTTGTCCGGGGCCGGACAGTTTTTTTCCCAACACCCCAGGCAGGAAACGTTTGCCTGAACCACTCGATGCTCCCTGCCATAAGGACCGTTTCGGTCCGCATCGGACGGCCCGAAAAAGGAAACACTGGGGATGCCTGATGCCACCGCAATATGCAGCGGTCCGGTATCGTTTGTGATTACCAGCCTGCTTCGGCGGATCAGTTCGATCATCTCCAGAATATCTGTCTCTGGCGCAGGAACAACCCTGCCGGACATGGCCGAGGCGAGTACCGTATCCCGTAGCGATTCCTCACCCGGACCCCACAGCACCACAACGGGCCACTTCGTTTTCTCCGCGAGAATACCGGCTGCCTCGCCGAACCGTTCCGGCGCCCAGCACTTCGTGGGCCACCCCGCACCCGGCGAGACAATGATTGGAGGTATTCCTCCGGCAAACGATCCCAGCCATTCTCCCATTCGTTCCGCCGCTTTCCAGTCAACCGGCATTTCAAATCGGACTTCGGGATTCTCAATTCCCAGCGGTTTGATGAGGCAAAGGTTGCGGTCGATAATGTGACGCTTGTCCTCTTCGGGGAGAACCAATGTGTTATTCAACCGGCGGCTGATTTCCGCGCCTTCTTTCCCGTTATACCCGATTCGAATTGGAATCCTCGCGAGGAAACTCCATGCCGCGCTCTTGGTCAGTCCGTGCACATCAATTGCCACCTGATACCGCCTGGAGCGAATCCGTTTCAGCAGACCTTCCAGCAACCGAAAGCGTTCCACGACAGAGTGTGCCTGCCGAATCTGTCTGCGCGGCATGACAACGACTTCATCCAGGCTTTTCAGGCCATACAGCATGGGGACAAGATAGTCCTCCACAAGCCACCCGATATGTGCCGTTGGGAATGCTTGTCGCAGCGCTGTCAGCATGGGGATGGTGTGGATAATATCCCCGATATGCGACATGCGGATGATAAGGATACGTTCCGGCGGCCGGCTCAGATCGTATTTCAGCCGGTGGGAGGACATTAAAAGGAGACCTCCCCCTCTGTATCTCCCCCAGGGACGGTGAGAGGAAACACTGTAGGGGCAAGGCATGCCTCGCCCCTACAGTGTTTCCAAGGATCCGGAAACCGTCTCATCAAATCCTCCCCTTTCCCGTAATGACCACCCACAAGGTCTGAAGAATGATATAAAGATCGAAAAAGAGAGATTGATGGTCGATATAATACAGATCGTGATTCAACCGCACGGACATATCCTCCGTGCCTCGACAGCGGATCTGCTGATACCCGGTGATCCCCGGCTTGATCCGCAATCGCGCGCGTGTCGCTTCATCGTACCGATCCACCATCCAGAGTTCTTCGGGACGCGGTCCGACAACACTCATCTCACCGCGCAGGACATTCCAGAACTGCGGCAATTCATCCAGGCTGAACCGGCGCAACCATCGTCCCAGGGGCGTCACACGCGGGTCATGTTCCAGCTTAAACACCGGCTGAGACAGGCTTTCCACGTCTACAATCTGGTCTAATTGCTGTTCGGCCTCTTTGACCATGGAGCGAAACTTGTAGATGGTAAATGGCCTTCCGTTTAAACCGGCGCGCTCCTGTCGAAAGATGATGGGGCCTCGACCCGACAGGCGAATCCCCAGCGCGATCAGGGCCATTACGGGAGAGAACAAAACCAAAACAATTATGGAGATAACAATGTCCATGGTGCGCTTCAACGCCTGAGAAAGGCGGTCCCAGGGCGTGCGCTCCAGGGTATACCATTCCCCGTCATCCAGGACGCGCCAGCGTGGGTGTGGGCGTATCTCCCGATACAGGCGATGTGTAAAATGCAGCCGAACGGGCTCCTGCCGGCATTGCTCGATAAACTCCGCCGCTTCCTGTCCCTCCTTCGGTCCCAGATCCAGAAACAGGTCGTTGATATTGTATTTCTCGAAGAGGGGATACAGCGCTCGTCCCGGTTTCCCTGGGTTATTCTTGATCTCTTTCAGCGGTATTGCGCAGCAAAGTGCGTATCCATATTCCGGGTGGTTCTTGAGAAACTCCTCAATCCGTCGATCCGACTGCTCAGAGAAAATAAGCAGGGCATTGGCCAGGTCGTAACCCTTTCGGCGGTAGTACGCGGCTCCCTTCAGAACAGCCCACCGGCACACGGAAGAGATGAGGACCAGAGAAACCCCGTTCATCAGCATGACCATTCGGGAAAACGAGAAGAACCGATACCAGAACACCAGCGAAAGGAAAATCAGCGACGCCAACGTCACCGCCCGCAGCGTAAGATCCATCTGTCCCGCCAAACTTGGAGGGCGACGAGTCTCATACCCGCCAAAGAACCACAGGCTGCTTAGATACAGCAGAGAAAGAACAACTTGGGCAATCAGATAGTGTTCACACGGGGTTCCGTAATGGGTGCTGAAAAACCCGGACCAGAATCGGATGATGTAGGAGCCGATAAAACAAACCGCCAGCAGAACAGCGTCCAGGTACAGCAGGATACGTTCGGTACGGATCATGATTCCTCAGTGGATCGATCGGGGGCGGCGCCCCTTCTTCCTATTCGAAAACGAATTGTGCCTGAGATCAGTCCCGCGCCCAAGGCCAACGATCTTGCCGCCAGAAGGATCGGAACCCGCGCGGTGAGGTCCGGCGCACGGTCCCGGCACAGACGCAATGTGCCCGACATACAGGCAAGATCAGCCGCCGCGAACAGGATACAGAACAGCCAGGATGGCGACCAGAATACCGTCGCCGCCAGGAATCCCCAAAAGCCATAACTCAAAGGAATTTGCGCGATGAGCGTCGGGGGAGTGTGTGTATCGCCTTGGATACGACCCGGGTGACGCACCAGCAGATACGACTTGTAATAGGCAATGCGGAACTTCTTGCGAATGTACTCGGACAGGGTCTCCGCATGTCGATGAACCACTCGCGCATCGGGAACAAAAACCATCCGGTATCCCCGTTCCGCCATCCGAAACGAGAACTCCTGGTCCTCCACGGAGGCCGTCGGAAATCCCTCATCGAATCCCCCCAAGTCCAGGAAAATATCGCGTCGGAATCCCGCCGAATAGGTGTCGATAAAATCGATGGAATCGAATTGCTCCATACGGATGTACTTCTCTTCGTATTCCACCTGAACAAGACGTGCCACCCAGCTTGTCTGCCGCGTTTCGTAAGTTCCTTTGACACCCTGAACGGCCGCATCCTCAAACGGGGCGAGCATCTTTTCCACCCAGTCCGGGCGCGGTTCGCAGTCGGCATCGGTGAACAGAAGAATCGGGCCGTTTGCCTCTTTTGCTCCCCGGTTACGCGCAGCGGCGGGCCCGGCATGATCCTGCGCCAGAATGCGAACAATCCTCTGCGGACCGGCGTGGTCTGCAATCCAATTCTCGACGATTGCCACGGCGCTGTCGTTCGATCCGTCATCCACCACAATGGTTTCCAGGCAGCGCTCCGTTTCCTGATGGAGAACGGCATCCAGGCATCGAAGGACCGATTCCACATCCCGATAGACAGGAATAACAACGGTTGCGGATGGTAGATTGGATTCCACGCCTGTTGTCCCTCCGACTCTGCAACAGAGCAGTGTAACAGCTCCGGCACGAAAAACGCCATGCGAATCAAAAACTAAATAGGCTCGATCTTCAACGGGAGACGGACACGGAATGTGGTTCCTTCCTCTCGGTTGGAAGTGAAAGATACTCGTCCCTGTAGATATCGTTCGGTGAGCAGTCTGACACTATACGTGCCAAGCCCGCGATTCCTGCTTTTTGTCGAGAAGGAACGATGAAAAACCTGCAATTGGACGTCCCGTTCCATATATCCGGGATTATGAACCGTGAATTGAACCGCCCCATCTTCCTGTTCGCAACCGACTGTCACGGTCTCGCCCTTTTGACAGGCCTCCAACCCGTTTTTGATAAGGTTGCCGAGAACACGGCTCAGTAATTGTGGATCGGAAACAAATCGTACGTCTTGGGAGGATGGATCGACACGAATCGACCGATTGGCAGCCACAAAATGCCTTGCGTAGAGTTGCACAACATCCGCCAAGAGGGACAAAGCGTCAATCGCGAAAGGACTTACCGACAGATCGCCGCTTTCCGCAGTCGCCAATTCGCTTTGTGCCTTGATCTCTTCCAGAATCCGATTGGTGATTTCGGTCAGTTTGCGCCGGTATTCCGGCCATTCATCGGGTTGGAGATCGTCCAGAATCTGCAAGTATCCCAGGAGTCCACCCGCCGTATTGAGGATGTCGTGAAAGAATATCTGTTCAAGCGCCGCCCGGCGCTTTTCATGGCTGATATCGGTCACGGTGAAGAAGGAGAACCTTTCCCCATCCATCTCAAACGGTGTGGCACAAACTCTCAGGTCCATGGCCTCACCCTGTTCTTTGCGAAGGATGCGACATTCCTGCACATCGCGTCTTCCGTGAATACTTGACAGGATCGCGCGGACCGCCCCACACGTCGTGCAGAACTCCGTTGTGCCGCATTCACTCTCGCTCTCGAACATGTGAACGCATTGGAATGCCTCTCCCGGGCGAAGGCCACACAGCGACTCCCGTTCCTTTATACCCAAAAAATCCAGCAGAGATCGGTTGCTGTAAACGATCTGACGTTGCTTGTTCAAAATCAGAACGATATCGGGGATCGCGTCCAGAAGGAGACATAAAAGGGAGAATCCGGAAAATTGCCGAAACTGTCGTTCTACATTCTCCGGTGAGACCGTTTCTGCCGGTGCAAAGTGAGTGGGCGATTTCTCGGAGTTCATCGTTGACGGTCCTTTGTATATTGCTCTGGGCATTCTTCCGTCGGATCATACGGTTTGCCTGTTTTCTGTCAAGCAGATTCGAGAAGGGCGGTGAGCCGATGGCTCTCACCGCCCTGTGTCTGCAAAGGATTGATCGGCGTCTGTTAGACCCGGTTTTGATCCGCCACATCACGGAAAATGTCTGCTGCCAGTTCGCAGTCATCTTCCGTGTATCGTTCGCAGAAAGTGGACCAGCGAATCCAGGTTTCCAGAAAGGCATGGGCGGTCGGGCAGGTGCGTTCATCGTACCGGTATTCGCGCGATGCGGGAGGCATGGAATACGGATAGATTTTCTGCCGCGCATTCTTCTGAAGGAATGTCAATGCTTCCGGCATGAGATAGTATTTTCCTATTCCTGCTCCGGGAATCCCGGCTTCTGCCAGCTGTTCGGCAAATTCCTCTGTGCTGCATCGGAACGCTTTCGGGTCCAGGTTGACCCCGACCATCCAGCAGGAATACACATTTTGATAATCCGGTATGGGCAACGGAGTGATACCGGGGATTTCTCCCAATTTCTGGGACAAGAGTCGGATCATCTGATCGCGTCGGGCGACCTGGTCTTTGATGAGTTCCAGTTGTGCCAGTGAGACTGCCGCAGTACACAGCGGCATCCGGTAGGCGAATCCGAGTTCCGTGTGCAGACGACCGAAATGCGGCTTCATCTGCGCGCCGCGACTCTGCCCGATAAACCGACAACGTTCGGCCAGATCGTCATCGTTGGTGACAACGCATCCCCCGACATCGGACCCCATGGTCTTCTCTGAATCGAATGAAAATCCGGCGGCTTGGCTCAAGGTTCCCGCATAGCGACCCTTGTATTCGCTGAAAACCGCTTGGCAGGCATCTTCATACACAATCAAACCGTGCTTTTCGGCCAGAGCATTGATCGGGTCCATGTCGCAAATCAGGCCGGTCTTATGAACGGCAAGAATGGCCCGGGTCCGGTCCGTGATACACGGTTCGATGCTCTCCGCGCTTATGTTGACCGTGCCCGGAGCGGTGTCTGCAAAGACCGGGATATAGTTCTGATCGATCAGCCCCATGACTGTGCCGTAATCGGTAACCGGGCTGACGATGATTTCATCGCCCGGCTCGAAGGGGAATGCCGCTGCCAAAACATGCAGGGCCGGTGTGCAGCCCGGTGTGGCAATGCAATGCTTCATCCCGATTTCTTCGGCAAACGCCTGCTCAAACCGTTCGGTCATGTTGCATGTCAAGCCGCTGTCCACCACCTCTTGCAGATATTTCATACAGTTCGGCCCCATGGTACGGGGAAATGCTGTCGGTAAAACCCCCACATCGTTTTTGTGCGCTTCCGCGCCATATTTCGCTCGTGTAATAGCCATGTTCTCTGCTCCTTTATTTATTGAGAAGAAACTCAACAACTTCGTTCGGTTCCGCCAGCCAGACATCATCGCCGCCGATGCGGCAAACCGTCTCAAACCGCTCCTCCAATTGCTCCACAGTGCAGTCCTTCGCCGGGTGAATCGGTTTGCCGGGCATGGGGCAGTGGCAGTAGTCGATAATCCAGCCGTTCATGTCGATGGCTTGGTGGATGCGTTTATAGGGATCGAAGACGGAGAAAAACGGTTCGGGATATTCGGCGTGAAGAGGGCAGCGGCCCAGGCACATCAAATCCGTCTCCTGCGTGTTGACCTTGTCGTAGATTGTCAGGATCGCCCGATATCCGGCTTTTCGGGCAACTTTGAGAGAGGCCGGGTAATTCTGGTTGCTACCCGGCACGCAGAAGATGGTGACCGGCATTTCCAGTTTCTCTTCAAGGACTTTGCGGCTCTCCACAACCTCATATTCCGCGTTCTCATCGGTGATGTTCGGATGGGTCATGCTGTGACAGGAGACTCCCCATCCCTCTTTTGCAAGATCGTGAATCTGTTCTTTCGTAAGGATCATCATGCCGTGGTAACTGCTTCCCGGAACATTTCGGGGAACCCCGATCTGCGGCGCGACCAGGGCCACATGCCCGGGAATCCCATATCGTCGATGCACCGGAACCGCATGGTCCAACAGCGCCGCGCAGCCTTCATCGTATGTGATCGAATACACCCATTTTTTTCCGTCTTTCCACATCATGTCGTTCCTTCTTCAGACTTGGGTTTCACCAGATCCCCATAAAAATCGGGGCGGCGGATTTTGTCGTAAATCTCACGCATATCGCGATAACCATCCCCCCAGAACGGCATCCGCCATTCGGGATCAAACTCGGCGATGCCGATACCGGGCCGATGGGCGGTCGAAACGATGATTCTCCCATCGGGTGCGATCACCTTGGCATACCCCATGCTTTTTCCGGCGAGGTACGGCAACTCCAGGTATCGCGACAGGGCCAAATACATTTGACTGTCGATGGCCCGAGCCTTTTCGATGCTCTCCAGCATGTCTCCCGTGTAGTCCAAATACATGGTGGGGACCAGGACAATATGCGCCCCTTTCAGGCCGTAAATTCGAAACATTTCCGGCACATGAATATCCATGCAGATCGCCATACCGAACTTCACATCCTCAAACTCGAAGAGCGGAAACGGGTCGCCGGAAACGGGAGTGGTGACAATGTATTCCTCGCTGGGAGCAGGGTGTTTCTTGCGGTAGATCCCCTGGAGATCGCCGGATCGGTCGAGGAAAAAGCCGGTATTGGCAACTCCCTCATCCACTTTGACCGAAAGGCTCCCCACTACGGCGATATTCTTTTGCGCTGCCGCTTTCCGAAACGCCTGGAACAGCGGGTGGTCCTCCATCCGATGTTCTCCGGGGGGACGACTGGCCACAATATCCGGCTCCTCCGGCAGAAGAATCATATCGGCGCCCCGGTCTCCCGCTTCGTAAATGCTGTCCAGGCAGGTTTTCTCGGGATTTGTGCGATCCGCAGCGGTCACCGCAAGTCTGAAAATTCGCGACACAGGAGAATCTCCTTCTTTTTTCTTGTCGCTCGAACATACCGACCGGCCGATTCCTTGTCTATTCAAGACTTTAGAATGGGGGTACAATCCGATTCGGTCCCGGTTGATTGTATTAACTGTACTATATCAGAAATCCTCTTTCTTTTGAACGCTTCTCTTAACCTAGTATATGTACATTTATATCAGAAAAAGGGAAAAAGCGGGAATAGGTCAATGGGACGGGCAGGACAGATGGAAGGGAAATAAAAGGACTGGGAAATGTTTCAGGTCAACATAAGTTCCGTGGGAAGAGCGAATCTCAGAGGATTTTCCATGATAATTCTCTGTGTTTACTTAATTTATACTCAAATCGGCTGGGCGGATTCCGCCGATGCGGGCAAGGTCATTGCGCAATACGGGGATAACCGAAAAGTCACAATGGAGGATATCGCATTGTGGGCGGAGTTGCGTTGTGTTCCCGAACCTTCTGCCGAATCCGAATGGATCGGCTTCGCGGCGAAACAGATTGTGCTTGGAGAGGCGGCAATCGGGCGGCTGGCCCGGGAATATCCCCAGGAGGCGGAGCAAGTAGGTATCATTAAGCCTTATGTGCAACGTCATTATGCCGTCCAATTGCTGAGAAAGGCTTGGCTGCGGGAGTTTCAGCCCAGCGAGGAGGAAGTCCGCAAAGCCTATGAAGAATATCTTTCGACATTTTCCCGGGAACCGAAATTGACGTTCGACCACATTTTCCTCGATACGCATCGGATTACGGATGCGAACGAACTCAAAAAGGTGGAGAACCGAGCGAATGAGATTCTGCGGCGCCTTCGCGCAGGGGAGTCGTTTGCGGACCTCGCGAAACAGTATTCGGATGCGGAAAGCGCGGCGCAGGGTGGACGATCCGGCCCGATCCCCCTGGGGAAAATCTCAAAACGGATCGAGGAGTACATTCTCTGTCTCAAGGACGGAGAAATCAGCGATGTGTTTGCGGGGAAATACGGATTTCAGATTTTTCGGCGCGTTTCGCTTGCCCCGAACCCTGTTCCGACCTTCGAGGAAAAACGGGAGACCCTTGCTCGAGCGTGTTCACGCAGCAAGGCTTGGCAAAGGGAAAAAACACTTATAGAGCAAGCGGCCGGTTCGGAACCCACCTTTGACCGGGATTTCCTCAATGCTCTTCGAGAGACCCTTCCCTGGGGATCGGAAACAATGGGATTGGATACGGAACCGGATGACCATCTTATCCGGTTCCTGCAACGCGAATGGATACTAAGGACGGAAGCGGATCAATCGGGATTCTCCAATAGCCCGGAAGTTCTCAAAAGAACCGCTCTCTGGGCGGGGAGCGAATGCCTGAGACGTTATCTACAAGAGACTCTTCCTCCGGTCGAGGTGACGGAGGACGAGATCGCCGACTTTATTCGCAGCCACCCCGACCGCCTGATGTCGCCCGAGCAGGTTCACCTGGCGATCATCAAGGTGTTCGACCGCATTGGGGAGGCATCCTCACCGGCGGAAATTCGCCTCGCACGGGAGGCGACTCAGGATCGACTCAATGAAGCCCTTAAACGCATTCAGGCGGGAGAGGAGTTTGCCGATGTCGCCCGCGATATCTCCGAAGACCCATCTGCCGAAAATGGCGGCGATATCGGAACCACGCCTGTTGACCGGCTCGGACATACGATAGCCAAGGTGCAGCTCGGTCTCAAAGACGGAGAAACCAGCCGCGTTGTGCGTGGGCCGGATTATGGATTGATTCTGCATCAAATCGCTACAATTCCCGCTCAACGCCTTCCCGAAAACGAGGCACAAACGGCGGCGAAAAACCAATTTATCGGGCAGAAACGAAGGGAGTCCACGCGCACCATACAGGATAAGATGCTGAACGATATGAAATTTCAATTGGTGAACTGAGCCTCCCTTCGATCTTTTGACCGCCCCTCATCCCAACCCCCCTTCCGGTGCGAGAGGGAGTATTCTTCCGTCATTCCGGCGGAAGCCGGAATCCTGGGAGAAAGAGCGGGTGGCGCACGCTTCCAGCCTGTGGTATCAGACACAATCCCCCCAATAACAGTTTATTTACAAAACACTAACGAATCGCCGCGGCATACGAATCCCCGATCCTCTGCATGGCCACACTTTTCAGCGAAGAAAGGCCCTCTAACGAAAAAATAACCATGGAAATCGCCGGATATTTCTCAAATATCTCTCGGATCTCCTGCGTTCCTGTAATTTTCTTTACCGGGATAACCGTTCGCTCGAAATGCTCACCGATCAATAATTGCTCCGCCATGATTCCGCCCTCAATGGCAACCGGCATATCCTTCGGATAGTGACGCATGTACTCCATAATCTCTTTATCCCGTGGAAACATCAAAATCGCCCGGTCATAAAATGTAATCAAATCGGGATCATAATGCAAACGAAGTTGATTTGTGTAATAGACGATGGGGGATAACGAACCGATTACGGAAGTCGCCACAACAAACCATGTGAGTACGGATGATCGGCTGAAATATCGCTCTATTGCAAGCGCAGAAAGCGGAAAGAATAGAACAAGTACAGGAAGGTAAAAACGCAGAAAAGTCAACGGCTGCCAGAGAAGAATTCCGGTCTGCAGGACAAGACCGATCGATCCCGCCGTCAGAATCGCAACGATGCCCGGATTCCGCAAATTGCGCACGGCCATCCCGAATCCGAGAAACATGAGAATCAATGTGCCGAGAGAGAATCCGATCGGGCTTGCGCCCAGGCGATACAGCCGTTGGTTTCCCTCCCAGGCCCAAAATCCGGCGGTTCCATAGACGTCGCAGAATGGAATGCGGCTCAAAAATCGAAACAGCGGCTTGCGCAAATCGGGAAACGCGCTCTCTCCGGCATGAGCAGAAAAAGCCGACGGGAGGACAAGGGAATCCGTCAATTCCCCGCCGAGGCGCAAGACATTTACGGGGACATAATCCAGGCGGAATGAGGTATAAGAAGACGGATATTTCGCGGAAGGTCCTGCCGCACGGAAATGAATATCTATGTAAGAGTATCCTCCCAGCAGAACGGCTGACGCAGCGGTCACGACAACGTAGTTCAGATAGTCGGACCGATTCGCTTTCTTGAGATACAAAAACATTATTCCGGCTATAAAAATACCCGCCGCAGGAAACAGTCCGGTGTATTTGGTTCCGACAGCCAGGCCGAGCGCCATTCCACAGCCCAGGATTCCGGCAGGAGCAGTTTCGGTAATTCTAAGAAGAAAAGCGAGAGCAGTAATGACGTACGCCGCGGTCCAGGTATCGTTCTTGAGCCAGGCCGCGTGGAGAAGAATATCGGGAACACTGACCCAGAGAAACGCTGTCGCGAGGCAGGCTATACGATTTTCGGTCACGGCGCGGCACACTGCATACACGGCAAGCCCTGATAAAAACAGGGAAATCCACTGAAACAAAAAAAGTAACGGAATGTTTTTCGTGAATAACACGGCCCAGAGAAAATGGAGTTCCGTTACCATGGGAAAATCGGTCTGGCGGATATCCCGGGTCGGATAGGGCGCCATGGAACCCTGTTGCAGGTAAAAATACACTCGGGGTAGATGATAGGAAATTCCATCATAACCGATGAAATACAATGGAAGAAAGATATTCAGTATTAAAACAAACAGGAACGCAAGCAGAAATCCGCCGATCATCCAGCGAAGCCAGGTCGGCAATCTGTGGAATGAGGGGAAGCCCTCGACAGGGGGGAGATGAAGCGGCGGTTGCTTTCGATTCCAGATGGACAGGCAGATTGTAAGAAGAAGCAGGTGCAGGATAATCCACGCCGACTTCGAATTGAGAAGGCGGAGAATCGAGAGGAGATATCCGCTGAGAACAATCACGGCTGAAAACAGCAGCGAAATCAAAAGCGTTCGATGGGCGCGAGTCGGGAAACGGAGGAAGGAGGCCACGCAAAAAGACAGGACCAGCACACATAAAAAATCGAATACCCAGAGAAGGTAATTGAACGTAACCGATAGGATTGTTGTACTTGAGGATGCCGCATGAGACCGTCCGTCGATTTCTGGGAATTCAATTTCAAGGGAGTGGAGATCCGCAATAAGAGGGAGTTCGCTGTCTTGATTCACAATTTGCACAGCAGGGCGGAAGGCGGTGGAACGGGAAGGGAACAAGAGGGAGATTTCGCCGTTCTGATTGACAAAACTCGTGGGATCATCGGCCTCGACGGAGAGGAGTGGAACAGCAGGGTCTTCGGGCAATGCAGCCGGCGTAACGACTGCATCTGCGTGGCTGGTGCGGATGGAACAGCGGATTCTTGCGCGGGTCGGCGGCCGAGTCACCGCTCCCCTTATTAAGATACCTTCGCCGGGACCGGCGGAGATCTGCATGGTAAATGTGCCGGAATCCGCGTCGGCGGGCGCAGGCACGTATGTGACAGCCGCCATTGGGCCGTTGCCGAATCCCGGCGGGAACAGATCGATCCGGCCCGCCTGCTGTGCCTCCGGCGAAAGATCGACCCGAATCAGCCGGTTCTCGGCGAACGCGCCGATTACAAGGCCGATAAGGCAAAACGAAAGAACAATGGTTCGGAAAATAAGTCGCATTATGAAATGCCCCAAACGGTCTGCACTTATCGGTGGAAGATAACATGTACCCCACGGCGTAGACTAGGCAGAAGTTCCTTTAACAAAAAACGCGTAACCAACCGTTTCCCCGTGCAGCAACACGCGAAACCCTTCCACCAGTTCCGGTGGCCAGTCCGTGAGGTTGGCGCAGCTCCCGCTCCACCGGGTACAGCCGTCTCGCATACGCCCGGTGGGATATGCGCCAACGCGGGCAATAAGCCGTCTCGAAGATTCTACAAGACCGGAACAATGGACCCCGGATATCAAAATAATAACCTGCCGATTCAAAAGACCGAAAGGCAGGTTTTTGGGGTGAAAAATCACGAACCGAACCGAGCAGAATACGTTCTCTCCCGGTTACTTCCTGGTTACTTCAGGGATTCCTGACCCAAACTGTTATGTTCATAAGTCCAGTGTTTTCAACCCGCGCCGAGAGGGAATCGAACCCCCAACCTTCTGATCCGTAGTCTCTTCGGAGTGTTTTGTAAGTTTCCGCAAATCAAGCAATTACAAAGGCTTATTACCTTGTCCCCACGTTGACAACCCCCTCAAAATACCCTCATACTAAATTGCAATCATAGGATAACTAATGTATACTATCCTCCAGATCTCGATCGAGGAGGAAAGTATGCGACCACAGCGACCGATCAGTACCGAGCAGACGGAGAGATTGAGGGTTCTGTTGAGGGAAGCGAAAACGAAGGCGGATTTTCAGCGGGTGCAGTGTGTGTGGCTTCGTGCGACCTTGGGATTGTCGTCGTCGGAGGCGGCCCGGGCGATTGGCTGGAGTCCGGGAAGGGTGAGGATTGTGCAGAGCCGGTATTGGAAGGAAGGGGAATCGGCTTTGATCGGGATTGGACGAGGCGGGAGAAGGCGCGAGAACCTGAGCGTGGAGCAGGAAGATGCACTTCTGGGGCAGTTTCTGGAGAAAGCCGGCCAAGGAGGGATCTTGGTTGTTGCGGAGGTGAAGAAGGCGTACGAGGAAGCGGTGGGGCATCGGGTACCCAAGTCGACCGTTTACCGAATGCTGGCTCGGCACGGGTGGCGAAAGGTTGCTCCGCGACGGCGTCATCCGCAGTCCGATTTGGAGAAGCAGGAGGCCTTCAAAAAAAACTCTCCGGGATTGTTCGCCGCGAAATCCGCCGACAGGCGCGGCAAGGCAGACCGGTCCGGTTGATGTTTCAAGACGAAGGGCGTTTCGGGCGGATCAACGATCCGCGCTGCTGCTGGGCTCCTTCGGGGATTCGACCGAATGTTCCGGCTCAAATCGTGCGGGAATACACGTACGCGTTTGCCGCCATCAGTCCCCACGACGGAGTCATGGACTCCCTGGTTCTGCCGGAAGTCAATGCGGAACTCATGTCCATCTTTCTGGCGGAGGTTTCTGCCCGCCCTCCAAAGGAGTTCATTCTGATGTTCGCGGATCAGGCCGGATGGCCTCGTGCCAAGGACCTGCGCATTCCCGAAAACCTGCGATTGGCCTGGCTTCCGCCATACAGCCCGGAATGCAACCCCGTCGAGCGCCTATGGGACGAGATTCGAGAGAAATCATTCCACAACCGAGTATTCGAACGTCTGGACGCGGTGGAAGACACCTTGGTCGTCGCCTTGGCCACTCTGGAACATGATCCCCCACGGAATGTGTCAAGTCCAATGAGACAGCTCCGTTTGGAAATTAGTGAGTGTTTCTTGTGTTGAACTTCTTTGGTCTGGCGGGTTGATCCAGACCGCTTTCGGGAGTGCAGCGACTACCGGGGTTCCT
>Ga0209201_1000237_pt1 | contig 82496 bp, 82 predicted proteins | sample AD_UKC055_MetaG_FD_184411 | JGI IMG/M metagenome (GOLD analysis project Ga0209201, IMG submission 184411) | Active sludge microbial communities of municipal wastewater-treating anaerobic digesters from USA - AD_UKC055_MetaG (SPAdes) (version 2) | ecosystem: Engineered > Bioreactor > Anaerobic >...
CCTTATTCGATTCCGAGGATAAAGAAAATAATCAGGGGCCTTGACCAGAGCTATTGCAGGGATCTCGTTGAAGAGATCATGAAAAAGGACTCGGCAAAAGAGGGCGAGCGGTTTTTGAGAAATTCAATGGCGGAGATATTCCCCAATGATTTTATTAAGTGCTATGATGAGTAGCGCAGAATTGAACGATAGTATTTATTATGGCTTTATAGGGAAATAATCAGTACAATAAACAGGTTTTTATATTTGTTGCTGATAACCGGCAGCCGATAGCTTACATAAGGAGGTAGTACAATGGGAATGACAAGATATCTATTTTCTTCAGAGTCTGTTGCCGAAGGACACCCTGACAAGGTAGCGGACCAAATCTCTGACGCGGTGCTGGATGCGATCATCGCGCAGGATACCAAGGCAAGGGTGGCCTGTGAAACATACGTCACCACCGGGCTTGCGCTCGTTGGTGGAGAGATAACGACAAACAGCTATGTCAATATACCTGACATCGTAAGGCAGACCGTGAAGGGCATCGGATACAACGACTCTTCAATGGGTTTTGACTGGGAGACCTGCGCGGTGCTTACCACGATCGATGAGCAGTCGCCTGATATCGCGATGGGCGTCAACGAATCCGGCGATCACGAACAGGGCGCGGGGGATCAGGGCATCATGTTCGGCTATGCCTGCAATGAGACGCCGGAATTCATGCCCATGCCGATTATGTACGCCCACAAGCTCATAAAAAGGCTTTCCGAGGTAAGGAAGAACAATACGCTAAGGTTCCTCCGCCCGGACGGAAAAAGCCAGGTCACCATCGAGTATATCGACAAGAAGCCCGTCCGCGTTGACGCTGTCGTCATAGCCGCCCAGCACAACCCGGACGTAACTATAGAGGCTGTCCGTGAGGGGATCACCGAAGAGGTCATTAAGAAGGTTATACCGCCGGAGATGATGGACAAGAACACGAAGTTCTATATCAACTCTACGGGGAGGTTCGTCGTAGGCGGGCCCAAAGGCGACTGCGGGATGACGGGAAGAAAGATCATCGTCGATACCTACGGCGGCATGAGCAGCCACGGCGGCGGCGCGTTTTCGGGAAAGGACCCGTCAAAAGTGGACAGGAGCAGCTCCTACATGGCGCGTTACGTAGCGAAGAACCTCGTTGCCGCGGGGCTTGCCGAAAAGATAGAGATCCAGATCGCCTATACGATAGGCGTGGCAAAACCTGTTTCCGTCATGGTCGACACCCAGGGGACATCGAAGATACCGCCGGACAAGATAGCCGAAATCGTGAACGAACTCTTTGACCTCAGGCCGAGGAAGATCATCGAAAGGCTCGACCTTCTGAAACCCGTCTACAACCAGACAGCATGCGGCGGCCATTTCGGGCGAAACGAGCCGGGATTTACCTGGGAACGCCTTGATATGGTCGAAGAGATCAGGAAAAAAGCAGGAATCTAAATACAGCAGTCAGCATGCAGCCATCAGCGATCAGCCATGAAACAGGCTTTTGCTTCGTTTTTACGAGTCTCTGAAAGCTGACTGCTGATAGCTAATAAGCCAGGAGAGGTAAAAATGGATTATGATGTCAGGGATATAAAACTTGCTGAGCAGGGAATGGAAAGGATCGAATGGGCGGGACGGAGAATGCCTGTTTTGCAAAAGATCCGGGAAAGATTCGCAAAAGAAAAGACGCTGAAAGGGGTGAGGATCGCGTGCTGCCTCCACGTCACCACCGAGACGGCAAACCTTGTGAGGACGCTGAAGGAAGGCGGCGCCCAGATCGCGCTGTGCGCGTCCAACCCGCTCTCCACGCAGGACGACGTCGCGGCGGCGATCGTGAAATATATGAAGATCCCCACGTTCTCGATCAAAGGAGAGAACGATGAGCAGTATTACACCCATATCATGAAGGCCCTTGCGTTCATGCCGAACATCACCATGGACGACGGCGCCGACCTGGTCGGGGCGCTCCATATGATAGCCCTCGAGCGGTACGACGCGCTCCACCCGGTGATAAAGAAATGGGTGAAAAGACTGACCGCGGCGGAAAGGGGCAAGCTTGTTGCCGGCGTGTTCGGCTCCATGGAGGAGACGACGACCGGCGTCATACGCTTAAAGAGCATGGAAAAGGAAGGGGTCCTCTGCTTTCCCGTCATCGCCGTCAATGACGCGCAGACGAAGCACATGTTCGACAACCGGTACGGGACAGGACAAAGCACCATCGACGGCATCCTGCGCGCTACCAACATCCTCTTCGCAGGCGCAACCTTTGTCCTGGCGGGTTACGGCTGGTGCGGCAAGGGCGTCTCCATGAGGGCAAAAGGGCTCGGGGCCCATGTGATCGTCACGGAGGTAGATCCGCTGAGGGCGCTGGAGGCGCATATGGACGGCTATGAGGTCATGTCTATGGAAAAGGCCGCACCCATCGGCGATATATTCGTTACCACTACCGGCGATATCAACGTGATCAGAAGGGAGCACTTCAAAAAGATGAAGGACGGGGCGATCGTGGCGAACTCGGGCCACTTCAACGTGGAGATAGAGATAGGGGCGCTGGAGGCGATGAAGAAGAAAAAGAGGAAGATCCGCGGCCACATCGATGAATATACCCTTGGCGACGGCAGGAAGATATTCCTCCTCGGCGAAGGCAGGCTCGTCAACCTTGCCTGCGCTGAAGGCCACCCGTCGGACGTCATGGACATGAGCTTCGCGAACCAGTCGCTCTGCTCTGAGTTCATGTGGAAGAAGGGAAAGAAGCTCGAGAAGAAGGTCTACTCTGTGCCGCAGGAGATCGATAAGAACGTTGCAATGCTGAAGCTCAGATCGTCAGGGATCACGATAGACAAGCTGACTGAGGAGCAGAAGAGATACCTCGCCTCCTGGGAAATGGGAACATGATAAAGCTTCTCGTTGCAGGCACCGTCGCATACGATTCCATAGAGACGCCTTTCGGCAAGGCGGAGAACGTCCTTGGCGGCTCTGCACTCCATTTCACCAATGCGGCGAGCTTCTTCGCCGACGTGGGCATCGTGGCTGCCGTGGGGAGGGATTTCAAGCTCAGTGAGATAGAGTTCCTGAAGGAGCGGAACGTCGACATGTCGGGCCTCGCCATTGACGAGGGGAAGACGTTCCGGTGGGAGGGGAAGTACGGCTACGACCTCAACCAGGCCATCACCCTCAAGACCGAGCTCAACGTGATCGAGACCTACAGGCCCCATATCCCCGAGGGCTTCCGCGACGCTGACTTCCTGTTCCTCGCGAATATCGACCCTGACCTTCAGGCCCACGTGATCGACCAGGTAAAGTCTCCCACAGCCATCGTCCTCGACACGATGAACTTCTGGATCGAGCACAAGTACGATCGGCTCATGGACGTGATCAGGCGCGTTCACATGCTCGTCATCAACGAGGCGGAGCTCCGGGAGATCACAAAAGAGCACAGCCTTGTGAAGGGCGCCAGAAAGATCATCGACCTGGGCCCCACCTGCGTTGTAGTGAAGCGCGGGGAGTACGGCGTCTTCATGATGAACAGGGATGAAGTCTTCCTCGCTCCGGCCTTTCCGCTGGAAGACGTCTTCGACCCCACCGGCGCCGGCGATACCTTCGCGGGCGGCTTCATGGGCTACCTCGCGAACATCGGCGATGCCTCGTCGGAGACGATCAAGCAGGCGATCGTCATGGGGACCGTGATGGCCTCCTTCAACGTGGAGGACTTCAGCATCAACAGGATCAAGAGGCTCGCCTACGAAGAGATCAGGGAGCGCTACACCGCATTCAAGGGGTGCATGAACTTCGGGGAGTGCAAGCTCTGACGGACTTTTAGGGGCGTTTGCCATGTTCCTCGTGACGCCGGCAAAACCTTTAGCCTGTCGCCGCTCCTGAAGCGGTCAAGATACAACAAAAGTGCGCCTTCGGCCTGACGCACCTGCCAGTCAGTGACGTTCCTGTCGGCCCTTAGCGTATCGATGAAATCAAAATGGTCCTAAACATCTTAACAGATATTTTTATTGTCTTTTTTTGGAACAGTGTATAATAATTGGAAATAACAAGTTGGTATATTTAGTGTTACCCAAAAAAAGAAATTCTACTTGTACGGTAATACGTTATCGGTTATAATATTACAAAACTACTATCGATGGAGGCAGCGTATGGAAGCTGTTAAAATTTCTCCTAAATTTCAGGTTGTAATCCCAAAGAAACTCAGGGATGCACTGCAACTATCACCCGGGCAAAAGATTCAGATGGTTGTTTTTGGCAATCGAATAGAGATGATCCCTCTAAGGCAAATCTCGGAAATGAAAGGTTTTCTTAAAGGAATAAAAACAACCGTAGAAAGAGAATCGGATAGACTATGAACATAATCGACTCTTCCGGATGGCTTGAGTTTTTCTCAGATGGACCGAATGCTTCTTTCTTCTCTGGCCCTCTTCAACATGCGGATGATATTCTTGTCCCTTCAATAACAATCTATGAAGTGTTTAAGGTTGTTCTCCGGCAGCGCAATGAATCCGATGCTTTGCAATCAATTGCTGTCATGCAGCAAGGTTCTGTTGCAGACCTCACGGCAAACATTTCTATGCTTGCAGCAAAAATAAGCATTGACTATCATTTGCCAATGGCGGACAGCATAATACTGGCAACAGCATGGCTATACAAAGCAACTATATGGACACAAGATTCTGACTTTAAGGGAATCGATGGGGTTCAGTATATTGAGAAAAATGGATAACAATCCGCTGGGGCCAATCGACAACAAAGAGGCGTGTTGCCTCCGGCTCAGCTTTTTATTAGCCTAAATAAAATGAATGTCCGAATAAAACAAAAACATATTATGAAATTGAGATTTTTTGTTCTGCCTATATTCATCGTGATTGTGTTTGCCTGTGCTACTGTCCCGACAAAAACCTATGAAGAAACAGTCTCCCAATGGAAATCTTATAAGGACGTGGATAAATGGATGAGGTCGAATTTTTCATTCGATAAAAAACGAGCAAAAGAGTCAGCGGGCAAATCTCAGGCTACCCCTCGATCGCCTGAAGAAACATTCATACTTAAGTCCGGCGTATGCTTCGATTCAGCCTATTTCTTAAAAGATGCGCTGAATCGTATTGCTCCATCGACGAATTCAAGAGGTATTACGAAAGCAATCATCCAAGAGCCAGAGAAGGTTTGAAGGTGGTGAGGGTGATTGATGTTGAGTAAAGCCTTACTGATTTCCGGTTGTCGGACTCGGTCGTGAGGGCCGCCAATCAACTGCAAAGATCCAAGACCTTTTTGAATATTGCTTTCAGAAGGTTATCCATTATGAACCAAAATGATTACCGCCTGACAAGTCAATCAAAGCGCCGGGTGGTGGCCCCGTCGCTTTTTAGCAGAGGTCAGTTCCCCATTCGACGTACCAGGCTTGTGCAAAAGCATTTCCAGACAGGAAATACTGGAAGCAACCAGTGAATCAAGAGAAGGGTCATAGCCAGTCGTTTGGGCCGATCGCTGACGCCCGGCTCAACTCATCATTAGACATTTAGAAGGAGGGAATAGCATGGAGAGGAGACGTGTCGGTATAGTGTTATTTGAGAACATAGATGTTCTCGATTTTTGCGGTCCTTTCGAAGTCTTCTCCGCCGCCCGCCTCAATGAAGAAAGGCGACGGGAAGAGCCGTCGCCGTTTGAGGTGCTGTTGGTCGCAGAGAAAAACGGACCTGTAGTAACAACCGGAGGCATGAAAGTTATTCCCGACCATACATTCGAGAGTTGTCCAAAGTTAGGAATTCTTGTCGTACCCGGTGGTTGGGGTACCCGCAAAGAACTGAAAAACCCGGCGATGCTCAACTGGTTGCGTATCCGTGCCTTGGAGGTTGAAACCCTCACATCGGTCTGCACCGGTTCAATGCTTCTTGGGTTTGCCGGATTGCTTGACGGGCGCCACGCAACAACCCACTGGCGCTCGCTCGATTGGATGCGTGAATCATTTCCAACAGTAAGGGTTGCGCATGACAAGCATGTTGTCGAAGACGGGCGTATATTCACGTCCGCAGGCATTTCGGCGGGGATTGATATGGCACTCAAGGTTGTCGCTCGTTATTACGGTGAAGCTATTGCGCGGGCTACAGCCAAACATATGGAGTATCCATACCCTGACAATAATGCTCGAAGGGTTAAATTCTAAGCCTAATAATCGGCCCCACCGGATCGCCGAAAAAATCGGCTCACGGCGTGTCTTAACGTTAGGCATAAAAATATTGAAGATTTGTATGGTGGCTACACTGTATCGTGTTGCCCCTGCCGCATCCTTCTCCGCAAGCAGGCTCATAGGGGGTCAGGTCATAAATTTAGCCCCAGGGGGTTGAAAAGAGCGGATATTGAAATTCTATGAGATAGGGCTCATCCCATCTCATGCCTTGCAATATCTTTTTAAGACCCTCTGCCGAGCCGGTCCTTTTCGCCTTTATGTCAAAGGCCCTGGCTATCTTTACAAAATCAGGGTTGACGAGGTCCATTGAGCCTTTTTTGCCGTATCTTTTCCTCATCATATCCTCAAGCGTGCCAAAGCATCCGTTGTTATACACAAGGATCACTACAGGGATGTTGTATTTTTTCATGGTGGAGAGCTCACTTATGCCGGGAAACGCCCCTCCGTCCCCGCATATACCCAGGCAGGGGCGGTCAGGCTCTCCTGCTTTTGCCCCTATTGAGGCCGGCAGCCCGTAGAAGATTGGCGAGATCCCCCTCGGCATTAAAAATGTCCGTTGTCTGTAGACGGGAAAATAGTACTCGGCCCAATAGGAGATGAGGCTCAGGTCCCATATGGTGACCGTGTCCTCCGGTATGGCATCCCTTACCGCCTCTATGATCCGGAGCCCTTCTTCTCTTTTTCGCAAAGCCCTTCTCTCGCGTTCCTGTTCTTTTTTCAGCCGGTCCAGGTCCCAGTTGAATCTCCTTTTGCTGAACAGCTTGTCGAATGCGCCGAGAAGATCTCTCAAATCATGAGAGGCGCCGATCGTCGTGGGATAATTCTTCCCGAGCCACCTGTCGTCTATGTCTATATGTACAAGCTCTTCTATCTTGACGCCCCTTCTTTTCGCGTCAACATCCCGCAGCCGTGTGCCGACGGCTATCACAACATCGGCCTCCCCCAGAATTTTCTTTACTATCCCTTTTTGTATGACATTGCCGAAGCTGCAGGCCAGCCTCTCATCGATGATGCCCTTGCCTCCCGTGGTAGTAAAAAAGGGCATGGAGGCGCGCATGCAGAGCGGCCCCAATATCTCCCTTGCGTGATCGAACATGACCGATTTGCCGCATATCAGGAGAGGCCTTTCCTTGTCTCGCAGGAGAGAGCTCATTCTCTCCATGGTGTCTTTGAGCTGCGCGCCGCTTTGTTGCGTTGAACGACCTTCATATCCTGCGCTCGACGGCAAGCCTTTACCTGTGGACGGTTTTCCCGCAGGGACCTCTTTATCGAGGAATATGAATGGTATGGATATCACTACAGGGCCCTTTCTGTCCGTTACCGCTGTCCTGTACGCCTCCTCCAGAGCAGGGACAAGGCCTTGCAGGGACGATACGTAAAAGGTCTTCTTTGTAAAGTACCTGAATATGTTCTCAGGCTCTGCAAGCTCGTGGAGGACGCCTCTGCCGTGTTCAGCCCTGTTTGTGTCGATGTGTACGACAATAAGCGGTGAATCGTCGCCGTAGGCCTCCATGCAGCCCGATACAACATTACCCAGGCCCGGACCGGGGGTGATAAAAATAACCCCGGCCTTATCTGCAGCCCGCGAATAGCCCTCAGCCATGTAGGCGATATTCGACTCGTACCTTCCCATAAAGACGTTGATGCCGTATGAGACGAACGCCTCGTCAAGGGAAAGCGTTTGAATGCCCGGCAGATAGAAAATATCATTGATATTATTTTGTTTTAAAAATTTTGCTATTTCAAAATTAGCGCGCATTACATCACCCCCTTGTCCATTGTAACATAATTAAAAAGATATTTATAAAATATGTTTCTGCAAGAGATCGTATCAGTGATACTGAATACCGTATAGCCCACGGTATAGAGTTTCTCGACGGGAACGGCGGCAGGAGTTAACGCGCCGGTCAATTCATTACTTGTACACCAATACAGGACACGTGCCCGGGGCAAGGGCAAACAACACAACGTTGTGTAATAAGACAATGGCGTTCGAGTAAAAGATATCGAACGCTTTTTTTATTTTATAAACAAGTGAGATGCGGGCGTCTTCGAACCGATGACGGTTTCAAGACGCCTTTTTCATTTCATGACAGGGAGGAGGTGACAGATCGTTCGGCGTCAGGCAGCAACATTTTGTCATTCAAACAGGAGGTTCCAGATGAAGCTTATTAAAATTTTTATGTGTATGGTGTTTCTGCTATGCTGCATTACAGTGACCAGTCTTTTTGCCGAAGAGGCAAAGTCGCCGGAGGCCGGGGCGCCGGAGAAGGCGCCCGAAGAGAAGGTGACCGGCAGCGTTACCCTTGGAGTATTCAATAAATATGTTTTCCGTGGTTATGAACTAAGCAGGGGCAGCTTTGTGGTGCAGCCGGCCGTTACCGCCTCTTTCAAAGGCTTTTCGGCCAACTACTGGGGCAACGTGGACAGCAACTCCCTTGATACGCAGTCCTACTTTCCGAGCGCCTCTGATAAGGATGGGAGGAAGTGGTTCAACGAGACCGACCTGACCCTCAGCTACACCCGCTCCCTTGACAAGCTCTCCCTCACCGGCGGGTATATTTACTACAACACAAAGTATACCAATGAGACCGAGGAGCTCTTCGTCAGCGCAACATACGATATCCTTACAAAGCCAACCCTCGCTATCAACCAGGACATCGCGGAGTATACCGGGACTTACATAAATCTTTCCTTCTCCCATTCGGTTCCCGTGTACAAGGGTGTGACCCTTGATCTCGGTGCGTCAGCCGGCTATTTTATCGGACAGAATAGGTACTGGAAGACATATGAAGCAGCCGAGGAAGCTTATACGGGATCGAAATACAAAGGGTTCCACGACGGCATGATAAAGGCGGGGTTCGCCATTCCCTTGACAAAGGCCATCTCATTCCAGCCGGTTGCACAATACTGGTTTCCGCTATCCGGCGACGCGAAGAAGAAGATTGGCGCCGTTTCGTATAACCCCAACGGATACCTCGGCACCGTCTTTGTGGGAGGCGCAAATCTTACCTTCAGCTTCTGAGCGCGATTTCGGATAAAAAAATATAAACACAAGGGCAGCGATGGAGGCAACAGGAGAACAAAGCGGCAAGGCGCTGTAAATGGACAAAGACATGTCGTGCAATCAATGTTTCGACGGAGCAGCTTCAAATATTACCCATTTTATGCATAGCGTGAAATGGGTAATATTCTGGCGATACGTGGGGCAAGTTAACATCTTGGCGCCTTTATGTAATTTCATTGCATTTTTAAGAGGTTTGGAGGAAGATTGAAAGATCAGCACGGTCAATCAAGGGAGGTCTTTCTGCCGGATGAGTGAATACCTCCTCATCGACCATGCGAGTCTATGAGGAGGTATTGATCGTGTTCAGAGCGCTTGCAGCATTCCGTTGCGCCTCCTTTCTTGTGATCTCCATCCTTCTTGTATGTACACAAACTATGGGTGGATCATCCCTGCCGGTTCATCCCCTCCAGGCAGTGGTTGTCCTGACCGAGTCCTGGGGTTCTGCGGAAGCCTCGCTTCAGTTGTTCGAACGGGAAAGCACACAGGCACCCTGGAGGGCGGTCAACGAAGCGTCTGCCGCAGTGGTCGGCCGCAATGGTCTGGGCTGGGGCATCGGCCTTAATGACGCACCGTCACCGAGCACGGCCCCTGCAAAGGTGGAAGGCGACGGAAAAGCGCCCGCCGGGATCTTCCTTCTGGGCTTCGCCTTTGGCTATGCACCCCCCGACGAGGCCCTGTGGATCAACCTTCTGTACCGGCAAGCCACAGCGTCATTACAGTGCATAGATGATGTGGATTCGGAATTCTACAACCAGGTCCTGGATGCCTCCAACACCCCTATCCGGTGGAAAAGCCATGAAGAGATGCTCAGGAAAGACGGGCTGTATAAGATGGGAATATTTGTCGGCCATAACGCCCATCCGCCGATACCCGGCAGAGGATCGTGCATCTTTATCCATATCTGGAAGGCGGCATCCCGGGGAACGGCCGGATGCACGGGAATGGCAGAGCCTGACCTGCAGGCGGTCCTGCGATGGCTCGATCCGGCCAGGACCCCGGTGCTTGTGCAGTTGCCCCGTTCAGAGTACGAACGCTATCGGGAGGCCTGGGGTTTGCCTTGAGCATGAACGGAACCGTACTTCTTTAGAGGAGGTACATCTCTTCTGCCTTCCGGAGTAGCTGCTCCCGGAACTTAGGGTGTGCCAACCCGATGATTGCCAACGCCCTTTCCCTTGTCGATCTTCCCTTCAGGTTGGCCACGCCATATTCCGTAACCAGATAATGTGTGTCCGTACGGGGGGTTGTTATCGTAGCCCCCTGCGGAAGACGATCAACGATCCTCGAGATGTTCCCATTGTCGGCAGTAGCATAAAACGCAAGGATCGATTTGCCTTCCTTCGCATCAAAGGCGCCCCGTACAAAATCCAGTTGGCCACCTGTGCCGCTGTATTGACGGCCGTAAAGGAATTCGGCGTTGCATTGGCCCGTAAGATCAACCTCCAGTACGGCATTGATGGAGATCATCCGGTCGTTCTGCGCAATGACCGACGGGTGGTTTGTGTAGGATACGGGATAGCTCTCCATGGCCGGATTGTTGTCCATGAATTCAAGCATCTCCTCGTCGCCTATGGCAACGGTGAAGACATGTTTTCGGGGGTGCAGGGTTTTCCGTGTCCCCGTAATGACCCCCTTCTTGATGAGGCGGACCATTGCAGGCCCAAAGATCTCTGTATGGATGCCAAGTTCTTTATGGCCTTCCAGATATGCTGTCACTGCGTTCGGAAGGGCCCCGATACCGAGCTGCAGGCAGCCGCCGTCCGGGACCATCCCTGCAATGGCCCTTCCGATGATCTCATCCTCCGGCCTGGGGTCAGCGCCTGGCAGGGTAAAGACCGGCTCATAGTTCTCAATGATCGCGTCCACCTCTGAAATATGGATAGAGGAATCGCCGAAGACCCGCGGCATAAAACGGTTCACCTCGACGATAAGCACCCTGGCTGCGCGGGCCGCAGTAGAGGTAAAGTCGTTTGTCGTACCTAAGGAGAAGTACCCGCTCTTATCGATAGGAGAAACCGTGGTCACACAAACATCAACGCCAATGAATTCAGTGAGGAGTCTCGGTACCTGGTGGAAATGGTTGGGCACAAAGCTGGCAAGGCCGGTATTGACAAGCCCCCGCTCACCGGTACTGACAAATTGGGAATAAACATCCACGCAGTCCATCAGGTCCACGGCAAGTATGGTTTCGCAGGCATGCTTCAGCGGGAAACCTGAAAAAACCCTCAACCGTTTCAAATCTCCTGCCCTAAGCCTGTCTGCGATCGCCCTGAGCAGCGCCGGAGGTTCTGCCAGCCCAAAGCCATGAATCACCATGTCGCCATCCCTTATGGCCGCTATGGCCTGCTCCGGCGTAACAAGCTTCTCCTGATATTCATGTTCATACATAGCCAACCCCCTTGTAAGCGCTCATAACAATACTCTTTCCGGCCCTAATGTTCCGATCATGGCCGCTACTCACCATTCAGGTATTCACGTTACTGCCGATTCGACGGTAACCCGTTTGTTTGTTGCGTCGAGCGCGGCGGCGGCACCGAAGGGTATGGTGAGCTTGCTGCGCACGTGGCCGAACTGCAGACCGTAGATGCAGGGTATCTTGAGGGGAACGATCCGTTCACGTATGACATCGAGAAGCGTCACGCCATACTTTGAGTAGTTGTCGCGGGCAGTGTAGCTGCACTGCGGAAACGTGCCGAATACAATGCCCCGCGCCTGCGCGAGCTTCCCCGCCTGTGTAAGCTGTGTCAGGTACCGGTCGATCCTGTGCGGCTTCTCATCGATGTCCTCGAAGAAAAGGATCGCATCCCGTGTGTCGATCTCGTATGGAGTTCCAAGGGACGCAACAACGATGGAAAGGCAGCCGCCTGTCAGCCTTCCTTCTGTCTTGCCGGGAACTATGGTTACCATCTCTTTTCTGGCGGGATTCTTGAGCTCGGTCTCTCCTCTGGTGTTCGTGAGCATGGTAAGGAAACTTTCCCTGGCATAGCCGGTCATCTGCTTCCCGAAGTCCGTCGACACCATGGGGCCGTAGAATGTTACCAGCCCTGTTTCCTGCAATATCGCTGTCTGCAGAGCCGTTATGTCACTGTAGCCTACAAATATCTTGGGGTACCTCGCAATGGCAGAAAAATCGATATACGGGAGTACCTGCGCGGTGCCGCAGCCGCCGCGCACGCAGATGATGGCCCTGATCGATCGATCCCGGAATGCACCGTTTATATCCGCTGCCCGCGCCTTTGCGTCGCCCGCAAAAAGGAGGCGCCTGTCGTTGACATGCCTGCCCTGCACAACATGGTAGCCCATTGCATCCAGGACGGCCCTGCCCTTCTCGTAGTATATCTTTGTCATCGAGGGAGATGCCGGCGAAACAACGCAGACACGGTCCCCCTCGCGGAGCCTTGCAGGCTTTATGGTCTTTTTCTTTTCTGGCCGTGGCATATTATCCCGCTACCTGGCAACTATCTATGCGAATGTAACACAGCAACCTGCTTGCATTCAATATTCTTTTTTCGTTACAATGTCACGGAAGCTTACGGTGCGTTTAATTGGCTGAGAATGAGATACTCCTCTTGCATCTCGGCGGGCTCGGAGATGTCTGCCTCTCCGAATCTGTATTCTTATCGCTGCGCAATCATTTCGGGGATAACATTGTCGCCGTCGGCACAAAACGGTTCTTTCGCCTGTTCCCGGCGGAATATTTCCTCAGGATACATGGCGTCGAATCCCGGCACTGGCTATACCTTTTCTCGAAGGAGCCAACGGACATACGGTGGAAACGCGTTATCTTTATCGGCAAGGACAGGCAGGGCGATCTGAGGAGGCACTGGCAGGAGATATCTCTCGACCCGATGATCTTTATAGATATGTACCCTGACAAAGCTGTCAGCTATCGGCAGTCAGCCTTCGGCACACCAAAAGATGAAAATGAAAAAGTGCATGTTGAGGAGTACCAGCTTGCGCAGCTTGCGCAGTTCGCCATAGAGGCCGCCAAAAAAGAGATACCACGGCAAAGATCGCCACGGGTAATACTGTACCCGGAAAGAGGCTTTGAAAAGGAGAAGTGGGAGCCCGAACACTTCATGACGCTCTATCGATCCCTGCGTTCAAAGGGCATTCAGGCGCACATGATGGTGCCTGCCGGCCTGCAGACAGACGTGGAGGAGGCGGTGCGCATTGACGATCTTAACGACGTCTGGAGCTTTTTTAAAGGTGGTGGCATCTTTGTCTCCAACGACTCAGGCATGGCGCACCTCGCGGGCGTCTCCGGCCTTTTCACTATTACCATATTCACGGATTACGATCCCCGCGTCTGGCATCCGAGGGGGTCCAATATATCGCTTCAGCGCGGCGTTGATCTGTTTGGTTGCAATACCATAGAAAAGATCATCCTCGATAAGCTCTGACACCTGTCAGCTGACGGCTGACTTTAAGGATTGTCATGGCAGACTCTTAATGTTACAATGACCTCATGACCTTCATAGCGGACGTTTATTTAAGCGAGATACTGAAGAAGGACGTCATCAATCAGTACGGCAGAAAGGTGGGCAACCTTTGGGATCTTGTTATCGTGCCTGGCGTTAAATTCCCGAGCGTTACCAAGCTTGTCATCAAAGACAAAAACCATTTTTTTGAACTCCCGGTTGAGCACCTCAACCTTTTTAACAGGTTTGTAATCACGGCTCACACGATGGAAGCAAAGCATCGTTCTTACATCTATAACGAAAGCGACATACTGGTAAAAAAAGACATCCTTGATAAGCAAATACTCGATGTTAACGGGGCAAAGGTTGTCAGGGTCAACGATCTGAAGCTCGGCGATGTGGATGGAAACATCTGCGTCCTTGGCATAGACGTCGGTCTGAACGGCATCCTCCGAAGGATAGACGGCGGCAGGTTGCTCCAAAATGCCATGACACTTTTCAATAAACCCATCAAGGAAAACATAATTAACTGGAATTTTCTGCAGACCATCGACCCCGATCTGCGAAATCTGACATTAAATGTGGCAAGAAAACAATTAAGCAACCTCCACCCTTCAGACCTCGCGCAGATCCTGACCCAAATCCCCCCCGAACAGGGAACCGCGATACTCTCATCGGTAGACGAAGAACTGGCCGGGGAAGCGCTCCACGAGGTTTCAACAGAGGTACGGGAAAAGCTCTTAAATGAGATGGACAAAGAGACGATCTCGGACATCCTTGAAGAGATGCCCCCCGATGAGGCAGCCGACATACTGGGTGATATGCCCGAAGAGGCCTCGGAAGAGCTCCTCTCCCTTATGGAAAAAGAGGAAGCTGAAGAGGTAAAAGACCTCCTGAGCTATGAGGACGATACGGCCGGTGGTCTCATGACCAGTGAATTTTTGGATTTTCTGCCCGACACGACGGTTGACGAAACCCTTTCAAACATGAGACTACTGGTGCCTGATGTGGAATTCATCTATTATATATATATAGTCGACGCAGACGACCGTCTTCTTGGCGTCGTCTCTCTGAGAAGGCTTTTAACGAGCCCCCTGGATGCAAAACTCGGAGACCTGATGACTCTTAATGTGAAATACGTCTACCTCGATGCGAATAGAAAGGAGGTGGCGGAGCTTATTTCAAAATATGACTTTATCGCAATACCGGTGCTCGACGAGCACGATGCTCTTAGCGGCGTCATCACCGTCGATGATATCATCGACCTCTTTGTCCCGAATCCTACGCGGAGGAGGAGAGGACTAAGAAGAAAATAACCATATACGACAAAACTCTTAAGTCGTGAGGCGAGGAAGCCCGGCCGTATCATTCCCCCTCACCCTGCCCTCTCCCGCAAAGGGGAGAGGGGACAATGTTATCCCCCAAGCACTGCTCAGGAAGCCCGGCGCGGATGCTTATTCTGATTGAAAATCAGGCTTCAATTATTTCAATCCGAACAGCGCCGGCAGGGACGTGGAGAGCGAAGGAAAGAGCATTGTGATAAGAAGCGCTACGAGCATGATCCCGATAAACGGCGCGATCGACCGCGAGATCCTTTCCAGTGAGATGTCCGCAATGTTGGCGATAACATAAAGGTTGACGGCTACCGGCGGGGTTATCTGACCGATGGCAAGGTTCATTGTCATGACCACTCCGAACCATACCGGGTCCCACTGGAAGTGCTTCATGATGGGTAGCAGGATGGGGAGAAATATGTAGTATATCGATATTGCATCCATGAGCATGCCGGCGATAAAGAGCACCACGTTGACGAGGAGCAGGATCACAAAAGGGTTCGATGACATCGAAAGGAGGTATGACGAGGTCTTGTCCATTACGCCGAGCGTCGATCCCGTCCAGGAAAAAAGTCCTGCAAAGGCAACTATGAACATGATGACTGCCGACGAAAGCGTAGCGTCTCTGAAGATCCCGTAGAGCATAGGTAAGGTTAGGCTCCTGTATACGACAAGCCCAAGAAAGAGTCCGTAAAAAACCGCAACGACCGCTGCCTCTGTGGCCGTGAATATCCCTCCGTATATGCCGCCCAGGATTACCCCGGGTGCGGCAAGCCCCCACACCGCCCCCTTGAATGCATCCCAGATCTCCCTGCGATTCCCCCACCGTTCTCCGTGCCATCCGCGCCTCTTTGCGATGAAGACCGAAGGGATCGTGAGAAGGAGGGCGGCGATTATCCCCGGGATGACGCCTGCGGCAAAGAGCGCAGGGACAGAGGTGCTTGCTATCACTCCGTATATTATGAAGGCGATGCTCGGGGGAATAACGATCGCCAGGGAGCCTGACCCCGCGATCAGTGCCGAAGTGAACCCCTTGTCGTATCCCATCGCGACCATGGCGGGGAACAAGATCGTACCGAGCGCCGCAGTGTCGGCCGGACCTGATCCGGAGATGCCGGCAAAGATGACGCCGACGATGATCGTGACAATGGCAAGCCCGCCGGGGATGGGCCCTACCAGGAGGCTGATAAACCGTATCAACCTCCTGGAGATGCCACAGCGGTCGAGAATGAGGCCGGCAAGGATAAAAAAGGGCAGGGCAAGCAACTGGAACTTTGCTATGTTCGCATAAAAATTCGGGGACAGCACCTGGATGCCGAGATTGTATTTCCATATCAATGCTATTGCGGTAAAACCGAGCGATGTCGCAACGGGAATGCCGAGAAGGAGAAGGGCAAGAAAAAGGACAAAGAAGACGATGACCGGCTCCATCAGCCCTTTCCCCCCATCAGTTCCTTCCAGGCCGCCTCGATAACGCGCAGAATGACGAGGATGCCGCCCGCCGGCATGGCAAGGGTGTACAGCCAGTGAGGGATGTTCAGCGCCTCCGTCATCGTGTCGAGCGATATCTCGACCCTGATCTGCACAACGCTGAACCAAATGAGCGCGGAAACGGTGAATATTGTCAGGATCGATGCAAGGGGCAAGAGGATATTCTTCCCGAGGTTGGGAAAACGAATGGAGAGGAGATCAAAGCCCAGGTGGATCTTTCTCCTGAATCCTGCCGCGGCGCCGAGCATGGTGAGCCACACGAGGCATGCTACCTCAACCTCTTCCGTGAATGCAAAGGAGTACTGTATGAAGTACCGCGTGATGACATTGACGAATGCCAAAAGAGACATAATAACGAGGAGGACAACGCAGGTTGCCTCCTCGAAATGTTCATAGATCTTTTTCAGCATTGACTGTTATTTTTTCGGAGCCTTTGGTTTTGGCGCCGGCTTTGCCGCTCCCTTCGCCGCCTTCTGGATCTCCTTTTCCGCCATAGCGACGAGATCGGTCCCTATCTCTTTCGCCCATTTGTCATAAACGGGCCTCGTTTTGTCTTTGAAGGCCTTTACCTGCTGGGGCGTCAGGACGGTAACGTCCATACCGTTCTTCTTGAGCCCATTGAGCGTCTCCATGCTTCCTTCCAGCCCCTCCCTGGCGCCTTTCTTCTGCCATGCGACGGTCTCGTCAGCGGCCTTCTTGATCGCCTCTTTGTCCTGAGCGGAGAATCCGTCCCACACATCCTTGCTAACGCCAAGGATCAGCGGATCGATGGCATAATGCCAGATCGTTGCATATTTGTGGACCTGCCAGAGCTTGTTTGGGATGATGACGGAAACGACGGGGTTCTCCTGGCCATCGACGGTTCCCTGCTGGAAGGCAGAAAGGGCCTCTCCCCAGTTCATGGAAACGGGATTTGCCCCCATGGCCTTGAAGGTATCGATGAAGATGGGTGAACCGACAACCCTTACCTTCAAACCATCCAGATCCCCCGGCCTTTTGACCGCCTTTTTGCTGTTCGTCAGCTCCCTGTAGCCGTTTTCGGCCCAACCGAGCCCCACGACGCCTTTTTCCTCGATGATCTTGAAGAGGCGTTTTCCCACCTCTCCGTTCTCAACAGCATCGAGGGCCTTGTAATCAGGAAAGAAGAAGGGCATGGAGAAGAGGTTAAGCTCCTTCACGGTCGTTGACCAGTTGATCGTTGACCCCAGGGCAAAATCGATGACGCCCTGCTTCATGAGAAGGAATTCATTCGTCTGCTTCCCCGCAAAAAGCTGTCCGCTGTAGTATGGCTTGATGTTGATGCGGCCGTCGGTATATTTCCTGACGGCCTCAGCAAACCTTGCAGCGCCTTCCCCCCATGGTCCTGCGGGGCCTACGACGATGCTCATCTTGTATTCAGGTTTGTACGTTTGCGCTGAACCGGCCGTTACAAAAAGAAAGACCAAAATAAAAACAACTAGAAAACTCACAGACCTCTTCATCACAGGATACCTCCCCTTTTTGATTATATTGTCCACCAAAGGTGGAAATGATCTCCATTATAAAATAAAGACCCAGAAAGTGCAATTTATGTACAAAATTGAAGGGCAGGATACGCTGCGGGTTACTTCTTCACATCCTTCTTCGTTTCCATGGAATCCATAAGCCTCATAACCTCCCCTGCCTGATGCGAATTGATCCCGTACTGCGATATGGCCTTCTCAAAGTTGCTCCGCGCAAGATCATATCTGCCCATCGCAAGGTAATACCTTCCGAGATATTCAAAACCCTGGCCGTGGTCACCCATCCGCCCGCGAATCATTCCGAGCCTGTATAGTATGGCAGGGTAGGCGCTACCGTGAGAAACAATCGCCTTCAGCGTCTCTACGGCCATTTCGCGGTTGCCACTCCCTTCATATGCCCTTGCGAGAAGATACCTGCCGACAGGGTCTTTGCTGTCGCGAAGGGCCTTTATCGCCTCATCGTACCGGTGTGCATTGACAAGCATTTCGCCAAGAAAAAGATGCCTGTAGGGCGAATTAATATGCGATACAATATCGATCGACTCATCCGCCTCGCCTTTCCCTGACAAGACGAGCGATGCCGCATAGGCGTTGACCGGGTCATCCCTGTCCCTCATATACCGGTTGGTCAGAATTTCGTCCATGCCTGGCCCATGCACCTTGCCAAAAAGCTTTGCCCTCACGAGAACATAGGGGAAAAAATCGGTATTGACGGTAACCTTGCTGTCAGGCCACATATTTTCAAGCGTAATGATCCGAGATTCATGGTAGGGGTGCGTTAAAAGATACTGGGGCAAGAACTTATCTCCGCTTATTGTCCTTAGCTTTTTCAGAAAGCTTGCGATACCGAGGCCGCCGTATCCGGCCTTATCCGCTATTGCAGAACCTTCCTTGTCGGCCTCTTCCTCGTCCTCCCTGGAGTATTTGAGCGATAATGCCTGGGCCGAAGCGCTTCCTGCCGTTGCCACAGCGCTTCCTGCCTGGTCTCCGACAAGCATGCCGGCGACCAGTGTCGCAATCATCCCGATGTTGATAAATTTTTGTTTTTCCAGTCTCTTCGCGATATGCCTCTTTTTAATGTGCGCAAACTCATGCGCTACGACACCTGCGAGCTCTTCCTCCCTGTCACACTCTCCTATAAGCCCCGTGGTGATGAAGACGTAACCACCCACTGTCGCGAAGGCATCTACCGTATTCGATTCAATGATGGTCAGCACCACAGGGAAGGGCATGTCGGCAATATCTTCCAACCGGCTTTTTATCTCCTGGGCATATATTGATATGTAGGGATCGTTGTTGATTGTCGCGGACCGCGCCACCTCGGCAAAAACCTCTCTGCCGTACTTCTTCTCCTCGCTTACCGTTAATCCGTATGCTGAGCGGGAGAGGAGGGTAGAAAAAAGAAGGAGTGCTATGAAGAACAGGTGCTTATGGTTCATATGCCTGATTTAACAGGTTTATTTGTTCCCTTTTTGACCACCTTTTTTTTATATTTCTTTTTTGCTGCAAACTTTTTTGCCTTTTTTGGTTTATACGATGAAAGCGATGCGGAAGGCGCCCTCGCCGAACGCAGCTCTTTGTCAGAGGGCAGCCGGTCATAGAGGTTTCCCAGTATCAGTACTGCATCTCCCCAGAGGTCGCGGCTGTTGAGGAGCGCAAGGATGTAAGACCGCCCGTCCTTTTCAAAGGCCCCTACGTAACAGTGTTTCGACTTTCTGGTAAACCCTGTCTTCCCTCCGATGGCGGGATCGAAACAGAAAAGAAACCTGTTGTGGTTCTTGTACCGGACGCTTTTCCGGCTGTCCTGAAAGAAAAAATACTTCTTTGCAATAAGCTCCCTGAATGTATCATTCGTCAGGGCATGCTTGAAGATCAATGCCAGATCGTAGCAGGTTGTGTACTGGCCGTTGGCATAAAGGCCTGAGGCATTCTTGAAATGGGTATTGAAGGCCCCGAACTCGTTCGCCCTGTAATTCATCATACGCGCAAAGTTCTCTTCGCTGCCCCCGATATGTTTTGCAAGGGCGTATGCCGCGTCATTTGCAGATTCTATCATTGCTCCGTTCATTAGGTCGATGGCGCTGTATTCTCTTCCCGGCACGAGGTGCATCTTCGAAGCGGGAAGCCTGGCAACTCCTTTGTCGGCAACGATCGTCTCCCCCGTATCGACCTTTTCTATCGCCAACAGCGTTGTCATCACCTTTGTTGTGCTCGCAGGGGCCAGCTTCATGTGGTAGTTTCTGCCGGCGATGATGTCAAAGGACTCTTTTTCAACAAGGATGTATGAATTGGCCGTAATGCCTTCCCCGGCAAAGAGCATCGAAGGAAAGAGGAAAAATAAGATGAAAAGAAGGTGTATCACTATCTTTTTTATATAATATTTTTTCAAATTTGACAAGGGATTTTCAACTAAAATGGACATAGTGTTATAAATTCCTCTATATTTCCCGGTTAACAAAGCGTATTTATTGCAAAATATTTAACCAGATCAAGAGTTGCCAACGACACGCTGCCCTTTATAAAGGTTGACATTTTGCTTTCTTATCATTAATATAGATACAAGTAATTATGTTTGAAGATGCCATTGTAAGACGCTACAGTTTTATTGTTCTTCTCGGTGCCTTGCTGTTTCAGCTCTTTTTTGCTGAAGGAGGCGTCTTTGCGTTTGTTAAGATGAAGGGCTCGATCAATTCGTTGCGCGCAGCAATTCAGGAGACTGAGAAGGAGAACACGGCATTACTGCAGGAGCTGCAAAAATTGCAGAAGGACGATCGATACCTCGAGGAGATCGCCCGAAAAAAATACGGGCTTGTTCGGGAAGGCGAGAGGGTATACAGGATTGAACAATGAAATACGAAGGTGCGATCTACAGGCCTCCAAGCGAGGCGGACAGCTTAATACTGCAGGTAACGATCGGCTGTTCCCACAACAAATGTACATTCTGCGGCTCTTTTAAAGAAAAAAAATTCAGGGTACGACCCCTGGAAGAGGTCAAAGAGGATGTGGAAGAGGCAAAACAGTATGCCCGCTACATCCGGAAGGTCTTCATTGCAGACGGGGATGCTCTCATCATCCCGCAGAAGCGGCTCCTTCCCATCGTTCATCTCATAAAGGACTCATTCCCCCGCCTCGAGAGGATCGGCATCTACGGCAACACAAAGTCGATCCTTAAAAAGTCCGTTGAGGAATTGAAGGCTTTAAAAGAGCTTGGCGTCGGCATTATATATCTCGGCGTTGAATCGGGCGACCAGGTTGTCCTTGACAGGGTCTGCAAGGGAACGACCCTCGACAGGACGGCGGAGGCATCCAAAAGGGTAAAGGATGCCGGCATTATCCTTTCCGTCACGGTGCTCCTGGGCCTTGGAGGCACCGAAAGGAGCAGGGTACACGCCGAAGAAACAGGAAAATTCTTAAGCAGGATCGACCCCGACTATGTTGGGGCCTTAAGTGTTATCATCGTCCCAGGCACTCCGCTTGCTGAAGGGGTGAAGAAAGGCACCTTCACGGTTCCCGATCCCTACATGCTCCTTGAGGAGCTCGCGATCATGATCAAAAACACTGACGTAACGCACACCTACTTTGCTTCTAACCATGCCTCCAATTATCTACCCGTGAAGGCATGGCTTCCGGAAGAAAAAGATAAGACGCTGAAGGCCATAGAGCATGTACTCGAAAAACGGGATCCATCCCTCCTGCGGCCGGAATTTATGAGGGCCCTTTAGGTAACGGTCTATGCGCACGCGTGATCATGAACCAGGATTTTTCGATGTGCCCGTGAGGGTGCGCTATGCCGATACCGATAGGATGGGCATCGTCTATTATGGAAATTATCCCATCTTCTTCGAGATAGGAAGAAGCGAGTACATGCGGGAAAAAGGATTCACATACAGGGAGTTCGAAGAGTCGGGCTACCACCTTGTCGTGGTGGGTATGGAAATGAAGTATTACAATACCGCCACATATGATGATCTCCTTATTGTGAAGACAAGGGTATCGGAGCTGAAATCAAGGGGGCTTACGTTCCACTATATCATATACTGTGACGGAAATCTCATTGTTGAAGGCAAAACACGACACGTTTGCGTTAATACGAACAAAAAGCCTGTTCTTATCCCCCAGCATCTTTTCAATATCCTGAGAGATGCCGGCGCCAGATAATATCCTTGTTATCCGGTTGAGCTCCCTCGGGGATGTGCTGATGTGCATGCCTGCGGTGAAGGCGATACGGGAACGTTTTCCTGATGCCCGCATTACGTGGCTTGTCGAAGGGCCTGTCGGTGAACTGCTTGCCTTTCAGACGTTTATCGACAGGGTGATGCTGTTTCCCCGGGCGCGCCTTCAGAGCGGACTGAAGGCCGGAGACCTTCCCGGTGTCGCAGGTGAGATAAAAAATTTTCTCGCGCGCCTGAGAAAAGATCGCTACGATTTCATCGTCGATTTTCACGGCATCATCAAGAGCGCCCTTCTCTCTGCGTGTGCAAGGGGAAGCAGAAAGATCGGCTTCGACGCCATGTACGCAAAAGAGAAAAGCCACCTCTTTTACGGAGAGCGTGTCCGCGGTACGGACAGGAGGATACACAAGGTGGAAAAGAATATGCTTGTAGCGCGTTATCTCGGTGCGGGCGATGCGGCACCCGAGGTGTCGCTCAAGGCGCCTGACGACGCATGCAGATATATCGATGATTTTTTTCAGCGCCAGGGTATACGATCACCGGTCCTTGCCGTAAATCCTTTTTCCAGCAAGGGAACGGATTTTAAGCGGTGGCCGATAGAGCGCTATGCGCAATTGATCGGCAGGATAAAGGGGGTTGCCGGGGCACAGGCACTGATCCTCTGGGGTCCCGGAGAGAAGGAAGAGGCGGAACGGCTTAACGCAATGGCAGGAGGGAGCGCCTTTTTGGCTTGCCCCACCGATATTCCCCAGCTTTATGCGTTGCTTGAAAGGGTCGATATGTATATCGGCGGAGATACGGGCGTCATGCACCTCGCCTCTGCGGCAAAGATACCGGTTGTGGCGATATTTGGGCCGACGGACGTGAAGGTAAACGCGCCCTACGGGTCAAACAACACAATCGTCAGGAAAGAGATGCCATGCAGCCCCTGCAAGAAGAAAGATTGCCGCGAGAGGACCTGCATTGAAAATATCAGCGTTGAGAACGTTTTTGAGGCAGTGAAGAGAATGGGTGATAAAACCGGTTAAAGAGATAAGGAGCAATGATAATAAATTTGAAATTTGAAATTTGAAATTTATGAAGGACACGGCATGAAGGTTCTTTTCATATATCCCAACATCAACACCCAGATAGGGTTCAATTACGGGATCTCTTACATTTCCGGCTTTTTAAAAAAGCACGGGATCGAAACTCATCTCCTCAACGTCAACGAAAAGCTCGGTTACCCCTTTGATCTGGAGAGAATGAAAAGGGACATCCTTGCGATCAACCCCGACATGATCGGCTTCTCGGTTCTCACAAACCAATACAAATATGCCCTTGATATAGCACGCAGCATCAAGGGATACCTTAATGTCCCGGTTATCTTCGGCGGGATCCACCCCACCATGGATCCCGCGGGAACCCTGTCCGAGCGTTGCGTAGACTACATCTGTGTGGGCGAAGGAGAAGAGGCCTTTCTGGAGCTTCTGCGAAAAGGCGATCCAAGGGGGGTAAGGAACATAGGCTACAAGGAACAGGGAAGGTCGGTTATAGAACCGCTCCGACCATACACGGATATTACCAGGCTTCCTTTTAAGGATTACGAGATCTTCGACTTCCAGCGCATGATCGACGCTAAGGACGGATGGGTCGGCCTGACTGCGTCCAGGGGATGCCCCTTCAGGTGTACCTACTGCCTAAACCACAGGATCATGGGGCTTTACAAGGACCACGGCCATCTCCCGAGGGAGTATCTGCGCAGACACACCGTTGACGAGATGATGTACGAGATCGAATACCTTATCAGCCGCTACAAAGGGATCAGGATGTTCATCTTTGACGATGATATCTTCACCTTCGATAAAAAGTGGCTGCGCGAGTTCGCTGCCCGCTATAAGACGATCACCGATATCGGCTTCGTGTGCAATGCCCATGCAAGGGTCTTCGACGAGGAGACTGCAATGAGCCTCAAAGATGCCGGGTGCAGGATCGTCAAGTTCGGCCTTGAGAGCGGAAGCGACCGGATACGACGAGAGGTGCTCCACCGCTACATGTCAAATAAAGATATCAGCCACGCCTTTGAAGTGGCCCACAAGGCCGGCCTCCATACCTCGGCCTTTGTTATGATAGGCCTGCCCTATGAAACAAGGGCGGATATCATGGACACCGTAAAGCTTCTTGCCATGATCCGGCCTGGCAGGTTCCGCTGGTCGCTGTTCTTTCCTTTTGTGGGCACAAAGGCATACAGCATTGCCGAGCAGTCGGGGCAGGTAGATCTTGAAAAGATGCTTCATCTCGATAATTTTACCGACGAGACCTGCATGGTCCTCGGTAATGATGTTGACCTTCTCGTCGATAAGGTAAAGACGATGTTCTGTACATTTGTGAACGGCTATGCGAATATAGACGAGAAATATGTGGAGCTCGTGAGGACCGTGGAAGAGGCGGACGAGAGGACATGGAAACAGAAGAAAGATCATTACCTGCAAAAAGAGAACGAGGCGGACGAGAAAGCTGACAGAGAAGGTAAAACGCATTATGCGGTTAAATACAATCCTTTCATGGGTGTAAGGAGTGACTGGGAGGACGATAGTATATCTGCCTAACTGGCTCGGGGACATGGTGATGGCAGTGCCTTTTCTCCATGCGCTGAGGGCCTATGTATACGGCGAGATCTGGGCCGTAGGAAAGAGCAACGCGATCCATCTATACAACGGCCTCAACCTCTTCGACAGATTCATCGCCGTCGATGAGAGAGGGGTAATCCCTTTTCTTGATACGGTAAGCGTGCTAAAGAAGATCTCTTTCAAGCGCGGGATAGTGCTCCCCCATTCATTTCGATCAGCCCTGCTCTTTTTTACGCTGCTCTTAAGGGAAAGGATCGGCTATGCCCGCAACAAGCGGGGCTTCATGCTGAACAGGAAGGTCGGGGAGGGGAACGATATCGAATCCATGGTAGAGCACTACCTCAGGATCATCGACGCGATTGGAGGAAAAAGGTCCCTCGACTCCCCCGTTCTCCTGGTCACCGAGGATGAGGAACAGAAATTCGACAAGCAGTTTGGCGATATCCGCAAACCCTATGCGGTTTTCATTGCTGGCGCCCAGTATGGTCCGTCGAAGTGCTGGCCTGCCTATCATTTTTCTGAACTGGCCGATATGATCGTGAAGCGGTACGGTATGAAGGTGTACATTCTGCCGGGAAAGGGCGAGGAAGAGGCGGCAGGGAAGATCCTCGCCGGGGTCACCGAAAAGAATAACGTAGAAGTAAGATCAATGAACGTGATGGATCTCAAGGTGTGCATCTCCAGGGCATCTTTTGTCGTCAGCAACGATACGGGTCCCAGACATCTTGCGGCTGCCCTTTCGATACCTACGGTCGTCCTTATGGGACCGATGGACGAAGGGTATACCCATTATCCGAGCCTGTGGACGCATCCGTTGCGGAAAGATGTCCCCTGCAGGCCATGCAACAAAAGACACTGCGACAGGGGGCATGATTGTCTCGTGCAGATAACGCCAGGGGAAGTCTTTGAGAAGGTGGAGGAGATCATTGAAAAGAGAACAGGATAAAAAGGAAGGGGGAATGCTGGGCGGAGTTGTTGAACGGTTCAGAGGGAAAAAGGTCTGCGTGATAGGCGATATCATTGCCGATGTATATATCTTCGGCAAACCGTACAGGCTCTCGCGGGAGGCGCCCGTGGTCATTGTGAAGTTCGAAGAGTCGAGGATATTTCCCGGCAGCGCGGGCAATACGATCAACAACCTGCTTGCCCTCGGTGCGTACGTCTGCCCTCTCGGCTTTATAGGGAGCGATAACGCGGGCAAAAAGCTCATGAAATATTTTTCTCAGCACAAAAATATCGATACCGGCGGGATCATCAGGCATGACGGTGAAACGGTGACAAAGACCAGGATCCTCGCCGGCGATACCCACACCTCGAAACAACAGGTGATACGGATCGACAAAGACAGCAACAGACCGGTATCCCGGTCGGAAAGATCAACGCTCATGAAAAAATTGAAGGCCACAGCCCCTTCTGTCGACGCCTTTATCGTATCCGATTACGGCCACGGCACCATTGACGAAGAGATCATCGACTTCATGAAAAATATTGCGAAAAGAAAGATCGTCGTAGGCGACTCACGGTACGGACTGGAGATGTTCAAGGGTTTCACCATCATCACCCCCAATGAATCGGAGGCATACAGGCTGAGCGGGTTCGACGATGATCAGGATATAAACAGGGTGGGGAGAACGATCATGGGAAAAATGAGACTAAAGGCCCTCCTTATAACCCGCGGGAACAAAGGCATGCGGCTTTTCGTCGGGAGCAGGAAGATATATGATATACCGATCTCCGGGACGGACGATGTGGCCGACGTTACGGGCGCCGGAGATACGGTCTGTGCAACCATCGCTCTCTCCCTTGCGGGCGGGGCAGATTTCTACACCGCGTCTAGGATAGCGAACTATGCCGCAGGGATCGTTGTCATGAAGAGGGGAACGGCAACGGTAACAGTTCAGGAACTGGAGAAGGCAATCGGAAATCAGGGCGAATTGCAATAATACGCTATGCGCACAGCAAAATCTTTTAGGTGAGATATGGGTAAGGTAATAGAGGCCATTGCCGGATTAAAGAGCATTATCGAAAAAGAGAAGCAGGCCGGCAGGAAGATCGTCTTCGGGAACGGGTGCTTCGATCTACTCCACGTGGGGCATGTCCGTTATCTGAAAGGGGCGAAGGCCCTTGGCGATATCCTGATTGTTGCCGTCAATGACGATTCTTCTGTAGCAGGCTTGGGGAAAAGGAAGCGGGTTGTGACACCGGCAAACGAACGGGCAGAGATCATCGCTGCGATCGACTGCGTCGACTATGTGATCATATTCAGCGAACCTACGGTGGAAAATCTTCTCCGAACATTGCAGCCCCATATACACGCGAAAGGAACGGATTACACGGAAGAGAATGTGCCTGAAAGGGCCATCGTTCAATCCTACGGGGGGAGGGTAGCCATCGTCGGCGACCCCAAGGACCACTCCACGCGAGATCTCATCAAAACGATCAAAGAACTCTCTTAGCATAACAGGAAGGCAGCTCATGGCTCATGGCAAACTAGGTGCAGGATGCTGACGATTTCTTCAGCTATCAGCGATCAGCTTTCAGCATAAAGCCTTTTTTGTTTTAGCTGACTGCTGTCTGCTGATGACTGTCTGCCGGTTTAAAGAGGGGGCGACGTGAGTCCGAATATTCTATAGCCCATTCTTGGGCGCGAGGGGGAGGCTCCGGCAGCTTTGCTGCTGGAGGGGGCGACGTGAGCCCGAATATTCTATAGCCCATTCTTGGGCGCGAGGGGGAGGCTCCGGCAGCTTTGCTGCTGGAGGGGGCGACGTGAGCCCCTTAATTTGTGGTATGTTGCTGAAACTCTATGTATTTGTCCCTGATCCTGTTCTTGATCTTGAGGACCATGACGTGCGATACGCCCAGCCTGCTCCCGATCTCCCGCATCGACATCCCTTCCAGAAAACAGGAAAGGACCTCACGCTCCCTTTTCGAGAGATACTTCTCTTCCAGCGACTCCACTTCCATCTTTCCTTCGATATAGTCCAGGGTTTTTATATTTTCAGAGACAAGGAGGTCTTCAAGGCATATGCCGTCTTCACCGACAGGGTTGCTCAAGCTTAAGGAAACGCCATGCTCCCTGACCTTCCTGAGGTAATTCTTTAAGTGGTAATAACATCCCTGAAGGATATAGCTGTCTGTCTTGCCATCGATAAACCCTTTATTGTGAGCGATCCATAAATGCGAAAGCGCCTCCTGGTAAAGGTCGTCATCGTCAAAAAAAGAATGGTGTCCGTTCAGTCTTTTTGTGATCCTTTTCAATGTCGGTGACAACCTTCGGACAACGCCTTCAAAATCCATCATTTTCCCCGGTACTGATTTGTTATGGGCATTCTCCTGTCTTTTCCAAATGCCTTCGGTGTGATCTTTATGCCTGGAGGAGACTGGCGCCGCTTGTATTCGCTTACTTCGACCATGTGTAAAACCTTTCGCACTGCTTCCCGGGACAATTCTCGCGATGTGATGGCGTTCAGATCCCTGTTTTCTTCAACGTAATCCTTCAACAAAGGATCGAGGTGTTCGTATGGCGGCAGGGTATCGCTGTCCTTTTGGCCCGGCTTCAGTTCCGCCGTAGGCTCTTTGGTCAGCACCCTGACGGGTATCACATCGGCGAGGGAATTCCTGTACCAGGACAGTTTATACACCAGGGTTTTCGGCACGTCCTTGATCACGGCAAAACCGCCTGCCATATCCCCGTATAGCGTCGCGTACCCGACGCTCATTTCCGACTTGTTGCCGGTAGTGAGAACAAGCCAGCCGAACTTGTTCGAGAGGGCCATCAGGATATTTCCGCGAATCCTTGCCTGAATGTTTTCTTCGGTAATATCTTCCCGCAAACCCGAAAATACTGAACGCAGCGTGGAGATATACGACTTGTAGACCTTGCGTATGGGGATGGTAAGTAGCCTGATGCCGAGATTTTGCACCAGCTCCCTGGTATCAACCCTGGACTCTTCTGATGTGTAACCGGAGGGCATAAATACGCCGATGACATTGTCTCTGCCGAGGCTATCCACCGCAAGGGCGGCCACGATGGAAGAATCAATGCCGCCGGAGAGGCCGATTACAACCTTTTGGAAACCATTTTTTACTACATAGTCATGAAGGCCGAGCTTCAGCGCCTCATAGACCTCAGCAACAGGTTCCAGCGGCTTCCTGTCAGGCAATGACAGGGCCGGCCTCTTCCTCGTCAATACCCTGCCACTGACGGGGATTACCTGTACACGCTTGCCGGTATGCGCACTTTGTGGTCCTTTGGTCCTTTTTCCAAGCTCTTTGACGGGTATATCAAGGACAAGCATTTCTTCCCGGAAGGCATCGGCCTGGGCTATGATACGGCCTTTCTTATCCATCACGAAACTCTGCCCGTCAAAAACGAGTTCGTCCTGTCCTCCCACCATGTTCGTATAGGCGATGAAAACGCTGTTTTCCCTGGTGCGGTTTTTTGCGATTTCTGCGCGGACATGTATCTTCCCCGCATAGTAGGGAGAGGCGTTGATGTTGCATATCAAAGCAGCTCCGGCGCCGGCCATGACCCCTGTCGGTCCCTCTTTATGCCAGATATCTTCGCATATGCTTACCCCGAAAATAACATCGCCGTACCTGAACGCCAGGGGTTTGTCCCCCTGCTCAAAATACCGCTTTTCGTCAAAGACCCCGTAGTTCGGCAGCAGGGCCTTGTGGTATACGCCTTTTATCTTGCCCTTGTATATAACTGCAGCGGCATTGAAGAGGGATCCTCCCTGCCTGTTGACGAATCCGACAACCACAACGATATCGTTTACAGATTCTGCCAATTCACCAAGCGCCTTGAGGTTCTCATCAATAAAACCTCTTTTCAGAAGGAGGTCCTCCGGTGGATAGCCGGTGACGGCAAGTTCTGGAAATGTGACGATATCAGCCTCCTGTGCTCGTGCCTTTTCTATATATTCAATGATCCTTGCGCAATTGCCCCTAATATTTCCAACAATACAGTTGACCTGCCCGATGGCTATTCTCAGTTCATTCATGCTGTTCACCGCCCATAGAAATAAAAAAGGCATCTCAAACCACCCTGGTGATTTGGACGCCCTTGTCCGTTCAATCGTCTTTGTGAGTTTTTAGCGCCCTTCGCTAATAACTCGTCCTTTGTAGTAAAATTATAGTAAATTTTTTTTTCACCTTTGTCAAGCCCTTTTCTTCAGGTCGGAGGTCAGAATGATCGCGTCGGCGATCTCTTTCATTGTCTTTCTCATATCCATGCTCTTTTTGTGGATCTTTTTGTACGCCTCGTCCTCCGTGAGCCCGATCTCCTGCATGAGGATGCCCTTTGCCCTTTCGATGATCTTTCTCGATTCCAGGGCCTCTTTCGCGGCAAGGATCTCCTGGCTCAGGTTTGTATTTTCGATTGCAACGGCAGCCTGGTTGGCCACAGCCTGAAGGATGTCTACCTCCTCTTTCCTGAAACTATGCCTGCTCTTCGTATAGCTGTTTATCACCCCGATGGCCCTGTCCTTGATCATCATGGGAACCGAGAGCAGGGACACGATCCCCTCCTTCTTGGCAATTTCGGGATACATGAAACCCGGTTCCTTTGTGACATCGGGAACGGTTATAGGCTTCTTTTCGAGGACAACCTTCCCGCTTACCGATTGCCCCACCTTGAGGTTCGGCTTATTGGTATAGTCAAGGCTGAGGCTCTGTGTGGCTGCGATGACGAGTTCTTCCCTCTTTTCGTCAAGGAGCATGATCGAACAGATCTTTGAATCCATCACCCTGGCGGTCATGGTGACGATCAGTTGCAGTATCTCTTTGAGGTAATAATCGGAAACGATCGTCCTGGAAACCTGCGAGAGAAGATCGAGCTGTTTTGCCTTCTTCACCACTTCATCGTACGTCATCGCATTCTGGATGCTGCTTCCGAGATACCGTCCGATCGTAAAAAGCAGGTTTACCTGTGGCTCAGGATAGGTATGCTCCTTTCTGTTCCTGAGATTCATCACGCCGATGATCTCGTTCTTTGAGAGGATTGGGATCGACAGAAAGGCCTCATACTGATCTTCCTCGAGGACAGGGAAGACCTTAAATCTTCTGTCTTTATAGGATTCTCTCGATAGCGCTACTGGTTTTTTCTCTTTCGCGGCCCATCCTGTGACCCCTTCCCCCATCTTCAGCCTCACAGCGCCCAATCCCTTAATGTGCCTGTCGTTCGATGCCGTGAGGATAAGTTCATCGTTCTGCCTGTCATAGAGATAGACGAGGCAGGAATCAACGGTCACAAAATTCATTATAGTTTCTATAATGCGCTGCAGAAGCACCGCGAGGTCCAGGTTGTCGCTGATGTCCTTTGCAACCTCATGGAGGATCCTCAGCTCCTCTTCTTTCTCTTCTATTTTTTGTTTCATCTCAGCGTTCCGCATATTACGGACACCTGTATTCTACGATTACCATACAAAAAAGGCCTAAAAAGTGGGGGGCACTGCATTCAGCGTGTATTGCCTTTTTCTCACACTCAGTATGCCTTTCTTCACGAGGCTCTTTATCATTCGCGACACTGTCTCCCTTGAGCAGCCGCAGGAACTGGCTATATCTATCTGCGTGGGCCCCTTTTCAATGATGATATAATCTTTTACCTTCACCCCTTCCTTTTCGCCGACACCCAACAGATACTTCAATATTCTTCCTTCCACGCTAAGGAATGCGAGCCACCTGATCCTCTCATCCGTCTCCCTGAGCCTCCTCGAAAGGACCTTCAAAATAGCGATGGTGATCGTGGGGTTTTCCATAAGGAGCCTGGTAAAATCGTGCCTCCTTATGATAAGCAGTTCCGAGTTCTCAAGGGTGATTGCGTTTGCGGACCTGGGCAATTCGTCAATGAGGGCAAGCTCACCGAAGAAACCGTCTTTGCCGATCGCAGCTAATATGTACTCCCTTCCGTCTTCGTCATAGAGGCAGACCTTCACCTGCCCCTTGAGAATAATATAAAGAGAGTCCCCTTTCTCGCCCTCCTGAAAGACGACCTCTCCTTTGGAGTAAGTGTTGACAAAAATAATCTTTGAAACAACCTCCATGTCCTTCTCGTTCAGCGTGGCAAAGAGGCTCACGTTCCTCAAGTTGTCCATGTATCGTTTCATCATCTCATGCTCCCATCGGCGCTAAGAACCGAATATCGCTTCCTGGTCTTTGAGCGCCTCTTTTACTTTCTTGCCGGAAACACCGCCCTGTGCTATCTGAGGTCCTCCTCCACCCTTGCCGCCATATCGCTCTGCAATCCTTTTTACGATTTTACCCGCATTGTGCAAGCCCTGCAAGTCTTTTGTCACGGCAACAACTATCAATCCCCTGTCCTCTGCCCGCGAGCCGACAATGGCTATGCAGCTTTTTGCCTTGCCGCGGATGATATCGGTCACCCTCCTCAATTCCTCTGCCCCGGCATCGGGCACAAAAAGCGAAACAACCGTTGTTCCATCTCTTTCAAAGGCCTCCTTAAAGGCCTCATCAACCCTGTACGATACGATCTCTGTTTTGAGCCGCTCGATCTCTTTTTCCCTTTTTCCAAGCTCGCTCATCATGGACTCTACTTTTTCACCGAGTCTCTCTACTTCTGTATTTGATAGTTTTGCAACAGTCTTCAGCGTCTTTTCTATCTTCCTTTTGTAGAGGATCGCTGACCTGCCCGTCACCGCCTCTATCCTCCTTATTCCGGACGCAAGCGAACCTTCGCTTATTATGTAAAAACTTCCTATCTCTCCGGTATTTCTCACATGTGTGCCGCCGCAGAGCTCCATGCTGAAGTCCCCAATCCTGATAACCCGCACCTTATCGCCGTACTTTTCCTCAAACAACGCTGTGGCGCCTTCCCGTATGGCATCTTCGCGGCTCTTTTCCTCGGTGCCGATCTCGATGCATGCCATGATCTTCTCATTGACGATGTCTTCTACCTGTGCGATCTCCGCATCCTTCATCCCTTCAAAATGAGTGAAGTCGAACCTTAGCCTGTCCCGCTCCACGAGTGAACCTGACTGTTTTACATGATCCCCCAGCGCCTTTCTCAGGGCATAGTGGAGCAGGTGCGTTGCAGTATGGTTCCTGGAAACCCCTTTTCTTTTCTCCAGGTCAACGATCAGCTCCGCCAGGTCTTTCGTTTGAATAACGCCTTTTTCCACTTTGACCTTGTGGGAGAAGAGGCTGTCCTTGACCTTTGTAACTTCAAGGACCTTTGCTATCCCCCCGGCGTGATCTTCACGGGTGGTCCGGATAAAACCTTCATCGCTCATCTGGCCGCCGCTCTCTGCATAAAAAGGTGTCCTGGCAAAAAAGAGTTCCCCTTCGTCGCCTTCACGTATTTCATTCACCAGGTCGGCCCCCACCAAAATTCGCTCAACAGTCCCGCTGTCATTCAGGGTTTTGTACCCAGTAAAGGTGCTTGATATGCCTTCCCTCAAGACCGCCAGATGGCCTTCTTCCCATTCCTCCCCTTTGATCTTCGAGGCCGTTCTTGACCGTTCCTTCTGGTCTTTTGATGCACTCTCGAATCCCTCCATATCTACGAGCAAATCATCCTCTTCCGCTATTTCCATGGTGATATCCAGCGGAAATCCATGGGTATCGTAAAGCTTATAGACAAGATCGCCGGGGATGGTCCTCGCACCTTTTGCCTTGAGCTCTTCCGCGATCTCCTCATAGACCTTCATCCCCACGCTCAACGTTTCCACAAAACGTTCTTCTTCGCCCTTTATCACCCGGACGATATAAGGGTGATTGTTTTTTATCTCAGGGTATACGTCTCCCATGAGATCTACCACTGTCTTTGACATGTCGTAAAGAAACTCTCTTTCGATGCCGATCTTCTTCCCGTACCGTAAAGCCCTTCTGATGATCCTCCGCAAGACATAGCCTCTGCCTTCTTTTGACGGCAGCACACCATCATTAATGATGAACGCAGCCCCCCTGGCATGGTCGGCGATAACCCGCATCGCAACATCAACCTTCCCGTCCTGTCCGTATATGTGGCCGGAGATGTCCTCAAGCCGCTTGAGGATAGGAACAAAAAGGTCGGTATCGTAATTTCCGACCTTTCCCTCCAGTATCGATGTGATCCTTTCCAGCCCCATACCGGTATCGATAGACGGTCGCGGCAGGCTTTTCATCTGTCCGTCGGCGCTCCTGTCAAATTCCATGAACACGAGGTTCCAAATCTCAAGGTACCTGTCGCAGTCGCACCCTACCTTGCAGGTCGGCAGCCTGCAGCCGACCTGTTCGCCGAGGTCATAAAGGATCTCCGAACAGGGCCCGCAGGGCCCCTCGTCGCCCATGGACCAGAAGTTGTCCTTCTCGCCGAGCCTGACGATCCTGTCCTCCCTGACGCCGACCTGTCTCCACAGCTCCGCTGCGTCGTTATCGTCCTGATAGACCGTTATCCACACCCTGCCCTTGTCGAGGTTAAGCACCTTCGTAAGAAATTCCCACGCATAGGCGATCGCCTCTTTTTTGAAGTAATCACCGAAGGAAAAGTTTCCCAGCATCTCAAAGAACGTGTGGTGCCTCAGCGTCTTTCCGATGTTCTCCAGGTCGTTGTGCTTGCCTCCTGCCCGTACACATTTCTGACAGGACGTTGCCCTCTGGTAATCCCTCTTTTCATCTCCCAGGAAAAGGTTCTTGAAGGGGACCATCCCCGCGTTGACAAAAAGGAGCGTCGGGTCCTTCTCGGGCACCAGTGATACGCTTGGTATCACCTTGTGTCCGTTGTGCGAAAAAAAATCTAAAAACTTTTTGCGAATCTCTTTTGATGTCACGATTCACCTTTTTTCATTGCCAGTATCTTCCCTTCGATCTCCCTTGCAACATCGGGGTGGCTCTTCAAAAACTCCTTGGCGTTTTCCCTTCCCTGGCCTATCCTCGAATCGCCGTATGAGTACCATGTCCCTGCCTTCTCAACAATGTTAAAATCAACCGCGAGATCAAGGATATCCCCTTCTCTTGAGATTCCCTCCCCGAAGATTATGTCAAACTCGACTTCCCTGAAAGGCGGCGCAAGCTTATTCTTTACGACCTTGACCCTTGTCCTGCTCCCTACCACCTCCTGGCCGTCTTTAATGGATGCGATCCTTCTGATATCAAGGCGGACCGAGGAGTAGAACTTTAGCGCATTGCCGCCCGTTGTTGTCTCGGGATTCCCGAACATGACCCCTATCTTCTGCCGTATCTGGTTGATGAATATGACCGTTGTCATCGATTTGCTGATCGTCGCCGTTAACTTCCTCAGGGCCTGCGACATGAGCCTCGCCTGCAGCCCCATGTGGGCGTCTCCCATTTCCCCCTCAATCTCTGCCCGCGGGACAAGGGCTGCAACTGAATCAACGACAATTGCGTCAACGGCGCTGCTTCTCACCAGTATCTCTGCGATCTCAAGGGCCTGCTCTCCCGTATCGGGCTGGGAGATCAGGAGGTCATCAGTATTGACGCCGATCTTCCGTGCGTAAAAAACGTCGAGGGCATGTTCCGCGTCGATAAAGGCGGCGACGCCGCCGGCCTTCTGGATCTCAGCAACAACGTGCAAGGCCAGCGTCGTCTTTCCGGACGCCTCGGGACCGTAAATCTCCACTACCCTTCCTCTTGGCAGTCCACCGACGCCCAGTGCCATGTCAAGGGAGATCGAACCTGTCGAAACGACGGGGACCTCCTCCAACGGCTTTTCGCCGAGCTTCATGATGGAGCCTTTTCCAAAAAGTTTCTCAATCTGAGAAACAGCCATGTCGATCGCCTTACTCTTGCTTGTTTCCTCTTTCACGCGCTCCCCCTCTTTGTTAAATGGTTTTGTTGAACTCCAGCTCCCAGATCGGAGCATAAACGGCGCCTGCAGGTTGGAGTATGCTCTGAAAAAGCACCATCCTCCTTACCACGAAATCCTTTTTATCAACGTCAACTATATCCCTGTCCAGCAAAGGGCCGGGCGTCTTCATCCTCCCAAGGGTGATATGAGGCCTGAAGCTCCGCCTTTCTTTCTCAACGCCCAATCCTGACAAGCGGTCCTCTATATCATGAAATATCATTCGTATGTTGTCAACTCCCTTTTCAAGGGCTACCACGATTACCCTTGCCCTTTTTCTGTCAGGGAATGCCTCGATATCCTTCAATGTCACGGCGATGGGAGCATGCAGCCTTTCAATACCGGACAGCGCATCGCCGATCTCGCGAACCCTCTTTTCTTCCTGTTCACCGAAAAATTTCAACGTAATATGCTGTCCCCTCTCATTGACCCACTTTACATTGTGGATGCGTGCCGCCATCTGGTTCGTGACGACACGGAGATATGCCTTTATCTCGTCGGGAATCTCAAGGGCCAGAAAAACTCTCACTTCAGCCTCCCTTCTAGATGGTCAAGGATAAACAGCAAGGCCTCATCTGATGTCTGAAGCTTTACCCCTTCCCTTTCACCTTTAAAAAAAAATTTCCGGACAAAGGTGCCTTCGGGGACGGCAAGCGCTATATAGACCATACCGACCGGCTTCTCTTCCGTGCCGCCTCCCGGCCCCGCGATCCCTGTGATGGCCAACCCTATATCAACTCCCGTAGCATTTCTCACGCCCTCGGCCATGAACCTCGCGGCCTCGTCGCTTACCGCACCCTTCGCAGCGATAAGGGATTCGGGAACCGATAAAAAATGTTCTTTGGCCTTGTTGCTATAGGTCACAAGGCCGGCCTCAAAGTAGCCCGATGCGCCGGGGATGTTGGTGATCCGGTGTGCCACCAGTCCCCCGGTACAGGACTCAGCAACTGCCATTTTCTTTGTCTGCTGAAGCAACAGGCTGCCCACCCTTTCTTCTAATCCTTTCTCAATCTTTTCTAATACCACTTTATTCTCTCCCAGGCTATCAGCGCGGCGTTAGCGAATATTCCTGCGGCCACATCATCCGCCATGATGCCATACCCCCTTCGCAGCCTTTCTGCCTGCCTGATTGGAAAGGGTTTCAAAATGTCAAAGCCCCGAAAGAAGACAAAACCGACGGCAATTTCAACAAGGGCGATACTGTGACCCGCCATAGCCACGCACATCCCCGCCAGCTCATCGATCACTATATAACCGGGATCCTTTTCTTCAAGCCTCATCAGGTTGATGCAAAGAACAGAGAACACAACCAGGGCAATGATAAAGAGAGGGCTATTAAAAGGTACCGGGAACAGGTATATCAAGATACAACCAAGAACGGAAGCGTATGTGCCCGGGGCGAAGGGCAGGTACCCTATAAAGCCGCAGGTTACGATGAAGCGCAGCAAAGTATCGAGTTTTTTTGACATGTCTCTAAGAAACTGAAAAACAATAATTACCAATGACCGAATAACCAACAGAAGAAATTATGCCAAAAATTTTTGTTTGAATATTGAATATTGGATATTGGTGACTAATTGGAGTTTGGTTATTGGTAATTGGTTATTCTCCTTTATCGCCATATACCTTCTTTTCATCGAATATCTTTTTGCCTACAACCTTCCATCCGCCCTCCCAGATCCTGTAAAAACAGCTCCAGAAGCCTGTGTGGCACGCAGCCACCTTCTGGTCTACCGTGATGAGGATTGTATCATTGTCGCAGTCGAGGTACACGCCATGGACCTCCTGCGTGTGCCCCGAAGTCTCTCCTTTCAGCCATATCTTCTTTCTTGACCGCGAATAGTAATGCGCTGTTTTTGTTTTTAATGTAAGCTCAAGCGCCTCGTTATTCATATATGCGACCATCAGGACATCCTTTGTTCGAAAATCCTGCACCACAACGGGCACGAGCCCTTTTTCATCCCATTTGATATCTTCCATTTCTTTCCTCTCCGCGCCTTGTCTTTATGTATTTCAGAGCCTTACGTTGACGCCTTTTTGCCTTAAATACCTCTTTGCGTCGATGACGGTAAATTCCCTGTAGTGAAATATCGATGCGGCAAGAACGGCATCTGCCTTTGCCTCAACAAAACCCTCGTAGAGATGCTCCAGCGTGCCTACGCCGCCCGATGCTATAACGGGGATATTGACCGCCTCCGATATGGTCCTTGTGAGCTCAATATCAAAACCAAGCTTCGTTCCATCCCTGTCCATGCTCGTCAGTAATATCTCGCCCGCCCCGAGCCTCTCCACTTCCGTGGCCCACAAGACGGCGTCGACCCCTGTCGGCCTCCTTCCGCCATAGGTGTAGACCTCGAAACCGCCGCCCCTCCGTTTTGCGTCAATAGCAACGCAGATGCACTGGCTTCCGAAGACTTCGCTTGACTCCCGTATAAATTCCGGCGTTTCTACTGCCGTTGTGTTGATTGTTACCTTATCGGCCCCTGCAAGGAGTATATCCCGTATATCCTGAAGCTTGCGAATGCCGCCGCCGACCGTAAGGGGCATAAAGACCTCATCGGCAACCCTTTCAACAACACCCAGGATCGTCCTTCTTTTTTCGTGTGAGGCCGTTATGTCGAGAAAACAGAGCTCGTCAGCCATCTGCTCCTCATAGGCCTTGGCATTTTCAACAGGGTCGCCGGCATCCCGCAGTTCCAGAAAATTCGTGCCCTTCACGACCCTCCCTTCCATCACGTCAAGGCAGGGGATGATCCTTTTAGTCAGCATACCGGATCGCCTCGCCGATCTCTATCTTCCCCTCGTAGACCGCTTTCCCGAGGATCGTTGCCCAGACGTTAAGATCCTTCAACCTTTTAACATCGTCGATATCCGAGACCCCGCCGCTCGCGATGAGAGGAATCCTCGTCATCTTCAGCAGCCGCTTCATGCCTTCGTAGTCCGGCCCGGTAAGCATTCCGTCCCTCTCAATGCTCGTGCACAGGATGGCCATGACGCCGATGCGTTCCGCTGTCTTGAGGATGTCTTGTATATCCCTGTCGACAGCGGTCTTCCATCCCCGAACCATGGGGCGGCCCCGATAGAGGTCAAGCCCAAGGACCACGTTCCGGAAAATGGCGAGTCCCTCAAAAAAGTCAGGGTCCTCAAGGGCCCTGGTGCCCACAATGATGCCGTCCACCCCCGATTCGTCGTAATACGTTATATCGCCTATGTCCCTGATTCCCCCTCCTGTCTCCATATAACCTTTGACCTTCTGCCTGATCTTCCCTATGATCTCGTGGTGAACACGCTTGCCCGTTCTCGCACCATCAAGGTCGATAATATGGAAGTCCCTGGCGCCGCTTTGTATCAGTTCATCGATCTTTGCAACGGGGTCATCGCTATATACCGTGACCTTTGAGAAGTCACCCTTCTGCAGGCGGACGCATTTCCCGCCCATGAGGTCCATGGCGAAGAGGGCCTTCACTCCATCACCTCCAGGAGGTAGTCAAGCCCGGCATTAACGCCCTCTTCCGCGAGCTGTTCTGCGGTTATCCATTTTCCTCCCCGCCTTAAGAATTTTCCTATTTTCAAGACGTTCTCGCTCAGCGCCTGCTGGTCCTCATCAAAAACAAACACACGGCCCAAGACGCTGCCTTCCATCAGGTGCATGTGAAACCCCACCCCGGCGGGTTTTTCAACGGCAAAATTGCCGCCTTTCCGCTCCTCGAACCTGTAGACGAGGATGTTGATGAAGGGCGACGCACCCTTGCTCTCTCTCAACCCTATGCCGCGCTCGGTCAGGTGGTCCTGCACGCTTTTCTTAATAAGCGTTTCGGCGTCCCTGTGGATACGGCCGGTCTTTATCTGCCTCCCGCAATACCTGCACGGAGCAAACCGATCGCTCCCTTCGAACCGCTCTATTTCCACCCATATATCACCAAAGGAAAATGACAGGGACGGAGACAAACAGACAAGCAGGGTCACAGCGAGAAGAAAACGGGACAGTGCGGTCGGAAAATGGATCTCTTTCAAAAACATATATAATTCTATAAGAAAAGAGGCTGAAAATAAAGGATAAAAGGGGATAAAACAACCGTAAAGCCGCTGAGACTATACCATGAGGTATTTCTTTTTCACTTCCTCGTTCGCCTCGAGTTCCTGGACTGTCCCTTCGAAGCGTATGCTCCCGTTGTCGATTACGTAAACCCTGCCGATCATCTTCATGGCCGAGCGGACATTCTGCTCGGAAAGAAGTATGCTGATGCCGGCGTCCCTTAATTTAAGGATCTGCTCTTCAAGATCGCGGACGATGAGCGGGGCAAGGCCTTCAGTCGGCTCATCAAGCAGTAGAAGCTCGGGGCTGCCCATAAGCGCCCTCGCGATGGTAAGCATCTGCTGTTCGCCGCCGCTTAGATTTCCGGCCCTTCGAGTTTTTATCTCGCCGAGGGCGGGGAACAGCCCGTACACCCTGTTCTTGTTCCAGTCGGCTCCCCTGCTGTGTACGATATCGAGGTTGTCGTCAACGCTCAGGTCCGCAAAGACGCGCCTGTCGTCAGGCACATATCCTATGCCCTTGCGAAAGAGCAGGTAGGACTTCTGTCCTGTTATATCCTCTCCGTTGAACAAGACGGAGCCCTCTTTAGGAGGGATCAGGCCCATAATGCTCCTCATTGTTGTGCTCTTCCCGGCCCCGTTCCTCCCGAGGAGGCCCACCACCTCTCCCCTGGACACCGTGAGCGACACATCGAAGAGGATGTGGCTTAAGCCGTAGTAGGTATGTATCCCTTTCACATCAAGCATACGTCGCTCCCGCCGAGATATGCCTCCTGCACCGCCTCGTTGCACCTCACCTCATCGCAGGAGCCCTGGACGATCGTTGCCCCCCTTACCATCACCATGATCCTGTCGGCTATCCCGAAGACGATCTCCATGTCATGTTCGCAGAACAGGATCGTCAGCCCCAGCTTCTCCGAAAGATGTTTGACAAGATCGATGCAGCGCACCGTTTCCTCCGGGGCCATGCCGGCGGTCGGTTCATCGAGGATAAGGAACTCCGGATCGCCTCCCAGGGCCATCGCTATCTCAAGGACCTTCCTGTCGCCGTGTGAGAGCAGGGCGGTCGTTCGGTCCTTTTTCTGGACAAGGCCAACGCTTTCCAGTATCCGGTTTGTCTCTTCAACGGCCAGTTTCGATGACGGAGTAAAGAGGTTCCACGTCCTTCTCTCCCGCGAGAGTATTGACACCTGGACATTTTCGAAGACCGTGAGCCTGGGGAATATATTAACCACCTGGAAAGAACGGGAGATACGTTTCCTGCAGATCTCATAGGAGGGAAGCCCTGTTATGTTCTCGCCCCTGAAATGTACCGTCCCGCTGTCAGGCTTGAGTATGCCGGTAATGAGGTTAAAAAGTGTTGTCTTGCCTGCCCCGTTGGGGCCGATAACGGCAACGATCTCCCCTTTCCGGACATCAAGGTTTGCGTTGTTGACGGCCTTGAACCCATCAAAGGACTTCGATAAAGACTTTACCTCTAACACCAGCTACTCCTTTATGACCGGCTCGATGAAGCCCTTTTTGATCTTTTCCTCTATGTACCCGAGCACACCGTTGGGAAGAAAAAAGATCACAAGCGCCATCAATATCCCGAGGACAAGCGCCCAATAGGTTGTGTACGTGCTGACAAAGGTCCTCAGCGCTATAATGATTGCGGCGCCAAGCATCGGTCCCAGGAAGGTAAACCATCCGCCGAGCAGACACATAATACAAATCTCGAGCGAAAGGGTCCAGAAGAGCATGTCCGGAAAGACGGTATTGTCCACCACGACAAAGAGGGAGCCTGCAACACCGGCAAAAAATCCTGCGATCATCAGTGCCAGAAGTTGCTGCCGCTTGACGTTTATCCCTATCATCTCGCACCGCACCGGATTATCGCGCATCCCCTGGAGGGTGCTCCCGAAAGGGGATTTTACTATTTTATACATTGCGAAAAGGCAGATCAACGTAACAATCAGGGTAAAGTAGTATGCATTGTTTGAGGATGAAAGTATATCAGGCAACGGGATACCATGTATGCCGTCATCCCCCCCTGTAAAAGAATACCACCTGTAGACTATGATCCACACAAGAGATCCCAGAGAGATCTGAAGCATTGCAAAGTAAAGCTTTGAGAGGCGGATACATATCCAGCCTATTATAAGCCCGAGGGCCGCCGAGACTAAAGGCCCTACTATAAAAGAGACCCACGGTGAAAGTCCGGTTTTTGTTAATATGAGCGCTGTTCCGTATGCCCCTGCGCCATAAAATACGGCGTGGTGGAACTGAAATATCCCTCCATACCCGAGAACAAGGTTCAGGCTTGTTGCAAGAAGTCCGGTGAGCAGAATAATGGATAACAGGTAGAGGTAAAACCTCGGTAAAATGAAAGGCAGTAGGAACATGAGAATTATAATAGCGGCCCACCAGATGCGGCCCCTGCCTTCCAGCATACCCTTCAACATATGGCGCTCCTGATCACCATGTGGACTTTAAAAGCCCTGTAGGTCTGAATAACAGCACCACAATCACCGCAGCATAGGGAAAGACTATGCCAAATTGAGACCAAACCAGGATGCCCAGCGACTGCGTCAGGCCAAATATGAGCGCTCCGAGAAGGGCGCCCCAGATATTACCCAGACCCCCTATAATCACAATGAGAAATGCCTCTATAATAAGTGTATGATCCATGCCCAGCGTTACGCTTACCGTAGGCGCAACCAGCGCCCCGCCAAGTCCTGCCAGAAGACAGCCTATAACAAATACTATGGCGAAGACCCAGCTAACATTGATCCCAACGGCGCCGACCATCTCCCTGTCAACTGCAGCGGCCCGAGAGATCTTTCCTATCTTTGTTTTGTTGACGATAAGCCATAAAGCCACCGCTACAATAGGCCCGACGATAAGAAGAAAAAGGTTATAAATAGGGAAGGGCAGCCCTTCAAACAGGTAAACATAGCCCTGGAATATATGGGGCACCGGTACTGATTTGTACTCGGCGCCCCATACGATTTTAACAAGATCACCAAAAATAAGTGAAACTGCAAAGGTGAGCAAAAGGAGCATGAGGTGCTCACGCTCGTAGAGATACTGAAAAAGCCCCCTCTCGGCCAAAAGACTAACAAGCGCCACTCCAAGCGGCGCCCCGACCAGCGCTGCCCAAAACCCTGCGTCGCCGCCTCCAAAAACCTTGGAGATAGTAAAGGCCATAAAGGCCCCGATCATATAGAGCGAGCCGTGTGCAACATTTGGGATCCTAAGCACGCCCAGTATAAGGCTTAAGCCGGAGGACACTATGAAAAGGATCGTTGTCCGGCTCAAGCCTACGAATATCTGCGCCAGGACCTTTGGCGGCAATATAGCATAGATTAGGTCCATTAACCTCTTCCGGGAATACTATTTTTTCCTAGACCTAAGAATCTCCTTGCATGCAGGCATATAATCCTGAGAAGATATGACCTGGGTGTCACCCGATACAAGAAAATCGTATTTCGGGTCTTTCTTTGTCACGCCAAAGTATGTCGGGAGCTCAAGCTGATGGTCGCAGGCCCTTATCGATAATGGTCCTACAGGGCTCGCAAGCTTTAGATCCTCAAGGGATTTAACCAAGGCTTCGTTATTTATTTTTCCTGCCTTTTTGAAACCTTCAGCGATAAACTGTGCGGTCATATATCCTGTCAGGGCGCTGGCCTTCGGATATCTCTTGTATGCCTTATAAAATTCTTCGGCAAACGCCTTGTTCGCAGGTGTATCTGGGAAGTAGAAGAGATAATTGGCTGTCCCATAAACACCCTCGGGGGCATTGTTGCCCTGTGGCATAAGCGTTCCAAGCTCATTTGCTGTATGCTGGTAAAAGGGTATCTTCTGGCTCAAACCGGTCGCCTTTGCTGCCTTCTGGAAATTCACCATCGATCCCCCCCCGGTCGCCACTATAATAAAATCCGGTTTAGCGGCAAGAATTTGGGTTATATAGGGGGTAAAGTCCGCCTCTCCAACTTTCCACCATGTTTGTCCAATAATCACGGCTTTCGTGTTAAACTTCTGTATATTCTCCCATACGTTATTTGCGATCGCGTGTCCATACTCATAATCGTCCCCGGCAATCCAGTATTTCGTGTAAGGCTTTTTGCCAAGGACATAGCCGGCAGCCCTGCCGGCCATCATGGTGTTCTCGTTCATGTTGAAGAGGTAGCGATGACCGTGCTCGCCGACGATCTTATCGCTCTTTGAATAAGTAACAAAAAACGGGATCTTTTCCTTCCTCGCAAAGTCGGATACGGCCAATGCTGTAGCGCTATTGATCGTGCCCATGAGTATGTCAACTTTCTCCTTAAGAACCAGTTCTTTCGCCATAGCCAACCCTATATCAGGTTTAAACTTCTCATCCCTTGTTGTATATTCGATTTTCCTTCCGAGGACCCCACCCTTGGAGTTTATCTTTTCAACAGCAAGCTTAAACCCGTCAAGGACGTCTAGCGTATATGCGCTTGCGGGCCCAGTATAGGTGTCGACAAGGCCTACCTTGATCGTCTTTTGCGCATAGGATGACGGTATAAAAAGAAAGAGACTGACAATGACAACAAAAGGAAAACATATAGCTTTTCTCATGACTTCACCCCTCCTGATTTTTTGGATTCAAACAAACTATTAAAACATTAACATTCTTTTGTCAACATTAAACTCTCGGAACGATTTTTTGTTTGACAAGGCGTCGTTTTTATATAACAATCTGTGGAATCCGCAACAATATAATATAATAAACAAGGGGGAGCCAGCATGAAAAGAATTATCCCGGTTGTATTGATTGGCGTGGCGCTTATTTTTTCCTCATTTGCACTCTGCGAAGCGAAAACGATCGTTAAATATGGCCATGTCGGGCCTCCTGTCCATCCGCAGCATCACGGGGCCGTTGCCTTTGCAAAGTATGTAACGGAAAAAACAAAGGGCGAGCTTGAGGTCCAGGTATTTCCGCTCGGCCAGCTTGGCGGTGAGCGCTCCATGACAGAACAGGTTCAGGCGGGGACGCTGCATATGACCGCAGTGACCGCCAGCGTCCTGGCGAACTTTGTCCCCGAGATGGGCATCATCGAGCTGCCGTTCATCTACCCCAATCGCGAGGCGGCATACAAGGTCCTTGACGACAAGGAGGTAAAGGAACGGTTCGCGAAGCTCTGCGACGCCAAGGGCTTCGTCTTCGTCGGGTACACAGAGAACGAGTTCAGGGACATGACGAACTCAAAAAGACCCATAAAGAGGCCTGAGGACCTGAAAGGCCTCAAGATCAGGGTCATTGAGGGCCCTATATTTATTGACACCTTCAAGACGTTCGGGGCAAATCCAACCCCCATGCCCTTCCCGGAGATCTACAACGCACTGCAGCAGAAGGTCATCGACGGGCAGGATAACCCACTCTACACCTCGATCCTGATGAAATTCACTGAGGTCAACAAATTCGCGACCGTAACGCACCATATCCTTACCGAGTGCCCCGTCGTCGTGAACAAGAAGTTCTGGAACTCCCTCACGCCGGAGCAGCAGAAGATATTCAGGGAGGCGGCCGAGGTCCAGGTAAAGACAAACAGGGACGGCAACGCCAAAAACAGGACAGAGGCATTGCAAAAGGCAAAGGCCCAGGGAGTGGACATCTATATGCTGACCGATGCGGACAGGGAGGCCTTTAAAAAAGCGGTACAGCCTGTGCTCGATAAATACAAAGGCGTTTACGGCGCCGATCTGTATGACTTTTATATGAAGAAGATAGACTTTTATTCAAAGAAGAAATAAGCAGGGTTCAGAATATTTAAGGTCTGCGGGCAGCGGATGAATCTCGCAGCCCGTAGACCAGTGCCGTCGCAATAATATTTTAATAGGCCGTGTTCTTACTGACCGCTGAAAGCTGATAGCTGAAGAAAGCTGGATTGGCGACGCAAGCCCCAATGCTATGAATAAACTCATAAAGAGACTGAACAAAGTCGAGGATGCCCTTGTTGCATTCACCCTCCTCGGCGTTGCGCTGCTAACCTTTGTTGAGACCGCGCTGAGATACACCATTTCATACACCTTCATCTGGTTCGGAGAAGTAGCAAACTATACGATCATATTCTGCACATATCTTGGCGCATCGATCGGCGTCAAGTATGGAACGCACTTCTCGATGGAGGCCCTCACCGAGTTCGCTCCCGACAGGGTAAGCCACATCATGAAGGCATTTGCTTACCTGATCTCTGGCTGCGCCGCTATCCTCTTCATATACTTCGGGATCAAACATATTTCAACGCTGCAATCCTTCGGCGTGAAAAGCTCCGCCATGCAGATACCGATGTTTATCCCTTATATCTCGATACCCCTTTTCTCGATCACCATGTCCTTCAGGTTCTTCGCGCAGTCCTACAAGCATTTCAGAGGATTCTTGAAAAATGAGCCCTACGCCAAAGTGAGGAAAAGGGACGCGTGAACCTTACCATTATATTTATCTGCTTCTTCGCCCTTCTCGCCCTCAGCCTCCCCATATCCATCGTCCTGGTCACCACAACAGCGGTATACCTGTTCTTCTTCGCAAAGACCCCCTTAACGTCCCTTGTGCAGCAACTGTTCAATGGCCTTGACAACTTTGTCCTCCTTGGCGTCCCTTTCTTTATCCTCGCCGGCAACATCATGGCAGAGGGCGCTATATCGAAAAGGCTTGTCAACGTGATGAAGCTCTTCGTCGGGAGGCTCACCGGCGGGCTTGCCATGGCGTCGATCCTGGCATGCATGTTCTTCGCAGCCATATCGGGGTCATCCCCGGCCACGGTGATCGCCATCGGGAGCATCATGATGCCGGCCCTCGTTAAAGAGGGCTACAGCGAACGCTTCTCCATTGGCCTCCTCACCTCGGCCGGCTCCCTCGGCATCCTGATACCGCCGAGCATACCCATGATCCTCTATGCGCTGGTGATGAACGTATCCGTAGCCGAGATCTTCATGGCCGGTTTTCTTCCGGGCATTTTCATCGGCTGCTGCCTCATGGGGTACTCCTATTTCATGGCCGCCAGGAACGGGTGGAGATCAGAGGAACGGTACACCTTAAAAGAAGGATTGAAGATAATCAAAGAAGGGTTTTGGGCATTGCTGCTGCCTTTTCTCGTCCTCGGGGGGATATACGGCGGCGCGTTCACTCCCACGGAGGCCGCGGCAGTATCGGTTGTCTACGCGTTGCTCGTGGAGCTCTTTATCTATAAGGAATTGAAATTTAAAAAGATCTTTGGCATCTGCAGGGACTCTGCAATACTTTCGGCCAGCCTCCTTTTTATCCTTTCCTGTGCCATGACGTTCATCTGGCTCCTTACCGTTGAGCAGATTCCTGTAAGGCTCGCGGAGCTTATCATTGACAACGTAAAGGAACGGTGGCTATTTCTCCTTGCCATAAACGGCATCCTCCTCATCATCGGCGGATTGATGGATATCGTCACCGCCGTCATCGTCATATCTCCCATACTGATCGAGACCCTCAACAGGTACAACATCGATTACGTGCATTTCGGCATCATGATGATCATTAACATAGAATGCGGCTTCCTGACGCCGCCCTTCGGCCTCAACCTTTTTGTATCAATGGCAATCATGAAGCGCTCGCTTATCGACATAGGCAGGTCTGTACTCCCCTACATCCTCTTATTTCTGGCATGTCTTCTCGTCATCACCTACATCCCCAAGCTCTCTCTTCTTCTCCCCGACCTGCTTTTAAGGAGGTAACAATGGAAATAACCCTGCGGCATGATCTATGGAACCGTGATGCAACCCTTTCCCTGACATTGCCCTCAAGTTGGGATACACATACCCTTGCGATGGAAGGGGACGGAAAAGAGGTGCTTACAAAGGACGACTACAGGAAAGCGATTCGGTCCCTCGCCCCCCTTGTCAAAGGCAAGAAAGAGATCTGCATACTCTTTGACGACCTTTCCCGGCCAACGAGAACCTACGAGATCATTCCGTCCCTACTTGAGCTTTGTCAAGAGTGCGGCATCAGGGATGAGCAGATGCGCTTCATCTGTGCCCTCGGCACCCATGCGCCCCTCGACAACGCGGCATTCCGCAAGAAGCTGGGAAACGAGGTGATGGAAAGGTTCCCCGTTTATAACCATAATCCTTATGAACATTGCGAGATGATAGGCAGAACAGGGCAAGGTACCCCCGTTATGATAAATAAGGAGTTTCTTGCCTGCGACCTGAAGATAGGCATTGGCGCATTTATGCCTCATTCGTTCTGCGGTTTCGGAGGCGGCTATAAGATCGTCATGCCTGCGGTAAGCCATATCGACGCCATAGAATACCACCATGGAACGCTTCTGAAAAGATACTGGGATGTCTGTTATGGCATCGGCAGGTATAAAAACAACCCCCTTCTAGAAGACATTAAGGAATGCGGCAAAATGGCGCGCCTTGATGCGGTCATCAATGTCATGGTCAATACCGGGGCATTCGCGACGGACATATACGCCGGAGATCCCGATGGCCTTTATCGCGAGATGACGGAAAAGGCCGCCCTGCACTACAGTACGCCGGTGAACAAAAAGGCTGATATTGTTTTTGCCAACGCCTTCGGCAAGGCCAGCGAGGCCGTCATCGCGCTCTCGCTGGCAGAGGAGTTCCTGAAGGATGAAGGCGGCGATGTTGTTGTCCTCTGCGATATCGAAGAGGGCCAGGTCGTCCACTACCTGTTGGGCAGGTTCGGAAAGGGCACCTGGGGACGCCTTGCCTTTGGCGAAAGAAGAAAAGGCAGCAAAACAAAAAGGATACACATCTGCTCACAACACAGGGACCGGGCGAACGAATTCTGGTTCGGGAAAAAAGAGGATCTGATCTGGCATAAAGGCCCGGAGGATGCGATTGCCCACCTCAACGACCTGTACAAGAACAGAGCGGTCGACGCGCTGGTCATCCCCGACGGGACGATACAGATGGTCTGAGACAACCCGTAAGTCACAAGGAAACACCTGTTCAACGTTTAACGTTAAAACAAAATAGAAGACTGAACCCGGAATACATGATGTGGACCACCCGTAAGTGGTTAAACCCCTTACGACTTACGCTTCACGACTTATGGATTTCTCTTTATCATGAGCCTCGCGGCACACATAATCGTCAGGGCGACGAGAAGTATCACTATGAAATAATCGCCGTATCTTACATAGAAGGTCTTCGTATCTTTCAGAGAAAAGCTGCCACGTAAGACGGTTTCCACGAAAATAGGGGTTTGAGCCTGTATTCGCCCCTTCGGGTCGATAATGCCGCTTATTCCGGTATTGGCTGATCTTAGAAGAAACCTGTCCGTCTCTATCGCCCTGAACACATAAAAGGCGAAGTGCTGAAAGGGTGCGGATGTTCTCTCATACCATGCATCATTGGTGATGTTGACAAGAACCTGTGCGCCGTTTCGTACCGTTTCATTTGTGATATAAGGGAATATCCCCTCATAACAGATAAGCAGTCCGATCTTTCCTGCCTGTGTATGCAAAGGCTGGTGCCCCTCGCCGGGAAAAAAGTCGCCTCCGGTGGCTGTCAGTTTCTCAAGGAAAGGGAGGTACCGGACAAGCGGGGTATACTCCCCAAAGGGAACAAGGTGAACCTTGCTGTATACTCCGACGGTCTCAGACCTTTTGTTGATCACATATGCAGAGTTGCGGTGCCTGCCGTCTCTGTCCCGCGAAACCGTACCAAACAAAAGGCTGGTTTGCAGATGGACGGGCAGGTCTTTTATGTATTGATTGGCATAAACCTCGTTTTCAAAGATAAAAGGCATGGCCGTTTCGGGCCAGATGGTGACATCTGTGTTCTTTCCCCCCTCAATTGTTTTCTGGTAGTAGGTACGGATGGTCCTGACCTTGAAGGCCTCATCCCACTTAACGTCCTGCCTTATATTCCCCTGTACTACGGCAGCTTTCAGGGTGCCTTCCTCCTCGCGGCCAAGTTCCACGAAACCATAGATAAGCGAACCTGCAAAAAGGAAAAAGATTATGGACGCAAAAACTGCCGGCAGCGGCCTTCTCCGGACAGCATTATAGATGATGCAGTTTAAAGCAACGATGATAAAAGATATGAAATACGTTCCCGTGACCGACACGATCTGGATGAACGGCAGGAACCTGTCCTGCGAATGGGCAAGGAACGACCAGGGGAAACCTGTAAACAGAAAGCCTCTTACGTATTCCAGCAATACCCAGATGACGGGGGCTGAGAGCCAGACCGGCAAGGTCAATCTCTTTTTGAGATATGTCACTGCGAGCGCAAAGAAACCTGTATATAACGAAAGGTAGAGGACCAGAAGCAGCAGGATGAGGCAGCTCAGCCAGATATGGATGCCCCCGTACCTGTTCATGGCTATGATCACCCAATAGACAAGGCCTGTGAAGGAAATGAGCCCGCAGAGAAAGCCGTAATAGAACGCAAATTTGCACCTGTCCTGATCGATAGCATAGAGAAGCGGAATAAGCGCAAAAAACGCAACCGGATAGAGGGACAATGGCGGCTGTATAAGCACAAGCAAAACGCCGGTGATGCAGCTGAGGTACAAGGACGGGAGATGAGGAACGAAGGACGAGAACCAATTCCGGGTCTTGTCGGTCAACGTTTTGACCATCACGCCGCCCGCTCTGCGGTCATCCGTTTATACAGATCATGAGAAACAACAAAGTTAAGAAGTTTTTTTTCCCGGTACCTCATTTTCCGGCTTTCTGTCTTGTCCCCTTCGTGGTCATGGCCCGCTATATGAAGCAAGCCGTGGATGATCAGGGCAAAAAGTCTTTCATAGAAATGCACGCATGATCGCTCCGACTCTTCCTGCGCCTTTTCAACCGATATTATGACCTCGCCGGCGATCTCGCCGGGCAGGCCGCCGACATAGGAAAAGGAAATGACGTTTGTCGGCTTCTGCTTTCCAAAAAATCTTGTGTTTAATTCCGTGATCTTTTTGTTGTCGACGAAGAATATGCCGATATCCTTACCTGGAAGCCCTGAAAAGGTCAGTAATTCGTTTGTAAGTCTTTGAATCCTCCTGCCGTCTATCGCTATCGACCTTTGAGAATTTTTTATCAGCACCGCCATTTTGTGTCCTTTCAGGATATTCAATCCTATGGTGAAATATGCCAAGAAGGATCGCGATAAAACTTTTCTGAATGGCATTGAGGTCTTTTAATGTAAGCTCTGATTCATCGAGCTGTCCGTCGAGGAATATGTTCTCGATAATACCCTGTACATGGCTCTCTATCCGCTTCGGCGTAGGATCCTCGAGCAACCTTGAGGACGCCTCCACCGCATCTGCGAGCATTATGATCCCGGTCTCCTTTGTTTGGGGCTTCGGCCCCGCATATCTGAAATCCTGCTCCTTAATAGTGTGCAGCTTCGGATCTTCAAGCTCTTTTGCCTTGCTGTAGAAATAACTGACGAGGCTTTTCCCGTGGTGCTGCTGTATTACTTCAGTGATCTTTTTCCCAAGCTTATACCGGTCCGCAAGCTCCACCCCTTCCTTGACATGATTAAGAATGATAAGGGCGCTCATGCTCGGCGTCAGGTCTTTATGGGGGTCTTCGATGTCTGTTCTGTTTTCTATAAAGTAGTGGGGCATCTTCAGCTTCCCGATGTCGTGGTAATATGCCGACACCCGCGCAAGAATGGGGTGGGCTCCAATGCTCTCGGCTGCCGCCTTTGAAAGGTTGCCGACAATAATGCTGTGGTGGTATGTGCCGGGGGCGTTCACCATCATCTCTTCCATAAGCGGGTTTTCGAAGTTGGCAAGCTCAAGCAGTTTGATATCGGTAGTATAGTCAAAAAGATGCTCGATGACGGGCAGAAGACCGAGGGCGATAAAGCTGCTTGCAATACCGTTTAAGATGATGAAGGCGACTTTCATGGGCAGGTTTGAAAAGGATTGTCCCGATAAGCTGTCGAGAAGAAGAATGAAAAAACTCATGACAAAGGAGGTGTAAAGCCCCGCCTTGAGGATCGTATTTCTGTTTTCGCATTTTCCTGAAAAATAAGACGCAAGGACGTTGCCGAGAAATGCGTACAAAAGAACGGTTATGCTGTTATCGAAAGCGAGCCCCAGGGCAATTGCAAAGACCATTGAAAAGAGGACGGCAACTTCGGAGAAGATGACTATCCTCAGGATGATCCCGTAAAAAAAGATGGGAATGATATAAAACAGCGTCGAGGTGTGATTTGGGACATAATGTTCAAATACCAGTGAGAACCCTCTTGCTAAAAAGATTGAGAAAAGGGTGAGGGACACGCAAAATATAAGGTCTTTTTGTGTGAGAGAAAATTTTTTAATATTTTTTTCTCCATACTCATAGAGCACTGTGATAAATAAAAAAAGCAAAAAAAACATCAAGAAAAATCGTTTAAGGGTAAAACCATCCCCCTTCTCCAGCAGCTTGAAGGCTGAGAGCTTCCGGAGGTGATCCTCGCTGATTCTTTCACCTTCTCTGACTATAATCTCACCCTTTTTGATGGTGATATCGATTTGTGGCGCGTAGAGATCGTCAGGAGATTTGATGTTCTCTCTTGCTATGTCTCCGAGATAATATTCACCAGGCGCATAAGGCTTATCTATGTTGATGATGCATGAGAGCAGGAGAGAAAATGCGAAAAGTATAAGAAGTTTTCTGTAGTAAAAATACGAAGGAGGTTTATCCTTTCCGTTCTGCATTGTTTAAACCTTCTGAGTCTGCCTTCCTTGTTTCATATGCCTTGATGATCTTCTGTACAAGCGGATGTCTTACCACATCTTTCTCTGTAAAGTAAACAAACTTAATGCCCCTTATCCCCTTCAGGACCCTTTGTATCTCCACGAGGCCGCTTGTCTTTTTGTCGGGGAGGTCGATCTGTGTAATGTCGCCGGTGATAACGGTCTTTGAAGAAAATCCAAGACGCGTCAGGAACATCTTCATCTGTTCGGAAGCCGTGTTTTGCGCTTCGTCAAGGATCACGAAGGCATCATTCAAGGTCCTTCCGCGCATAAATGCAAGGGGGGCAATCTCAATAATGCCCTTTTCCACAAGCCTCGCGGCCTTCTCCATATCTAGCATGTCGTAGAGCGCATCATAGAGAGGTCTCAGATAGGGATTAACCTTTTCATACATTGTTCCGGGGAGATAACCGAGCTTTTCTCCCGCCTCTATCGCCGGCCTCGTCAGCACAATCCTTGACACCTCCTTCCTGTAATATGAGGAAAGTGCCATCGCCATGGCAAGGTAAGTCTTGCCGGTGCCGGCCGGGCCTATTCCGATCACCATATCGTGCTTTTTTATCGCATCGATATATGTCTTCTGGTTTCTCGTCTTCGGTATTACAACCTTTTTTGACGGGAAGATATATATCTGGTCTTTGTGAAGGGTGCTTACGGCGTCCTGAGAGCGCGAAACGTATCGCACAGCCTGGTCTATGTCCGATTCTCTGACAGCAAAACCCTTCTTGATGATATTTTGGAGTTCATTTATTACCTTATTGGTATTCTCCACGTCCGCCTTGCTTCCTATCAGCGTCAAATGGTTTCCCCGTATGCTTGTCCTGACGTTAAAATATTTCCTGAGATATTTGATATTTTCGTCACGGGGGCCAAAGAGGTTGCGGGCTACGTCTATATCATCAAAAAAGAGCTTCAGAAACCCTTCATTCGCTTTTTCTTCCAATTAAAGTTTACAATTCCTCCTTTATACTACATATTTAATATACCACAAAAACACCTTTTGCAACAGCGAGAAAAGGGGCATCCATAATAACTTAAAACAATTGTAAATTCATGAAGTTTTGAGTACAATATAGGCTATGCACAAGGTTCTTATCATTGACGACGAAAAGGATATACTCGACAGCTTGTCCTCCATGCTTGAAGACGAGGGCTTTCAGGTCTTAAAGGCAACTGACGGCAAGGAAGGCCTCTCGCTTTTTGAAAGGGAAAAACCAAAAATCGTCTTGCTCGACATATGGATGCCCGAGCTTGATGGGATACAGGTCTTGAAACGGATCAAGAAAAAGAGGGGCGAAGCGATCGTTATTGTTATTTCCGGTCACGGGACAATTTCCACAGCCGTCGAGGCTGTTAAAATGGGCGCATACGATTTTCTCGAAAAACCGCTTTCGATCGAAAAGGTGCTTGAGGTCATGTTCAGGGCGCTGGGGGCTGAAGACCGGAATAAGGTAAAGACCGAAGACTTCCGAATTGAAAGCGCCAAGGGCGCCCACAAATTCCAGCAAAAAACTATCGGGAAGAGTATCGTTGTTTACGGCGTCGGCCTTCATTCCGGGGCAAAGACCGGCATGATACTCCTCCCCATGCCCGAGAATTCCGGTATCGTGTTCGAGCATATCCCCGACGGGGAACGCATTCCGGCGTATATCGATTACGTCTTCTCCATAGGCTATGCCTCGTCCGTGAAAGGAAAAAATTGTATGGTGAGGACTATTGAGCACCTCCTTGCCACGTTACACATGTACGGCATAACAAATCTGCTTGTTAAGGTCAGTGAAGAAATACCGATCCTTGACGGCTCTGCCATCGGGATATGCAACAAAATAGAGGAAGCGGGGATCATCGAACAGGGTAAGGGGATAGAACCGCTCTATATCAAAGAAACGATCGCTATCGCCGGCTTAAGCAACGGAAAATCGCTCCGGATCGAGCCGTCTCAGTCCTTTGAGATAGACTATACCCTTGAACATGGCAGGCCTATCGGTGTCCAGCAGTATCATTTTCAGGGAGGCAAGGATGCCTTCGTTGCTCACATAGCGCCTGCAAGGACCTTTGGTTTTCTTAAGGACTTTGAACAGCTTGCGAAGATGGGCCTTGGCACCGGCGGAAGGATAAATAATGTCATCATCTTAAATGATGAAGGCGTCATCAATACAAAACTCAGGTTCGAGGATGAGTTTGTGAGACACAAAGTGCTTGATCTGATCGGTGACATATACCTGCTGAATAGGCCGGTGATCGGGAAGGTCGTTGCGAAACAGACCGGTCACCTTGAAAACCTGGCCCTTGTTAAAGAGCTCAAGAAGCGCTTCCTGAACTAACCGGCGATCAGCATAAAAACCTGTCATCTGGTCTGTTTAGTCTATCTCGTCTGTTTTTCTAAACCTTGAATATTGAAAATATTACGTCTTCCGTTTCACAAAGTTTAGTATGAACTCCGCAATGCCCGCAATATCGTCCCGTAAAAATTGCTGCACAGTCACGTCTATGCGTTTATCGACAACAAGGGCAATGAGCGATCCATCACCTAAACAAACCGGATAGGTATCTTTTTTCCAATTAAAGACCTCGATCTTTGGGAAGCTCTCTCTTTTATACCCTTCGGTGATCACCAGGTCCACGTCATGGATATACTTATTGATGATCTCCTGTACCTTCAACTCTTTGTCTACATCCATAACAAGGGCGATCTTTGCCGGCGACGTGAGAAGCACCGCCTTTGCGCCGGCAGCCTTGTGCCTGTAGGTATCTTTACCTTCCCTGTCAATTTCAAAGTCACCATGGTGGTGCTTGATCGTGGCAATTGTCAAGCCCCTGCTTTTCAGCAACGGTATCAATTTTTCTATCAGGGTCGTCTTCCCGGTTTTTGATCTTCCTACAATGGAAAGGACGGCGATGCTATCTTGGGCCAACATTAAAATAATTGTTCTTCATGAAATAAAAATGAAAGGCAATGACGACCAGCGCATGAGTTATCGTTCCATCTTCTATGAGTGGTAGTATCTTTTTAAGGGGGACAAGCGCAACCTCGATATCTTCATCGGGGTCAAAATTTGTTTCGGCGACCTTTTTCGCATTCTTCACGAGATAGGTATGGCAGAGGTTGTTGAATATGGCCGGGTTAGGGTTTACGGCCCCAAGGTATTGAATATCCTCTCCTCCATAGCCCGTCTCTTCCTTAAGTTCACGAAGCGCAGCCTCTTTATGCCCTTCATCATCCACAAGCCCCCCCGGTATCTCGAGGGTAACGTCCTGTGAACCGTGCCGGTATTGTTTTATCATGACGACATTCTCGTCTTCTGTCAGGGGGATGATATTGACCCAGTCATTTGTCTCTATGGTGTAAAACTCTCCTACTTCGCGGGTTCTTGGAGAAAGGGCATGGTTTACGGCAATCCTGAAGACCCTGTAATCTCTGTCGATCTTTGAATCTAATAGTTCCCAATCTTTTATCATGGCAATTCCGCATACAGACTAACACGTAGTATTCGCACTATGCAACAGCAACTATGATCATCACCGCACATTGCGGCCCCAACACATGCGATTGATTTACATTAAAGCGGTGTCTTTTTTTAAAAAGCAACAGGAAAGCTGCTTATAGAAAAAAATAGCTTCGAATGTGTGAAACTATAAATAAGTGAAATAAAAAGAGGGCTAATTTTAAAAACAATACCTCTCGGTTCTTCACCTCTTTCCTTAATACCCGGACCGATGAAACCTTTTGTGCCCTGTGAAAAACTGCCCTTATTTCTTTGTCTTCATCTCTTTACCGCAACAGATCAAATCGCACACCTCAACACAATTGCACACCGTGTCCACCGATACAACCAGCCCGCAGACACTGCATGCATACTTGGTGCCCTTTTTTATTGCGGATGATTTTGCTGCCGGCTTCGCTTTTACAGCATGTTTCTTTGCTGCCGGCTTTACCTTGGCAACTGGTTTCTTGTTTGCCATCTACCTCCTCCCTTACGCATTTACCGTGCAGCTATTTTTTTGCTGCTTTCTTTGCTGCAGGTTTTTTTGCTGCTGCCTTTTTTGGTGCTGCTTTCTTTGCTGCAGGTTTTTTTGCTGCTGCCTTTTTTGGTGCTGCTTTCTTTGCTGCAGGTTTTTTTGCTGCTGCCTTTTTTGGTGCTGCTTTCTTTGTCGCCATTCATTACCTCCTGAAATATTTTTTGTGTTTCTTTTTTTATTGTATATTAATTAAATATTCTGTCAAGTAAGAATTTACTAAATTCACTCTCTGTCGATATTTTTTTTTCGTTTCAAATTTCGAAAATAATTTATTATGGGATGCACAATAAAAATAAAAGCCCGGATAATGTGGTTCCTGGCCAAATACAGCCCGAATGTTAAAATAATGCTTACAATAAGCAACGTAAAGAACGCCTGATACTTTCCATCCTTCACGGCGTTTCCCTGTAACGTAAGCATGAGCGTACCCGGTAATCTTCCAAAGATGTTCATCAGTATAAAGTCGATGAACCGCATACGGGTCAGCCCAAGCAGGTAGCAGAGGGAATCCTTGGGGAAGCCTGGGATGAGAAAAAGAATGAACGTTATATAGAGGCCTTTATGGGTTACAAAAAAATTAAATTTATCAATGTAATGCTTTTTGACAATCTTCTCTACGAATTTTATGCCGAACATGTGCGCAATGCCAAATGCCATAACAGAACCAATTGTAAGACCGGCTGTTGAGAGAATCACGCCGGTTACATTACCAAATAAAAAACCGCCTACAAAGCCGGTCACCTCGCCAGGCACCGGTGCGAAGACGACCTGCAAAGACTGGATCAGGACAAAGACAAAGGCTGCGTAAGGACCGAAGGAGGCGATAAAGCTCCTCAGTTTTTTAAAATCGAAAAAGAATCTATAGTATGAGAAGATATCCCGCCACGCACCTTCATGGTATACGTAGAACATGAGGATGATAAGCACCAGGATCGAGGCCCAGAGGATGGAGCGCAGGATCAATGAAAGTTTGCTTGAGTTAACGATGGATTTTTTATTCAAGTTTGGATCGCGACAGTCCTGAGAACCTCGTCGACTGTCGTTAAACCGTCCTCGAGAAGGATCAGGCAGTAGTCTTTAAGTGTCTTCATGCCGGCTGTAATAGCTGCCTGACGTATAGCGCTCGTCTCAGCGCCCTCAGCTATCAGATGGCGCACCTCTTCGCCAACCACGAGCACCTCATAAACACCGACCCTGCCCTTGTATCCTGTGTTTCCGCAGGCTTCACATCCTTTTCCTTTATATAGCGACATGCCTTCAGGGAGCCCAAGATATTTTGCGATGATGGGGTCGGGATCATATTTCTCCTTGCACTTCGTGCATATCCTTCTCACGAGCCTCTGGGCAATGATGCCGATAATGGAAGTTGAAGTGAGGAACGGCTCTATGCCCATTTCCGACAATCTCATGAAGGTCGCAGGCGCATCGTTCGCGTGGAGCGTCGTAAAAACAAGGTGACCGGTAAGGGCTGCCTCCACGGCAATTTTGGCAGTCTCCTTGTCCCTTGTCTCTCCAACGAGTATCACGTCCGGGTCCTGCCTCAGGAATGCCCTTAACACCCGGGCAAAATCAAGCCCGATATCGGCATTGACCTGTACCTGGTTGATCCCGGCGAGGTCATACTCAATCGGGTCCTCGACAGTCGATATATTTACGTCAACCGTGTTGATCTCTGCGAGCGAGCTATAAAGGGTCGTGCTTTTCCCGGAGCCGGTAGGACCTGTAACGTAGATGATCCCATAGGGTTTTTTGATCATCTCTCTCACAAGGTCAAGGGTGCCGGGGTGGCTGATCAACTTATCAAGGCCCATAGTGGTATTGCTCTTGTCGAGAATACGGGTACAGATCTTCTCTCCAAATTTTGTCGGCACCGAGGAAACCCGGAAGTCGACCGACTTGCTTCCCAATTTTATTGTTATCCTGCCGTCCTGCGGCAATCTTCTCTCTGTAATGTCGAGCTTGGAGATGATCTTAACCCTGCTGATGAGAGGGAGTTGGACCTTCTTGGGCAGCATCATCTCCTCTCTGAGAACGCCGTCGATCCTGTAACGCACGCGCAGGGCCTTTTCCATCGGCTCGATGTGGATATCGCTTGCGCCCTTCTTTAAGGCAGCGGCGATGATGTTGTTCGTGAGACGTATGATCGGCGCCCCTTCCGCCTCCCTCGCAAGGTCAGTGATGCCTGCCTCGTCTTCCTCGTTGTCCTCGAACTCGGCATCCTTCATGATATCGGCCTGCACGTGGTCCATGGAGTCAAGGAGCTGGTCGAGGTTTATCTCGGGTTCTTCTTTCTTTTCTTTCTTCGTAAGCTCGACATACTCGGTATCCATGAATTTCTTGAAATCATCTGCGGATACTATTACCGGCTCGATTGCCCTGCCCTTGATGAACTTCCTCGCCTCATCGAGCGCCATAAGGTCATTGGGGTTCACCATCGCGAGCGTCAACGTGTTGTTGGAATAGGATGTGGGGATCATCTTATACTTCATGATAAGCTGATGGGGAATGATCGTTATTACGTCCTTGTCAAGCTTCAGCGTCTTCAGAGAGACAACACCGAGGCCGTCCCTGGTGTTCATTTCCTCAATTCTGGCTGCAACGATCTTGTTGAGTGAAAGTGCAAGCGTAGGATGTTCCGTCAGGAGGGCTTCAAAGTCCTTTTTCTCCAGGACAAACACCTCTGTTGCCTGGATGGCCATAACCGTAGCGGTCCGTGGTTTACCCGTTAACAACGCCATCTCTCCGAAACAGGCACCGCTGTCGAGGGTCGCTATCGTGAGGTCAACGCCAAGGGAAGGCTCCTGCTTCCTGATCTCGACCTTTCCTGATTTTATGACGAACATGGAATCACCCGATGCGCCTTCACGGACGATGGCAGTGTTCGGAGGGTATATCCTCTCTTTCAGCCTTTTTGAAAGCTCCTCGAGCTCAGGGTCCCCGAGGGCCTTGAAGATCTCCGTATTCTTCAGCGATGTTACTTTATCTATAGGAGGGCTCATTTTCCAAACCTTCTGTTCCTATGCTGGTAACTTCTTATAGCCCTTAGGAAGTCTATCTTCCTGAAGGCCGGCCAGAGGGCGTCGCAGAAGTAAAATTCACTGTATGCACTCTGCCACAAAAGAAAGCCGCTCAACCGCACCTCACCGCTTGTCCTTATTATAAGATCAGGATCAGGGATTCCGCAAGTATAGAGATGGGCTGTAATATCATCGCTTGTAATATTATTAGCCACTTCCTCAATATTTTCAAATTTTTTGCACCTTATCGCCTCTTTTACGGCCTCTACGATCTCTTCCCGCCCGCCGTAGCCGACTGCGATGTTCAGGATATGGTTATTGTTGTTCCTTGTTAATTTTTCTGCCTTTTTTATTACATCCTGCAAACGGTCCGGCAGCATCTCTATCTTTCCCAGCGCATGGATTTTGAATCCGTTCCTTTTAACGATCTGGTTATTGGAAAGCTCGTCGATCTTATCTTCGATCACCTTGAGAAGGGCCTCCACTTCCCCCCTGTCCCGCTGGATGTTTTCCGTTGATAAGACCCATATGGTAACGATCTTGATGTCAAGTTCCGCGCACCACTTCAAAACATCATCGAGCTTCCTGGCGCCCTCTATATGGCCTATAGTGATATCATTATACCCCATCTCTTTTGCATAACGCCTGTTACCGTCAAGTATAAGACCCACATGAAGGGGCAGCTTTCCCTTTTTGACCTCCTTTTCAAGGAGCTTTTCGTAGGAGTAATAAAGTACCCTTTTAACCAACATATAAGATTATAATGTATATTGAGAAAAATATTAACACTTTTTTCAAGGGGTAAAGAAATATCAAAGAAACGAGGCAAGCTGCGGCCTCCGGAGGTTCATTTTATCGTCTAAGCGCTCATCTCCGATAGCTGCCGTATAGATTTTGTCCTTGAGGAAAGGGTTTTGACAGCATCCTTAAGGCCATCAACCGTAAGTTCGTACATGGGGAATATCTTGCCGATCGTGTCCACGGTATAATGCCCCCAGAAATTCATGTGCGTTGGGTTAAGCCACACCGAATGGGGGAAGTGCTCTTTTATCCTCAAGAGCCACTCGAGCGACGGCTTATCGTTCGTATAAAAATAGTCGATGCACCCGTTGATGTCGAACAGTTCCGAATAGGCCATGCTCGCGTCACCCACGATGACAACCTTATAACCCTTGTGGAAGTTGGAAAAAAGCTTTTCTGTAGGCACCTTCTTGTAGTTCTGAATATCTTCGTAAACGTCCTGGTAAATGGTGTTGTGGAAGAAATAGTACCTGAATTCTTTAAAGTGTTCCATCTGCGATGCCGCCGAGAAGAGCCTTTCGCAGAGTTCAGTGTAGGGAAGCATTGACCCCCCTGTATCCATAAGGAGGACAAGCCTGACAGAGTTTTCCCGTGACTTATTAAAGACAAGCTCGATCTCCCCACCTTCTTTCGCTGTCCTGTCAATGGTCTCGTCTATATCGAGCTCTTCCTCCAATCCTTCCCTCTTGAGCTCTCTCAATTTCTTCAGGGCCATCTTTGTCTGCCGCACGTCAAGGATGATGTCGTTCCGGTAGTTCCTGAACCTTCTTTCGCTGGCGACCTTTGCGGCAGACTGCATCCCTGACTCACCGCCGACCCTGATGCCGCCCGGATGAAACCCATAGGCGCCAAAAGGCGACGTACCCCCTGTCCCTATCCACTTGCCCCCGCCGTCATGCCGCTCCTTCTGTTCTTTCAACCTTTCCCTGAACTGGCGCATCAACTCGTCTATATCGTGGGTATTCCTGAACTCCTGGATCTGTCTCTGCAATTCCGCCATCTCCTCGGGGCTCAGCTTTGGAAGCCTGTGGAGGGGGTTCTCAAGCCATTCCATTACTTTGTCAAGCTCGAGCTTCTCTGTCTTGATGCCGCCGAAATATTCCTGGAAGGCAAGGTCAAAGGCATCGTAGAAGGCCTCGCTCTTGACAAGAAAGGCTCTCCCCAGGTAGTAAAGGTGGTTGAGGCTTGATTGGAAATACCCGTTGTAGAGCGCCTCCATGAATGACATCCATTCCGTAATGGAAACGGGCACGCCATGTTTTCGCAACGTATAGAAAAAATCGATAAACATACGTTAAAACCTTCTCTTGAACCCGAACCCCCCCTGGGCACTTGAAAGCTTGATAAACCTGTCTGTATCCTGTTCGTTCTTGAGCAATGTGCCGAGGAAGGGGATCTCTGAACCGATCTTTTCCAGATGGATCCCGCCCAGCGCAAGCGCCTTGATCCAGTCAAGAAGTTCGCTTGTCGATGGTTTTTTCCTGAGTCCATCCATTTCGCGGATCCAGTAAAACTTTTTGAGGGCCTCCTTGGCAAGCTTGCTCTCGATGTCAGGATAATGGACCTTTACGATCCTCTCCATCATTTCATCGTCTGGGAACTCTATATAATAGAACAAACACCTTCTCAGAAATGCGTCGGGCAACTCCTTCTCGGAGTTGCTTGTAATGATCACAATGGGGCGGTGCTTCGCAACAACCTCTTCATCAAGCTCGTGGATGTGGAACGACATCTCGTCAAGCTCATTGAGAAGGTCGTTGGGAAACTCGATGTCCGCCTTGTCGATCTCGTCAATAAGCAGGACCAGCTGCTCTTCGCTCTTGAAGGACTGGCCAAGCCTCCCAAGCTTGATATATTGCCTGATGTCGCTTATGTCCTTGTCCTTGAACCGTGCATCATTCAGCCTTTGAACGGTATCGTACACGTACAGACCGTCCTTTGCCTTTGTCGTGGATTTGATGTTCCACACAATAAGTTTCTTGTTGAGCGCGCGTGATATGCTGTGCGCCAGAAGGGTTTTGCCTGTACCCGGTTCGCCTTTTACAACAAGCGGTTTTCCCAGGGCGACAGCGACATTGACAATTTCCATGAGCGGCTTCGAAGCTATGTAGTCCTCGCTTCCCCTGTAGCCCTGCGTCGCGTTTGCCATTAGTAAGCCTCCTTGAGAATAGTGAAAAATATCACTAATAGTATAAGGCTTTTAGGCGCCAAAGTCAATCATTCGGCAACTTACCGCAAACCAGATGCCGGATGCCCGATAATGGATGCCGGTCACTTCTCGCATTTCACTTTTTACGATATCAGCTGACGGCTGATAGCTGAACGCTGATAGCTCATGGCCTCGCCTATAAAGAATTTTCTTGACAAATACCCCTCTTTCCTTTTAAATGTTCATACTATGCAGAGATCACCCGTGCATGTATTCTTTTACTTTTACTACTTTACCGGCTTGCACCCATGATCTCTTTGCTCTGAGAAAGCAAAAGCCATGGGTGCAAAGGCCCATGGCTTTTTAGTTTGTTGGCCGTGGGATTGTCCATGGCTTTTTTATTGCCAGGAGGACACATGATCATTTCAAAAAGATTGCACAAGCTGATCGCCGACCAGGAAGGCTGGACCCGCAGGATGTTCGAGGAGGGGATCAAGATCAAAAAGCTATACGGAGAAGACAACGTCTACGACTTCTCTCTCGGCAACCCCGATATCGAACCTCCGGAAGACCTTCAGAAAACACTTGCCGACACACTCGCTCATCCTCAAAGGGGGATGCACCGATATATGACGAACAGCGGGTATGAGGACGTACGAAGAGAGATAGCTGAATACCTTCACGAACTATACGGGCTTCCGTTCAATTCTTCCCAGATCTTCATGACAACGGGATGCGCCGGGGGGCTCAACATACTCCTTAAAAGCATATTAAACAAAGGAGACGAGGTGCTTGTACCATCTCCCTTCTTCTGGGAATTCAAGAACTATATAGAAAACCACGGCGGCGCTATAAAGCTGGTGAGGTCAAAAGAGGACTTCCAGCTTGACATCGGCCAGATAGAGCGGGCGATCACTGCAAAGACAAAGGTTGTTCTTCTTAACAGCCCTAATAACCCCACGGGCGCAGTCTATAACGAGAAGAGTCTGAAGGGGCTTGCCGGATTGCTGAAGCAGAAGAGGCGGGAAGGCCAGGAGATCTACATCATAGCCGACGACGCCTACCGGAAGATAGTATATAATGGAATAAAACTGCCGAACCTGTTCAGGCTCTATGACCTTGTCATGGCCGTCACGTCCCACTCAAAAGACCTTGCCCTTCCCGGCGAGCGCATAGGCTACATCGCCATTTCCCCCCGCATCAAGGAGCGCGACCTCCTGGTTTCTGCGCTCATGATCTCCATGAGGACCCTCGGCTTTGTCAACGCGCCGGCGCTTTTCCAGAGGGTCGTGGGAAAATTTCAGAGGACTTCCGTAAGCATAGAAGACTACCAGAAAAAGCGGGATGCCCTCTACGAAATACTCATGGAGGCAGGCTTTGAATGCGTAAAGCCGATGGGCGCATTCTATATGTTCCCAAAATCCCCGATCCCCGATGAGCTCGAGTTTATCAGGACGCTACAGCGGGAAGAACGGATCATGGTAGTGCCGGGGAGGGGTTTTGGAAAAAAGGGATACTTCAGGATAGCTTACTGCGTCCCCTTTGAGGCTATTCTTAAAAGCAGGGACGGATTCATCCGGATCGGGAAAAAATTCATTAAGAGGTGAAAGATGGGCATTTCAAAAAGTATCAGCAAATCGATGAAAGACTCCTCGTGGATAAGGGCAATGTTCGAGGAAGGGGAAAAACTGAAAAAACAGTTGGGTCCGGAGAACATACTCGACTTTACCCTCGGCAACCCCGTCGCGGAGCCGCCTGATAAGCTGAAAGAAGAACTTGTACATATCGCCTCTTCAAAGATAAAGGGGATGCACCGCTACATGACGAACAGCGGCTACGAAGAGGTGAGGGCAGATATAGCAAAATTCTACGAAGAAAGGTCGAGTCTGCCCTTCACGAAAGACCACATCATCATGACCGTCGGAGCTGCCGGAGGCATCAACGTCGCGCTGAAGGCCCTCCTCGATCCGGGCAACGAGGTGATCGTTCCCAATCCGTTCTTCGTGGAATTCCGGTTCTATATAGAAAATCACGGCGGATCGATAAGGCTCGTCGATACTCAGGAAGACTTTCACTTAGACATTGAGAAGATCGAAAAGGCGATAAACAGGAAGACCAAGGCGATCATCATTAATTCGCCGCACAATCCGACAGGCGTTGTTTATAACGAAAAAGAACTGAAAGATCTCGCTGAGCTTCTCAGGAAACGGAGGGAAAAGGGGCAGAGAATATTCATCCTCGCCGATGAGGCGTACAGGAAGATCATCTATAACGGCACTGTCCTGCCCGACCTGTTCAATATTTACGAAGATACGCTCGTCATCACGTGCCACTCAAAAGACCTTGCCCTTCCCGGCGAGCGGATAGGCCACATCGCAGCGTCTCCTCACATAAAGAATCTGCGGCCCCTTCTGGACGCCATGATATTCGCAAACAGGATACTCGGCTTCATCAATGCCCCGGCGCTTATGCAGAGGCTCGTTCAAAAGTTCCAGAGAAACAGCGTAGACATTATGGATTACCAGCGAAAAAGGGACGCCATTTACAGGATCCTTGTCGAATCCGGATTCAATGTGACGAAACCCCTTGGGGCATTCTACATATTCCCGGAATCTCCGATACCCGACGACATCCAGTTCGTGAGGACCCTTCAGCAACACCAAATCCTGGCCGTTCCCGGGATAGGCTTCGGTAAGCCCGGTTATTTCCGGCTGGCCTATTGTGTGGAGATGGACGTAATTGAAAGGTCCGAAAAATATTTTAAGGATATAATACCAAATATACGGTAATACTGCTGCGTGTTCCGCGCTGCGGGTCAGAGAAACTTCAGGATGGCGGCAACGTCAATGTTCTGTTCAAAGGCTCCGGCAAGGCGTTCTCTGTCGATCTCTTTTTTCGTAACATCCGCCAGATATGGGAGCACACCGAGAAATGGGGCCCGGAGGTACCGCTTCAACACGCCTGGATTTGTCTGCGAGGCGATACCGGCCTCATTGCCTGCGTTATTCAGGATCACGCCGGCTATGTTTATGCCCTGTGATTCCAGGAAGCGGGTCGTCAGGAGGGTGTGGTTTATGGCCCCAAGGCCAAGCTTCGACGCGGCGATGACCGGCGCATCCCATCGCCTGATAAGGTCAGCATAGAAGAAATCTTTTTTAATAGGCACCATAACCCCGCCGGCGCCTTCAATAACGACAACATCGTGCGCCCCCGAAAGATCCCTGTATATCCTGTCAATGTTGTCGAGGTCAATCACGCGATGTTCCAGTTCTGCGGCAACTTCAGGCGCGAGGGGCGCCTCAAAGGCGTAAGGGTTGATCTTCTTCAGGCTGTCGGTGCTTCCTGACGCCTCTCTCAATAAAACCGAATCTCGCGATCTCGCCTCCTGCCCCCCTTCTGTCAGACCGCTTTCAAAGGGCTTCATAACTCCGACGTTCATACCTCGTCGCAGCGAGAGATAGGCGCATAAGCACATTGAGACAACCGTTTTGCCGATTCCCGTATCTGTTCCGGTTATAAAAAGTGTTTTCACTATCTTACAACTGTGGAGAGGAGGATCGCGATGCTTAAAAAAAGGCAACCGCAGATTATCGCAAGGCCTGCGTTACCCTCTTCTGTTATCTTTTTCTCAAAATCGGTCGAGAATGTAGCGCCGACGATCTTCAACGCCACCAGGGCAATAACCATATACACGGCGGAATAGATGCACATCTCTATTATGTTGCCGATGATTTTCCACATGGCCGGCCCTAATTAGAAAGGTAATATACGAGATTGTCAAGGGCAGACGTGAAGAAGAGGTTGCGGAGCTTCACATGCTCAGGGGTTCTGACGGGTGAAGGTGAAAGGTTAAGGATGCCCTTGATGTTTGCATCAACAAGCCAATCCGCTACCCTTTGCGCCTCCGTGGGGGGCGTTGTAATGATCCCTATCTCTATATTTCTTGCCTTCACCACCTCTTTCAACCTTTCAACATGGAGGATCTCAACGGGCCTTCCCACCCTTTCAGATATATGCCCGATGACCCTCTCAGGCTGGACATCAAAGGCGGCCACTATCTTGTAATTCTGTTTCAGAAAATCCTTATAAACAAGCAGTGCGCTCCCCATGTTTCCGATGCCGACTACCGCAATTCTCCACTCCCTGTTGATCCCGAGTATCTCTTTGATATGCCTCTTCAGTTCTTTTACATTGTAACCCATACCCCTGATGCCGAATTCACCAAAATACGCAAAATCTTTTCTCACTTGCGCCGCGTTGACATTACAGATGTTTGCTATAAGCGCGCTTGATGCAACCTTTTCGTTCTTTGTTTCCAGGTCCCCGAGGCATTTCAGATAATTTGAGAGACGCCTTATGGTAGCTTCAGGGATCTTTGAATATTTCGCCATTTTTCAGTTCCTTTTAAAGATTTCCTCTTCGATTTTAAATATATGTAACAATTAACAGAGTGTTTTGCAAGAGAAATTATTATCAAGGATATTGCGGTGTTTTACAATTTTTTACCGGAAATAAAACTATTAAAAGAAAAAATTAACAAGCTATAGCCCCAGCACGTCCTTCATTCCGTAAATCCCGGGTGGTTGACGGACGATCCACTTGGCAGCCATCAATGCCCCCAGCGCAAAATTATCACGGGAATAGGCCCTGTGGGTAATCTCAAACCGTTCGCCGATCCCGGCATACATCACAGTGTGTTCGCCGACGATATCGCCGCCCCTCAAGCCGAGGACGGCGATCTCTCCGCTTTTTCTTTCGCCGGTCAATCCTTTCCTTCCGTAAATCTCCTCCCATTGCCTTCCTGGCTGGGCGCCCTTTACAATATCCTTTAGCCGCATCGCCGTCCCGCTTGGTGCATCCTTTTTCCAGCGATGGTGCATCTCGACAATCTCAATGTCATAGCCATCCTGAAGTATCTTCGATACCCTGTCAACGATATCGAACATAAGATTCATGCCTACGCTCATGTTGGGCGATATGACGGTCTTCGCATCAACCGTGCTTTTGATCTGATTGAGGGCATCCTCCGGCAATCCTGTTGTGCCTATGACAATACACTTCTGCTTTTCTCTTGCAAGATGAAAATTATCCATTGTTGTGCCTGGCTCTGTAAAGTCAATGATCACGTCGCAAGCGTCGATCGCCTGGGCCATATCATCGGTAATGGTCAGGCTGCCCGTGGCATCTCTGACGATAGGGCCTGCAGGCTGCCCCACCATCGGGTGCCCCCTTTTTTCGAGAGCTGCCGTGACCTGAAAGTCCCTATCGCCTGCAGCGAGCTTCAATATGGCGCTGCCCATCTTTCCGCCCACGCCGGTTATCGCGAGTTTGATCATATCGTTCTCCCTGTAATGGCCCATAGTTCATAGCCGACAGCTCACACTTGCTTCAACCTTCCTTGCCGGCCATGAGCTATGGGCCGTGAGCTGTTTCTCTACCCTCTTCTCAACAGTCCGTATTCCCCCAATAATCCTTTCAGGTACTTGCTGTTCCCCTCTGAGAGCGGGCACAACGGCAGCCTCAATTCTCTCTCTACCATACCCATATAATAGAGGGCCTCTTTGACCGGGATCGGGTTCGTCTCGATGAACATCCCCTGGAAAAGCGGCATAAGCCTTGTGTGCAGGTCCCGCGCCTTCACGATATCCTTTTCTTCCATAAAGGCCTTGTAAAGCGCTTTCAATTCTTTCGGCATGATGTTTGAGATGACCGATATGACGCCGACTGCGCCAACGCTCATCATCGGCAGGAAGATATTGTCATCGCCTGAGAGTATCGTGAAATTGCCGCCCGTTAGCCTGTATATCTCGGAGACCTGGGAAAGGGACCCTGATGCCTCCTTGATGCCGACAATATTAGGAATCTCGGCAATCCTCGCGATCGTTTCCGGGGTCATGTTGATGCCCGTTCTGCCCGGTATGTTGTAAAGCACAAGCGGTATATCCACTGCCTCCGCGATCTCTTTGTAATGACGGTAAAGGCCCTCCTGCGTAGGTTTGTTGTAATAAGGCGTTGTGAGAAGACAGGCGTCGGCTCCGAGCCTTTTCGCGCCCTCTGTCAGCTCTATTGCCTCTTTCGTGCTGTTTGAGCCTGTTCCTGCGATAACAGGGACCGTGCCCCTGGCGTACTTCACCGTCAGCTCAATCACCTTTTCGTGTTCTTCGTAAGAAAGCGTAGGCGCTTCCCCTGTCGTTCCGCATGGCACAAGTCCGTCAACGTCCCCTTGCAGCTGAAACTCGATCAGGCTTCTCAACGCATCTTCGTCCACCTTTTCATTTTTGAAAGGTGTTGCCATCGCTGTGAATACACCTTTTAAGTCCATATTGGCTCCTTTCCGACAATCTCGCCCTTGGCGATCAGTTATCGGCTTTCCTGAAAGCTGTCTTTTCACCTCAATGCCTCTTCGTGCAGTTTGCCTACGAATATGACCTTTGCATCGCCCTCGAGATAGACCTCTTCGTTTATATAGATCTTCAAAATCTCTCCGCCACGGGTATGCACATTGACAGGGCTTTCCACCTGAGACTTCCTTGTCAGGATAACCACGGAGGCAACCGCTCCTGTGCCGCAGGCATAGGTCTCCCCCTCGACACCCCTCTCATAGGTCCTCAGCTTTACGTTTCCCCTGTCGATAATCTCAACAAAGTTCACATTTGTCCCTTTTTTGCCGAACATTTTGTGGTATCGTATCGAGCTCCCAAGCTCGTTTACCGAGATGTAATCAATATCCTTCACCACAAGCACCGCGTGGGGCACTCCCGTATCGACGCTGTTAATGAAAATTTCTTTGTCTTCAAGCTTGACCGGATAATCGAGCTTCAGTTCCTTGGGGGTAGTAAGCTGAAGCTTCACCTTCGCGCCGTTTACCTCTGCCTTAATGATGCCGGCCATTGTTTCAAAGGCCATTTTCTCTCCGGCAATGCCTTGCATTTTTGCAAAACGCGCTGCGCATCGTCCGCCGTTGCCGCACATCTCCGCCTCTGAGCCGTCGGCGTTAAAAAACCTCCAGCTGAAATCACTACCTTCCCTTGCGTCTTCGATCAGTATGACACCATCGGCGCCGACTGAATGATGCTGCCTGCTTACCTTTTTCACAAATTCTGAAATATTCCTGAATTTCTTGTAAGCTTTGCCGTCACGGTTATCGATAAGGATAAAATCATTGCCGCTGGCGCTCATTTTGTAAAATTCTAACTCAGCCACTGTTTCATACCTCCAGAAAGTGTGGTACAGACTCATTCCTAACAAGGTCCCTGAAGGACTCTCTCTTCCTTATAATATAAAATTCTTTATCTTTTACAAGTACCTCTGCAACCCGCCTCCTGGCGTTGTAGTTTGAAGACATGGAAAAACCGTATGCGCCGGCGCCGAGGACGGCAAGGAGATCTCCCTTTTTGAGTGATTCTATTGTCCGGCCTTTCGCGATAAAATCACCGGATTCACACACGGGGCCAACGACATCCACCGTCACGGCATCGCCTTCGCCTTCTTTGACGGGAATTATTTCGTGGTATGCATCATAGAGGGCGGGCCGTACAAGGTCATTCATTGCCCCATCGACAATATAAAAGGTCTTTCCCGGCATGGTCTTTATATACAGGAGCTTCGTGACAAAGATCCCACTGTTGCCTACGAGCACCCTTCCGGGCTCGAGTACGAGCGTAAGCCCTGTTCCCTCCAGCTCCCTCTCCATCACCAGGGCAAAGTCTTCGGGGTGCGGCGGCAGTTCATCCTTGTAGGTTATTCCCAGCCCGCCGCCGATATCGACCATCTGGACGGACGTGCCATCATCGTGCAGTTGCCGGATCATCGACTTCAAAGACCGTACCGCATCAACAAAGGGAGAAAGCTCAAGTATCTGGGACCCTATATGGGATGATATGCCAACCGGCACAAGGAGCCGCTCTTTTCTTATCGCCTTGTAAAGCCTGCGGGCGTCATTCCACAGCACACCGAACTTGTTCTTTCTCAGCCCTGTCGTTATATAAGGGTGGGTCTTGGGGTCAATCTCAGGGTTCACCCGTATCGACACGGGCACAACCTTCTTTAAGGTCCGCGCCAGTTCCGTGACGGCCTGCAGCTCCCCCTCAGACTCAATATTGATCATGAGGATGCCTGCCTTGATCGCAGACCGCAGTTCCTCCTCCGTCTTGCCTACACCGGAAAAGACTATACTGTTCGCGGGTATCCCGGCACGAAGCGCCCTGTATAGTTCTCCGCCGGACACTATATCGGCGCCGCCGCCGAACCTTGCGATCATCCTCAGGATCGCACTATTCGCATTTGCCTTACATGAATAGCATGTGATATGAGGTATCTTCCTGAATGCATTGTTGAAGACATAGAAATGCCTTTCGAGGGTCCGGTAGCTGTATACGTAACAGGGAGTACCGACCGCGGCGGCAATCTCTGCCACGGGTACCTTTTCACAATGCAATTCGCCTCTCTTGTGTTCAAAAAAATGCATCTTCTATCCTAAGCCTCTTTTCGTCAGGATGCAACTCCCCACACATTCTCTCCCTGCCCGCTGATCACCCTTATTCTCTCAGGATCACTATCAACTCTCTCGACTGCCCGCTTTCGTTTCCCGATGTATCAACGGATGTTACAAAATAGGAAACGTATCGCAGGTCAGGCACTGCCGCGTCGATATACAAAGCATCCCTGGTAAGCTCTGTATTTAGTTTTTTCGCCGTACCTGCCCCGATCCTGTATACATTATATCCTGCCAGGTCCTTGTCGGGAGGTTCCCTCCAGTTTATCACAACCGTATTGCCCTTCCACTCAGCCTTCATGTCGAGAGGTACCGTAGGGGGTGTTTTGTCTTTTGGGACAACATCCAGCACGACGCCCTCGCCCTCCCATTGCACTCCGCCTTTTACCCTGACCTTTCGAACCGCATAACGATATCTTTTTCCGTTCTCAAGCCCGGAATCAACGTAGAGAGTAACCGAAAGAGGGATTTTATTCAGGGGTAAAAGGGGGTAAACGCCGTTTTCATAGCGATATACGTTATAGAGCAGCCCTTCCTCCCTTGACCATGAGAGCTCTGCCCTCCCGTCATCCTCCTTTGCTGAAACGTTCCTTGGCTGGTCCGGCGGAGTTTCCCACTTGATTGAAAAGACGTTCGATGCGTCCCCGACAGTACCCCGTTTTGTATATGGATGTATCTTATAGGAATACTGCAGTCCGCCCGTGAGGTCTTCGTCGTAAACGTAGATCCTGTTGTCATAGAGGGCGTACCCTTTGCGTTCATCAAGGCGGATATCCTTGAAAGGCTCGAATGTTCCCGCGATACAGGAACCACAGGTCTTCAGCACTTTGAAGCCGGCGATGTCTTTTGTCTCCGCAGTGTCCGCCTTCAGCGCCGGGCTTGAGAAAGAGAGAAAAAGGACCCCGTCTTTCACCGCCCCCGAGAGGTCGTTGATTCCCGCAGGCGAAGGGAGCACCTTCGGCATGGGGTCGCCTTTCTTGCCGCAACCGGCAGCAGTGATCAGCAAGATGACGCTAAAGATTACAATATACCTTTTCAGCATTTATCTGTCTCTCTACTTCATTAAAAGAAGCCGCCCCTTCCGTCTTCCTGTTTTTCAGGATGGCCTGCGGGTCAATACTCGCAAAGATGTCTTTTTCAAAGAGCGGGGAAAATCTTTTCAGCATGGTAACCGTCAGGTCCTTGAACAACTTCCCCCTCTCCTCGCAATCACGCACAAGCCTTCCCACAATACCGTGCGCCTCTCTGAACGGGACGCCTTTAATCGTGAGATATTCCGCCATCTCAACGGCAGGCATAAAGCTCTCCTTTACCGCACGCTCCATCCGTTTTCTGTCGGTCTTCATCCCGGCTATACACAGCGTCATCACGGCGAGGGATTCTTTTACCGTCTCTATCGCGTGGAACATGGGCTCTTTATCTTCCTGGAGGTCCCTGTTATACGTCATCGGCAAACCCTTCAGGATCGTGAAGATGCTGAAGAGATCCCCGATAACCCGTGAGGCCTTGCCGCGCACCAGTTCCAGCGCGTCAGGGTTTTTCTTATGGGGCATCAAACTGCTTCCCGTACAGAGAGAATCCGGCAGGGCCACAAACGCGACCTCGTTTGACGAAAAGATAATGAGGTCCTCCGAAAACCTGCTCATGTGCATCATGGCCATGGCGGCCCCGTAGATCGCATCAACGACAAAATCCCTGTCAGAGACCGAATCCATGCTGTTCTCTGAGACCTTTGCAAAGCCAAGCCTTTTTCTTACGAACTCCCTGTCAAGAGGCATCGTGGAGCCCGCCAAGGCGCCGCTCCCCAGGGGCATGACATCGGTGCCTTGCAGGATGTTTCTCAACCGCTCCCGGTCCCTTTTGAACATATAATAATACGCCATGAGGTAATGCGAGAAGGTAACTATCTGCGCCTTCTGCATGTGCGTATAGCCCGGCAAAATCGTTGTCTTTTCTTTTTCGGCCTTTTGCACAAGGCCCCTGAGGAGCCCCATGAGGCCTTCCTCAACACGCTTTAGCTGGTCCTTCAGGTACATTCTCATATCGAGTGAAACCTGGTCGTTTCTGCTGCGGCCCGTATGCAGCTTTTTCCCCGCGTCGCCCGTCTTTTCTATAAGGCGCGCCTCTATGTGCATGTGGATATCCTCAAGGCTGTTGGAAAAAGTGAATATGCCCATCTCTATCTCTTTCTGTATCTCATTAAGTGCGGTTCCAATATCTTTCATCTCTTCTTTTGTCAGGACGCCGATCCTGTTGAGCATTTCCGCATGGGCCCTGCTTCCTTCAATATCGTACCGGTAGAGTGCCCGGTCAAAACCGATGGACGCACTGAACCCCTCAAGGAGAGGGTCTGTTTCCCCCTTAAACCTGCCGCCCCATGGTTTCATAATCGCTCACCAAATATCGCGGTGCCTATGCGCACCATTGTTGCCCCTTCTTCAATAGCCACCTCAAAATCCGAAGACATCCCCATCGAAAGTTCTCTCATTGTCAATCCGAATTCGCCGTTCATCTCATTCAGAATTTCCCGTAACCGGGCAAACACCCACCGTACCTCTTCGGGGTTATCGGCAAATGGCGCCATGGTCATCAACCCGACCGGCCTCACATGCCTGAGAGTCATCGCCTTTTCGAGCATCCTCCGCAGGCCGTAATCGCCCGTGCCATGCTTGGAATCCTCTCCGGCAACGTTAACCTCGAAGAGTATATCTATCTGCTTTCCGTGTCGCTCAATCCCTTCAGCAATATCCCACCTGTCGACGGAATGGACGCAGTGAAAAAGTTTCGGGATGTACCTTACCTTATTAGCCTGTATATGCCCGATCATATGCCAGCATACATCGCCGGTTATCTCTTCTATCTTTTTACGCGCCTCCTGGATGTAATTTTCACCAAAATCACGGAGGCCGCACGCAATGGCAGCCTTGATCTTCTCCGTACCGATCTTTTTCGTAACCCCTATTAATCGCACCTCTTCTGGCTGCCGTCCGGCACGGCGGCACGCATTCGCCATGCGATCCTTCACCGCATTAAAGGACTCCTCAATGGCGCCCATGCTCAACCGGCCGATTCAATGAAGGGTCTGTTTTCACACAATGTTCAATTCCTGTTGCATATATTCGGAACTGCTTTAATCTCACGCAAGGATACCTAAAGAGAGGAGGGCTTCCGCGATCTCACAGATCGGGAGACCCACGACATTTGTGTAAGATCCCTTTATCTCTTTCACCATGTAACCGCCTCTGCCTTGCACCGCATAAGAGCCGGCCTTGTCCAGCGGCTCCGACGTTTTTATATACCGTTTTATCTCCTCGTCGTGGAGGTCCCTGACAAATACTTTTGTCTCCACCGCGTCACGGTACGCGATCTTCTTGGAGAGGTTAAGGACGCAAAAACCGGTTATGACCTTATGCCACTTTCCGCTTAGCGTTTTCAGCATGTTGAATGCCTCTTGTTCGTTCCTTGGCTTGCCGAGTATCCTGTTCTTATAAACAACGACCGTATCGGCAGCGATAACCCATTTGTCGGGAAAATGGCTCCCCACCTTATGTGCCTTTTCGTGGGATACCCTGAGGACATATTCCTTCGGGGGCTCGTCCTTCTTTCTCGTTTCATCGATATCAGGCGGTATGATGGCGAATGATACGCCCAGCGTCCGGAGGATATCCACCCTCCGCGCAGACTCGCTCGCAAGAATTATCGAATCCCCTTCTTTTATTTGAAACATCATTGTCCCTGCTCTTATAATATTGTAGCATAGAAAATTATCCGAAACGCCAAACAATTTCAAGTTAAATAATTCGGCTCATGGCACATCGCTCATGGTTAGTAAAGAACGTTTAACGTTTAACACAAAACATTGAATAAATTTTTCCTCACGTCTTATGTTTGGCTATCCTCATATTGTGAAATGTTTCTCTTGACCTTTCCCTTGGGAATCTTTAATATATTTGCAAAAAACCTACCCCTTTAAGGAGGATAACAATGCAAAAGAGATACCTGCTTGCGCCGGGACCAACGGCAATACCACCAGAAGTGCTTTTGAAGATGGCCGAACCGATTATCCATCACAGGAACCCCCTCTTCGAGGAGATTGTTCAGGAGGTGAGAGACAACCTGAAATATCTCTTCGGCACGAAGAACGAGGTCCTTATCTTTGCATCCTCGGGCACCGGCGCAATGGAAAGCGCGGTTACGAATATGCTCTCGCCGGGCGACAAGGCCATATGCGTTCGGAGCGGTAAGTTTGGCGAGAGGTGGGCGAATATCTGCAAGGCCTACGGAGTTGAGGCGGTTAATATCGACCTTCCCTGGGGAGACATTCTTGACCCGGCTGTTGTGGAAAAGACCCTCAAGGCAAATCCTGAGGTAAAGGCGGTCTATATGCAGGCCACGGAGACATCGACGGGCGCAAAGTTTCCCGTGAAAGAGGTTGCTGCGATTGTCAAAAACTATCCCAACACGCTCATGGTCGTCGACGGCATTACCGGGGTAGGCGTCTTTGAATTACCGCAGGATGCCTGGAATATAGATATCCTTGTCGCAGGGTCGCAGAAGGCCCTCATGCTGCCGCCTGGACTTGCCTTTGCCGGTGTCAGCGACAAGGCGTGGGGATTCAACAAGAACTCAAAGATCCCGAAGTTCTATTTCAACTGGACAAAGGAGCTTGCCAATCTTCAGAAGAACCAGACCAACTTTACCCCGGCCATATCCCTTATCATCGGCCTTATGCAGGCGCTCCGGATGATCAAGGCAGAAGGCCTGGAGAATGTCTACAAAAGGATCGACACTCTTGCGAATGCGACACGCGAGGCGGCTGTCGCGCTGGGACTGAAGGTTTTTGCAAAGTCACCGAGTCCGGCCGTTACTGCCATTGTTGCCCCGGAAGGGATTGACGGACAGGCGATCTACAAGTCAATGTGGAAAAAATACGGCGTTACGGGCGCCGGCGGCCAGGACCAATTGAAAGGAAAGATCTTCAGGATAGCAACCCTCGGTTACGCAGATAAATACGATGTGATAACCGCCGTCTCTGCCCTTGAGTTCACGTTGCGGGATCTGGGGCACAAGTTCCAGATGGGGGCAGGTGTAGCAAAAGCAGTAGAGTGCTTGAAGGATTCATAAAAAACATACACGGGGGACCTCATGGTCAAAGAAAACATAAAGGTGCTCATCGCAGATGAACTATCAGCCAAGGCTATCGAGATACTGAAAACAAACAACCTCGCCGTTGACGTGAAGACAGGATTGAAGGGCGAAGAGCTTCAATCCATTATCGGCGACTATGATGCGTTGATCGTGAGGAGCGCCGCTAAGGTAACGAAAGACATCATCGCAAAAGGGGACAAACTGCGCGTCATCGGCAGGGCGGGTATAGGCGTTGACAACGTTGATGTGGCGGCTGCCACAGAAAAGGGCATTATTGTTATGAACACGCCCCAGGGGAATGCCCTTGCCGCGGCAGAGCACAGCATTGCCCTTATATTTGCAGCAGCGCGCAAGGTCGCCTATGCAGACAGGTCGATGAAGCAGGGAAAGTGGGAGAAGAAGGCCCTCATGGGCATTGAGGTCTATGAGAAGACCCTCGGCGTCATAGGTATAGGCAATATCGGTTCCCTCGTGGCAGAAAAGGCCCTGGCCCTGGGAATGCGGGTGATCGCCTACGACCTCTATGTCTCGAAAGAGTTTGCGGAGAGCAAGGGGATAAAGCTTGTCGATCTTGATACACTCCTGAAAGAGAGCGATTTCATTGCCATCCATCTGCCGCTGGTAAAGGAGACAAGAGGACTGATCAACAAGGATGCTATCGCGAAAATGAAAAAAGGCGTCATCATCGTCAATGTGGCGCGGGGGCCTATTGTCAACGAAAAAGACCTTCTTGAGGCCCTTGAGAGCGGGCACGTGGGGTTCGCGGCACTCGATGTATTCGACCAGGAGCCGCCGCCGGCAGACAATCCCCTCGTCCTTTCCGAAAAGACCGTCTGCACCCCTCATCTCGGTGCATCCACAAAGGAGGCGCAGGATAAGGTCGCCGTTGACATCGCCAATCAGGTCGTAGATTTTTTCAAGAATAATGTCATTAAAAACAGCGTCAATGCACCGTCAGTGTCGCTCGAGATTGCCCGGCAGATAACACCCTACCTGAAGCTTTCAGAGAATTGTGCGAACATCGTTTCGGCAATCACGGAATTCCCCATCCAGGAGATCCAGATCCAGTATATGGGGGCCATATCGGAGGTTGAAACGAAGATCCTGACACAGGGGATCGTGAAGAACATCCTTGCCCAGCAGATGGAGGGGGTGAACTACGTGAACGCGCCGCTTATTGCAAAAGGCCGCGGCGTAAAGATTATTGAAACAAAGTCAAAAGAACATGAAGACTTCATGTCACTCCTCGCCATTACGGTAAAAGGCGAAAAGAATCAGAACACAGTGCAGGGCACGCTCTTCGGCAAGAAGGAGCCGCGGTTGATAAAGATTAATAATATCTTTCTTGAGGCAGATCTCAAAGGGCATATGCTGTTCGTCTACAATTATGATAAGCCCGGCGTTATCGCAAGCATTGGAAATGTCTTCTTCATACGGGGGATCAACATAGCCGGCATGCACTTTGGACGGGAAGCCCCCGGGGGGCTCGCTATATCGCTTCTGGACCTTGATAAAGAGATCGAGGATAACGTGGTCCGGGAGGTGCAGTCCCTGCCGAACATTATTTCCGCGAAACGGATTGACTTGGTATAAATCAGGAAGGTGAGAGGTTAAGTAAGAGATCAGAAGATATGCTTTGCCCCTCACCTTTTTGTTTATTTTATTGTTTATTTTGTAGTTCATTTTGTTTATTTTATAGCCCATTCTTGGGCGAGAGGGGGAGGCCGGGTACCCACGAAGTGGGTGTGGCTTTACGCGTGGAGGGGGCGACGCGAGCCCCGGTAAATGTTCAAGGGCGTAATCGTCTTTGTTTCATTGTAGTTCATTTTGTTTATTTTATAGCCCATTCTTGGGCGAGAGGGGGAGGCCGGGTACCCACGAAGTGGGTGTGGCTTTGCGCGTGGAGGGGGCGACGCGAGCCCCGGTAAATGTTCAAGGGCGTGATCTTCGATTTTGACGGAACGTTAACTGAATTAACGCTGGACTTCGATCTTTTGAGGGCGGAGGTAGAAGCGATAGCCCGGCGCTATGTAGCCGAGAACGTGATCCTCTCGCTCAAAAGCCGTTATATCCTTGAAATGATCAATGAAATAGAGCGTATCCTTGACGATAAAAACGCACGGTTCAAGGTAGAGGCATACGCAAGGCTGCGGGACCTCGAAGTAGAGGCATCGAAAGGGAAAGACGTATTCCACTACACGCGGGAGGTCCTCCAATGCCTGAAAAACAGGGGTATATCAATAGGGGTAATTACGAGAAGCTGCACGGATGCAGTCGAAGAGGTGTTTCCTGACGTCAGGGATTACGCAGATTCCATCGTGACCCGGGAAGGCACGAGATATGTCAAGCCCAGCCCCCTTCATGTCGTAGAGGCCCTTCGGGAACTCCGGCTCCAACCTGATGACGTAATGGTGGTGGGAGACCATCCCACAGATATCATTGCCGGCAGGGCGCTGAACATGAGAACCGCAGGGGTTCTTACAGGAAGGACGGCGAAAGATGGTTTTGAAAAGGTACAGGCAACGTTCATTTTCGACGACATAAGGGGTATATTGACCCTCTGTTAAACTTTCCGACCCCTTGGATCCTTGGCCTCTTGAACCCTTTTTACACGCCAGATCAGTGAAAATCATTGTTTATTAAAAGGGATTTTTATATAATGTAGCGATTTGTGGGTCTTGCGCGGGATAAAAAGAACCATCCATGGGCTAAAATAAGGAGTTGCGGTGATTACCTTTAAAGGGGTACACAAGTGGTTCAAAGACCTTCACGTTCTCAATGACATCAATCTCCATGTGAACCAGGGGGAGGTTCTGGTAGTATGCGGTCCCTCCGGATCAGGAAAGTCGACACTGATACGAACCATAAACAAGCTGGAACCGATCAACGAGGGAACGCTCATCGTTGACGGCATGGACCTTTCCGACAGCAAGGCGGATATCAATAAGCTCAGGGCTGAGATAGGCTTTGTGTTCCAGCAGTTTAACCTGTACCCCCACCTTTCCGTCATGAGGAATATTACCCTCGCCCCCATCAAGATCCGCAAGATAGGCAAAAGCGAGGCGGAAAGCCAGGCCACGGCTCTCCTCGAACGGGTAGGGCTCGCTGAAAAGCGCGATGCATACCCCACTCAGCTCTCAGGAGGGCAACAGCAGCGGGTCGCCATCGCGCGCGCGCTGGCCATGAAGCCGAGGATCATGCTCTTTGACGAACCGACGTCGGCCCTTGATCCGGAGATGATCGGTGAGGTTCTCCTTGTCATGAAAGACCTGGCACAGTCGGGCATGACGATGATCGTGGTGACCCACGAGATGGGTTTCGCGAGCGAGGTCTCCGACAGGGTGGTCTTTATGGATGAAGGCCGGATCCTCGAAGAGGCAGCGCCTGATGAATTTTTCAAAAATCCAAAACATGAGAGGGCGCAGCAGTTCCTGAAGGAGGTCCTCTCGCCAATGCATTAATTTTTACGTTAAGGAGGAAGGGTATGAAAAGATTTGTTGTGGTGTTTGTAGCATTGGTGTTTGTAGCAGGCCTTTGCGGTACCCTGTCCGCGCAGGACAGGCTTGATACGATCAAAAAGAGAGGCGCTCTCATCGCGGGGGTAAAGGACTCAACGCCCGGATTCGGCTTCGTCGATGAGAAGACGAGGGAGATCGTCGGGTATGATGTCGATTTTGTAAAGGCAATTGCCGATAAGCTCGGCGTCAAACTGCAGCTCAAACCGGTTACCTCAGCAAGCCGCATGCCCCAACTCGTCGAAGGAAATATCGATATCATTGCCGCAACGATGACGAAGACCGCCGAGCGTGCAAAGCAGATCGACTTCAGTTACACCTATTTTTTCACAGGACAAAAATTCATCGTCAAAAAAGGAACGGTGAAGAGCCTTGCAGACCTCGACGGTAAGAGGATCGGGACGGCAAAAGGCTCGACCTCGGAGCAGAACGCGGCAAAGGCGCTGCCGAAGGCAACGATCCTTTCCTTCGACGACTACCCGCAGGCATTGCTCGCGCTTCAGCAGGGCAAGGTCTTTGCCGTAACGACCGATGAATCGATCCTGGCAAATCTTCTCGGCAAGGCGCCGAACAAGGAGCAGTACGAGATCCCCGATATCCAGATCTCTGATGAGCCCTACGGTCTCGGCATAAAGAAGGGTGAAAAGGGCCTCGTTGATTTCGTGAACAAGACCCTCCTTGAGATGGAGAAGAGCGGGGAGGCGAAAAGGATCTTTGAGAAATGGTTCGGCCCGAACTCCACAACGCCGCTGCAGAGGGGTACTTTCAAGATCACCGCGGGCAAGTAAGAAAGGGGGAAACGGGGAAAGGGAGAAGCGGAGAGGGATCTCATCCCCTGGTGCGCCGGATCTCCGGTTCCCCGTTGCATTCTGTCAATAAAGGGGTCTGACACTCTTGTTTAAGTATCAGTTCGACTGGTCGGTTGTCACCTCCGGCAAGTATTTTGAATGGCTGCTGTCAGGGCTCTATACCACCATTCAACTCTCGCTGGTGGCGATCGTCTTCTCGTTCCTGCTCGGTCTGGTCATTGCCATGATGCGCATGAGCAACGTGAAGCCCGTCAGGTGGTTCGCCCACGGCTACCTGGAATTCTTCAGGAACACCCCGCTCCTTGTGCAGATATTTTTCTGGTATTTTGGCTCCTACAAGATACTGCCGACGGTGATAAACGATTGGTTGAACAAAACGAACTTTGAGTTCGGGGCCGCGGTGATCGCGCTCACGATCTATACCTCGGCGTTCATCGCAGAGGATATCCGCTCCGGCGTCCGCTCTATCCCGAAGGAACAGCTGGAGGCCGCCAGAAGCTCCGGATTTTCCTATGTCCGTTCCATGCAGTATATCATCCTGCCTCAGGCCGTAAGGATCACCATACCCCCGCTCATCAACCAGTTCCTGAACCTGACGAAAAACTCCTCACTTGCAATGACGATCGGCGTCATGGAGCTTACCTATCAGGCTCGTCAGATCGAAAGTTATACCTTTAAGGGTTTTGAGGCATTTACCGCGGCAACGCTGGTATATGTAGTGCTCTCGATCATAATAACACTCATGGTAACGTACTACGATAAGGTAGTGCTGAGCCCGATGAAGGCGCGTTAGTATGCAGACAGGCTTTGATTTTACCGTTATCTGGACCAACATCACCTATTTCTTCATAGGCCGGTTCCCTCACGGCGCCCTCGGCGGCATTGCCCTTACACTCTATCTTGCCGTCATCTCCTGCATCCTTTCGTTCATCGGCGGTCTTTTCCTCGGGCTGATGGGCATATCACACAACAAGCCGGTACGGTACCTTTCGACAGTTATATTGAACATCATCAGGGGCATGCCGCTTCTCATGGTCATCTTCTGGATGTATTTCCTGCTTCCTGCCATGGTGGGAGGAAATGTCAACGAAAGCTGGACCGTGATCATGGCCCTGACGCTTTTTACTTCAGCGTATATGTCGCAGATCGTCAAGGCGGGCGTTGAAGGGATACCGAGAGGTCAGACAGAGGCGGCGCTTTCCACAGGGCTTCATCCCTGGCAGGCCATGATCTATATCGTGCTCCCCCAGGGGCTCCGCAACATGATCCCGTCATTCGTCAATCAGTTTGTCTCGATGATCAAAGATACTTCGCTGGCGTTCATCGTCGGCGTCTCCGAGCTGACCCACGTGGCCACGCAGATAAACAACCGCACGATCATATATCCCACAGAGATATTCTTTTTTATAGCGGTTATCTACTTCATCATCTGCTATGCCTTCACTTCTCTCTCGCGATGGCTCGAAAAACGGCTCGCCTGGAGAAGGTAGGGCAACCTATCAGATTACCGGGCCTCTCTGCCGGTGATTCGTTTCGCCTTCTTTGAAAAAGATACTGAGAAACCGGTGTCTCTTGCTGACTACCTTCACGGAATGGTTGTACCGTGCATCATAGTAAAGGACATCCCCCTCCCTAAGGTAATGTTCGATCCCATCATGTTTGATAACCGCATCCCCTTCGAGTACATAGACAAGCGTGTGGCCCTCCTCAGTATGAGGGTCGACGAAGTTTCCTTCTGTTGCCTCGCCCAGGTTTATAAGAACGTTCTTGCCGGTCAGTTCAAAGGGGGCGATTACCCTCAACTGAATGCCCGAGGACTCGATGACCGACTGCTTTTCCTTATTGACTATCAGCATCTTGGGCTCCTTTGCCTGGAAAAAGTAGTCGATCGGCTGTCTCAGCTGGGATGCTATCTGGGAAAGTACTAAAACAGAAGGGCTCGTCTTCCCTGTCTCGATCCTATGAAGGGTCATTGTACTGATCCTTACCCTCTCGGCCAGCTCCTTGAGGGACAACCCAAGCCCTTTGCGCTCCTTTCTGATCTTAAGTCCCAAATCAGCCATGTTTTATCTCGCTTTCTGTCATCCTGCCGTTAGGATTTCAATTCCGCGAGGTAGTCCTGAAGAAGCTTTCTCCTGAGGACCTTTTCAGCGGCGTTCAGGGGGATCTCTCTGACAAACTTTACCACCTTCGGGATCTTGTACCGCGCGAGCCTGTC
>Ga0209201_1000239_pt1 | contig 81478 bp, 61 predicted proteins | sample AD_UKC055_MetaG_FD_184411 | JGI IMG/M metagenome (GOLD analysis project Ga0209201, IMG submission 184411) | Active sludge microbial communities of municipal wastewater-treating anaerobic digesters from USA - AD_UKC055_MetaG (SPAdes) (version 2) | ecosystem: Engineered > Bioreactor > Anaerobic >...
ACTCCCGGGCTTCCATAAAAAAAGGCCTGGCAAAAAGCCAGGCCATTATGCAAGTAGTTGATATAACGTTTACTTGTTCGGATTGCCGAAAGGATTGTGCTGTTTGCGAACCTTCGGGAACTTGGATGTGCCGTAGAGGTCGCGCATGGCGTTGGAAATGGTAACCACGGCGCTGTTGGCAAACTCGCTCACGATGCCTTCATAGACATAGATGGTTCCATCTTCCGGAGCGGAGGGCAAGGTAACAGCGTTGGCCGGGAAGGTGTAGGAACGGGCGGTGGGGAGCACAACCTTATCGTACATGTCGTAATCCAATCCGCCATTACCCCATACTTCCAGTTCGCATATCTGCATGCTGGCGTTGTAGGGCATGGTCCAGGAGATATCGAACGGGGCGGTGATATCGGGATTCTGCGGAGAAACCAGATCGCCGGGGGTGGCCGTGATCGGCACGGTACCGTTGAATTTCACTTCGCCGTTACGTTTGAAAACAACAGTCATCTCTGTGGCATTGGCAGGAACCGGGATGGAGACGACATCTGTCTCCACCACTCCGTCGTTCACAGACAGGCCATAAGACACGTTATTAACAGTCAGGGTGAAGGTGTCGCTGGTGGTGACATCGTCCGGTCCCCAATCTTCGAAGTTAAAGATCAGTTGCTGGGTGGTGCCGTCGCTGTATGCTTTGCTGACCAGAATACCCCATTCCCTGGATTCCATGTAATCCACATAGTCATCCCCATCGGTGAAGCTGACGCGGATTCTGTATTCCCCGGTGGCGATAGCGCTGGGGGCGTAGTCGGAATAGTAGCCGATGGCTTTGATGGTGGTGTTGCTATTCACCAGAATCGGCTCGGTGTAAAGGGTGGCGGTGGTGTCAGGCGTGGTGCCGTCGATGGTATAATAGATTTTCGCATCTCTTGTGGCGCAATTGATGGCCACAGTCTGAGGGGTGTCGTAGATACCGGGTTCCGGGGTGAAGGTTGGTGTGGCAACCACGCCGGGTTCGGTGGGATCGTCCTCACAGCCAAACATAAGAGCCATTGTCAACAGGACAGTTAGCGCCAGAAGCAGTCTGGCGGTAAAACCGAAGTGCTTTTTGAGTTGTTCCATTTAGGATCTCCTTTCTCTCATTTTTTACTAAATTCACTTCATAATCTTATACTGCGTTACCTTGAAAATAATGCAGTTTTTTTTCATGAATCGAGGGAGGACACAGCCGCAAGGTTCCGTCTATGCCTCTCTCTGAGCAACTTTTAGACTAAATAATGATGTTATAGAATTCTGTCAACCAATTTCTGGTTGCCTCGCAAAAGATACCCTTCAATTGGGCGAAGGCATCCTGGTCAACCCTGCCGCTCCACTCGTCCATAAAGGTTTTTTTGAATTCGACCGCCAGGCAGATGAGACTGTCCGGATAGTTCAGATTCAGCCAACGTGAGAGATGCCCGCCGGTAAACTTGACGTCCAGGCGGCAGTCCAAAGCCTTGCCCAGGTAGCTTTGCCCATCCAAAAGCTCCCTCAGTGCCTGCGCGGCAGGATAGTGGTGTTGCCGCAGGTTGCTGCGCCCGATGATGATGTCCGGGTTGGCGTCCTGGGGGTCAGGTTCCGCAAGGGGGCCGCCCCGCCGGTGGTTGTAGCTGTGCAAGTCCAACACCACCAGGAAGGGATGCCGCGCGAGCAGCCTTTCCACGTGATAGCGGAGCAGCTTGTACCAGGAGGCGTAATCCTCCCTCAACCGGGCCAGCAGATCATCCGCCGGGGGACGGGTGCGCACGGGCAAACCCCAGCAATCAGCGGGTTCCAGATATACCGCCTTTTCCATAGGCCTGTTGAGGTCGATCGCGAAACGTGAGGTTTTCAGGATGATGTGATTGGGGAACAGGGCGGCCATTTCGCCGGTGTGGGGGTCTTCCTCCCGCAGCCGGTCAGCTTCACTGACACCGCAGTTGGCCAGCAGTCCGGCAGGCATGAAGTGGCCGTTGTGGATGGCCGTCGCCAGCACCGGAACGGAATCGTCCCCAAAGGAAGAAACCGAGATCAGCAGGTCCCGGTCAGGCATATTTTTCCAGATAGGCGGAGGCTGTCTCGCGGGCAAGATTGCGTATCCTGCCGATGTAAGCAGCCCTTTCGGTGACGCTGATCACGCCCCGGGCGTCCAGCAGGTTAAAGTTGTGGGAGCAGCGCAGCAGATTGTCATAAGCCGGATAGACGAGGGCCTTGGCGAGCAGTTCGCGGCACTCTTTTTCATAATTCTGGAACAGGCTGAAGAGCAGGCCGGTGTCCGCCGCCGAGAAGTTGTATTCCGAATACTCGACCTCTTTGGCAAAAAAGAGCTCTTCATAGAGGGTGCTGTCGTTCCACTTCAACTGGCGGTAATCATCGATATCCTGGATATACATGGCCAGGCGTTCCAGCCCGTAGGTCAGTTCCACGCTCACCGGAAAGGTGTCGATGCCCGCCACCTGCTGGAAATATGTGAACTGGCTGATCTCCATGCCGTCCAGCCACACCTCCCAGCCCAGTCCCCAGGCTCCCAGCGTGGGCGATTCCCAGTCGTCCTCCACAAAACGGATGTCGTGCTTTTCGATCTCTATGCCGATGGCTTGCAAGCTTTTCAGATAGAGGTTTTGGATGTTTTCCGGACTTGGCTTGATCAATACCTGAAACTGGTAGTAGTGCTGCAGGCGGTTGGGGTTTTCGCCATAACGCCCGTCCTTGGGCCTTCGGCAGGGTTGCGGGTAGGCAATGGATACCGGTTTTGGGCCGAGCGCGCCGAAAAAGGTGCCCGGATGGAAGGTCCCAGCACCCATCTCAACGTCGTAAGGCTGGATCAGATTGCAGCCTTGAGCTGCCCAATAGTTCTGCAAAGTGAGGATAATATCCTGAAAGTTCATTTTTCCTTTCCCAGAAATTTGCGGCACTGCGTTCTCATCTCCAGCAGCTGGCCGCGCAGCTCCCGCAGATTCTCTTGCAACTCAGTTGACTGTGCTTCGTCCTGAGCCTGAGGCTGTGTTGCCTGGGGCAAGGTTTCCCCGCGCCGTGCCGCGGCACGTTCCGCCTTCAGTTTCTGGCGGGCTCCCTCGATCGTAAAGCGCTGGTTGTGCAGCATATCCTGTATCTTTTTAAGTAGCAGGATGTTGTCTTCCGAATACTTGCGAATCCGCCCCTCCTGCTTGCGGGGCTTGAGAAAGCTGAACTCACTCTCCCAATAGCGGATTACGTAAGGTTTTACGCCCAGGATGTTGCTTACTTCGCCGATGGTGTAATAATGCTTTTTCACAGGCGCCTCACAGGTTTTCTGAAAAGTGCAAAGACGACCAGGATAAAGGCCAGAATGACGAAAAAGAGAGGATAGCGGTAGATTCTGCGGATGAGGGGGATGTCCTGGCAGGTGTAAAGCGGGGCGGTGATGCCGGTCACTTCAAAGAGCTTCGTTTTGGCCAGATAGCGTCCTTTGGGATCCACGATCAGCGAGATGCCGGTGTTGGCGCTGCGATAGATCTGTATTCTGTTTTCCACAGCCCGGAAGCGCGCCATGACGGCATGCAGCCAGGGACCGTAGGAAGTGCCAAACCAGGCGTCGTTGGTGATGTTGACCAGGTAATCGCATTTGGTGATGTCGGCTGAATCGCGGTCGGCGGGGATGGCCATGCGGTGGAAAATCTCCGGGAAAGCCAGTTCATAGCAGATGGAGGGGGAAAAGTGCCTGCCATCACTCTCATAGTAAGCCAGTTTCTCCCCAAATTCCCAGTTGGCCTGGCCAAACTGCACTTTCCACATGAAGGGGAAAAGGTCCAGCCACAGCATCCGCTCGCCTATGGGAACCAGTATATTTTTGTAATACAGGGTATTAAAGAATCTGTCCTGCTTGAAAAGAGACGCGGCGTTATATGAAAGCTCGTTGTTCACATGCTCCGGTGGAGCGGGAACAAAGTCCGGAAAACCGGTGAAGATATCCACCCCGGTGGTGTCCAGGATAGCCCGCAGATCGCGTTGCACCTGTGGCACCCGCATCAGGTAGTTGGTGATGGCGCCCTCGGGATAGATCACCAGGCGGGCAGAATCAGCCGCAGCTTCCAGGGTCAAATCCTGTAAGATTTGCATGGTCTTGCCGTATTGCTCGGGAACCCACTTCACGTCCTGGTCGATGGAGGGCTGGATCACATAGACGCGGGCGTCGTGCTCCTCAAGTTGACGGTATTTGAGCCAGTACGCACCATAACCAAGCCAGGCCGCCATGATCAGCAGGATCAGGGCCAGTGCTCCCCGTCCCCCACGCAGCAAGCCGGGGCGACGGTTGGACACCTCGTCCGCACGCCGCGCTCTTCTTTGGCTGGAAGGCAGCAAGCTGTTCAGGAGTATGTTGATCACGAGGATGAGGAAGGACAAGCCCACCACGCCGCCAAGGTCTGCCATCTGGATCAGGATGTTATAGTCGGCGAGCGAGTAAGCCAGGTTAAACCAGGGGAAGCGGGTCTCGCCAAAGTTTTGCACCCATTCAAAGGTGAGCAGCAGCGAGATGAAGCCCGCGTAACGCCAACCGGGGAGAGAGCGGAAAATGCGGTTGATGGCCAGGAAAAGCAGGTAATAGACCAGGGTATAGAGCAACACCATACCGATCAAGCCAGGCAGGGTGACAAGCGCGAACCAATAAAAAACTATCAGCACATACACCAGGGACATGATGAATCCCATCAGCAGCAGTTGGCGGGCTTTTTCTACTCCCCGCTCAAAGACTTGCAGCAACGGAATCCAGGCGATGAACACCAGCCATCCCAGATGCAGGGGCAGACGCGACACCGCCAGTAGCAGCGCGCTTAAAAAAGTAAGCAACAGATCGTTACGGCGCAAGCTCACCTCCCACATGCAGCAGTTCCACCAGTTGCAAAAGCTTTCCATCGGACAGGCTTACCACGGAGGAGTCAATCCGCATCAGCGCCGATGGTTTGGCAGCCCAGCCGGGATCGATGTCCGCGATCCTGACCGGATTATTGAAAGAGTCGAATGCCACCTGTCCTTCCAAAGCCTCTTTGAACTGCCCCAGCAGATAGAAGACGCAGGTGCGGTCCAGGCGCTGGCTGTACACCCACAGATATTCCTGATTGCAGGCGAGGCTGGAAGGTTGTTCCACCACAAAGCGGCCAAAGCGGTATTGCTCCGTCATGTCAAATTGGGAAAGGCAGACAATCTCGGAACTGGCGGCGTCATACACATAGAAATTGCCTTCCGTGTTACCGCAAAAAAGTTCGGGCTGGATGAGCCCGTTAAGCTTCAACTCACTGAGCAGCCTGCCTTCCGGGGTGAACTTGCGCATGATCTTGAGGGCGGAATCCAAAGCCAATAGAGACCCGTCCTGATCCACCCCGATATCGCTCAGCCGCTGAAAGCTCGTTCTGTCAAAGCCCAGGCCGCCCAGAGTGTTCACCCGCTTGCCATCCCGGTAAAAGCATATTTCCTGGCTCGCTTTGCCAAAAGTGTAAACCAATCTGCCGCCCATCGAGCTCACCGCCTTGTCCGCGTTGGCCTCCAGGGTCATCGGCTCCAGTTTCCTGAATCCTCCGATACTTCTGTAGGCGCGGAATCTGTTGCCGGAACAAGCCCCGAGGCCCAAGGCAGCGACGATGGCCATCCAGTAGATTACACGCGGCAAAGCTCTCATACGAAATCCCCGCTCAGCTTTTGAGGTGGATGTCCCTCAGCTTGCCCTGGATGCTGGTTCTGCTGCCAAAACGGTTGTATTCCAGGGTGTAGGCGATGTCGATCAGGCTGTTTTTCTTCAACAGCGGCAGATAGTCACCCATATTGTAGCCGATCAAATCGAGCACCACGCCATCCTTGACCACCTTCAGCTTGAGGTGGTTGCGCCCCACGTTGTAGGGATAGCTGGCCACGCTTACATCCCGGGTCAGCAGCACGGGACGGTTGTTGTCCGGGCCGAACGGCGCGAACCGCTCGATCCATTCCATCAGGATGTCGTTGATGTCATAGAGTTCCAGTTCAAAGTTCACAAACAGCGGGGTGCGGATTTGTTCCAGTTGCAGGTGTTCGGACACATAGCGCGTCAGTTCGTTCTCGAAGCGGTCGATGTATTCCTGATAGATGGTGAAACCGACCGCGTATTTGTGCCCGCCGAAGCTGTGCAGGTTGTCCCCCGACGCCCTCAACGCCGCGAAGAGGTCAAAATCCTCCACACTGCGTCCCGAACCGCTGCCAAAACCTTCCTTGAACGAGATCATGACCACCGGGCGGTAATACTTTTCCACCAGTTTGGAAGCCACGATCCCGATCACGCCCGGATGCCAGTCGTCCGATGAGATCACCAGGCAGGACGCAGCATTTATGTCTTTATATTTCTTTTCGATGATGTCGCAGGCCTCGTGGAAGGTCTTTTGGTCTTCCTGCTGGCGCAGCGAGTTTTGCCTTTCGATGATCTCGGCCAATTCATTGCTCTGCACCTCGTCCCGCGAGATCAGCAGCTCCACCGCCACCGAGGCCGATCCCATCCTGCCCGCGGCATTGATCCGGGGCGCAATGCCAAAAACGATATCCGTGGTATCCAGCGTTTTTTGATCCATGCCGGAAATCGAGATCAGGGCGTTCAGGCCCAGGTTTTTCTTTGCTATGAGGTGTTGCAGCCCGATGGAGGCAAAGACCCTGTTTTCATCGGTGAGCGACACGATGTCCGCGATTGTCCCCACCGCCACCAGATCCATGTATTTCAGGGTGTTTTCGGCGCTGGTGATGCCCAGGCGCTCATACACCGCCATCAACAGCTTGTAGGCGACTCCGACTCCGGCCAGATGAGGGAAAGGATAGGGGCTGCCCGGCAGTTTGGGATTGATGATCGCCACCGCTTTAGGCAGTTCCTCTTTGGGATTGTGATGGTCTGTGATAACGATTTCCATGCCCATGGCGTTGATGGCTTCGATCTCTTCCAGGGCGTTCACACCGCAATCCACGCTGATTATCAGGGAGGTTCCGTTGGCCTTGATCTGGTCCAGGCTGCTCAATGAGAGCCCGTAACCATCGATCATCCGGTGCGGGATATAGAAGTCGATGTCCGCGCCAACCCTCTTCAATCCCAGATAGAGCAAAGTGGTGGCTGTGGTGCCGTCCACGTCATAATCGCCATAGATGGTGATCTTTTCCCCTCCGCTGATGGCCGCCAGTATCCGTTGCACGGCCTTTTCCATATCCGGAAAGAGGAATGGGTCGTGCTGCTGCGACAACTGGGGATGGAAAAAGTCCGTGACCTGGTCCACTGTTTTCAGGTTTTGCCGGTATAGCAATTCCGCTATTATTTCGGGACACTTCAGCTCACCCGCGAGGTTTTCCACCTGCTGCTTGTCTTCCGGAGTCAAAGGCTCCGGCAGCACCCATTGTTTTTCCATTCGTCACCTGTTATTTAAAGTATCTATTCATATATCTGCCATGCAAATAGAGCCTGATTGCTCAAGCTCCGGATCACATTCTCCGCTCATAAACATTCATTTCTTGATAGTTCTACACGGCTAATGACCATCTATCCAAGCCGCCAAATCCTGTAAAGTTAAATTTAGCTGCTCCGTGCAAACCTGTTGAAAAACACTCACATCTGCAGACCGGATTCCCGGGCCAAGCGGTTCACGCAGATATACGCGGATAAAAGGCGCGGATTGCCGCGGATTGGTATAATGGGATTGTTTCAGGGCTGGCTGCTTGTTTCTAAAAGACTGGATCACGGCTCGCAGGCCGTGATGACACGGTTTTTGGGTCTGGTGGGGCTTGTTTCGGGGTTGGGTGGGTTATCCCAAAACGGCGCTATGGCAAGCGCCGCTACTTAGTACTGGCGGTCGCTGAACCGCCTTGTTTCACCATTTCACCTTTCCACCTACAAAGATCCTGTTATCCGCGTTCTATAATCCTTTTCACCATCATAGAAACAGAACGCAAGTATATTAGCATCACATTCAGAATATAAACATACAACCTTTCCGATATTCCTTCATACCGCTCTCCCTTGCTGCTACAGCGTTTGGTGCCATCATCCTTAGGTCATCCTTATAAATTATAAGGTTGACCTACGGAAAATATAGACTTAGCCCACCCTGTCGAATGAGGGCAAACTGGCCTTTTCCTCCCGCGCATTATCTCAGCAAATAAATAGCCGCCGTCAGAAAAGACGGCGGCAATAACAGCTCAGACTGCGTTCTTATTGGGAACGGCGCTGGAATCTGTTGCGGTTGTACTCAGCCTTTTTGGCCTTGCGGCACTCAGGGCAGCGCTGGGGTTCGTTGAGCAAACCCTTTTCCTGGTAAAATTCCTGTTCGCCTTCGGTGAACACGAATTCTTTCGAGCAATCTTTGCAAACCAATGTCTTATCCGGCATGGCTTTCTCCTTTGTGTTTGGGACTTTGGCATTCGGGGCGGAGACACTCCCAAAAACAAAGGAATAGGCTCACTGAATGTTTGATCCCTATAATTGCGGTAACCATCTATTTAGTCACCAATATTTGTCAAATCATTTTTTAAAAACTTGTCTTGTCCACAAAAGTGAACCCATCGATGAGGGTTGTGGGCATGCAGCTATGCAGGGATGCCAGCCCGGATTCCCCCATGGCGACGATGCGGCGCGTGGCAAGGTGGGGTATCTCGTTGAACCTCAGATTGTTTACCGCGTTGCGGACTTTTCCGTCCTCGAAATACAACACTCCGTCGCGGGTCATGCCGGTCAGTTCTCCGGTTTTGGCGTCAACGGTGCGGATATACCAGAAGCGGTTGATGATCAGCCCGCGGGGCACCATCTGCATCATCTCTTCCTCGCTGGCGTGGCTGCCGGGCATATAGGCGTTGTAGGCGCTCATCGGTTCCAGGCCTTTGAGCTTCGCCCAATAGCGGTTGGTGGGCATATTCCGCAGCACGCCGTTTTCCACCCAGGTCAGTTCGCGGGACGCGACGCCCTCGTGGTCGAAAGCCGGCGCGTAAAGCTCGGGCCTCGCCAAAGTGGACTTCAAGGAAAAGTTCCCGCCAAAGAAAGGCTGGCCGATCTGCCCGCTGAAAGGCGTGAGGCCTTCATCGCTCTGGCGGCGGTTCATCATCCAGCCCATGAACCAGAGCAGCTCTTCCAACGCGCTGGGACGCAGGATCACGGCGATCTGGCAGGGATCGAAGTCTTTCATGGTCTTGAGGCTCTCAGCCTGGGACGCGAGCTGCGCGAACTCGCCTTCGAGGGAAAAGCCCTGCATGTCCTTGGCGGAATAAGAAACCTTGGTCTCCACGTTGTCTTTCTTGAGGGTCATGGAATGGCCGAATTCAGTGGCGGAGTCCGTGCCCACAAAGCCGTTTTTGGTGTTCAACAGCGTTTCCCAGTAATGTTTTTCCGTCATACCCGAAACGCTCGCGCCATAGGCGGTGGCCTTGTCGATGGCCTGCTGGACGATCTCCACCATCCTGGCGGGCGCCAGGTCGCGGGTGGCAGCATCCATGTTCTGGGTTTGGGGCAACTCCTGCGCGCCGACGCTGGGCATGAATTCAGGATCGGGGCGGTTCAGCCTCGCCATGTCTTCCGCCGTCCTGATCAGGTAATCCAGGCTCTCCTGATCGCCCTGGTTGACGGAGCAGGAACCGCTTTTCTCCCCGAAGGAAACGGTCAAATCAACACTCAGATTGCCTCCGGCGATATGCTGGGTCACCCTGTTTTGGGCAAAACGGGTCTCATGGCTGTCCATACTGTTCACTCTCAGCACATAGTCGTCAGCCTGGCAGTGTTTCCTGATATAGTCGGATATAAGCTCAAAATTCTTGTTCATTGGGAACCTCCCACTCGGATATTGCGAAATCTTGCCGGCGCGGCGCCGTGGGTCATGCGGGCGGATTGCGAGGGCTGCCCCTTGCCGCAGTTGATCACGCCGAAGGGACGCCACCAGTGTTCGTCACAGATCGCGTCACAACTGTTCCAGAACTCCGGATTGCATGATTTGTAGAGCACCTTTTTCAGCGGGCGGAACAGCTTTCCGTTTTTGATCTCCCAAAAGAAATCGCCGCCGAACTGGAAGTTCAAACGGTGCTGGTCGATGGAGAAACTGCCCTGCCCCTGGATATAGACGCCGTCCTCGGTATCCGCGATCAGCTCCGCCGGGGTGAGTTCCTTCTTTCCGGGCAGCAGATAGAGGTTGGGGATGCGGTTGATGGGCTGGTCGTAGTAGTAGGTGGCGCGGTTGCAGCCGCGGGAGGCCTCCAGGCCAATCTCCAGCGCCGTGTCGCGGGTGCTGCCGTATTCGTTGAGGATGCCGTCCTTCACGATATACCATTTCTGCCCGGGCACTCCGTCGTCGTCAAAGCCCAGGGTCGCCAATCCCTGCTCCAGCGTGTTGTCGCCCATGAAGTTGACAATCTCGCTGCCATACTGGTAGGTTTTCAGCTTTTCCGGGGTCGCGAAGGAGATGCCGGCATAGTCCGCCTCCCAGCCCAACACGCGGTCAAGCTCGGTGGGGTGCCCCACGCTTTCGTGCATGGTCAGTCCCAGGTGGATGGGGTCGAGGATCAGGCTGCGCCTGGTTTCCGGCCCCAGGGTGTCGGCTTTGACCTTGATCAGCGCTTCCTCGGCGATCTGTTTGGCCTTTTCCACCAGGTTCAGATCCAGGATCCATTCCCAGCCCACGGCTTTTCCGCCCTCGTTGAAGCTGCGGCTCTGGCTGTCGCCTTCCCACACAGCCGTGGCTGTCAGCATGGGCGTAATCCATTGGGTGTTGAGTTCCAGCCGGCTGCCCAGGGTGGAGGCAAAAACCTTCTCATCCTTGTGCATCACCAGATAAAACACCGCCTGGCGGATGCCTTCAAAGGAGAGCATGGTGCGGTTGACCTCCAGCATCAGCTCGATCTTTTCCTTCAGAGGCACGCTCTGGGGATCGATGCGCACGGGGGTCTCATATTTGGCGATATAGCCACGCTCGGGGGCCAGGCGAAGCTTTTTGGCTTTGTTTACAGATGCGGAAAGGACGGCTATTTCCGCAGCCCGCTTGACTGTGGCCAGCACGGCCTCGTCGGTGAAAACATTGGAGTGGGCAAAGCCCCAGGCTCCATCTTTGAAAAACCTCACGCCATAGCCGTTAAGCACATTGGTGCTGGTGTTCTTCAGGCTCAGATTGCGCAGGAAGATCACCTGGTCGGTGGTTTTCTGAACGCGGATGTCGGCATATTCGGCACCCAGGCTCTGAGCCGCGTTCATGGCAAGATCGGGAAAACGCATACATCCTCCTCGGGATGGCGCGCTCCTCCTATCGGTTTTACCCGATGGGGAAAGCGCTTTGTATTTATTGTCTATAATGTGGCTGCGGCAGTTGGGATGTCTCCTTTCAGCCTGCGGTAAAAGATTGCCGAAGCCATGGTGGTGTAAGAGGACAGAAAGAAGAATCCCAGCCCAAATGTAAAGCAGCTCAGGATGAACCAGCCGGCAAAAGAGAGCATCAGCCAGAAGTATTCCGCTTTATGCCCCCGCATCATTTCCTTGCTCTGGCGCATGGCCTCGGTGGCGGAGATATGTGGATCTTCCGCCAGGATGAAAAAGGTCATGGAATAGCTGATGGCCGCGATGATGCCGGGCACGATCAGCAGCAAAGACCACAGCAGCACATATAGCATGATCAGCAGGTAGGCGGTCAGGGAACGGGCAAAATCGTTGAATCCAGAAAACATCTCTTCCACTTGGAAATCCTGCCCGCGGTAGATTTTGAGAAACAGCGCGCTGATCCCCAGGGAAAGGGGGCCGCCAATGATCAGGTTTATGCCCGACAAGGAATCGAGCAGCCAGAATAGCAGCCAAACCAAAACCAGCATCCACCACTTGCCGGAGAGCAGCGTGCGCGCCTCAGCGCGAATCCGGGTATAGTCCATTTTTACCTTGCTTATCTTTACTCACCCAATATACACTTTCCTATGACTGGCTTCATCCTGTCAAGCAGATTCTGATGCCACTTTTAACGTTGACAACAAACACACTTTTTGCATGATGTCAATGCACGATATACTTATTTTCCATTTAAACAGGAGCTTAATATAATGAACTGTCCTTTCTGCCAGATACCTGAAGATAAGATTATAGGGGAAAACCAGCATTTTTACGCCATCTGGGATATCCACCCAATCAGCCAGGGCCACTGCCTGATCATTTCCAAGCGGCACGCGGAGGATTTTTTCGCGCTCACCCCGGAGGAAGCCTCATCCCTGCACGAGCTTGCCCAGGAGGTGCGGGAACTGCTGGCCGCCAAGTATCAGCCCAAAGGATTCAATCTGCTCATGAATTGTGGCGCCTCCGCGGGACAAAGCGTTTTCCATTTCCACCTGCACATCATGCCAAGCTACGGCGGCGTGATGAGCGGGCTGAAAAACATCGGGCGTTCCCTCATGCAAAAGTTTTCCGGGGCTTTATAGCAGGGTGGATGTTTCGGGGCTGGATGGCTGTTTTCAAAAGACTGGATCACGGGTCAAGCATGCGCTTGCCCGTGATGACACGGTTTTGGGGTTTGGTAGGGCTTGTTTTGGGGTTTTGTGGTTGTTCCCAATACGGCGCTATGGCAAGCGCCGCTACAGTAGAGGCGGTCGCTGAACCGCCTTCAGGGAACCTGTCCACCTCAAAAAACACTTTTCCACCTTTCAGCGGCATGATCGTAGCACCTATATATATGGGGGGGGGATTGCTCTCATTTGCATCACCCTCTCCAACCTGGGTCTTCCTGGGGTCAACCTTATAATTTATAAGGATGACCTAAGGATGATTAGCTAATCTATTGATGGCGCGAATGATAGCGACATGGGAGACAGAAAAGTATATCTTGGGATTTGCCCGTTCGTTTCTGTGCTGGCTGGTTGTTTCTAAAAGACTGGATCCCGGGTCAAGTCACCCCACCAAACCGCTACGCGCTTTGGCGGGGACCCCAACAGCCCGGGATGACACGGTATATTGTCTGGTGGGGTTTGTTTCGAGGTCGGCTGGTTGTTTCTAGAAGACTGGGTCCCGGTCAAGTCACCCCACCAAACCGCTACGCGCTTTGGCGGGGACCCCGACAGCCCGGGATGACACAGTAATGTAGTCTGGAGGGTAATCTTTTTGTAGGTCGATTGGGACTTGTATCGGGGGAACCTTTCCACCATTTCACCTTTCCACCTTTCCACCTCAAAAACACCTTTCCACGACCATTACATCGTCGTCAGATCAGTCTGTCCAGTACAGGCAGCATTTCCGCCAGAAAATCGTCGTAACGGCCGTCCAGGATGGCCTCGCGCGCCATTTGCATCAATTCCTGGTAGAAATAGAGGCTGTGGATGGTTGCCAGGCGCATGCCGAGGATTTCGTTCATTGAGATGAGGTGGCGGATGTAGGCGCGGGAGAAATGGCGGCAGGTGTAGCAGCCACAGAGGGGGTCGATGGGGCTGAAATCGTCCTTGTAGCGGGCGGCCTTGATGATCATCTTTCCGTTGCGGGTGAAGATGCTGCCCTTGCGGGCGTTGCGGGTCGGCATCACGCAGTCAAACATATCCACCCCGTTGGCGATGTTGTTGAGCAGGTCGCTGGGGGTTCCCACTCCCATCAGGTAGCGGGGTTTGTCCTTGGGCAGGATATCGTTCAGGAAGGCGGTGATGCGGAACATATCCTCTTTTGGTTCGCCCACCGCGAGGCCGCCGATGGAATAGCCCGGAAAATCCATCTGCATAAGCTCCAGAGCGGAACGTTCGCGCAGGTCTTCATAGATTCCCCCCTGCACTATGCCAAAGAGGGCCTGGCGGGCGGAATTGGTGAAGGCCAGCTTGCCGCGCTCCGCCCACTTGAGGGTGGTTTTGAGCGATTTTTCCACATACTCGCGGGTGGCGGGAAAAGGCGGGCATTCGTCAAAGCTCATGATGATGTCCGCGCCCAGGGCTTCCTGAATGGCGATAACGCTTTCCGGAGTGAAGAAATGGCGGCTGCCGTCGATATGGGACTGGAACTGCACGCCTTCGCGGGTGATCTTGCGCAGGTCGGAAAGGCTCATGACCTGGAATCCGCCGCTGTCCGTGAGCATCGGCCTGTCCCAGGAGATGAACTTGTGCAGCCCCCCGGCGGAGCGGATAAGCTCGTGCCCGGGACGCAGATAGAGGTGGTAGGTGTTGCCCAGTATGATCTGGGCGTGGCTTTCCTTGAGCTCGTGGGGGCTCATCGCCTTTACCGTGCCCAGAGTGCCCACCGGCATGAATACGGGGGTGAGAATCTGCCCGTGGTCGGTATCTATTATGCCGGCTCTGGCGCGGGACGATGTTTTTTCCAATGTAAAGCGAAACACGTTATTTACTCAAATAGCGCAAAACTTCGCTGGAAATATCCGAATAGAACGCCAAAACCATGAGCAACATCAATAGCATGAAGCCGATGGACTGCAGCGCAGTCTGCACTCTGGACGGGATGGGCCTGCCGATGATGCCTTCCACGCAGGCGAAGAGGATGAGGCCTCCATCCAGGATGGGAATCGGCAAGAGGTTCATGATCATCAGCATCAGGCTGATGCTGGCAAAGAAAAGCAGCGAATAGCTGAAGCCCTTGCTCCCCACCTGCTGGCTAATAGACGATCATGACCGGCCCGCCCACGTTCTTCTTCAGTTGGGAGGGGTTGAGCAGCAGCTTGTAGAGCATCTGGTAGTTCATGGAAACAAAGTTCAGGCTGTTGCGCAAGCCGAGAGACAGCGCTTCCCCCAGGGAGAAGTGGCGAACATAGGTCACGGGCTGCTCCTGCATGATGCCGATCGCCTTTTGGGAGCCGGTGCTGAGGCTGGATTCGAGGCGGATGTCCTTCCTCAACAGTTGGCCGCCGCGTCTGATCAGGAGCGACACGCTGTCCGCGCCAGAACTGATCACCAGGTTTCGCATGGCATACCAATCTGTGACTTCTACGCCGTCCACCATCAGAATCTCGTCCCCGGGCTTGAGCTGGGCGTGATAGGCGGGTGTTTTGGGAATCACCTCCCCCACCCGTGCCCGCACCGCGGGATAGACAGACTGCAGCAGGGAATCAAGTTCCGAAGGGGAAACCGTAAGCTGCTCGGCTTGCCCGCCGCGGATCACGGTAACCTGATTGGCGCTTTCCAGCGAAAGATTATCCAGAAAATCGCCAAAGCCCCTGACCTGTTTCCCGTTGACGCTTTGGATGCTGTCCCCGGCGGCGAAATAGCGGGCGGCAAAGCCTTCCGCGCGGGCGATCACGGGACGCTGGTCGCTTATCTTGAGCGGCAGCAGGAAAGAGATGATAAACAGCAGGACTCCCAAAAGCAGGTTGGCAAAGGGGCCGCTGAATCCGATCAAGGCCTTCTGCCACCAGGGTTTGGACTGGAATGAACCAGCAAGGCCGTCTTTCTGCTCGTCAGGGTTTTCGCCCCGCAGCTTCAGATAGCCACCCAGAGGTATCCAGCCCAGCCGCCATTGCACGCCCTTGCTTTGCCACTGGAGAATGGGCTTGCCAAACCCGATGGAGAACTTCTCGATATCCACGCCGAAAAGCCGGGCCGCGATATAATGCCCCAGCTCATGCACGAAAATCATCACGCCAAAGGCGAGGATGGTGAGCAGCAAGGTCAAGCTTTGACCGCCCTGGCAGCAAGGGTAATGGCGATAAAGGAGGCTACATCTGTGGAGTAGCTGCCTGTTCCGAAACCGGCGTCGTAGCCAAGTTCGATGGCCAGTTCATGGGAGATGCGCGGCCCTCCGCAGATGAAGAGCATCTTGTCGCGCAGGCGTTCTGCCTCCGCCAGTTCGATCAGCCGGGTGAGGTTTTTGATGTGGATGTTCTTTTGGGTGACCACCTGGGAAACCAGGATCACGTCCGCCTTCTCTTTGCGCGCCCTTGCCAACAGGTCTTCCGAAGGCACCTGCGCGCCCATGTTGATGGCGTTGAACATCTGATAGCGCTCCAGGCCAAAGCGGTGGTTGTAGCCCTTCATGTTCATGATGGCGTCGATGCCCACGGTGTGCGCGTCGCTTTCGATGCAGGCGCCAACCACGGTGAGCTTCCGCCCGATGTGTTCGCTGATATAGGCGTCGGTGGCTTCCATGTCCATCACCGGGGTCTCCACCACTTTCACCTTGATCTTTGAAGTATCCACCGAAGCGGAGGTCACGGCATAGGCGATGAAATGGGTGTAACCCTCGCGCAGGTCGCGCAGGCAGGTGATCTCCACGCTCTCAAATCCGATCCGCTCGAGCAACAGGCGGGCAGCTTCCTTGCCAAAGGCATCCGGGGGAACCGGCAGGCTGAAGGAAAGCTGCATCTTGCCATCGCCGGAGGTGTCGCCGTAGGGGCGGATAATGTTGTTTTTGCTCATAATCCCAACTCCTGCTTCATCTTGTCCAAGAACGGATTAAAGTATTGGGCGTCCTTGCGGAACACTCCCTCCAACCCTTTGCCGCCGTTCTCCGGCCGCTTGATATCGGCAAATTCTCCCCTTTCCATGGCTTTGAAGAGACCGTCTTCGGCAACCATCTCCAGAAACTCAACCGCTTCCCGCAGCACCTCGCCGGCACGCCGGTTCACAAAGCTGTTGGGAGCCAGGGACAGGTTGTCCCCCAAGTCCTTCACGGCCTTAAAGATGTACTGGGCGTTTTCGATGGCGAGGGAGCGGTCAGCCAGATGCGGGGTGTGGATGGCTTCCGTCATCATGCCCAAAAGCTGCACGCCCTGATGGGTGAGCTGGCCGACAAAGTTGAACATGGCGTCCATCAGATGGGTTTTGAAGATGTTGCCGCTGGCAAACTTGGTGGGGGGCATATATTTAACTGGCGAATCAGGGAACAGCTCCTTGGTCAGCAGGGCATGCGCCAGCTCGTAGGAAAAGCTGTTTTCCTGCTCCGGATCGATCTCGTAGGCATGTCCGAGGCCCATCTTTTCGGGTTTGACGCCGCTGAGCAGGGCGAATTGCTCGTTCAGCAGTTGGGAGGCGGTCACGGTGTAGGCTTTTTCTATGGCGTCCGAGGTGGTGAGATAGTTGTCTTCCCCAGTCTGGATCTCAATTCCGGCATAAGCGTTGACCATGCGGCTGAAATACTGGTCCAGCAGGGTGCGCTTGGGATTGATGTCGCGGAAGAGGATGCCATACATGGCGTCGTTTAGCATCAGATCCAGCCGTTCCATGGCGCCCATGGCGGCGATCTCCGGCATGCATAGCCCGGAAGCGTAATTGGTGAGGCTGATATAGCGCTTCTGCTGTTCCGACACCTCATCCAAAGCGGCGCGCATGATGCGGAAATTCTCCTGGGTGGCGAAGGTGCCGCCAAAACCGACCGTGGTGGCGCCATAAGGCACATAGTCCAGCAGGGATTGGGCGGTGGAGCGGATCACGGCGATGATGTCCGCGCCCTCAGTGGCGGCCGCTTTGGCCTGCACCGCGTCTTCGTATATGTTTCCGGTGGCAACGATCACATAGATCGCGGGCACGCGGCGGGGGCCGTATTCGGCGAAGAGTTTGTCCCGTTCTTCCCGCTGGCCGCGGATGTGCCTGAGCATCTGGGTGGAAAGCTTGTCCAGCACCTTGTACACTTGCTCGGGCGGGGCCTCCGGTAGTTCGGACAGGTCAAGTTCCCCCCGTCCCACAGCTTCCGCCACATCCTGCGCGTTCAAGCCACGGGACAGCATGGCGTTGGCAACCGGGATGGCTGCCCCGCGCAACAGGGCGTTCTTTGCCTGCAGGTGGTCAACCACCACGTTCGGGAGCGGTTTGCCGTCCTCCAGCGCTCCGTCTATGCCCATCAAACGCAGCACAGTGCGTTCGATCGCCAGCGATGAATAGTCATCGAACAGCCAGGCAAAGGAACCGGCGATCCTGGCAGCCGCGGTACGGGCTCGGGTTTTCAATTTGGGATCGATATCCAGCTTGAGCATCAAGCCTCCAACATACTGATTATTGTGTGTTTGCACGTTTTCCGCGAGGGGTAGTTCCGTCAAGCAAAAAGCAAATCAGGCCAACTCGCTTTCATCAAGTTATTGTATGCAATTTGTAATTTTACAATTCCTTGTAAGGCCTGTGGAAGGGTGTTTTGAGGTGGAAAGGTGGAAAGGTGGAAAGGTTCCCCCGATACAAGTCCCAATCGACCTCCAAAAAGACTACCCTCCAGACTACATTACTGTGTCATCCCGGGCTGTTGGGGTCCCTGCCAAAGCGCGTAGCGGTTTGGTGGGGTGACTTGACCCGGGATCCAGTCTTTTAGAAACAACCAGCCAGCACAGAAACGAACGGGCAAATCCCAAGATACACTTTTCTGTCTCCCATGTCGCTATCATTCGAGCCATCAATAGATTAGCTAATCATCCTTAGGTCATCCTTATAAATTATAAGGTTGACCCAAGGAAGACCCCTGTCTGGGAGGGTGATGCAAATGAGAGCAATCCCCCCCATAATATATAGGTGCTACGATAAGTGAAACGGAAATAGAACGCGGATAACAGGATCGACAGGATCTGCAGGATATAGATTGAAATAGACCATTGAAGACCATTGAATAGTTATGTGTTCGTATTGCAGCGATGTCGCGATGAGTTAGCGTCATGATTTTTCGGGAGGGATAGTCATTTTTGGTCTAAATCGTGCCATTTGCCTCTCTAAATGCCCTTTCTGGGGGGCTTTTTTGTGGTTTTCCCAGAATCTGGGCAGACCTCTCCTATATCAGGATCGCAGAATTTTCAAACTACGCTTCAGATTGAAGGCAATCGCTCCCATAAACAGGTAGTCGGCAGTCTTCTGTAAACCCATATAGATCGATCTGCTCCAGCCAAAGTGCTTCTTTAGGCCTCCGAAGCTTCTTTCAACCCGGTATCTTTGTTTGGAAACAGAGTGGTTAAAGGCTTTTGTTTCCTCTGGCATCTCCTGATTCTTCTTTTTCTTACGCATGATCCTGGAGATCAGATTCTTTTCTCGCAAGGCATCTTCGTTCTCTTGGCTACAGTATCCTTTGTCCGCAAGGACTTCGGTCTCTTCTGCCAGTTTCAGAGACTCAACCAGGGGAATCAGCATGTGTCCATCAAAGACATTGGCCGGAGTCACCTCGATTGCCTGCACCAAACCATGCTCTTTGTCCACAACCGTATGCCCCTTATAGCCATAAGTGGTTTTCTTGCCATTCTTCAGCCATCTGGCATCACGGTCTTTGGATTCCTCTACCATAAGCTCAGTTGCTTGAAAAGTAGTTCGACCAGGAATAGCATCATCTCCCACGGGTTCGGTCTCAATGATCTCCCTTTTCCGGGGACGAGCATGTGATTCCACCAAGGTTGCATCGACAATTACACCTTCTGTAATCTTGATATTGTGCTTGCATAGCTGATGATTGATCTCATGAAGAAGCTTCTCATAGATACCCTTGTCTGAAAACCTGCTCCGCCAGCGACAGATCGTAGAATGGTCGGGAACCGGATTCTCCATACTCAATTGACAAAACCACAGGAACATGATGTTAAAACCAAGTTGCTCTTCCATTTGGTAATCAGATAGCTTATACCAGGATTGAACAAGCATGATCCGAAACATTACTTCTGCCGAAAAAGCATCCCTGCCAGCTACCGAAGTTCTCTTGATCTCTACCTTGCTGAGAATCTTGTTGATCCTTTTCCAATCTATTAGCTTCTCTACATCCTTGAGGAAGTGCTTGCGGCTTGCCAAACGATTGGCAATCTCCTGATCAGCGAATGTTATAATCTGCTTTTCCATGATTAGCTCCTGTGTGTTGATGGAGCCAATATAATATCTGTATCTAATCTGTCAAGAGTTATTTACATATACTTTCTGTCCACTTTTATGTGCAACGGTCTTATTATATAGTCTTAGAAGCCTGATTTATAGAGTGTTTTTGGGTAGTCGCCGGCTTTCGGGCGCGGCATAGTGAAGCTTTTTTGAAACGGCCTCTTTCTCTCGGAGGCCAAAAAAAACAAAAAAGCCTGGAAACAGGCAAAAAAAAGGAGACAACCCATGGGAACTCAACAACTCTTGTTGATCGTACTCGGCGTAATCATCGTCGGCATCGCCATTGCCGTCGGTATCACCATCTTCAACAACCAGGCCTACAATGCCAACGCCAACGCGTTAACCAGTGAAACAACCAATTACGCGTCATCCGTCCTTCAGTATTGGAAAACACCCATATCTCAAGGCGGTGCTGGCCGTGATATTGCAAACATGACTTCTGCAAAAATCGCTACTTTCATTGGTTTCACCGGTGCTGACAACACATTGGAAACAGAAAATGGATCATTCAAGGTAGAGGGTGGAGCCGATCCAGTCACCATCTATGGCCTTGGAACTGAAAAGAAAAGTGGCAAATATCCCCTTGTCACCACTACAGTCGTTTTGGATCCAGGCACTGTCACATCCAACATCACCTCTGCTGAAGAATTACCAGAATAAACTGTATTCATAATACGGTTTGTAAGTAGCCATTGTTAAGTCCAAGAATGGCCATCCGGCCATTCTTGGGCTGTTGATCAGTGAGCACTGACATGGTGGTTTGTGACTACATGTGCCATCCCCTACACGTGTCCATTGCACTGTGTTTCCCATAAAAGCAAGGGCGTATAGATGATACTCGAATACCGTTTCAAGGGCACCAATTCTGAAGGCAGAAACGTGCAAGGCACCTTCACAGTATCCAGTCCCCGGGAGGCGCGCAAGCACGCTGCAATGATACGCAGCCGGCACGGGGTGCGCATCGAGAAGCTGGAAAAGAGGAGGGACTACCTCTACAAGGTCTGGGCGCCGGGGAGGAAACCCTTTTCCGGGCGTCAATCCGCTTTTAACAAGGAAGAGGTGGCAGAGGCGCTGCAACGCCTGGGCTACACCCGCTTCAAGATCAACCCGGTTCTATTTGACCTGCCCTTCAAACCGGGCATCCAGGACGTTCTGATGTTCATCCGCCTGAGTGCGAACATGCTGAGAGACAAGATGAGCTTCAGCAGGATTCTGGAGATGCTGGCGGAGGAGCAGAGCAACCGCAGCATGAAGGAAGCGCTCTATCAGATCGAGAGCCAGCTCAAGGCAGGCGCGGAGGGGCGCGAGGTGTTCATGCGCTTTACCCACATTTTCGGGCGTTTTCCCGCCTATATGCTTGGTCTGGCGACGCGCAGCGGTAACATGGCAGATATCTTTGATGCAACCGCCACCTTCATCGAGCGCGACGTGGAGATCAAAAAGACCGTCCGCAAGGCCATGCTTTCGCCCCTGATCACCATTCTGGCGACCCTGGGGGCCTTTGGCTACTACGTGTTGGAAATCTTTCCCGCCACCGCCATGCTCTTCAGTAAATACAATATGGAAACCCCTCCGCTCACCAAGGCCACCATGGATTTCAGCAACTGGCTGGCGCAATCCTGGTGGATTATCCTGCTGGTGCTGGCAGGGGTGACTTTGATCCTCTGGCGCTGGTGGAGCACGCCCCAGGGCAAGATCTGGCGCGACCGCAACCTGGTGAAGATTCCGGGCGTGGGGCCGCTGATCCACAAGATGAGCATCGAAATCTACTTCCGGGTGTTCGGCACCATCTATGCAGGTGCGGGCGACAACATCGAGACTATCCGCACAGCGGCGGAAGCCTGCCGCAACGCCTGGATGGAAGAAAGGATCAAGCGGGTAACGATACCGCTGATGCTACAGGAAGGCGAGGCCTTTGTGACCGCCATGGAAGCCTCCGGGGTGTTCACCCAGATGAGCCTGACCCGCCTGCGCACGGGGCAGGAGACCGGAAACCTGCTACTGGCTTCGGAGCAGATAGCGAACTTTTACCAGGCTGAAACCAGCTACCGCATGGCCAACATGATCGAGATCATCCAGGCTGTGGTGTGGCTTTTTGTGGCAGCCGCGATAACATTTTTGACCCTGGTATCGGCGGAGATAGCCAATATCTCGCCGCCCACCACATAATAGGAATATGGCAACCGGAAGCAGATTCGGCAACTACCTTTTGAAACATTCCCAGTTCCCGCTGGAAACGGTGGAGAACGCGGTGCGGCGCATGGATGAATACGGCGACCGCAGCCCCAGTGCCCTGGCACGCATCCTGGAAAGCGACTTCAAGGTCAACCACGACGATATATACTGCCTGCTGGCACGTTTCTATTCCTTTGACGAGTTGGAGCCGGATCCCGAAGCCCTCAGCCAGAAAGATATCAAGGTGAGCCGGGAAATCCTGAGTAAGTTTCCCGAAGACCTGAAAAAGAAACTATGTTACCATAAGATACTGCCCATCTCGATGAACAACAATGGCCGGGAAGGGCTCAAAGTGCTGGCTGCCGACCCCACCAACAAGGCGATTCAGGAAATCCCGCAGAATACTCCCTATAAGAAAGTGGACGTCTATTGGTGCCGCATGGCGGTGATCGAAGAGCTGATCACCCGGATAGCCCCGCAAAAGAACGAATATTTGCAGATGCTTGAATCCAGCGGCCAAATCCTGATCGATGATCCTGAAGACCAGATCCCTGAGCTTAACGAGCAGCTTTTGGACGAGGAGATCAACAAGAGCCTGCTGGTCAACCTCTTTGAAGCCGCGCTGATGGAAGCCGTGCGGGCTGACGCCAGCGACATCCACATCGTGCCCGTGGACAAGCGCAAGGTGGATGTGTTCTTCCGCATTGATGGCAAACTGCAGCTTTGGATGCGCCAGGAAAACACGCCGCCGGAAGCCCTGGCGGCCGTTGTGAAAGACCGCTCCATCGGAGTGGACCGCTTTGAACGCGACACTGCCCAGGACGGGTTTGCCCAGAGGCTGATAGACGACCACCTGATCCGCTACCGCGTATCCATCCTGCCCATGGTGTCGCCGCAGCATGAACGGCGTTTTGAAAGCATCACCATCCGCGTGGTGGACGACCGCAAGGTGATCACGGACTTCCGCAAACTTGGTTTCCAGAGCCAGGCGGAAGAGGAATTTTTGAAATCCATCAATACACCTAAAGGGATAGTGATCCTCACCGGTCCCACCGGCAGCGGCAAAAGCACCACCCTGATGGCGGCTTTGCACCATGTTATCAACCCCAGCATCAACGTGCTCACCTGCGAAGACCCGGTGGAGTATGTGATCCGGGGCGCCAGGCAGCTCAAGATCAGCCACAAGATGGGTTTTGACCATGCGCTGCGCAGCATTTTGCGGCACGATCCGGACGTGGTGATGGTGGGAGAAATCCGCGACCGCCTCACCGCCGATATCGCGGTCAAACTGGCAAACACGGGGCACCTGACCCTCACAACCCTGCACACCAACGACGCCCCCAGCGCAATCACCCGCCTCTATAAGATGGGCATCGAGCCTTTCCTGCTTGCCTATTCCATCAACATCATCATCGCCCAGCGCCTGGTGCGCAAGCTCTGCAAACACTGCCGCCGGCCGCTGAACCAGGAACACTGGGCGGCTGCGCTAAAACTAGGGCTGAGCGAGGAAGATCTGCGCAGCGGTAAAATCTTTGAACCAGTTGGCTGCGCCAAATGCCACCAAGGCTATTCCGGGCGCGTCAATATCGCGGAAGCCCTCTACTTTTACCCTGAAATACGCAACGAGATAGTGCGTTCCGGAAACGAGATCGATGAAGAGCGCATCCGCACCCTGGCGGAGAAACATGGCATGCTCTCCATGCGCCGCAGCGGCATCGAACGCATCCGGGAGGGCCTCACCGATATCACTGAAGTGCTGTTTGCCACGGCGGAGGATTAGGTGAACTTTTTTGAGATGTTCATTGCTGTGCTGGCGATTATGCTCTTTGCCACGATCGCCATTGTGCATCTTAGAACGGTGGAAGGTGCTGCTGACCTTGTGACCAACGCCTCCCATTCAGTGCAGGCGATGCAGATTGCCCAGGAGGTGCTGGACGAGATCGATGCCCGGATGATGGTGCCCAAAGAAGCCGTGGGTTTGAAGTTTAACCAGATCGACGGGCAATACAACAACTTGGAGCGGCGGTACAATCTGGAGCATTATGGAACCGAGTTCCATCTGATAATCAGAGTCTATCCCTGCAATCAGTATGGAGATACTGCGGCGTCTTCCAGCACATTGGTCAACAAGCTGGTGGTGGCGACCGTGCAAGGCCCTGCGGGGCTGAAGCATCCGGTTACGCTTTCCCGCGTCTATACCGCTTATTCGGTGGAGGGGCTCTGATGAGTGTGCTTTTGGATATAATAGGATCGGTGATCATCGCGGGCTTGCTGCTGATCATGCTTACCACCTTCCAGTATCAGCTCACGGAAACCGCGGAACGGCATATGTATGCGGCCAGCATGGCAAGCCACATGGAGCAGGCAAGCACCCGGCTCAACCACCTCATCGGCCTGGCGGGGCTTGGCATTGAAGACCCCAGACAAGCCGTTGTGATAGCAAGTGAAAACCGTTTTATCTTTCGTAGTTATTGGGACTTTGAAAAAGACACGATGGGTGCTACATCGGGGCCTCCCAACGTGCTTTCCATCGTGCTGGTGGAAGACGCCAACGAAGCCATGGGCAGCGCGGTGCTGATCCGCCAGGGTAACGATGCCTACATCGAAGATGACGTAGTGCTGGAAAACATGGGCTATATCTTTTGGGTGAAAGAGCTTAAATACAAGTACTACGATCTGTATGGCCACGAAACCCACAATACAGACGAGGTGCGTTCGGTGGATATCATGCTAACATTTCGCAGGGAAGGGCCGATGATGGATTCCAGAGGCTTGGAAAACCGTTTACAACTCAGATGCTATCTGATGAACACCTGGCTACAGTTAGGAACAAGTTGAGGTAATTATGGGAAAGAGCAGCCTTATCCTGGTTATCCTGCTGAGTACCATCTTCGCTGGGATAGCCATTCGCATGCAGAACCGCATGTTGGATTTGCCGGACGTTTTGAGAGATGACCAGATCAAGCGAGAGACCGAGAATGTGAGCGACTACGCGCTGCGCTGGGCGATCGCGTATGCCGTACCCAGAGTAAAAAACTGGGTGGGCGATCATTATGACACGGTCACCCTCTACTTCGACGGCACCACTTCACAAGAGGATAATATCTACCACTATCCACATTTCCCGGTGGGCAACGGGTTGATCAGGCAGATCACGTTTAACCATATCGGTGGGGTATTTACGGGACCCAACAAAGAGATCCGCTTCCAGGCCGTGAGTAGCGTGCGCGGCAGGATGCAGGGCAAAACTGTTAATTATCCCGCCGAAATAGCATTCAACTTTTTCAAGGTGGACACTCCCGACTGCTTCTATTTTGAAATGGACCAGCCCCAATTGGAAGGCCATGCCAAGATGATCGACACTTCCGGCAAAAACAATCACGCCTATCCTTTCAATGGATTGCACACCTTCCCCACTCCCGGCGACGGAGTGGCGGGCTGGAAATGCAGCTTTTGGCATAAGGACTTTAACGACGCGGCTTACGCTCCCAATGATGACGTCAATCATTCGATGGAGGTTTCCGAAGAATTCACCCTGGTCTGCTTCGCCAAACTGGACCGCAATCTGGCGCATAGAAACGCCGCCCTGGTCTGGCTGCCCTCCACTGTTCCCCAATCCGGCCATTCCGGAACCCCGCCAGCGAGCGCCATTTGGTACTGCGGCTCGGACGGCTGCATACATTTTACGGTGGGTTTGGGTGGCACCGGGGGCACTGGCTGGTTGGAAGTTAAATTCCCCTACAAAGACAAGTTGGAAGCCTATTCCCCCGGAAATTCCGGCCAGGGCTACCGCAACTTCCCCTGGGAATTTTTTGCCCTCACGTTCAACAGAGGAGTGCTGATGGCCTATTACAACGGGCGCCCGGCCGTCATCCCCGGAAACCCCGCCTTCGGCGGCTCGAGCTATGCCAGGACTTCCCGCTATGGGGTGAGCGTGGGCTCGAAGATCACCAAGGTGGCTGGAAGCCCAAGTAGTGAATTCTCGGGCAGCGAATTTACCGACTGCTTCTGCGGCGTGATGGATCAGGTGGGGATGTTTAGCCGGGCTTTGACCCCCGACGAGATCTGGGATTTTTATACTTTAACCCAAATGCCCACCAAGGTGGACTATATCCGTGACTGACCACTGTACCGGGCGAAGGGCTGCCGTTCCTGCCCGAAAGATACTGGAGAATTGAGATGCCTGAAAGAGTATTGCCTGCCGGGCTTGGGCGGGACACTTGTAATAGCATCGGAGAATAAGGAAAAGCGATGCCTCTATCTTTCAAAGACCAACTGCATGCGCGAATCGACTCCAACCTGACCGGTCTGGAGCTGTGCCTGGCAGTCAGCAACCTTTTGGACGCCAATCCGGCCTGGGTCAATGAATGCCGCGAGCTATTACGTAGCTGGCTGCTGGAAATGAAGAAAAAGGAAGCTTCGGATATCGACTTTGGCGCGCCGGGCAGCAACAACAAGATCTGGTTGAGAATCTTTGGCAACAAAAAGCCCGTGGATGCTTTTGGCGAGTATTCCCTGTTGGAAACCACGACAATCATCGCCAGTTGGCTGAGCCCGATGCAGAAACAGAAGCTCTTCGACAACCTGGTGTTGGATTTTTCAGCCGCCGTGGACAATGGCGACACCAATATCCGTTACCGCGGCACCTGCTATCTGGACCGGGGTTATCTCTGTGTCAACTTCAGGCGCATCAACGACTTTGTGTTTACCATGGAGCAGCTTCGCATGCCCAAGCCCATCTGCGATAGGATGAATCTCCGGGTGGAAAAGATGGGGCTGATCCTGGTGACCGGAATAACCGGCAGCGGCAAAAGCACCACCCTGGACGCCATTATCGACATGAACAACCGCGATAACCACGGCCACATCGTGATCATCGCCAATCCCATCGAATATGTGCATCCATCCAAGCTCTGTCTGGTGCGCCACCGCGAGGTGGGAGTGGACGTGCTGTCCTTCAGCCACGGCGCGATCGAGGCCCTGCGACAGGACCCGGATATCATCATGGTGGGTGAAATGCGCGATCCCAACACCATCTCCACGGTGCTGGAAATCACCGACAGCGGACACAAGGCTTTCACCACCCTGCACACCAGTTCCGCCATCGACAGTATCCACCGCATCGTGGCGGAGTTTCCCCCCGAAGAGCAGGACAGGGTGCGCAACCGCCTGGCGGACGTGCTCTGCGTGATTGTTTCCCAAAAACTGATCCCCTCTGTGGATAACCGCCTGGTGATGACCAGGGAGATACTTTCCGTGGATGCCAGTGTGCAGGCTGCCATCCGCAATAAAAACATCGGCGAGATATACCAGATGATGGTGGAAGGCAAACGCTACGGGATGTGCACCCTGGAACAGGACTTGCATGAATTGGTGCGGCGGGGTGTCATCACCAACAAGTGCGCGATGAACTATGCCAACAACAAGAAACGTATGTCGCAGCTACTGGCTATGCTGTAAAACAGGAATGAAACTATTATGACAGGGAAAGAAGAATGAGCAAGCGGCCCAAACGAGCTTACGGAATCTTTGAGGACGGAACCACACTGAGGATGGTCTCTCTCAAGCGTGATCTCTATCATATCACTCTTCAGGGAATGGAACGCATCGAGATGGACAAGCCCCTCTACCAGACCCAGGCTGAACTGGCAGAGTTTGAGAGGCAAGCGTGGGAGGGAAACCACGCGGATAGCAAAGACATGCAGTTGGACGATTTTGATTCCCGGTATCTGAACGACTTTAAACTAACTCCCTGGGACAGGATGTTTGCAGCCTTCGACCTCAAGCAGGGAGTGATCGCGCTCAATGTGAATGACGAGAATCTGATCCGCAGCAGTGAAATCCCCAGCGGAAGAAACTACCACAAGGTCTTTGCCAGTTCCAGCCTGTCCCCCGCTCAATACAAGGCTGGGCACTGGCAGACTTCCTTCGCACAGGTGGGAAATACGCGCCAGATCTGGCTCCACAACGGGGAAAACAGACTGCTGGAACTTCTGCAAGCCTATTCGCAACGCAACAAGCGCAACCTGTATTACCAACTGGCGGACGCCAACGATATCGCCCTGGCAGACTACTTTCGCGTCAACCACCTCAACACCGATCAGCGGGTGGTGCTGCTGTACCTCGGGCGAGACTACCGCAAAGCCCTGCTCTTTGAACAATATGCGTGGACGGCCGCTCTGCCCCTGAGCATCACCCAGGACCTGCCGGAACCGGAGCTTATCTATTCGCGCCTCACCTTCGCCCTGGACAGCCACCAACAGCTTGACCCCGCCCGGATCGTGATCTGCGGAGACCTGGCCAGCGAAGCGTTGGTGAACTATATCAACGCCCAGGGCAGCAGCCAGGCACGCCTGCTGGACTTCAACTATCTCAACGTGGAAAACAGGAAGGACGAGATTCTGGACGACAGTTATCTGTGCCAGTTCGCCATGCCCATCGCCTTGGCTTATAAAGCGCTGTTTCCAGAAGAAACCCGCTTCACACCAAGCAACTTCCTGCCCAAGCAGATCATTGAGGCGCAGAAGCCTTTTAAGATCGCCTGGCATGGCTGGCTGACCCTGATCGTGATCTTTTGCCTGACGCTCCTGGGAACCCTGTTCATGCTCAACAGCGGGCAAAAATATAAAAAACTGGCAGCGGAAAAGCGGCAACTGGAGTTTCAGCTCACATCCAAGCAGATAGAGGCGGCTGAGATCACCAAGATGAAAGAGGAGATCGAAAACTTCCAAAAGAATCTGGACAGTGTCCGCGTCCTGTTGCAAGGCAAGAATCCCTGGTCGGCGGTGCTGGATACCCTGAACAAGCTGTTCCGGATCAAACCCGTTAGCTGGCTCTCGAGCTTCAAAAAGGAAGGCGACCGGCTGGCCATCAATGGCTATACAACTAACCGGCGCAACATCCTGGATTTCGCGGAAGCGCTGCCTAACAGCCGCATCAGAAAAGTGACCAGCAGCCAGGTGAGGAATACCACCCTCTGGTCTTTTGACATCATTTCCGATCTGCCGGAAGTCGATTGGGTGGGACAAATCGAAAAAGAAATTGCCGAATTTATGGAGCAGAACGCGGCTGAAGAGGCGGAAGCTACCGCCGCCGCGGCTCTGGCTGAAGCGCAAAACCAGGAGCCTGCTCCAAAACAGGCTGCCAGGAATGCGGAAGAGAGTATTCAGAAACCCACAGAACTTGCCTCCAAAGCGCCGGAACCGGTTCAAACTGAGACGGCCTGGGTCAGCCTGCCTCCCATCCCAACCCAGTACATGCCCAAGTTGACCAAATGGCAGAGCAAGGCATCCAGCGCCGAGCTGGCAGCGTACAACGAGATTGTGCGGGCCGTCAACAGGGAAAGCAGAGATGAGTATTTACCGCTGGGACAGGCTTATCTGAAAAACTACCCCAAAGGCCGCCTGCGTTCTCCGGTGCGCTGGCATCTGGCTTATCGCCTCTATAAAGCCGGCGATTATCACAACGCGGTGGCTTTCCTTGATCCCCTGGTGCATGAGGTGAGCTTGATCTATCCACATGCCCTGTTGCTTTCCGCCCGCATCGACTACGCACGGCACAATAAGCGTTATGCCAGGACATACAGGGCTTTGACGGCCAACTATCCCGATCACCCCATCCAGGAGTTGGTAAAAGCGGATCTGGAACTGATTGCCAGGGGAGGCGCCCAATGACTAACAGCACCCGCAACACGATCGTATTGTTAGTGATTCTCCTGCTGGGGCTTGCCTACCTGATCTTTCAGGGTAACAGGATGGGAACGAAAATCGCGGAATTGGAGCAAACCAACAAACTCAGCCAGGCGCAGATCGATTCCCTAAACACACTGCTCGAAACCAGAGACGAATTGGAGCGGCAATACCGTTTTTACGAAGCGCTGTCGGAACAGCAAAGCAAACTGATCCTGGGCATGGATTCGCCCACCATCACATATCGCTATCTCCTCTCTATCCTCAATTGGATGGGCACAAATGTCAACTTCGACTTTGCCGCCAACGAGTCCGAAAAAGCCGATCAGAACTTCCATCAATATGTCCTGAGCGGAAGATCCTACTATCCCAGCCTCCTCCACCTGATAAGCCAGTTGGAGCAGCAGCGCGCCGTGCTTACGCTGGAAGACCTGACCATTGGTTCTGAAAACCTGGCCCAAAGCGATACGGTGTCGTTCTCGCTGGTACTGCAAACCTATTTTGCCCCGGGCGGAGCAGAACCCTTTTCGCTCACTTTCAAGAAAACGGAGAAGCCCTACACGGGCTATCAACTCTTCAACACCCAGGTTGCCAGCGAGATACTGCCCCGGGATATCGACCCCAACCTCTTGGATACCGACCAGGCGAGGCTGATCGGCATCTCCAGGGGCATAGCCTTTTTCAGAAACGAAAAAGGCATCATCCGCATCCTGACTGAGGGCGATCCGGTGGCCTATGGCTATCTCTACTCGGTGGATGAAGCGGCGAAAAAAGTTGTTTTCAGGTTAAACAAATACGGTCTTGAAGAAGACTATACAATCTTTATTAATAAATCCCGATGAGGTTACTGTGATCAAGAAACTTGTACTATCCCTCCTTTTGGCTGGCATTCTGCTATTCGCCTTTGCCGCGAGCAATAAGGATCTGGAGCAAAACCTGGTCAGTATGGACGAGGCAACTGTTTTGAACGAGGCTGTGCAGATATTGGAACACTTCTCTCTGAAATTTGAGGGCAAAAAAATGATCAACCAAAGCAACTTCAACGGGAACATCGGCATCCCCGTGAACAGCCTGCCCTGGCGTCAGGCAGCCGAGATGGTGGCTTTGCGCAACAACCTGTTGCTGGCGGAACTTCCCGGATATCTGGCTTTCGTAAACCCCGGTTCCAAAGAGGAAATCCGGGCTACGGCCGCTGATATCCTGGGGGTCAACCAAAAACAGGTGCGCATCAACGCTATTGCTTTACTGGCAGACCGTGCATACCTCAAATCCCTGGGAGTGGATTGGAATACCCTTATCGATGGCAAGGTGAAGATCACCGGTAGTTTTGGCGGAGCGGCCTTGGTGCCGGATCCCATCGTCGGAGTGGGTGCCAGCCGCAGATTTTCGGTGGATGGATACCCGGTGGAGCTTTCCGCTCTGCTTAGCACAATAGAGTCGAATCAAAAAGGCAGCGTGATCGCCAAACCCAACATTATCGTAAGCTCTGGAAAGAAAGGCTTTATCCAGGTTGGTCAGGACATTTCGGTGAAAGCGATTGACGATGCAGGAAACACAACCGAAACTTTCTATGCCACAGGTATGATGATGGATGTGGTGCCCACGGTTGTGGAAGTTGATGGCCAGGAACTGGTGCACCTCAAGGTGAGCATCGAGCGCAGCAGCGGAACACCCGGAAACATCAGCACCATCATCGACAAAAGCAAATCCGAAACCGAACTGGTGCTCTATGACGGAGAGGAAGCCGTGATGGGCGGGCTATACGACACCGATAAAACTATACAGCGCAGCGGGATCCCCATCCTGAAAGACCTGCCCTGGTGGGTGTTGGGTATCCGCTATCTGACCGGGTTCAACAAAGAACAGATCAGGGAACGGGAACTGGTGATCATCCTCAAGACCGACATCGTGGAAAACGCCTACGAGAGAGCCCTGAAAGCCGCCAATAATCCTCTCAGGACAAAGGTTCCGGCAGATGTGGGATCCTGGGGATACGAGGAAGAATAGGAACAAGTCCGTTTTAGCTGCCCTGAACGAGGTTGATCTGCTTCAAAACAGATCACATCCAAACTGTAACTTGCGTTATCCCGACACAGTTACCACCCGACCCTGAAACAATGCCAACCAAGCTATATACCGTGTCATCACGGCCTATCGGGGTCCTCGCCGGATCGGTATCCGGTGTGGTGATTTGAGCCGTGATCCAGTCATTTAAAAACAACCAGCCAACCCCGAAACAAGCTCTACCAGACTATATACTGTGTCATCGCGGGCAGCGCCCCGGGATCCAGTCTTTTTGAAACAATCAGTCACCCAGTCCAAAAACAACAGGCGTCAGTTACTTGATAATCGCGATAAATGACAAATACAATCCGCAAACTCCTTCATGCCGCCCTCCTTTGCTGCTGCTGGCTTTTATGCCATCATCCTTAGGTCATCCTTATAAATTATAAGGATGACCTAAGGATGACCAAGGCCGGAGATGGGGATGCAAATGAGGCCCATCCCCCCTCATAATATATAGGTGCTACGATAGGTGGGAGCTTCCCCCGAAACAAGTCAGACAAGCTATATACCGCGTCATCCCTGTTAGTCGGTGGGCTTCCTTTTCACCATTTCTTCTTATTTAATCAGTACAAGCTTCCTTGTTTCCCTGTACTCCCCGCATTGCAGGCTGTAGAGATAGACCCCCGCTGGAAGCCCTTCTCCGCTGAACGATATCTGCCGCGAACCGGGGCCAAGTTTGTGGCTGGCTACCATCTGTCCGCGCAGGTTAAAGATGCTCAGGGTGCCGGTGGAGCGTTCCGGGATATCTGCCTTGATCAGCGCGCTGGCGCTTCTGCTAAGGGGATTGGGGTAGGCGTTATGCAATCTGGCAATAGCTTGCGGCGCCAGTTCATCCTCCACCGGTGTGGGGCTTTGCAGCTTGGCAACAAAGAGATCCATATAGCCAATTGCTGTCAGGGCATGGTTGCCAAAATTGGTGTTATCATAGAAATTCCCGGCAACGCAGGCGTTACCACAGCCGTCCAGGGCGATGCCACAACTGATATCAGAATGATTCCCTCCCGCCTGGACAGTCCAAAGCCAGTTGCCGGAGGGGTCAAGCTTGGCGACGAAGATATCATGGCTTCCACTTGCCGTAAGGGAAACGCTGCCAAAAGCGGCTGTGCTTCCAAAGCTGCCGGTCACATAGGCGTTACCAGAACCGTCCAGTGTGATGTCAGATCCAAAGTCAATACGTGATCCTCCCGCCTGGACAGCCCATAGCCAGTTGCCGGAGGGGTCGAGTTTGGCAATAAAGGCATCATCCCAATACCAAAATTCACTATTTGATGTCAGGGTCTGGCTTCCGAATGTTGCGGTTTGCGTAAAACTCCCGGTGACCCAGGCGTTACCAGCCGCATCTACGGCGATGCCACGTCCCCAGTCTTCCGTTGAGCCTCCCGCGCCAACAGCCCAAAGCCAGTTTCCGGAGGGGTCAAGCTTGGCAACAAACACATCATAATACCAAGTTGTACTGTTTGATGTAAGTGTATGGCTGCCAAATGTGACTGTGTATTGAAAATATCCGGTCACCCAGGCGTTACCCGCTGCATCAACTGCGATGCTTTTTCCACAGCCACCACCTGTCCCATCAGATTTCGCTGCCCAGAGCCAGTTGCCGTCGGTATCCAGCTTGGCGACAAAGATGTCACTGCCTGAGCTTGCCGTCAGAGTATGGCTGCCAAAAGCGGCTGTACCACGGAAAAAACCGGTTACCCAGGCATTGCCCGCGCCATCCACAGTGATGCCGTGCCCCTCGTCTGCATCTGTTCCTCCCGCTTGAACGGCCCAGAGCCAGTTGCCGGAGGGGTCAAGCTTGGCAGCGAAGATTTCATTTTCCTCGCTTGCTGTCAGGGTAAGGCTGCCAAAAGTGGCTGTACCTCCAAAAAATCCGGTCACATAGGCGTTACCCGCACCATCCACGGCGATGCCAAATCCCTCCTCGTATCCAGTCCCTCCCGCCTGGACAGCCCATAGCCAGTTGCCGGAGGGGTCAAGCTTGGCAACGAAAATATCCGTATTATACTTTCCATAATCTTCTTCCCCTTCGATTGCCGTCAGGGTATGGCTGCCAAAAGTGGCCGTGTATTCAAACCGCCCGGTGATATACTGGTTGCCCTGGTTGTCGACCGCTATGGAATTGGGATAGTCCATCGCAATTCCTCCCGCGTTAACCGTCCATTCCCACTGGGGTTCCAGCGCTCCCAAAACCGCCGCTCCGCAGAGCAGGATAAGGCACATAGTCAAGCTGTTCAGTGCTTTCATTTTCTCCTCCCAAGGTTTGGTTTATACTCAGTAATTTACTGGGTGGGTTTTGTGAACATATAATGCAAAACATAAGCCAATTTAACCTTTATTTTGCGAATATGAGTTTTAAAAGGTTGGGTGTTTGTTTTGGGTTTTAAAAGACTGGATCACGGCTCGCTGCCCGGGATGACACAATATATAGCTTGGTGGACTTGTTTTTGGGGAACCTTATCACCATTTCACCTTTCCGCCTTCAGATATCCCGTCGATCCTGTCATCCTCGTTTTATTTCAATTCATCCTTCCACGGCCATTTTAGACGGGCGGAAAAGATTTTAGCTTGACCAAATCGGAGCTTTCCACATATTTGTGTGAATGCTCGAAGTGGTCTGAATCGCGCCGAGTATTCGGCCAGTCTGCTGCTCTCAAGTTAAAGGAATTGTGTAAGATATGATTTTAGCTGCCGCGGTGTTGCTGACACTGATTTTGTTTGCCAGCGTGTTCCACAAGGTGAACGTGCCGGTCATCATTCTGTCGCTGTTCATAGGAATTATTTTTGGCAGCGATGTGACGGGGCTCATCGATCTTAACAACGCAAAGTTGGTGAAAGAGGTTGCCAACGGGGCGCTGATGTTCATCCTCTTCATCGGCGGTTTCAGCACCAAGAAGCAGCACTTCCGCCAGGTGTTCAAGCCGGTGGTGCTGATGTCCACCGTGGGGGTGATATTGACCGCCCTGGTGACCGGAACACTCTTTCACCTGATCACAGGATGGCCTTTTCTGAGGGCTTTGCTGGTGGGCTCGATCATCTCTTCCACGGACGCGGCGGCGGTGTATGCCATCTTCAAGGGACACTCAGTCGATAACAAGGTCCGCACCCTCACAGAGTTGGAATCGGTGTCCAACGACCCCATGGCGGTGGTCTTGACCACGTTTATGGTCAGCCTGGTGGCGGGGGGCGAGGTCAGCACGCTGAAGGCGGTGGCGAGTTTCGTGTGGCTATTGGTCGGAGGCGCGGGAATCGGGGTGCTGATCGGTTTTCTGGCGGTTTATGTCTTTAAGAAAATCCGCCACATTGAGGCGGAATATTTCTATATCTATCTGCTTGCCATCGTGTTGCTGAGTTACAGCCTGGCGGAGTTGGCCGGGGGCAGCGGGATGCTGTCCGCTTTCTTTGCCGGTTTTGTGATGGGCAACAAGCAGATTCCTTACAAAAAGGGCTTGCTCGCCTTCAACAATATCCTCTCCTTCATCACCAACGTGGGGCTGTTTATCATGCTGGGATTGCTGGCTTTTCCGCGCAGCTTTTCGCAGATCTGGCAGTCGGGCGTGATCGTGTTTCTGATCCTCACCCTGGTGTCGAGGCCGCTGATGGTTTGGCTGATCACCATGTTCACCAATCTGAAGCCCAAGGAAAAGCTCTTTGTCTCGGCGGTGGGCCTGAGGGGCGCGGTTCCGATCGTGCTGGCCACCTATCCGGCGGCGGCGGGACTGGACAGCGGTCACGTGATCTTTAACATCGTGTTCTTCAACGTGGCGCTCTCCATGCTGCTCCAGGGGACGACTCTGGTGCCCCTGGCGCGCAAACTGGGGCTAACCACCAAAGACCGCAACAAAGTGCCCAAGATGCTGGAACTGGTGACCGTGCAGGACACCAACTATGAGATCATCGATATCTTTATCGACGACGAAATCTATGAGGGTTCCTGCCAGGTGAAGGATCTGAACCTGCCGCCGGGCACCCTGATCACCTTTATCCGCCGCGAGGACAAGGTTATTGCCCCCTCCGGCGCGGTGGAGATCAGGCCCAACGACACGCTCACCGTGCTGGTGGAGAAGAGGAATATCGACATGATCCCCATCGAGATCAAGCGCGGCTTTATGCACAAAGGCAGAGGCAGGCAGGAGGCAGATGCGGAGCAGGCGGAACCCGATGCCGCGGTTGTGGCTGCCGGGGATGGGGATGGGCTGCAGGGCGGCCCGCAAGCCTCCAGTTGAGGCGCCTGGCAGGAGCGGGAAAAGATTGGCGCGGGCAGGCGGGAATAGTGCTTGACACCATTTATCCTTCCAAATAGAAAGGCTACAGCTTTAGGAAGCAGCTCCGGAGAAATCCGGCGGACAAGGAGAAAGACTATGAGCAAGATTCAGCGGCGCGGCGGTTACCTCTTGGCGGCGCTATTGGTTTTGGGCGCGGTGCTGGGCTCCTGCGGCAAAGACCCGGTGGCTCCGCCCCAGCCTGTGCTGGCAACCCCTCCCCAATTGGATCCCCCCAGCGGTGACCTGGACAGCCTGGATGTGATCACCATCACCTGCAGCGATCCGGATGTGGTGATCAAATATACTCTGGACGGCAGCGATCCCACCGAGCTTTCAGCACGCTACACCGAGCCTTTGCGGCTTTCCCAGGTCTTTCCTCCCCTGGTGCGCAACGGCGTTCTCAAAGCCCGTTCCTTCAAGCCGGGCAGGTATCCCAGCCTGACGGTGAGCGGCGCTTATACCATCGAAATGCCGCCCATGCCCGCCAGTTTTGTCCTGATTCCCGGAGGGACTTTCAACAACGGCAGCGCCAACGTGAATGTCAGCAGCTTCTATCTGGACAGTTTTGAGCTGACCCAGGCAGGCTATCAGGCTGTGACGGGGGCAAATCCCTCCTATTTTCCGGGGCTGGACAAACCGGTGGAACGGGTGTCCTGGTTCGATGCGATTGCCTATTGCAACCGGCGCAGCATCCGGGAAGGGCTGACACCCTGCTACAGCTACGGGCAACAGGGCTTGGATCCGGATAACTGGCCGCTGGATTGGGACGAGAACGACGTCAACCACGCCTATGTGTATTGCAATTGGGACGCCACCGGCTACCGCCTGCCCACTGAGATGGAATGGATGTTCGCGGCGCGGGGTGGCAGCGGATTTCAGGGCTACATCTACCCCGGAGGCAACAACCTGGGGCCCCTGGGCTGGTATCTGGAAAACTGCGGCGCGGTCTATGGCAGCACCCGTCCGGTGGGGGAAAAACAGGCTAATGAACTGGGACTCTTTGACATGGCTGGCAACGTGGCGGAGATCGTGTGGGACGTTTTCAGCGCTTATCCGGGCACCTATCAGGTGGATTACCGCGGCCCGAACCCAAGCCTGGCAGGAGAACCGCACTGCGTGCGCGGAGGCAGCTTTCAGAGCACGGAGGAGGCTTGCAGGGTGGATGCCCGCGGGCAGACCGGCAGCACCTCGCTCTTTAACCACACGGGCTTTCGCCTGGCGCGCCGGGCGATGAACGCCAAATAGGAAAAGGCGTTGCTGAAGGGGGAACCGGAAGGCGCTATTTGAGCAACAGCATCTTGCGGGTCTGGCTCTCTCCTTCTCCGCTCAGACGCAGCAGATAGGTGCCGGAGGCAAGGTCCCTGCCCCGCTCATCTTTACCATCGAAGCAAATGCTGTGGCGTCCCCGGCTGAGGAAACCCTCTGCCAGGCGCCGCACCCTCGCGCCCCTGATGTCGTAGATATCCAAAGTATATCCCGCTGAGGGTTTGCGCACTTCAAAGCTGATGGTGGTGCTGGGGTTGAAGGGGTTTGGATAGTTCTGCTCCAGCAGGAAGGCGGCAGGGCTTGGCACGCTGGGGTCTGAAACAGGTGTTTTCCCGCTCATGCGGGCCACAAAGATGTCCTTTCCGCCCTGGCTGTACAGGATGGGGTTGTTTCCAAAAGTGCTGTTGATGGCAAAATATCCGGTCACATAGATGTTGTTTGCGGAGTCGATTGCCATGGCGTAAGCGATGTCGAATCCGGGGCCTCCGGCGCTTTGCACTGCCAGCCAGGTGCCCGCTGGATTGATCTTGGCCACGAAGATGTCGTTGGAGCCGCTGCTGTTTTTGGTGATGGTGCCGAATTTTGCCTGTCCGGTGAACCCACCCGCCACGTGCAGGTTGCCCTCGGAGTCCATCACAATATCGCTGCAACTGATCACGTTATAGCCACCCGCCTGGCGTGCCCAGAGCCAGATTCCCATGTTGTTCAATTTGGCAACGAAGACCTCGGCATAAAAGCCCTCGACGGCGGTGAGATGGTAGGGGCCAAAGGTCGCCGCAGTGCGGAACAAGCCCGTGACGTAGATGTTGCCGGTGCTGTCCGTGATGACGCGGTAGCTCCAGTCGTCGCTGGCTCCGCCGCAGGTGCGTGCCCAGAGCCAGTTTCCGCCCGGATTGAGCTTGCCCACGAAGACGTCGTGGACGTCATTTCCCAGGCTGGTGAAAACCTGATTGCCAAAACTCACGGTGTACATGTAGTTTCCGGTCACCACCAGGTTTCCTTCGTGGTCAAAATCCATCCCGAAGATGTGATCGCTGCCCACTCCGCCGCCACGGATGGCCCAGAGCCAGTGTCCGGCCGGATTAAGCTTGGCGATGTAGAAGTCCGAACTGCCTACGCTGGTGAGATTGAAGCTGCCAAATGTGATTGAGGTGTAAAACCTGCCGCATATATAGGCGTTGCCGCCCTCATCCGTCCTCACGCAGCACCCGTCCGAAAAGTCCAGTCCGCCGGAGCTGACGGCCCAAAGCCAGTTGCCCTCGGAGTCCAGCTTGGCCACGAAAGTGTCCCTGGAGGCGCCTTCGTTGCCATAGCCGTCGCTCTGCAGGCTGATGTCGTCAAAATGGATCTGGCCATAATATGATCCCACGATAAAGATGTATCCGCTGTCGGATACGGTGATGGAGCGGGCATAAACTTCGTCCATGCCGCCTATATGCTTCACCCATAGCCAGTTGCCATTGGAGTCCAGCTTGCCGCAAAAGACATCCGAGACCCCGTTTCCGGTGAGGCTGAAGTCCCCAAAGCCGGCGTTGGAGATGAAGCTTCCCGCCACATAGCAGTTGCCCTCGGCATCGGTGGCGATGGCTTCGCCCAGGTCGTCGTAGGTTCCGCCGGCGCGCAAAGACCAGTCCCAATTTTCCGTCTGGGCGGCCAGTCCGGCCACCAGCAGGAGCAGTAGCGCGCAAAGAATTGTATGTTTCAGTGTTGGCATTTATCCTCCCATCCGACACAAGTTCGGATTTGTGAGAGCATTATGCTTCAGCGCGCCTTTTAGGTCAAGGATTATTTAATATCCAGCGCGCAAAACGCAACAGCCTCAGTTCAGACGGATGACTTTGCTTACCGCGCTATGGCCGTCCTGTTCTGCTTTTAAGAGATAAATCCCCGCCGCGGCGCGTTTGCCGGAGGAGTCGCAGCCGTCCCATTCCAGGCTCGCGCTTCCATCCTTTGCGGGGATGGGCTCAAACCTGCGTAGCAGGCGTCCCCGTATGTCGTAAACCGAAAGGTTTATCCAGCCCTGCTTTTTGGTTGATACAAAGAACGATACTGCGTCCCGGAACGGATTGGGGCCGGTGCTGAGCGTCAATCCGGCAGGAGGAACCTGTGTTTCCTGGCTCACAGTGGAAGGCTCCACCAGTCTGTAGATATGTACCTGGTTGCCGGAAGTGACGGCGTAGAAAGCGTTGTTACCTGTTGAGAACAGTTTAACCGGGCTGAAGATTACGTTGCTGTCGGGCAGGCTGGTAACCTGTGCCTCAATGTCCAAAAGCCTTATCCTCTGGTCGTAGGGAACATAGGACTGGTAGCTGAGATAGTAACCGTCCTGAATCATATAAATCCGCCAAGGGCTGATCAGTTCCTGCAGTTCGTCAAACGTCTGGTCATAAACCACGCTGTTTCCCTGAACCTCAAAGACGCCCATCCGAGGGTTGTCGGGGATCATATCATAATCGCTGCAAATTGCCAGAAAGCGGTTTTCCTCAAGCTTATGCACATATCTGAACGTATGTTTCGGCGTATAGTTAAAACAATTATGAAGCCCACCGTAATAGAGGGGATAAAGGGTGACAGAACTGTTCGCATTGATCCGCATCAACAGGGTATACGTCAAATCAATCCAATCCGAAAAAAGGTTTTGTGCGACGAGGAAGGTGTCGTTTCCAAGGTCAGGGCTGAGCGGCGTTGTTGCCAGATCGAAGTAGTTGGGAATCTGGATTCGCGTCATGGTCTGATAGTTCAGGAGGTAACTGATTCTCATATCTCCGCTGACGTATGAGGATATGATCACGTAGTTGTCGTCCACCCGGTCAAAATCAAGCATGAAAAGGCTGTTGGGGAAATTCCAGTAATGAGTGCAGAGCGCCGTCTGCAGGTTGAGCAAGTAAACAGCTCTCTGGCTGGACAGGATCATCAGTTCAGGGCTTAGGAAGCAGAAGGTTTTATCTGAAAGGGGATTTGCATAGAAAGTGAGCGAGGGGTTGTTCGTGACCACGGTGTAAGTCTGCATGTCTTCAGCGATCACAGTCATAAAAAGGTGCAGGTCGTTTTTCTGCAGGATATAAGCCCTGCCCTTAAAGCCACTGGCCAGGATGAAAACGGGATCGCCGCCATCTTGCGAAAAAGGCACGGGATGCTGGTATTCGTAGATACTTGTGGGAGCGGAGTTTTCTGCTTGCAGATTCACGTAAAAGCTTTCCACGCCGAAGCCGTTTTCGACCGGGACAAGCTTGAAAAAACGCAGCAGTTCGGTGGATTGCTGCAAAACGCAACACTGGTAATCACCGGATACCTGTACCCCGCCTCCGTATTCGAGGGTCATCAGCGGAACGGCGGGCAGGCAACATAGCGCCAGCCAGCAAACCAGGGCGGTAAAAAAGGCTTTGTTCATCTTTCCTCCTTGCATTGGGGTGATGAGTCTTCCAATTTTATACAGCTTCGCCAAGCGACAAACTAATTTCACGGAGGAGGGGGAGTATGTCAAGCAATATCTTTTGTCCTATTTTAATAATTGTGGGTAGATTATTAACAGGGGATAAACGCTTTTCTCCAGATAAGGTGCTTTTAGACTGGCAAATCGGCTAAATCAATAAACTGGCAATGGTAGAATACCCCCATTTTCCCGTTCTGCTCCAGATGAAAATCCTCTCCACCACACTTGCATCATAAGACATAAGATGCCAATTATCCCGATATTGCTTCATACCGCCCTCCTTTGCTACGACTGGATTTAGTGCCATCATCCTTAGGTCATCCTTATAAATTATAAGGTTGACCCAAGGAAGACTAACGCCGGAGTGCCGGATGCAAATGAGAGCCATCCCCCCATAATATATAGGTGCTACGATATGTGGAAAGGTGTTTTTGAGGTGGAAAGGTGAAATGGTGGAAAGGTTCCCCAAAAAGACCATCAGACTATATACTGTGTCATCCCGGGCAAGCGTATGCTTGACCCGGGATCCAGTCTTTTAAAATCGTCCACAAATTACACAAATTAACACGAATTAAGTAGGATATAACGGTAAGCGTCCAACACAAACACAAGCACCAAATCATGAAACCGCCCCTACAACACCAATCCGCGCTCATCAGCGCCTTTTATCCTCGTAAATCTGCGTGAACCACCTGACCCGTGATCCAGTGCTCAGGGGTGGCAAAATCCGTTTGCCACAGAGACCGGAGGTCTCTTCCAAACAGGCAACTCCGTTGCCTCTGCCGAACGGACTTCGGCAGCCCCCAAATTACCCTCAATCCGCGAAAATCTGCGTGAACCACTTGATCCGGTATCCAGTTTCTGAGGACTTCATGTGGAAAACCAAAGCGTCTGGCGGAAATCAGAACCATCTGAAAGACCGCAAGATATCATTAAAAATCAAGAGCTGGCCTGAAATACGGACTCAAATAGAAAATAAATCTTGACATAATGGAGCAACAAAATAAAAGTTGATTTGCATCTGGATACTCGCGCAAAAGGACGGAGACACCATGAACAAAGTGTTGTCAATTCTGGTTGTTGCAGTCGTCCTGACCGTGCTCATGTCCTGCGGCAGTGACAATCCGGTACTGCCTGAGCTGCCGTTGGAGGAGTTCAGTTTTCAGGAGGACAGGATCCCCCTCGCGGGTGAAGAGTATATCTATCGGCAGAGCTTAAGCATCGATAGCGAGAACCAGGAAGGCAGCCTTTTTGCCTTCCGCCTCAGCACCCTCACGGGCGCGCAGCCCCAAGGCTGTTTTGCCGATGATGAGGGCTGGCTTTACCACCGGACGGCGGGTGCCGATCCATCGCTTCCGCCCACCCAGGACGAGTATGAACACTATTCATCCAACTATGTGGGCATCAAACACAGCCAAAACGGAGCCAACGCGGTGCTGCTGGGCTTTCCGCTCTCCTACATGGAGCAGGCGGATGCAGCCCAGGCATTGCAACAGCTTTTGGCAAGTATATAAGGAGAAAGAAAATGAAACGCTATCTTGTTATACTGGCATTTCTCTGCTGCGCCGTTCTGTTGGCCAAACCAGTGCAGGAAGGGGACGACCGCGCCATGAGCGTTGGCAGCCACAAGGCGGGCAGCTTCTCTCTGGGTGTGAGTAACTACGGCTTTTGCCAGGATCTGTTCTATCCTGCCGGCGGCGGGGTGAAATACCTGTACAAGGGTGCGCCCTGGATTTCCGCCAAAAAATACCGGCGGGATGAACTGGGCAGGCAACTCTATTGGCTGTCGGCCACTCCCGGCCTGGGCAATTCCGAAACAGTCGCTTACGGTTCGCCGGATTGGCAGCCCTGGATGATGCCGGTGGTGGATACCCTTACCACGATCGGCTTCGACGGCGATCTGGACCTCTATGAGTTGCTTCCTGCCTACAATCCCCTGGTGTTTACCAACCCGGATGTCACGGATTTCGATTATTACAACGCGCAGGATCAGGTGCTCAAAAGCATTCTGGGCAACCCTGCCCCCCGTCCGTTCAGCTATCCCGACCCTCTGGGCAACTACTGTTTCAGCATTCCCCAGGGAGGAACCTTCAACACGCCGGGCTTTGAGACCAACTCCGCCTATTTCTACGACTTCTGCCCCTTTGGTACTCCGGGGGACAGGGATATGGGCTCCAGCCGCTCGCAAAACATCCATGTCCCATTGGGAGTGGCGGTGCACCGGGAGTCCTATGCCTGGAACCTGCAGGGTTACGACAGGCTGGTGATATTAAAAAATACGCTTTACAACACCAGCACGGTCGATACGCTGTTCGACCTTGCCCTGGCGGAATTTGTGGATTCCGATGTCATGGAAGACAGTTCCGGCCAGCCGGTTGGAGCTGCCGATGACGTGAGCGGTTATTACAAGGGGCCGGGTTATGAATTTGCCTATACCCGCGATGCTGACGGCGATGACGGGGTCGCGCCTGGCTGGCTGGCCCACAAAATCATCGCGCCGGCTGATAACCGTTGCGCCTGGTTTTGGAAAGTAGGCGACGGGCCCAACGACCATAACCCGCTGTCTTTCAGCTACCCACCCCGCCTTACTGCCAACGAAAAATACTATCTTGCCACCGGCAGGAATCCGAACCCCAGCAAGTTTGAATCTCTCCGGCCGGAAGCGCCTGACGTGTATCATTATGAACAGCCTGACCCAAAAGATACCCGCTTTTTGAATGTGGTTTACGGGAATCAGTCCGGAACGGGGTCTGGACAGCCGTTGCATCTCGCTCCCGGAGCAAGCCTCAGCTACTACAGCGTCTATTTCATTGGCAGCAGCCTGGAAGACCTCAAACAGCAATCCCTGGCCATCGAAAGCTTCATCAATGGCGGAATGCAGATCGGGGACACCGCCGGCCTCACCTGCATCCCCTATCTGATGCCCCTGATTTACAATCCGGACAGTTTCGGCCTCATCTGGCACAGCTACACCGATCCGGACCACTTTGAAGTGAAGTATAAGGTTTACGATGACCCCGCCTCCACCTGGACAAGCATCAGCCTGCCCGGCACCACGCGTGGCCATAACCTGGGTGGCCTGGATCCCGATATCTGGTATCAGATCAAGGTGGCCTCCATCTACAACCCCGGGCCCGATGAAGTCTATCTGGAAAGCGAGACCATGCTGGCCAGCCTCAACCATCCCACCGCCGTGGAAGATGAAACCCTGCCTCCGCCCCTGACCCTGAAAAGCTGGCCCAACCCCTTCAACCCCGAGACCAGCATCTCCTTTGAACTGCGTGACGCGGGCTATGCCAAACTGGCCATCTACAACGCCAAAGGCCAGAAGGTGCGCGTCCTGCTGGATCAGGAACTGCCCTCCGGACGCCAGGTGAGAGTCTGGGACGGACGGGATGACCGGGGCAGGCCTTGCGCCTCGGGTGTATATTTTGCCCGCTTGAGCCAGGGAGATCGTTCCCAGACCCGCAAGATGTTGCTCCTCAAGTAAAAGCACAACAAAACCAAGTGAGCTCAAGGCGGGATGGCCAGGTTCGTCCCGCCTTAGCTTTTAGCATGATAACCAGTATTTCCGGCGCTCCGCCTTTTCCGGATCAGGAAAGTTCTTGACAAGATTAGCACCGTCCCCATCATTCACTCACCAACTCAAAATGAGGTGTGAAATGCAAAGACTGATTATATTCAGCGTTCTGCTGTTGTTTGCCTTGCTGGCGACGTCCTGTTCGGAAAGGATCATAGAGCCGCTCCAGGTGATCATTCCCAAGATCAACGCCCCGGAGGTCTTTAACCCTGGCCAGCACATCACCATTGTCTGCGAGACGGAAGGCGCCACCATACGCTACACCCTGGATGGCAGCATCCCCACCGAAAACTCCACCCGCTACAGCGGAATGCTCACCATCGGAGAAGCGCCGCTCACCGCGCAGCAGGTCACCCTCAAAGCCAAAGCCTTCAAACAGGGCATGACCCCCAGTGAAGTGGCAACCCTGCAATATGATATTGAATACTTTGTAACCGTCGCCACGCCAAACATCTATACTCCCGGCATGAGCGAGACCATCACCACTCTGGACAACATCGCCATCACCTGCGGAACCCCCGGAGCCATCATCCGCTATACCCTCGACGGCAGCGAACCGAACTCCGAATCCACCCAATACACCGGAATTTTCCATATCCCCACCCCCGGCGTTTATACCATCAAGGCGCGGGCTTATAAGAATAACTTCAATCCCAGTGAAATAGCCGCCCGCCAGATCACCGTCACCGAACCGCCTGCGAAGTAGTCCACGAAATATATGAGGTGGAAAGGTGGAAAGGTGGAAAGGTGGAAAGGTGCCCCAGATAGACTCTCGTGGTGCTGTGATGTCGTGGTGACGTGTTGATGGTGGACATAGCCCAGAACAAGTCCCCCAGACTACAATGCCGTGTCATCCCGGGCTTGACCCGGGATCCAGTCTTTTAGAAACAACCAGACAGCCCCAACACAACACCAGTCCGCGCTCATCTGCGCCTTTTATCCGCGTATATCTGCGTGAAATACGTGATTGCGCTGCCACCCAACCCGAAACAGACCATTCCCCAATCATAAATCCTGATGATCTTGTCGATCCTGTTATCCGCGTTCTATTTCACCTTTATCAGAGCCTGCCGATCAGGCGCAGCAGGCCGTCCAGAATCGTGTATGGATGCGGCGGACAGCCAGGAATGAAGAGGTCAACGGGCAGGAGGCCAGCCGCGCCGTCATGGGTCTCGGGATGCCCGCTGTAGATGCCGCCGGAAATGGCGCAAGCTCCGACTACGATCACTAGTTTGGGTTCCGGCACCGCGGCGTAGGTTTTTAGCAGGGCTTCGCGCATGTTTTCGCTGACGGGGCCGGTGACCAGAATGCCGTCGGCATGGCGGGGCGAGGCAACAAACTTGATGCCGAAGCGTCCCAGATCATAGACCAGGGTGTTCAGGACGTTGGTGTCCGCTTCGCAGGCGTTGCAGCCCGCGGCGCTGACCTGGCGGAGTTTGAGCGAGCGGCCGAAGATCCTTTTGCTGCGGTCTTCCAGTTCCCGTGCCAGGCGGAATGAATCAGGGCAAACCAGGTCTTCGCGGCGGTTGGCTGCCAGGCGGTGATCGCGGGAAAAGACTATCGCCTGATGGGGGCAGTTCCTTTCGCAGGCTCCGCAAAAGATGCAGAGTCCGAGGTCAAGCTCCGGGCGGCCATCCTTTAGGGAGATGGCTCCCGTGGGGCAGATTCCCTCGCAGAGACGGCAGTCTGCGGCACATTGCCGAATCTGGGGCAAACCCAGAAAGAGTTCCGGTAAAACGGGGTCGGAAGCCGGGTAGTCGGAGGTGTGAAAGCCTTGTCTGAGGCGGGCACGGATGATTTTCAGCATGGCGGGTTCCTCATAGGTCGTGGCCGCAGTAGGAAAGGTTGAAGCTCTTGTTGATCAGGGGAAAATCTGAAATCTGCTGGTCCCGCAAGGCCATTGCCAGGCCAAACCAGTTGTGGAAGGAGGGATCGGTGACCTTGTAGTGGCGGAAGGAGCCCGCGGCACTGGTGACCGCCACATGGCAGATTTCGCCGCGCCAGCCTTCCACCAGCGAGACGGCGATTTGCTCCGCTTGCGAGGCGGGAAGGGATTGCGATACCGGGCCTGGCTCGAGGGCGGCGAGGGCTTTCCGGATGAAGGCGACCGAGTTTTGGATCTCCAGCCAGCGGACTCTGGCGCGGGCATAGACGTCGCCCGTGGGCACGGTTACGGCGGGGGATTCCAAAGACGCGTAGGCGCCCCAGGGGTGGTCGCGGCGCAAGTCCTGATCGATGCCGCAAGCCCGTGCCGCCATGCCGCAGAGTCCCAGGGCGAGGGCGTCGGCGCGGCTGACGGGACCGGTTCCTGCCAGGCGGGACATCACGGAAGGCGTTTCCCAAAGCAGGTTGACGGCATCCGTGAGGCTCTCCAAAAGGGGCGAAAGCCTGTCTTTCAGGGTGGTGAGGGCTGGCTCCGGGACGTCACGCAGCAGTCCGCCAGGACGCACCAGATTGCGTCCGAAACGGTTTCCGCAGAGCAGGGCGGTGAGGTTGAGGAAATCGCCGCGCAGCCTGCCGCAGAACGAAGAAGTGGGCAAAAATCCGACGTCTCCGGCGAGGGCGCCCAAGTCTCCGGTGTGGTTGGCGATCCGTTCCAGTTCCAAAGCGATGGCGCGGAGCAACTGCGCGCGGGGCGGGGGCTGCGTTCCGGAAAGTGCTTCCAGGTTCATGCACCAGGCGGTGGCGTGGCTGATCGTGGTGTCGCCCGCCAGGGTCTCCATATAGTGGATTCCGCGCAGGCCGGGATCGCGGCGCAGGGCGGCTTCGATGCCCCGGTGCTGATAGCCAAGCTCGATTTCCAGATGCAAAACGTCCTCGCCGTGGCACTGGAATCGGAAGTGTCCTGGCTCGATTATGCCGGCGTGTACGGGGCCGACGGCGACCTCGTGAATCTCCTCGCCCTGAACCTGAAAGTAGTCCGTGACGCCAGGCAGGATTTGCTCCGGGCTGTTCCCCGTCTGGCGGTAGGGTGCGTGGAAGCGTATCGGCTTCAGCCAGGGGTGGCCGATGGGGGTAACGCCCCACTGCTCGTGGATTTCGCGCTCAAACCAATGCAACTGGGGCAGGTCGGGGGTCAGCGAGGGATAGCTGTCCCCAACGAGGGTCGAGAGGAGTTCCAGGCAGCCTTGCGAATCCTGCGCCAGAACGGCGATCAGCAGTATCCCATCCCCTTCGGGCATACCAAAGAAGGAGGCCACGCGGGAGTTTTGGGAGAGGCTGCCGTCAAGCCTGGCGCGGAAATCTGTTAGATCAAGGCGGGGAAGCTCGCGCAGGGGCAAAGCCTGGCCATTTTTGAGGCGGCAGGTGGTGGTCATCGTGCAACTCCTCCAATCAGCGTGGCGGCTTCGGCAAGCCTGGCTCCCAAAGGCCCGGGCAGCCAGAGGCCGAGGGTGAGCGCCGCAAGGCAGAGGATCAAAATGGGAATCACGGCGCTACGGTTTTCACGGCGGGGAGCGGCGGCCGGCTCTCCAAAATACATCCTGAGAAAGACGGTGGCCATGCCGATGAAAGCGGCTGCCAGAAAGAGCAGATAGAGCGCCAAAGCCAGCCAGTTGCGGTTGAAGGCGGCGGCGCGCAGGATGGTGAATTCGCTGATGAAGGTGCCAAAGGGCGGCGATCCGGCAATCGCCAGAAAACCTGCCAGCCAGAGGGTTCCCGTGAAGGGCATCAGGCGCCCCAGTCCGCTGATCTGGCGGCTGTCCTTGGTGTGGAAACGGGAGTGGATGTTACCCGCGGTCAGGAAGAGCATGGTTTTGGAAAGGGAGTGGTTGATCATGTGCAGCAAGGCGCCAAAGGCTCCAAGTCCTCCCAACCCCACCCCCAGGGCGAGGATGCCCATGTGTTCCACGCTGCTATAGGCCAGCAGGCGTTTATAGTCCCTCTGCCCAAGCAGGAAAACGCAGGCGGTGCCCATCGTGATGAGGCCGAAAAAGAGCAGCAGTCCCTGGCCGAAAGATGCCATCCCCGCGGCGGCGCAGACCTGCTGGATGCGCAGGATGCCCAGAAAGGCGCAGTTGAGCAAAGCTCCGGAAAGCAGGGCGGAGACTGGCGAAGAGGCCTCGCTGTGGGCGTCCGGCAGCCAGTTGTGCAGGGGCGCCAGCCCCATCTTGGTGCCGTAACCCACCAGCATCAGCAGAAAGGCCAGCTCCAGCCATTTGTGGTTGAGGGCGGGGGCGTTGTTCAGCAAGGCCGCCAGTCCGATATCCTGCATCCCGGCGGGTAGGGACAGGCTGATGAAAAAGATTCCCGCCAGGGCGATCGCGATGCCCACGGAACAGAGGATCAGATACTTCCACGCGGCGGCGAGGGAACTGCGGTTGTGGTGATAGTAGATCAACGGCGCGCTGGCGAGGGTGGTGGCTTCGATCGCCATCCACTGCAAGCCGAAATTGCGGCTGAGGATGGCCAGGCTCATGGTGGCGAGAAACAGCAGCAGGCTGCCCGTAAACACGGATTCGGAGGTGTTTTTGAGCAACATCCCGCTTTCCGGCAGAGGCCCCTGGTCGGCAGGCTCGCGCGCCACATAGCCGCAGCCGTAGATGGTTACCAGCGCGAAAAGGAAACTGGTGAGGGAAAGGAACACCGCGCTGAGGGCGTCCATCCCGATCCAGGCGGAGCCCGGAAGCCCGGGCGCGAAAAATGAAGCCCAGAGTGAGAGCCCCAGATGGGCGAAAGCGGCGCAAATCCAAAGCCAGCGGCGGAGTCCGTCGTTCGGCAGGAAAAACGCGATCAGTCCGGCAACGGCGGGGATGAGGATGATCAGCAGCAGTAGGCTCACGCTTCCTCCTCATGCCCGGACTGCTCCGGGGATTGGGCAGCTTCCGCGGGCTGAAACTCCCTGTCCAGATGGAAGAGCAGGTTGCCCATCAGGAACACCGCCACAAAGACGTCCAGCATGATGCCCAGTTCCACCGCCAAAGGCAGCTCCAGGCTGATGCTGACGCCCAGGGCGTAAACCCCGTTTTCCAGCACCAGATAGGCCAGGGACTGCATGATCGCCAGGTGGCGCCCGATCAGCAAAAACAGCCCCACCATGATCAGGAAAAAGGCCGTAACGGTCAACGGCAGCGAGGTCTGGGGCGGAAAACCGATGCTCACGGCAAGCCAGGCGGCCAGGCCCAAAAGCAGCACCCCGATCACCAACGAAGCGCCATAGCCAACAGGAGGGTCGGATTCCCTCTGGATGCCCGTCCGGTGAAGGACGGCGCTCATCAGCAGGGGCAGTAGCAGGCCTTTCACCGCCATCCCGCTCAAGCCCAGGATAAGGATTCCGGCGGAGAGGTCTTTGCCGGCGCGCAGAAGGGGCAGCAGCCCCAGGAAAAAGCCCTGGACTGCCACGACTCTGACCGCGACCCGGGGGCGGCTGGAGCCAAGGATGAACAGGCAGGAAAGGATGACGATCACGGGGATGGCGCTCATTGGTAATACTCCACCAGCTTCAGCATCAGGGCGATCAGGCTCAGGGCGGCAGACCCGGCCAGGACTTTTGGCACATTGAGCAGCTTGAGCCGCGCCATCACGGACTCCGTGAGTCCAACCAGCACGGCCACCAGAAAGATTCCCAGGATAAAGACTCCGGCTTGCAAACAAGGCTTGGCAAAGGGCAGCGGCAGGAACAGATTCACCAGCAGCCCGCCGAAAATCCAAAGCTTCAGCGCGGACGCGTATTCCACGAAGGCGAGGTCTGGCCCGCTGTAATCCAGAATCATCACCTCGTGGATCATGGTCAGCTCCAGATGTGTGGTCGGATCATCCACGGGGATGCGGCAGTTTTCCGTGAGCAGCACAAAGAACCAGGCCAGGGCGACCATGCTCAGCGCCGGAGCGGAGTTCTGCCAATCCGCCAGCCCGATCCCGGAGGAAATATCCGAGAGTCCCTGGCTGCCGGTATGCAGGATCAGCACCAGAAAACCCAGCATCAGAGCGGGTTCCGCCAGGGCGGAAAAGAGGACTTCGCGGCTGGCGCCCATCCCCTCAAAGGCGGAGCCGGTATCCAAAGCGGCAAGCACCGTGGCAAAGCGGGACAACGCCAAAAGATAGACCAGGAGGATGAAATCCCCGGCAAACGAGACCGGAGCGGGCAATCCGCCCCAAGGCAGGATCAGGGTGGCCAGCACCACGCAAACGAGGATCACGGCCGGAGCCAGGCGCAGAATGAGGGTGGAGGTCTCGCTGTAAACCGATCCCTTGCGCAGCAGCTTGAAGAGATCGCGGTAAAGCTGAAAGAGCGAGGGGCCGCGGCGTCCCGCCATTATGGCCTTGACCCTGTTGATCACGCCCACCATCAGCGGCGCCAGCAGCCAGCCGCAGAGGGGAAAGATCCAGGAAAGGGCGCTCATCTTGCCACCACGGTCTTCCAGACCAGCAGCGCGATCAGGGTGACCGCGATATAGAGCAGATAGCCGTTCAGATTGCCGTGCTGCAACTTTCTGAGCGGGGCAATCAAGCGTTCCGCCAGCCGGAAGAGGGGGGCGAAAAGCCCTTCCTTCGCGGCATCCGGAGTGTCGGAATGGAAACTGGCGGAGGCGGGGAAATAGCCTTCCACAGGCTTTCCCCGCTTGCGGATGCAGAGCAGACGCTGAAACAGCCCGGTGATGGGAGCGGCAAAGGACGAGGCTGTGTATTGCATCCTGGCGCTGGGCTTCAAATAGCCGCAATCCCAGGTTCCGGTGCGGCTTTCCTGGCGTCCCCGGGGCAAGGAGCGGCGGATCAGATGGAACCAGGCCGCGCTGCCCAAAAGCAGCGCCAGCAGAAACGCGATGATGGACAGGGACTGCGTGAGCTGGAAAGGCGTGGAGTCAAAGATGGCAGGCAGTCCTGCCATGGCAATAACGGGAGGAAAAACCAGATACAGGGTCAGCGGTGCCAGCAGCCCGATCAGAAGGCAGAGCAGGCTCAAAAGCAGCATCGGCAGGCGCATCATCCAGCCTGGGTCATGCGCCTTGTGGGCAAGTTCGGAACGCGGTTCGCCCAGGAAAACTATCCCAAACGCCTTGGCAAAGCAGGCCAGGGCCAGGCCGCCGATCAAGGCCAGGCTGGCAAGCAGGCAGACCGCCAGGATCACCGGCCCGGGCGTGGCGGCTCCCAGGCCCCGCACTCCGGCAAAGTAGATGTAAAACTCGCTGATAAAGCCGTTGAAGGGTGGCAGGGCGGAAATCGCCGCGGAGCCGATCAGGAAGGTGATTCCGGTCCAGCGGGCGCGCTTGATGACCCCGCCCAGAAGCTCGAGATTGCTGGTTCCGCAGGAGTGGATGACCGAGCCGGCCCCCATGAAGAGCAGGCTCTTGAAGATTGCGTGGTTGAGCACGTGCAGCAGTCCTCCGCCAAAGCCGAGGATCGCCAGCGCCGGAATCTGCCAGGCCAGTCCCAAAACTCCGGTTCCCAAGCCAAGGGCGATGATCCCGATGTTTTCCACGCTGTGATAGGCCAGCAGCCGCTTCAGGTCATGCTGCGCCAGGGCAAAGAGCACTCCGCCGACCCCGGAAACGATGCCCACGATCACCAAAACCCAGCCCATCCACGCGCTTGGCTGTCCAAGCAGGAGCAGGGCGCGGAGCAAGCCATAGATGCCCGTTTTTATCATCACGCCGGACATCAGGGCGGAAACGTGGCTGGGCGCGGCGGGATGGGCTTCCGGCAACCAGATATGGAGGGGGATGAAGCCCGCCTTGACGCCGAATCCAAACAGCGCCAGCCAAAAAAGCAGCGCCACAGACTTCCCGCCATGTTGCGTGGCGGCGATGCGGCCAAAATCCAGGGAGCCCGCGCTTCCTCCCAAAATGGCGAAAAAGGCGAGGAGGGCGACGGTTCCGACATGCGTGGCGATAAGATAGGTCCAGCCCGCTTTCCGCACCTCCGCGTCCGTGTGGTCGTGCATAACCAGAAAGAACGAGGCGAGGGCCATCACTTCCCAAACGATAAGGAAAAGCAGCGCGCTGTTCGCGGCCAAAAGCAGCAACATGCTGGCGGCAAGCAGGTTGTAGAAAAACCAGTGGACGCCGGGACGCCTGCCCGGGCTTCGCAGATAGGAGCGTCCGTAGATCAGCGCCAGCGGCGAAATCAGCAGCACCGGCAGGCAAAAGAAGGCGGAAAGCGAGTCCAGCCTGTAGCTAAAGGCAGCCCCGGGCAGGAACCAGTGGTAGTCCGCGCTCAGCGGGAAAACTCCCCACAACGCCCTGACCGCGGGAATCGCCGTCAGGACTGCTCCAACCAGCATTCCGGCGCAGGCAGCCGCGAAGGAAAGGCGGCCGTTTCTGAGCGGCAGGGCGATCAAGCCGCCAAGCACGATGGCCATGACTCCGGCGAGATACAACTGCATCATTCCACCCGCTCCCACGGCAGGGATCCAGGCTTCCCGCGCTCCGGATAACGGCGCTTTCCCAGACGGCGGGAAGGCAAGCTCCCCGCGCCGCTCCAGCGGCACAAGGCCTTGGAACTCACTCCCAAAAGTTCAGCGGCTTCCTTTTGCGAAATCATGGCATCCTTCCCACTTTATTCATCGTCAGATGTCAGATGCAAGAATTGACCCTCTCGCGAATGTGTCAACCAAAAAGACTGTGCCTCCCCGTGGTTGATAGAATAGTTGTCCACGGATTACACGAACTGTAAGAGGTGGAATAGCCGTGGAAAGGTGAATTGGCCGTGGAAAGGTGGAAAGGTGAAATGGTGAAAAGGTTCCACCGTAACAAGACCTACCAGACCCCGAAACAAATCACCCCAGTCTATCTACCGTCCCAAAAACAAGCACCAGAGCCTAAAACAGACCATACCAGACTATCTACCGTGTCATCCCGGGCAAGCTTGCTTGACCCGGGATCCAGTCTTTTAAAATCATCCACAAATTACACAAATTAACACGAATTAAAACAGGATACAAGGACAAGCGTCCAACCCAGAAACAAGCACCAGACCCCGAAACAGACCATACCAGACTATCTACCGTGTCATCCCGGCCTGCGAGCCGGGATCCAGTCTTTTTAAAGCCCAAAAACAAGCACCAGACCCCAAAGCAAGCGCGCCCCACAACCCCAATCCGTGCTCATCTGCGTCTTTTATCCGCGAAAATCTGCGTGAACCACTTGACCCGGGATCCAGTACATTGGGGTGGCAAAATCCGTTTGCCACAGAGACCGGAGGTCTCTTCCAATACAGGCAACTCCGTTGCCTCTGCCGAACGGATTTCGGCAGCCCAATACACGGCAGCCCTTAAGTTACACGAATTATAGAGCGTGCAAGGGAGGAAAAGGCGGAACGATGTCCGCCTCAAAACTCCCGCGTTAAGTTTTCGCAGCCCGCGACCCGGGGCAGCAGGCCCGCCTCCACCGCGCTTTTCACGGTGCGGCAGGGCAGATCCGCGATGTCGTCCCGGGTCAGCGTGGCGAGATCCAGCCCCAGTTTCCGTCCCATGGCCCACATCAGCTTGATGTAGAGGCCCTGCGCGCTCAGCAGTTGGGGCTCGTTTTCACCCGTGTTGCCATTGTGGATTTGGCGGTAGATGTCCAGATCGTAGAGCCAGCCCGGGGATGGCTCCAACGCCCACAGGTTGCGGGTCACGGCCGCCATCCTCTCGTTTTGCCCGCTACGGCGCGGCTTGGTGTATTCCTTGGCAAGATACACCTTCAACCGCCTGTGGTAGTAATAGATAAGCCCGTCACAGAGCCCGCTGTAGCTGAGCAGCGGATTTTTGTAATTCACTTTCATCTTGTCCTCCTCGTTTTGCTTTGAGGGGCCGCGCTTGCGGGCCATCATCCTTAGGTCATCCTTATAAATTATAAGGTTGACCCCAGGATGACATCACACAAAGCAGACTATGCAAATGAGGCCCCCACTATATATAGGTGCTACGACCCTGAAAGTGCCGTGGAAAGGTGTTTTTGAGGTGGAAAGGTGGAAAGGTGCTTTTGAGGTGGAAAGGTGGAAAGGTGGAATGGTGGAAAGGTTCCCCCGAAACAAGTCTACCAGGCCATATACTGTGTCATCCCGGGCAAGCCGGGGTCCTCGACGGATCGGTAACGATCCGTTGGGGTGGAATAGCTTGACCCGGGATCCAGTCTTTTGAGGAACGTTTGGAGTCCAAGCCGGCTTTGGGATTGGAGACAGTTATCAAACATATTTTGCCGGCTTGAACTCCAAACTACCCATAATAGATCGTAGACGGTCTATTCTTTGGTAAACTCCAATCTATGCTTCATCTCTGCCTCAGCCGTTCCAGGCTCCAGTTCCGGCGACGCAGGGTCAGACCTGCCTCTGGGGTTGTCTTTGTATGCCGTCACACGGTAAAACATCATGGGATGGGACAAGTCCGTCGTGGAAAGAACGAATGTAGTGTCGCTGGAAGAGCCATAGTATGTGAACTGTCCAAAGGGATCAGAGGATTTATAAACGTAGTAACAATCTGGCGTGATGGGCTGACCGAGGATGTTTTCGGTCACAGCGTCCCAGGTGATCAAGGCGGAGTTTTCGCTCAACGTGATATGTACATTCTCCGGCGCTTTGGGCGGAGCGTCTTCATCTATGTAAGATATCTTGGCAACATAGACATCACCGAATCCATTTGCTGTCAGGATATGGGTGCCGAAAGTAGTTGTGCCTTCAATCTTTCCTGTCAAGTAAGCGTTACCCATTCCATCCACTGCGATGCCATATCCGTAGTCATTGAACGTCCCTCCCGCTTCGACCGCCCAGAGCCAGTTGCCAAATGAATCAAGCTTGGCTGCAAAGATATCCCACTCTCCACTTGAAGTCAGGACATGGCTGCCGAAAGTGGCTGTGTTTCCAAACTCCCCGATCACGTAAGCCTTGCCCACTCCATCCACGGCGATGCCGTATCCCCTTTCATCGCCTGTTCCTCCGGCTTTGACAGCCCAGAGCCAGTTGCCGGTGGTGTCCAGCCTGGCGACATAGACATCCCACATTCCACTTGATGTCAGGGTCTGGCTGCCGAAAGTGGCTGTGTTTCCAAACTCCCCGACCACGTAAGCCGTACCCAGTCCAGCCACTGTATCTATAACGACACCTCTCCCATCATGACCTGCTTGGACAGCCCAGAGCCAGTTGCCATTTGGGTCAAGCTTGGCGACAAATCCTCCGAGTTCTGTCAGGGTGTGGCTACCGAAATTTGCTATGTTTATATAATTTCCGGTCACCCAGGCGTTACCTGCTAAATCCACGGCTATATCAAAGCCCATGTCCAAGTTTGTCCCTCCCGCTCGGACAGCCCAGATCCAGTTGCCGGAAGTGTCCAGCTTGGCGGCAAAGATATCCAAATCTCCTCTTGAAGTCAGGGTCTGGCTGCCAAAGGTGGCTGTGCCTTCAAACCATCCGGTCACCCAGGCGTTACCCGATCCATCCACGGCGATGCCATAGCCATAGTCGTAGTCTGTCCCTCCCGCTTTGACAGCCCAGAGCCAGTTGCCGGAAGTGTCCAGTTTGGCGATGAAGATATCTTCCTCTCCACTTGCCGTCAGGGTGTGGGTGCCGAAAGTAGCCGTGCCTTCAAAAAATCCGGTCACATAGGCGTTACCTGCTCCATCCACGGCGATGTCATTACCAATTTCATTGTCTATCCCTCCCGCCTTGACGGCCCAGAGCCAGTTTCCATTTGGATCAAGTTTGGCGACAAAGAGATCTGCACCCCATTGACCTCCGTTTGCTGTCAGGGTGTGGGTGCCGAAAGTGGCTATCCCATCAAAATGACCAGTGACATACTGGTTTTCCTGGCTGTCGGTCGCAATGGACATGCTCCATTCCTCTCCATCCCCTTCCGCTTTGACCGCCCACTGCCAATAGGGCGCCTGCGCAACCAAAACCGTCGCTCCGCAGAGCAACACAAAACACAAGGCCAAGCTTTGAAACGTTTTCATTGTTCCTCCTGATGGCTGTTTTTTACTCTTAAGCAAACTGGCGGGGTTTGCCAAATATGTCAAGTAATAAAATAGCGGGGCGAAACTTTACAATAAGGGGAGTTGTTTCAAATGACAGGACGCCTCTTTTTCACCATTTCATCTTATTTCAGCAGCACCAGTTTCCTAGTCTCCCTGTAATCACCGCATATCAGGCTGTAAAGATAGACCCCCGCGGGAAGACCTTTGCCGCTGAAGGTTACCTGCCGCGAACCGGGGTTCAGTTTATGGCGGGCTACCATCTGTCCGCGCAGGTTGAAGACGCTCAGGGTGCCGGAGGAACGTTCCGGGATGTCCGCTTTGATCAGTGCGCTTTCCCCCCTGCCCAGTGGATTGGGGTAGGCGTTATGCAATCTGGCAACCGCTTGCGGCGCCAGGACATCCTCCACTGGTGTAAGGTTTTCCAGCTTGGCAACGAATATATCATCACTTCCACTTGTCGTTAGGCTTTGGCTGCCAAAAGTTGCTGTGTCTCCAAAATAACCGGTCACATAGGCGTTACCCAGGCCATCCACGGCGATGCCGAATCCCAAATCGTTGTACGTCCCTCCTGCCTTGGTTACCCAGAGCCAGTTGCCGGAGGGGTCCAGTTTGGCGACAAAGATATCAGCGAATCCGCTTGTCGTCAGGGTATGGCTGCCAAAAGTGGCGGTGTCCCAGAAACATCCGGTCACACAGGCGTTCCCAGAGCCATCAAGGCCAATGTCATATCCCATGTCAACGTCTATTCCTCCCGCCTGGACTGCCCAGAGCCAGTTACCGGAGGGGCCCAGCTTGGCAACAAAGATATCTGAATCACTTTCATTATACATCGTAACGTCCAGGATATGGCTGCCGAAATAGACTGTGTAGATTAAAGAACCGGTTATCCAGGCATTACCTTCTTCATCCACAGCGATGCCAGATACGGATTCTCCTCCTGCTCCTTCTGTTTTAACCGCCCAGAGCCAGTTGCCGGAGGTGTCCAGTTTGGCGACAAATAGCCTGTGACCACTTGCCGTCAGGGTCTGGTTCCCGAAAGTGGCAGTTATTCGGAAACTCCCGGTCACATACGCGTTTCCCGAGCCATCCACCGCTATACAAAGTCCATAGTCATTGTTTCCCCCTCCTGCCTGGGCCGCCCAGAGCCAGTTGCCTGAAGAATCCAGCTTGGCGACAAAGATATCACCGGATCCGTTTTCTGTCAGGGTCTGGCTGCCGAAAGTAGCTGTTCCCATAAACGACCCGGTTACCAAGGCATTACCCTCTCCATCCACGGTGATGCCATATCCGAGGTCATCGGATGTCCCTCCCGCTCTGACCGCCCAGAGCCAGTTGCCATTAGTATCGAGTTTGGCGGTAAAAATGTCTTTGCCTCCACATGCCGTTAGAGTATGGCTACCGAATGTGGCTGCGCCATAAAAAGAACCGGTCACATAAGCATTTCCCACTCCATCCACGGCGATGCCATATCCGAGGTCATCGGATGTTCCACCTGCCCGCACTGCCCAGAGCCAGTTGCCTGAAGAATCCAGCTTGGCAATAAAGATATCTTCGTATCCGCTTGATATCAGTGTATGGCTGCCAAAAGTGGCTGAGTGATAAAAGAGCCCGGTGACATATTGATTGCCCTGGCTGTCAACAGCTATGCAATTTCCTGTATCCCAGTTAGTACCACCCGCGCGAACTGCCCATTGCCACTGGGGCGCCTGCGCTTCCAAAAGTGCCGCTCCGCAGAGCGGGATAAGACACAAAATCAAGCTTTGTATAGCTTTCATTTTTTCCTCCCATGGCGGGTTTTTCACTCAAAATATACTGGGTGGACTTTAGTATATTTGTCAAGTTAATAATCGGCCGGGTGAATCTTTACTTTGTGGGGTGGTGTTTCTAAAAGACTGGATCCCGGGTCAAGCCACCCCACCAAACCCAACGCGCTTCGGCGGGGACCCCGGTTGCCCGGGATGACACGGCATATATTCTCTGGTGGCGTTATTCTTCGGGGCTGGCGTCCACCCTTCCACTACTCCAGCCTTAATATTTTGAGCGTCTTGCGCAGGTTTTTGCCACGCAGTTCCAGGATATAGACCCCGGATGCCAAAGGCTTGCCCTGTCCGTCTCTGCCGTCCCATTCCAGGTGTTGGACGCCACTCTTTGCTGCCAGGGGGAATTCGCGCAGCATCTGGCCGCGCAGGTTGAAGACGCGCAGGCTGTAGGGGCCGGCATCCTTGCCGGGATCGCAGCTTATCTTAACGGAGCTTCGGAAGGGATTGGGCTGGCTGCTGAGGGAGGGCTTCAGGCACGGAGCGAGGGGGTCTGCGGCCGCCACCAAGGGATGCAGGACAGGCAGGTATTGGGTGAGGAAGGCGCGGACTTCATCCTGTAGCATGAAATAGAGGGGAAAACCCAGCAAGACCAGGCTGCCGTTGCTGTCCACCCGGATCGCCGCGGGCAGGCCGTCATTTGGCCCGCCGCCGAAAATCTGCGCCGTGTAGAGGGTTTGGCCGCCTCCGGAAAACACATAGCTCATGGGCAGCATGCCGTTCCAGGGCGTGGCCAGCTTGGCGGGGTCGGGGTGCAGGTGTGGCCAGGTCGGGGATTGGGCGGACATAAAGACCGCGCTGTTGTTGAGCAGGGGCTGGATGCCCGGCAAAAAGCGGGTGAGGAAGCCGGTGTCGAACTGGCTGGGATACTTCCAGCCAGAGATCATCAGCTTGCCGCCGCTGAGCACGTAGCTGCCCAGGGTGTTGAGGTTGTTGATGAGCTGCATGTCGGTGAAGTCGTCGCAGTGCCAGAGCACCAGGGGATGGTGGCTGAGCGTTTCCAGGGAAGGCGCGCCCTGGCTGGCCAGATCCCAGTTGCCGTGCCAGAATTCTCCCAGGACGTAGGCATAGAAGTCGTCCACCATCTGATCCGTGGGGGAGATATTGGCGCCGTTGCCGTCGCGGGTCTCATCCACCACCAAAAAGCCGCGGTCGAAGGGGAAGTCCAGAGGAGTGGCCTGCAATGTGTTTGAGGGCAGCGAGAGGTAGCCTTCCGCGTCCACGGCGCTCACCCGGTACTCATAGGTGAGGCCGTTGACCACGTTCAGGTCGCTGTAAAAAAGCCCCTGCACGGGAGAGTCCGTGATCCTCTCCCATTCACCGGAAGGCAGTTGACGGCGGTAGACGTGGTAGCCGGAGAGCTGATCCGGCCCCGGCCAGGCGTTCCAGGAAACATCCACGGCATGGTCGTAAGGCAGGCACATGGCCAGTTGCTGGCTGTGGACGGTGTATTGGCGCAGCAGCAGCCAGTGGTTGGGGTCAACTTCCAGGGTAGAGATGTCGTTTTGCGGCGAGTAAGTGAAGTAGCTGACGCAGCCCTGGGGTGTGGCGCGCACAAGCACGGAATCCGGTTGCGCGGAGCCTCCTATCCTCAAAGGGATGTCCAGGTCGAAGAGGGTGGAGGTGGGGCTGCTGCTGGAGGCGCGCACCCTGGCGGTTCCGGCGGGGTTTGCGAATACCGACAGTTCCGCGTTGGGGATGCCGGGAGAGTAGATCCACTGGAGGAAAAACTGGCTGAGGTCCTGCCCGCAGGCCTGTTCCGCGAGGCTGATGAACTCCGCCGTGTTGATATTTCCCCTGGGATAGGTGGTGAGGATGGAGCGGATGAACTGGAAGAAGGCGGCGTTGCCCATCTTGAGGCGCAGCATGTGCAGGACTGAGGCGCTTTTCTGGTAGGTGGGCGGGGCGAACATCAGGTTGTATTCCGGGTTGAAGATGGTGTGGGGCCCGTTATTGTTTTCCCAAGTGATGTAGTATTGCTGGATTTCGTCACGCAGGTAGTCACAGCCAGCCTGCCAGCCCCCGTGATGCGCTTCCCAGAGGAATTCGGAGTAGGTGGCGAAGCTTTCCTTGAGCCACACCTCGCGCATGGTGATGGGGGTCACATGGTTGCCATACCACTGGTGCGCCAGCTCGTGGGCCACGATGGATTCATACTGCCGGTCGCCGGTGAGGTAGGCGGCGCCGAAGGTGGTCATGGTCTGATGCTCCATCGCCGCGTAGGTCGTCATGGGAACGATCATGTGCCCGTATTTCTGGAAGGGATAGGGGCCGAAGGTATCGCTGAAAAAGGAGATCATCTCCGGCAGGTTGACGAAGTCCGCCTGGGCGTTGGCGAGTTGCCCGGGGTTCACGAAATTCTGGATGGGCAGGTCGCCTGCCTGCTGCAAAAACTCTATGTATGGCCCCGCGGCGAAACCCATCACATAGGTGGCTACGTTGGAGTTGCAGCTCCAGTGGTGCGTGCGGGTGCCGTTCCCGTTGTCCGTGATGCCGGTGCGGATTCCGTTGGCTGCCACCAGCCAGTCTTCCCGCACGGTGATATGCCAGTCCACCCAGGCCTTTTTCCAGGGATGGTCGTAGCTGGGCCACCAATAGCGTCCGGCATCCGGGTTGGAGAGGGTGTAGATGCAGTTTGGGGTGAAGATCATGCCTATGTTGTAGGGCGCGGGGCTGCGGTTGGGGACCCCGGAGTAGTTGACCGTGGTGGTGAATGTTCCCTGCGACACCGAGAGCGGGATGTGGATGACGCCATTTTGGTGGGTGAAAGCTGCGGGCTGGCCATTCACCAGTACGCCGTCCACATGCAGCGAATCGCCTTCCAGTTCATAGTCGATGCCGTCAAGGTTCTGCAGGGCGTCAACGAAGGCGGTCACGCTGCCCTGGATGTAGCGGGTTTGGTCGTTGATCTGCAGGTTCACCACATATTTGCTGATGTTAAATCCGGTGAGAGAATCCGCCCGTTCGATCTCGCGGGTGCTGGGCTCCATGCTCCAGAAAGGCTGGGTGGCAGCCAGGGGGGAGATCAGGCCTCCCAACAGGGCCAGGCAAAGGAAAACACACACTTGTTTCGCGTTCATAAACTCCTCTTTCAGGGATCTGTCCGCGCCAGCGGCACAGGTCGCATCCTGATGGGACGGGCTTCTTTTGTCAACGCATTTATCCGCTGAAAGTTGGCTACGCGCCGCGGTAGAATGGCGTCCAGGCGGGCATGATCCTTTTTTCCCCTTGGAATTCCCATCAGAACGGATAATAGGGCTTTACTAAAAAGCGCAGTTAAATAATCTGTCCCCCAAGGGTTGGGTGGGATGGCGCTAACGGCCGCCGTTCCATCCTCTTAGCATGTCAGTTATTTTGTTAAATAAAGACAGGAAGGATATGCAGATGACAGCAAGCAAAGCGATCATCAGCCTGCGGCAGAAGCGCGATCAGGCGGTTCTGGGCGGAGGCAAAAAACGCATCCAGGAACAGCACGAAAAAGGCAAACTCACAGCCCGGGAAAGGATCGAGCTGTTGGTTGACCCCGGCAGCTTTGAGGAGTTTGACCTCTTTGTCACTCACCGTTGCACCAACTTTGGCATGGACGGGCAACTCATCCCCGGCGACGGCGTTGTAACCGGCAGCGCCACCATCAACCAGCGCCTGGTCTATATCTTCGCCCAGGATTTCACCGTCTTTGGCGGCTCGCTTTCCAAAACCTACGCGGAAAAGATTTGTAAGATCATGGACATGGCGCTCAAAAACGGCTGTCCGGTGATCGGTTTGAACGACAGCGGCGGAGCCCGCATCCAGGAAGGGGTGGACGCCCTGGCTGGTTATGCCGAAATCTTCTGGCGTAACGTGATGGCAAGCGGCGTGGTGCCCCAAATCTCCGCCATCCTCGGCCCCTGCGCCGGTGGCGCGGTCTATTCCCCCGCGATCACGGACTTTGTGATCATGGAAAAGCGCAACAGCTATATGTTCGTGACCGGCCCCAAGGTGGTGAAAACGGTGCTCAACGAGACCGTGACCACGGAAGACCTGGGCGGCGCGGGCGTGCACTCCAGCAAGAGCGGCGTGGCCCACTTCATCACCAACAGCGAGGAAGAGACCATCCTGCTCATCAAAAAGCTGCTTAGCTACCTGCCTTCCAACAACATGGAAGACCCGCCCTACGAACCCACCCACGACCCGGTGGACCGCTCCTGCGACATCCTGGACGACATCATTCCCGAAAACCCGAACAAGCCCTACGACATGCTGGACGTCATCCACTCCATCGCGGATGAAGGCGAGTTCCTGCAGGTGATGATGAACTTTGCCCAAAACATCATTACCGGCTTTGCCCGTCTGAACGGCTTCCCCGTGGGCATCGTGGCCAACCAGCCCAAGGTTCTGGCGGGAGTGCTGGATATAGACGCCTCGGTCAAGGGCGCTCGTTTCGTCCGCTTTTGCGACGCTTTCAACATCCCGCTCATCGTGCTGGAGGACGTCCCGGGCTTCCTGCCTGGCACCAACCAGGAACACAACGGCATCATCCGCAACGGCGCCAAGCTCCTCTATGCCTTCGCTGAAGCCACCGTTCCCAAGATCACCGTCATCCTGCGTAAAGCCTACGGCGGAGCCTATTGCGTCATGAACAGCCGCCACATGCGGGCTGACCTGGTCTATGCCTGGCCGAGCGCCGAGATCGCTGTGATGGGCGCCAAGAGCGCGGTGGAAGTGATCTTCCGCAAAGAGGCGCAGAACTCCTCCGATCCCAAGCAGACCCTGCTCGAACGCGAGGCGGAGTATGCCGAAAAGTTCGCCAATCCCTACGCCGCAGCCGAACGCGGCTACATCGACGACATCATCGAACCCTCCCGCACCCGCTTCAGGCTGATCCGCGCCCTGGAGATGCTGGCCAACAAAAAAGACAGCATCCCGCCCCGCAAGCACGGGAACATCCCCCTTTAGGAGCGCGGGCATGGTGCGAAATATAATTTTGGCTCTACTGTTACTGCTCGGGACCTGTCTTTTGACAGCCCAGGCAGAAGAAGCGGAGGAAATGGAACTGCTTTCCCCCGAAGAGCTGACCCTGCGCGTGCAGGCGCTTTCGGACAGCCTGCTGCAACTGAGGGAAAGCGAAATCCTCACCGACTATGGCTTCAAGGACAGGGATGCCTTGTCCACGGTGGCGGAAAAACTGAAGATCGAAAACATCCCCAAATGGAAAAGGTATCTGGGCATCGAGCCGGAAAACCCGGTGCTGGATCGCATGAGCCTGCGCAAACTGGGCATCACCAGCTACAAGGCCTTGCTGGCACAGCAATACAGCATCCACGGCTTTACCGAACTGAGCACCCTCGACGAAGTGGCAGCCATCAAAAGCGTCCCGGTGAAAAAACTGCGTGCCTGGGCGGGGCTTTCCTCTTCGGACAAGCGTTTCGACAATAACTCCCTGCAAGCCCTCGGCAAGACGCCGGCGGAACTGGAGGAATTTGTCGGCAAGTTCAGATCGGAAATGCTCAACTATGGTTTGACTATCACGGTTTTTGGGGTCTTGGTTGTCTTTTTCGCCCTTTCCATTACCGCGCTGGTCATCAGCCAGCTCAAGCGCCTGAACAAAGAACCTAAAAAGAAGCAGGAGCAGGTCATTGTGGCGGACAAGCAGGGGAAAGTGATCTCGCATCCCCAGGATCTGAACATGGATATCATCGCGGCCGCCATCACGGCGCTGCATCTGCATAAACAAGACATCGAAGACCGACGCAGACTGCTGCTCACCTTCCGCCGCCAACGGGCTGACCAGTGGCACAGCAGCGCGGTGCTTTCCATGCCCAATCTGCGCTTCCTGCGCAAAAGGAGATAAAGAGTATGAAGACCTACAAGCTGATCATCGGCGGCCAGCGCTATGAAGCCAAGATCGTGGAATATACAAGCAGTCAGGCACGCATCAACATCAATGGAACAGACTATCTGGTGCAGATCGAGGACGATATGTTGCCCAAAGCCCCGGTGCTGCCCCAACAGGAACAGGCGGTGCCCCTCGCTCCCGCTTTCAGCAGCGACTTTGCCAGCGGCAGCGGCGAACTGCGCGCCCCTCTGCCGGGCGTGATCGCCTCCATCAAAGTGAAAGAGGGTGAGGCGGTGAAGAAAGGACAGACCATCCTGGTGCTGGAAGCCATGAAAATGGAATCCGAAATTGCGGCTCCGCTGGATTGCACCATCGGTAAAATACATGTGAAGGAACGTGCCCCGGTGCAGGAAGGCGACCTCCTGATGACTCTGGAAGGCGTTGAAGTGAAAGAAAGACCCGCCCCCAAGCCGGCGCGTCCGCAACCCGCCCCAACTCCCGCCCCCCAGGCCGCTAAGGACGGCGTTGTCCGCGCTCCGCTGCCCGGCGTGATCGTGGATGTGAAGGTCAGCATCGGTGATATGGTGCGGGAAGATCAGGCCGTGGTGATACTGGAAGCCATGAAGATGGAAAGCGAAATCCACAGCAACCTGGTTGGCAGGGTGCGCAAGATTCACGTGCGCAAAGGCGACAGCGTGCAGGAAGGCGATTCCCTCATCGAGTTGGAGAACTAAGGCATGGAAGAACTTCTGCAAATTCTGAACACAACCGGCTTTGTAAGCGTAACGTGGGGAAATGTCCTGATGATCCTGGCAGGCGCGATATTCATCTTTCTTGCCATTGTTAAAGGCTTTGAACCCCTGCTGCTGGTGCCCATCGGCTTCGGCATCGTGGTGGGAAACATCCCCGGCATGCTCGAGCAGGGACTGGGCGTGGTGAGCGAAGGCTCGGTGCTCAACTATCTCTATTTTGGAGTGGGAACCGGCATCTATCCGTCCCTCATCTTCCTTGGAATCGGGGCGATGACGGACTTTTCCACCCTGATCGCCAACCCCAAGCTGATCCTGCTGGGCGCGGCTGCGCAGATTGGCATCTTCGGCACCTTCATCGGAGCGCTGCTGATCGGTTTTGACGTGATGGAAGCCGCTTCGATCGGCATCATCGGCGGCGCGGACGGCCCCACCTCCATCTTTCTGGCTTCCAAACTGGCTCCCCATCTGTTGGGGCCCATCGCTTTGGCTGCCTATTCCTACATGTCTTTGGTGCCCGTGATCCAGCCGCCCATCATGCGCCTGCTCACCACTAAAAAAGAACGCCTCATCCGCATGAAACCCGCGCGCCAGGTAACCCAAAAGGAACGCATCTTCTTCCCCATCATCGCTTTCCTGGTCACTTCCCTGATCGCTCCCGGCGGAGTGGTGCTGCTGGCGATGCTCTTCCTGGGCAATCTGATCAAGGAAAGCGGCGTTACCGAACGCCTGGCTGTTACCGCCCGCACTTCGCTGATCGACATCGTGACCGTGCTGGTGGGCTTCACCGTGGGCGCCAAGACCACCGCGGACGTCTTCCTCACCCCGCGTTCGCTCGGCATCTTCTTTTTGGGCGCCCTGTCCTTCTCCATCGCCACCGCTGGCGGAGTGCTTTTCGCCAAGTTCATGAACCTGTTTGTCAAGGACAAGATCAATCCCCTCATCGGCAGCGCCGGGGTTTCCGCGGTTCCTGCCAGTGCCAGGGTTTCCCAGGTGATGGGGCAGCGCTACGACCGCACCAACTACCTGCTGATGCACGCCATGGCACCCAATGTGGCTGGCGTGGTGGGCTCAGCCGTGGCAGCGGGAGTGCTGCTTGGTATCCTGGGAAGCTGATGGCGGTGAAATAGAACGCGGATAACAGGATCTGCGCGGACATATTGGAAAGTAAAAGAATGAAATAGTAATACGAGGCGGTTTAGCGACCGCCTCAACTGTATCTGCGCTCGCTGAAGCGCCGTATAGGATCGACCACCAAGCCCCGAAACAGACCACACCAGACTATATACTGTGTCATCCCGGGCAAGCTTTGCGTGACCCAGGATCCAGTCTTTTCAAGCCTCAAATGAACACCCGATCCAAAAACAGACCACCCCAATCAGCCCCGGACATCAATCTTCCTGCCCGCCAAAACTGACAGGAAAAAGAAACCGCCCTGTGGCAGGGCGGGAAAAGGAGTGGTGGAGCTAAGGGGATTCGAACCCCTGGCCTGAACATTGCGAACGTTCCGCTCTCCCAACTGAGCTATAGCCCCACTCAGGGCAAATATCTTGTTACTCTAAATCTGCAAGCAGGTCTTTTGTCAAGGACAGTTTTGTGCCGGTTTCCGCCAGGCGCTGGCGTTCGTTTTCCACAACCTCGGCTTTGGCGTTGTTCAGGAAGTTCTGGTTGTTGAGCTTGGCATTGATGCCTGCCAGTTCTTTTTCCAGTTTTTCGATCTGCTTTGCGAGGCGGGCGCGTTCGGCGTCGAAGTCCACCAATCCCTTGAGGGGGAGGAAGATTTCCACGTTGCGCACCACGGCGGCTATCGAGGCCGGGGGCTTGGCAAGGTCGCGCGCCACATCCAGGTCGTCCACCTTGGCGAGTTTGGCGAAGTAGGCGGCATAGCGCGCGAAAAGTTCTTTCTGGCGGTCTTCCGCCACGCGGATGGCGAGGTTGACGCGGGCGCCGGGGTTGAGGTTGAGCTGCTTGCGTAGGTTGCGCACCGCGGAGATGGCTTCCTGCATGAAGGCCATGTCGTCCGCGATGTCCGGGTCGATGGCGCCGGTGTCGCAGGCCGGGAAGGCCGCCACAATGAGGGCTTCCTCCGGCTGCGGGAATATGGAGCGGATGCTCTGCCAGATTTCCTCGGTGATGAAGGGCATGATGGGATGCAGCAGGCGCATCGAGGTCTGCATCACATCCAGCAGGATATACAGCGCGGTGCCGCGGATGGCGGGGTCATCGCTCTGCAGGCGGTCTTTGGAAAGCTCGATATACCAGGAGCAGAATTCGTCCCAGATGAACTGGAACACGCTTTGCCCGGCGTCGTTGAGGCGCAGGTTTGAGTAGTGTTCCGCGGCGTCGCGGGCGGTTTCATTGAGGCGGCTGTAGATCCAGCGGTCTGCCAGTTCAAGCCGGAGCTCTTCCTTGCGCAGGGGAACGTAATCCTCGGGCAGGTTCATCATTATGAAGCGGAAGGCGTTCCAGATCTTGTTGGCAAAGTTGCGTCCGGTTTCCAGGATGGAGTCGGAGTAGATCACATCCGCGCCCTTGGGCGTTCCGAAGACCATGGAAAAGCGTAGGGCGTCGGCTCCCACCTTGTCGATGATGTCGATGGGATCGGGTGAGTTACCGAGCGATTTGCTCATCTTGCGCCCCAGGTCGTCACGCACGGTGCCATGCAGCAGCACGGTGTCGAAGGGGATGACGCCCCTGAAGTGCAGGGTGCTCATGATCATGCGTGCCACCCAAAGGTAGATGATTTCCGGAGCGGTGATCAGCACCTGGGTGGGCAGAAAACGTTGCAGGTCATCGGTTTCCTCTGGCCAGCCGAGGGTCGAGAAAGGCCACAGCCAACTGGAAAACCAGGTGTCCAGCACGTCTTCATCCTGGCGCAACTGGCTGCTTTGGCAGGCGGTGCAGCGCGCGGGCTTATCCGCCGCCACCATCATCTGCCCGCAGTCCTCGCAGTAATAGGCGGGGATGCGGTGTCCCCACCAGATTTGGCGGGAGATGCACCAGTCGCGGATGTTGTTCATCCAGTGCATATAGACCTTGGTCCAGCGCTCGGGCTGGAAGCGCACCTCGCCGCTTTCCACGACCTCGATGGCGCGCTCGGAGAGGGGCTTCATCTTCACAAACCACTGGTCGGAAAGGTAAGGCTCGATCACCGTATTGCAGCGGTAGCAGTGTCCCACGGCGTGCTCGTGCTTGTCGATCTTTTCCAGCAGTCCCTGCTTTTCCAGCAGTTCCACCACCTTTGTGCGGCAGGCGTAGCGGTCCATGCCGTCAAAATCTGCTCCGGCCTCCGCGTTCATCACGCCATGTTCGTCCATCACCAGGATTTGGGGCAGGTCGTGGCGGCGACCGATCTCAAAGTCGTTGGGATCGTGGGCGGGAGTGACCTTCACGCAGCCGGTGCCGAACTCCAGATCAACATAATCATCGGCGATCACGGGAATCGTCCTGTCCGTGAGGGGCAGGGCGATCTGGCGGCCGATGATGTCCGTGTAACGCTTGTCTTTGGGATTCACGGCCACGGCGGTGTCGCCCAGCATGGTTTCCGGGCGGGTGGTGGCGACGATCAGGTATCCCTCGCCGTCGGCAAAGGGATAGCGGATGTGCCAGAGCTTGCCCGACTCATCGGCGTGTTCCACCTCGTCATTGGCCAAAGCGGTCACGCAGCGCGGGCACCAGTTGATAATGTATTTTCCTTTGTAGATCAGTCCATCGTTGTAGAGGGAGACGAAGACCTCTTTGACCGCGCGGGAGAGCATTTCGTCCATCGTGAAGCGCAGGCGGTCCCAATCGCAGGATGCGCCAAGCAGTTTAAGCTGGCTGATGATGCGGTCGCCCTTTTCCTGTTTCCATTTCCAGATCAGTTCCACCATGGCTTCGCGGCCGATCTGGTGGCGGTTTTTGCCTTCCTTGGCCAGTTCTTTTTCCACTACGTTCTGGGTGGCGATGCCGGCATGGTCAACACCGGGCAGCCACAGGGTAGGCTCGCCGAGCATGCGGTGAAAGCGCACCACCACATCCTGCAGGGTGTTGTTGAGCACGTGTCCCATGTGCAGGATGCCGGTCACATTGGGCGGCGGGATAAGCACGGTGAAGGGCGCTTTGGCGGAATCACCCGCGGGCCTGAAATAGCCGCCCTCTTCCCAGAACTTATACCATTTCTGTTCGATCTGCTTTGCTTCGTAAGTTTTACTGATCTCCATAATCTTCCTCATTCTCCACCCTCAAAGCGGGCTCAAGAATAAATATTTGCAAGAACATAACCCAAAATCGCCAAATGCCGCAGGTGTCAAGCAAATAAAGAAACAAAGCGGCTGGAAGCGCGGTTCCACATGCTTCGGCAGCCCAATCCGCGGCAATCTGCGCCTTTTATCCGCGCATATCTGCGTGAACCGCTTGACCAATGATCCGGCCTTATGTGGATCGTTTGATGTCCGGGCAGGCTTCGGGACTGGTATAAGCACGAAACCAATATTGCCGGCTCGAACTCCAAACAATCCCAAAAAAATCCTTGACCGATAACGCGGAGCGGGGAAGGTACCGCCCATGAAGTATCTAAAAGCGCTGGCGATCGAATATCTGTTCTGGCTCTATATCCTGGGCTGCACAGCCTGGCTGCTGTTGCGCCTGGGAGGAGTTTCCGTGCCCGCCTGGGCGATCCTGGGCGCGCCTGCTTTGGTCGCGTTGCTCACCGGACGCCTTGACCACAGCCTGGGAAGAAAACTTGCCCTTTCTCCGAGCGGTGAACGGGGCAGGCTCTGGAAGATCGAGGCTGCCCTCGGCATCCTGATCAGCTTTGTGGTCGGCTGGATCATCGTGGAGGTGAAGCCAATTGCTTTTTTCACCCAGGCAGCCAACACCCAGAACATCCTGAAAGGCATATTTAATCCCAATCCCAAGGAATTGGTGCCGATGCTGGCCGCCCTCACGGAGACCATCTATCTGGCGCTGCTGGCGACGGTCTTTGCCATCCCCTTCGCCTTCGTTTTCAGCTTTTTCGCCGCCAAAAACCTGATGTATGGCAGCCTGCCGGGCAGGATCGCCTACATCGTTGTCCGCACCGTGTCCACGGTCTTCCGCTCCATCGAAGCGATCGTCTGGGCGATCATTTTTTGCGTCTGGGTGGGCATCGGGCCTTTTGCCGGGATGCTGGCGCTGTGGATTCATTCCATCGCCTCCCTGATCAAGCTTTATTCCGAACAGATAGAAAACATCGATCCCGGCCCGGTGGAAGCCATCAAAGCCACCGGAGCCTCCACCCTGCAGGTCTGGCGCTATGCCGTCACACCCCAGATCCTGGCGCCCTATCTGGCGTTCACCATCTACCGCTGGGACATCAACGTGCGCATGGCGACCATCGTCGGTTTCGTGGGCGGAGGCGGCATCGGCCTGGCGCTCAACCAGCAGCAGCAGATGCTTGCCTGGCGCAACGTGGGCCTCATCATGTGGCTGATTGCCCTGGTGGTGTGGGTGATGGATATCTTCAGCGGCTACATCCGCGAGAAGCTGGTGGCCAGCTAAAGGACTTTCTTTATGAGCAATTACAATCCAGTTGAGCTGATCCTCGCCAAACGCAGGGGGCAGACCCTTTCCCCGGGCGAGATCACGCAGTTCATCCGCGGCTTCATGGCAGGCAGGATTCCGGACTATCAGATGAGTGCCCTGCTGATGGCGATCTACTTTCAGGGACTGGAAGCCTCCGAGATCGCCGCGCTCACCAAAAGCTATATCGACAGCGGCAGCAGCCTGACCTTTCCAGCTAATCTGCTGGTGGCGGACAAACATTCCACCGGCGGCGTGGGCGACAAGATCAGCCTGATGCTGGCCCCCATCGCGGCGGCCTTGGGACTGAGCGTGCCCATGATCTCCGGGCGCGGGTTGGGGCACACGGGCGGCACCCTGGACAAGCTGGAATCCATCCCCGGTTTCCGCGTGCAGTATGGCATTGACGAGTTCAAAGCCCTGGTGGAGAAGCACGGCTTCGCCCTGGTGGGTCAATCCGACGAACTGGTGCCTGCCGACCGCCGCATCTACGCACTGCGGGATGTGACCGCCACGGTGGAAAGCCCCGGCCTCATCACCGCCAGCATCATGAGCAAAAAGATCGCCGAAGGCAGCAGGCATCTGGTGATCGACCTCAAAGTTGGCAGCGGAGCCTTCATGCCTGACCTCGGGCATGCCCGTGAACTGGCTGCCTTGCTGGTCTCCACCGGAGAGAGTTTTGGCCAGAAGGTCAGGGTGGTGTTCTCGAACATGAATTCCCCCCTGGGACTGGCGGTAGGCAACGGCCTGGAGATGGTCGAGGCCATCGAATACCTGAAAGGCAATCCCCTGCCGGACACCAAACTGCTCACCACTGAACTGGTTTCGCAACTTCTGCTTAGCTCCGGCCTGGCCTCCGACTCCGGGGAAGCAGCCAAACTCATAGACGGCGCGGTCTCCAGCGGCAAAGCCCTGCAAAAGCTGGAGGAGATCATCATCGCCCAGGGCGGAAATCCCCGCGTCCTCCAGGATTACAGCCTGATGGGGACAGCCAGTTGCAAACTGCCGATCATTGCGCAGGACAGCGGCTACATCCAACACATCGATTGCCGTGCCATCGGCTATGCCTTGGTGCGTGTCAAAGCCGGAAGGATGAAGGTTTCAGACCAGATCGACTACGGCGCCGGAGCCCTGCTCATCCCCAAGATCGGAGACTACGTGCGGGCTGGCGATCCCTTGGGCGAACTGCTTTGCAACGACTCTGCCCAGGCGCCTTCCGTGGTGGAACTGATCCGCGCCGCATACCGGATTGCCCCCGAACCCCTGCCCCGGGAAGAATTGATCCTGGATATCCTCTGAGAACTTTCTTCTTGACGTATCCTGAGCGGAAACCGACCTTGGCATCAACAAAAGAAACGAGGTGAAACCATGAAAAGCTTATATATAATCCTGATTCTCGCGGCACTGCTGATACTGGCGGGCTGCGACTCCGGAGTGGAATATTGGGTCAGGAACGATACCAGCCACCTGGCCTGGGTGCGCATGGAAGACAGCCCCGAGATCGAACTGGCCCCGGGTGAAGCCCACACCTTCAAGTTCTCCACAGACCGTGAACACATCTTCAACAGCAACGTGACGCGCGAAGTGGAGCTTTGGGCGCAAGGCGAGACCTACCAGATGGTCTATGAGGAAGACGGCGAACTGCGTCCCACGGAAAGCAGCGAATTCACCATGGAAGCCGGGGAACGGCGAACCGGATATCTGACCCCCAACCGCGCCTGCTTCAAGGTGGTGAACAACAGCAACCAGACCGTGCACAGAGCCGAATTGAGAAAGAACAAGAACGGCGAGGAGTATGTTGAGACCAATCTGGGCAGCATCGCTCCCGGCGAAAGCAGATATCACCGCGTGCCTTACGCCACCTCCAACAACAACTTCTACTACATTGCCCGGATCACCTTCGAGGACGGCACCGAGTTGGTCTATGGCGACTCCAGCAACATCCTGGGAGTGGACGAAATGTTCCTGATCACCCTCAATCCGCCCAGCAAATGACTAAATGACCCCCGCAACGGCTAATAAAAGGGGAAAAGGGAAAGCGGCAATAGCCCAAGACCGCTCCTCGTAAATTACATTACATCTCCACTGGAGTAACATTATATGAAAAAGTTCATCCCGCTCATCCTGATCCTGCTGCTGTTCACGCTTCTGCAGGCTACCGGCAAACTCGTTCCCCGCCCCCAGGACATCCCCGTCCAGTTGGAGCAGGATCCCAATCTCCTCTCGGGCAAGCTCGAGAACGGCCTCGGCTATTACATCATGCGCAACCCGCGCCCGGAAGGCATCGCCGAGCTGCGCCTCTATGTGGATATTGGCTCCGTGAACGAAGACGAAGACCAGCGCGGCCTGGCGCACTTCACGGAACACATGGCCTTCAACGGCACCAAACACTTCGGCCGCACCGAGATGGTGGAATACCTCTCCTCCATCGGCATGGGTTATTACAACGGCCTCAACGGCATGACCAGCTACGACTTCACCGCCTACACCTTCCGCCTGCCCACAACCAACCGCGAGCAACTGCGCAAGGGTCTGCTGATCATGTCCGACATGGCTTCCCAGGTGAGTTTTGACCCCGCCGAGATCGAACGCGAACGCGGAGTGATCATCGAGGAATGGCGCATGGGACAGGATGCCAGCACCCGCATCCGGGACGCCCAAAACGCCGTGGTCTTTGCCGGATCGCGCTACGCGGAACGCGCCCCCATCGGCACCTATGAGGTGCTCAGCACCTTCACTCCTCAGACCATACGCCGCTTTTACCATGACTGGTATCGGCCAGACCTCCAGAGCGTGGTGATCGTGGGCGATTTTGACCCCCAGGATATGCTCGCTTTGGTGCGGGAGTTCTTTAGCCCCATCCCCAAACGGGATGATCCCCGCCCGCGCCAGGATTTCGAGGTTCCAGACCATCCCCAGCCCCGTGCCGTGGTGGCGACCGATCCCGAATATCCCCGCAACCTGCTCTCCGTCTCCTGGCAAAAGGATGTGCGCCGCGTGCAGACCATCCCCCAATACTTTGACGAAACCGCCCGCAACCTCTTCCACACCATGCTTAACTCCCGCCTGGAAGAAAAGAGCAAAGAGGCCGATCCGCCCTTCTCCTTCGCCTTTTCCTACGAATACCCCGCCCTGCGCACCATGTCTCAATCCATGCTGATCTCCATGTTTGGCGAAGGCAAGGCCGAGGCCGCCCTCACCACCATGCTCACCGAGGCGGAACGCGTTCATCGCCACGGCTTCACGGCGAGCGAACTTGACCGCGCCAAACTCGACCTCCTGCGCGGCGCGGAATCCCAACTGGCGGACAGCGATACCCGCGAATCCGGCGACATTGCCTGGGAGATCATCGACTGCATCGCCAACCAGCGTCCCCTGCTCAGCCCCCAACAGGAATATGAACTGCTTGGCGCGCTGCTCCAGCTCATCGATCTGGACACGGTCAACAGCCTGGTGGGCGAACTGGTGCCCGAGAACAACATGGTCATCGCCCTGGGCGCGCCTGCCAGGGAAGGCCTGCAATATCCGGATGAGCAGCGTCTGCTGCAGATCGCCGCGGAGGTGGGCGAACTGGAACTGGAACCCTATGAGGACGTGGCTCTGGACGAACCCCTGCTGGATCCCATCCCCGCTCCCCTGCCCCTCAAAAAGGAAAAATACTATCCCCGTTCCGGCATCAGCAGATGGGAACTCGCCAACGGCATCGTGGTCTATGGGAAAAAGACCGATTTCAAGGCCGATGAGCTGCTCTTTGAGGCTGTCAGCCCCGGCGGCTATTCCCGGTATCCTGCAGAGGATGTCCCCGCTGCCCGCTTACTGGCGGATTATGTGCGCGATTCCGGATTTGGCAAGTTTGACGCCATGGCCCTGCAGAAAGCCACCGCCGGCAAGGTGGCAAGCGCCGGCATCAGCCTGGGGCTTTACTCCGAGGGGATGAGCGGCCAGTGCTCGCCCAAGGACATGGAGCTGATGTTTCAGCTTATCCACCAGTACGCCACCAACGCCCGCTTCAACCAGAAGGACTTCGAGTCCTTCATCCAGCGCTACCGCAGCCGCCTCGCCAACCGCGAACTCGACCCCCAGCAGGTCTTTGGGGACAAACTCAGTTCCGCCATGTACGGCCACAGCCCCTATCGCCGCCCCATCACGGTGGAAGACCTGGACAGGATAGACCTCCGGCGTATGGAGCAGATCTATCTTGACCGCTTTGCCGACCTTTCCGACTTCACCTTCATCTTTGTGGGCAACTATGACGAGCAGCAACTGCTGGATTGCGCCAACCGCTATCTGGCCAACCTCCCCAAAGCCCGGCGCAAAGACAGGATCGTGGATGCCGGCGTCAGATTGTTCAAAGGCCAGAAACTGGAGCTTTTCCGCAAGGGAGAAAGCGACCGCAGCTTCGTTTCCCACGTGACCAACTGCGGCTACAAGGCCACTCCCAAAAACGATATGAACCTCAACGCCCTCACCCTGGTGCTCAATGAAAAGCTGCGCGAAAACATCCGCGAGGATTTGAGCGGCGTCTATCTGATCTATGCCTGGCCGGGCAAGGAACGCTATCCCAAGCCCAGCCTCACCTTCTCCAGCATGATGGCCTGTTCGCCAGCCCGGGTGGAAGAGCTTAACCGGGCTATCTTCGCCACCCTGGACAGCATCAGGGCGGGCTATATCGATGAACGCTACCTGGTCTCCACCAAAGCCACCCTCACCAAGACTTTGGAGGAAGACCTGCGCACCAATTACTACTGGCTAAACCAGATCTACAACAGCGTCTGGCAAAAGAAACCCCTGGAAGGATTCCTCGCAATGCCCTCGCTGGTGGACAAGATCGACCGCAAGGCCGTGGCGAAAGCTGCCAAAAAGTATCTGACCTTCGACCGCAATAAACTGAGCGTGATCATGCTCCCCGCTCCGCGGAACGAATAGCGGTTTACGTGGTTCACGCAGATTTACGCGGATAAAAGGCGCGGATTGCCGCGGTATTGGGCTGCCGAAGTCTGTTCGGCAGAGGCAACGGAGTTGCCTGTTTGGAAGAGACCTCCGGTCTCTGTGGCAAACGGACTTTGCCACCCCAAGGCACTGGATCCCGGGTCAAGCATGCGCTTGCCCGGGATGACACAGTATATGGCCTGGTAGACTTGTTACGGGGGAACCTTTCCACCATTCCACCTTTCCACCTTTCCACCTCAAAAGCACCTTTCCACGTCTAATCGTAGCACCTATATATTATGGGAGGGGATGGGCCTCATTTGCATTCCCCTCTCCGGCGTGGGTCTTCCTGGGGTCAACCTTATAATTTATAAGGATGACCTAAGGTTGATGGCTCCAAACGCTGTAGCAGCAAGGGAGGGCGGTATGACGGAAATCGAGGAAGGCAGGCAGAAATTATTTGAATGGTGAAAGAATATGAGTGATGAACCTGAAAGCAACCCGTGGAATTATTGTAACATTGTTGGACATATTCCCTGTCACGTGTCCAAAATATCTTGCTTTTTTGGACATATAGCCTATTATGTGTAGAGAAAGTGCCGCTTTTCTGGACATGTCAGTTTGTCTGTCTGAAAACTATGAGCCGGTGCTGAGGATACCATAATGCAAAAAGCCATCGATAAGTTACCTCCGGATATCGAACTGGAGACCAGACAAATCCTGCGCAAGGCTGCTTCCGCGCATCGCTATCTGGCTGAACTCAAGGGGATTACGGCCACCATTCCCAATCAGCTTATTCTAATCAATACACTCTCCTTGCAGGAAGCAAAAGACAGCTCGGCAATCGAAAACATAATCACCACCCACGATGATCTTTATCGCGAAGGTTTGTTCCCGGACTACGCGTTGAGCGTTGCGGCCAAAGAAGTAAGCCATTACGCCTCCGCCCTCCGGGTAGGCTACGACCTGGTGGAAAAAACTGGAATGCTCACCACAAACCACATTATCGAGATACAGGCGGAGATGGTGAAGCACCGCTCAGGATTGCGCAAACTGCCAGGCACGGAACTGAAGAATGAACAGACCGGAGAAACAGTCTATGTGCCGCCCCAGGACCCCCGGGAAATAGTGGAACTGATGGCAAATCTTGAGCAGTATATAAACGATGATGAGACTGATATCGATCCTCTTGTGAGGATGGCGGTAATACACTACCAGTTTGAAAGCATCCATCCCTTCTACGATGGGAATGGCCGCACGGGGCGCATTATCAATGTTCTTTATCTGGTGCTGTCCGGGCTCATGGATATTCCTGTGCTTTATCTGAGCAGATACATAGTAAAGAATAAGGCAAACTACTATCACCTGCTGCAAAAAGTCAGAGACGAGGGCGCCTGGGAACCGTGGATACTTTTCATGTTGCAGGCGGTGGAAGACACTTCCAAACAAACGATTGCCATGATCGGAGAGATCAGAACGGCGCTCCAGGAGTATGAGCGGCGGATACGCGCCAAACATAAATTTTATTCACAGGCTCTGATCAACAATCTGTTTTCGCATCCTTATACAAAGATAGAGTTTATCATGCGTGATCTGGGGGTCAGCCGCCACACGGCCACGAAGTATCTGGATGCCCTCTGCGCTGACGGCCTCCTAAAAAAACAGAAAATCGTGCGCTCCAACTATTATGTAAACACTGCCCTGTTTGGCATTTTATCCAGGGAAGTTTAGATGTGCGGATGATCTTCTAAAAGGGTCGGCTCTTCCTTTCAGAGGTTATGATCCGAAAAAACTGACACTTTGCCGCAGTCCGACACTAAAAGATTGACAAAAGCGGAGTTTGGCATTTTAAGGCACTAATCGGTCAAACTGGGAAGGAACCAGGTTTCCCGACTATTCAAGCAGTTGACCGACAAGGATATACAATGAAACAAGAACATATACGCAACTTCTGCATTATCGCCCATATCGACCACGGCAAATCCACGCTGGCAGACCGTTTTCTGGAAAGCACCAACGTGGTGGGACGGGTGGATGTGGCTCAGGTGCTGGACAGCATGGATCTGGAGCGGGAAAAAGGCATCACCATCAAGAGCCACGCGGTCCGCATGGTGCATAAATATAAGGGGCAGGAATATGTGCTCAACCTGATCGACACCCCCGGGCACGTGGACTTTTCCTATGAGGTGTCCCGCGCGCTGGCTTCCTGCGAGGGCGCAATTCTGCTGGTGGACGCTTCCCAGGGCATCGAGGCCCAGACCATGAGCAACCTCTATCTGGCTCTGGAAAACAATCTGGAGATACTGCCCGTGCTCAATAAGATCGATCTTCCCAAGGCGGATATCGATGGCTCGGAACACGATCTGATGGAGATCATGGGCTGCGCGGCGGAAGACATCCTGAGAGTTAGCGCGAAATCCGGACAGGGGGTCACGGAGTTGCTGGACGCTGTGGTGGAGAGGCTTCCCGCCCCGCAGGGGAAGGTGGACGCCCCGCCCCAGGCACTGATCTTCGACTCCTATTTTGACATGTACCGCGGCGTGGTGGTGCTGGTGCGGCTCTTTGAGGGATCGCTGAACAAGGGCGACCGCATCAAGCTGTTTTCCACCGGCAAGGAGTATGAGATCGAGGAGATCGGGCACCTGGAGCTGAAGTTTTCTCCCCAGAATAAACTAACCACCGGCGAGGCGGGCTATATCATCGCCAATATCAAGGAAGTGGCGGATGCCCGCGTGGGCGACACCATCACCCTCGCCAAAGGCGGCTGCGAGGAATCACTGCCCGGCTTCATGGAACCCAAGCCGATGGTCTATTCCGGCATCTTTCCCATCAATGGCGAGGACTATGAGAACCTGGTGGATTCCATCGCCAAACTCAAGCTCAACGACGCTTCCCTGATCTATGAAAAGGAAAACTCCATGGCGCTTGGCTATGGCTTCCGCTGCGGGTTCCTGGGCATGCTGCATCTGGAGATCGTCAAAGAGCGCCTGCTGCGGGAATATAACATCCCCATCATCGCCACGACGCCCAGCGTGCGCTTCCTCATCCGGCTCAAAAACGGCGAGGACATCACGGTCAACAACCCGGTCGATTTTCCCGATCCCATCTACATTGAAAGCGTGCAGGAACCATTCATGGACACCGAGATCATCGTTCCCACGGATTACATCGGCAACATCATGAAACTGGCGCAGGAACGGCGCGGCATCCAGAAAGACATCCAATACATCGATGAAAAAAGGGTGGCGCTGCACTATGAGATGCCCCTCATCGAGATCATCTTCGACTTTTACGACAAGCTCAAGACCGTTAGCCGCGGCTATGCCTCCCTGGACTATGCGTTCAAGGAATTCCGCCCCTCGCAGGTGGTGAAGGTGGACATCCTGATCAACGGCGAAAAGGTGGATGCCATGAGCTTTATCTGCCACAAAGACAAAGCACACAACTGGGGCAAGAGCGTGACCGACACCCTCGCCGAGGTGATCCCCCGGCATCTCTTCAAGATAGCGCTGCAGGCGGCGATCGGGGGCACCATCATCGCCCGGAGCACGGTCAACGCCATGCGTAAGGATGTGCTGGCAAAGTGTTACGGCGGTGACGTTTCGCGCAAGCGCAAGCTGCTGGAAAAGCAGAAGGAAGGCAAGAAGAAGATGAAGGAGATCGGTTCGGTGACTGTGCCGCAGGAGGCTTTCCTGGCGGTTTTGAAGGCGGACCGGGAATAGGGGCCGCGGGTGGCCAGAACCAGCCTTTGCCTTGCCCTGCTGCTCATCTGGGGCTGCCTCTGCGGCTTGCGGGTGGGAAAGATCAGCGTGGAGGCAAATTTTGAACTGGACCGCGACGCCCTGCTGAAAGCCGCGGGCCTGGCCACGGGCGGGGAATACGACGCGGCGGTCGTCAATGCGGGCATCGAGGGCATGCAGGCCTGGCTGCAGCGGCAGGGGCATCCCTTTGTGAGCATCCAGTCCCCGGAGCTTGTCCCTCTGGATCAGGATACTCTGGAACTGGCTTTCCGGCTGGATGAGGTGATGCCAGCCGGGGATGTGGGCATCCATTTCAACGGATTGAAACTCCTTACCCCCGCCAAACTGCGCGCTCTGTTGCTGCTTTCCCCGGAGCAGAGGCTAACGCTGGGGCAGATTCCCGCCCTGATGCGGCGCGTCCTGCAGGAATATCTGCGCCAGGGCTATCTGTTTGCGGCGGTGGAGCTGGATTCGCTGACTCTTGATGGCGGGCTGGAGGCCTATATCGGAGTGGAGGAAGGGCGGCCATTCCGCCTGGAAAAATACCATTTCCGGGGCAACAGATACACCCGCGAGCGCACCCTTATCCGCCTGGCAGGCCTGGAACGGGCTGGCACCATCACTCCGGAAATGCTGGAGGCCGCGCGGCAAAACATCCTGCGCAAGAGCTATATCAACGCCTGCAGCGTGGAGCCGGTGGATGCCGCCAGCCTGCTGATCAGCGTTGAGGAAGGCCGCATGACCTATCTGGAGGGAGTGGCGGGCTTCAACCGGATCAAAGACAAGACGGAACTGACCGGAAGGCTCAACCTGCGCTTCCTCAACCTCTGGGGCACCGATCGCGCGCTGGCCCTGCGCTGGCAAAAATCCGCCCTCAACAGCCTGCTGGAGTTTAGCTATCACGAGTCCGGGCCAGCCAATCTGCCCCTGGCGGGCGATCTCACCCTGCACCGCACCGAGCAGGACAGCGTCTGGATCCGCTCCCGGGTGGCGGCGGACATCTATTCCTACCAGGGCTTTCAACGCTATGGGATCAGCCTGGGCACGGAAAGCATCTCGCCCGGCAGCGGCAGGCCCATGCAGATCAGCAAATCCTCAAACTGGAGCGTGGGCGCATTTTGGATTCAGGACAGCAGCGACAATCCGCTCAATCCCTCCCGGGGTTCCAGCAGCCAGATCGCCTACCGCGTCAGGCGGCTGCATTCGCCCTCGCGCTGGAGCAACGCCCTGGAGGCGGATCACACCCACTTTCTGAACCTGGGGAAACGCTGGGTTCTGGCCGCGGGAGCGCACCTGCGCAGCCTGGCGGAGGAAGACAGCTCCGCCTATCTGCAGTATGGCATGGGGGGTTACAACTCGCTGCGGGGCTACCGGGAGGAGGAGTTCAGCAGTTGGCGGCTGGGTTGGGGCAATCTGGAACTGCGCTGGCGGCTGGCGGCGAACAGCAGGCTCTATCTCTTTTACGATCACGGGGTCTTGATGCGGGGCGGGGACGAACTGGACGCCAGGCTCTTTGCCCCAGGCCTGGGGATCAAGGTGGGCTCCCGGCTGGGCGTCCTGAGCATAGAATATGGCCTGGGATTCAGGGACAAAGCTTTTCCTTCCTTCACCTCGGGGATGATCCACGCGGGTCTGGACACCTCATTCTAAAAAAAATAACTTGCCAGAAAAACAACACCTAATAATATTGGACTAAACAAGTCAGTACATAGGTGTGACTAAGGACTGTGAGGGAGTCTGCTAAAGGGTTTCAGCCCTGTTGAGCTCTCTGGCAAAAATGCCCCGGCGAGGCTGTAAATCGCCGAAAAAGGAAGAAAAACCAAACCAAAAATATGATTTCTAAAATGGAGGAATCAAAATGAAGAAAGCTACATTAATCGCGTTACTCGCTATTATGCTGATTGGCATGCTTGCCCTCGCCGCTTGCGGCACCAAGGAAGAAGTTGTCGAAGAGACCACGCCGGTAGAAGAAGTCGTGGACACCCTCGCTACTGACACCGTGAACCCCGACCAAGCCGAGCCGGTTGCCGAACCAGTCCAAGACGCTACGAAATAAGCATCGCTGATCTATAATTATAGCGCAGTCCTTAAAAAACGGGTATCGAATGATGCCCGTTTTTTTGTGTCCAAATTCCGGCTTCAGGATAATCACCACCCCTCTTTAGAAAACCTTTTCAGGGATTCGCGCCCGCGTTTTCCCTCCTTCCCTGTTTTGGACACAAAAAAAGGCGGGAAGTTCCCGCCTTTCTTCATCTATAGTCTTTTGGATTATCAGACGATATGGCCCTTGCCGACGCCGCGAACCTTGCAACCAAGTTTCTTGTATTCTGCGATAGTCGCGTCGGAAAGGAAGTTCGAGCAGTCCACGATGAGCGGTTTGGTGCCGCACATGGCGACTACTTCCGCCGGTTTGAGTCCCTTGTATTGATCGTGGCCAACGGCAAAGATCACCACATCCGCCCCTGGCAGCACGGCATTGAGGTCGCTTTCCACTTTTGATTCGTCAAGCTCCGGCCAGGCTTCCACATAGGGGTCGTGGGTGAGGGCGGTGGCAAACTCTTTGCGCAGGAACTCCACCAGGGTCTTGGAGGGGGAGTGGCGGGTGTCGCCCACGTTTTCCAGATACGAAACTCCCAGCACTGCCACCTTGAGGTTGCTCAGGCTTTCAAATTCGCGCTTGATGATCTCGATGGTGTGCAGGGGCATGGTGTCGTTGATGTTGACGCTGCGGATGGCCATTTCCAGGCTGCCTTCCAGGCCAAAGAGGGTCTGCATCGCCCAGTTGGCGAGCACGGGG